>Ga0315268_10004782_pt1 | contig 14627 bp, 10 predicted proteins | sample C1_top_MG_FD_204535 | JGI IMG/M metagenome (GOLD analysis project Ga0315268, IMG submission 204535) | Sediment microbial communities from Yellowstone Lake, YNP, Wyoming, USA - C1_top | ecosystem: Environmental > Aquatic > Freshwater > Lake > Sediment | place: USA: Wyoming | collected 2017-08-01
TCATCATTGAGTATTGTAAGAGTAAGTTTATCTTCGTATTTATCGGTTTTAAATGTTATCAGGCCCTGCGTAGCTACAATAAATATATCCTCCGGTTTTTCTTTCTGGCTTTTGACTTCAAAAACGGCCTGATACTGCTTATTGAGCAGTTTTTTCTTATCAGGCACTTTAATATATAGCTCAATTTCTCTGGTGCTGTTGCCGGTAATTTCGATCTCATTATATTCCGGCTGTATCCATGTAACATCCGGAATATCTTCAAATCCATCTTTCAATTTTGCGCCTATTTCCTGGCAGGTGAATATGCCGAGATTATATTTGTGGGTTCTTGAATCATAATTAATAACTTTTACTTTTTTATTGATTATCTCACTCACTTTTGTTGTTTTGCCCAGCGGGATATGCGATAAGATAGGAATCGCTCCAGGATCTATTTGCAATGAAGCTATCACCGGCGGCTTGTTTTTGTCAACCGGGACAATTGATGCAACTGTTTCTTGGGGCTGTGTATTGCCTTCCTGGCGTTTTAAAAATGGAACTCTTGTAACTATCGGATTCCCCGACTTTTCCCAGTCCTCCAAAGTAAACCCAAGATAATATACATGTTTTAACCCTATTAAAACAAATTTCTTTGCCGCCTCTCTTGCTTCCTGAACCGAATTATGCGAATAAACCCTAACCCATAAACCGCTCTTAACATATTCTTTCTGCCTCTCAAGTTCTTTAAGCTGGTCGGTCATCTTTTCAATTTCTGCGACAGGCACCGAAATTGCGCCGTCAAGATGCTTCAGATTGAATTCAGATAAAGTTGCAATATCTATCAGTAAAAAAGAGCGAATACTGCCTTGCATGTCATTTTGAAATCTGGAAAGGTCTAATTCGGCTATCTTTAGGGCTGGCACCTCTGAGATGCTATAATTTACCGCTGCATCCAAAGTATCTCCCATATCAACTATTTCCGAGGATACTGCCACTTCAGCGGCGAACGACGGGATAAAAGATAAGCATAGAAGAAATGTGCATGCCGCTGTTCCGATCCAGAATGATTTCAGTATTGTCCGAAAATTACTTAGATGTCTAAGCCACTGTATAAAATTTACTTTCACTACCCCTCCTAACAAGATTTAACGTATTTTTTATAATTATAATAATTAATCGCAATTTGTCAAGCATTTTATTGGCAGTTATGGACCACTACTGACAACTTCTCCGGATACTATTGTAATTCTGCTCAATTGGGTTAAAATAAATTATTCCTGCCCTAAAAAGACCCCTAATATTATTTTTAATTTTATTTATTTTTTAGTTCTGTATATATTATGTATAATAATTGCGAATTTTTTGCGAAATTTCAATTTATTTTTACTTTATAGTAAGTAAAATAAATATCCCAAAGCATAGGAAAATGGCACCATTAAGAAACTTTACTGTGCTTAAATGCTGCTTGTTAAAATTCTCAATTTTTTCCGATCTCATGCCCAGAAAAAACAAAGCAAAAACGGATAAAAGCGGAATGATAAAAGCAAGGCAATATATAAGAAGCATCGTAATTGATCTTAATCGCAATTCAGGTATGCTTACTATGTAAACCAGTGTGGGAAAGTATATCTGCCCGGTGCAAAAAAATTCAAGCAGTGAAACAAGAAAACCGATAGCAAAACTAATAATTATAAAGTGCTTAAACTTTGCAAATTTCTCTACAATTTGAAAAATTTTGGTAAAAAAACCAAAAGGTAGTTTCAATAAAATTTTAACGGGTTCATGGTGCCTGATTCTTAATACCGAGTAAAAATCTATAAAACTAAGGGCTGCCAAAAAAATTGCAAAAATTCCCACAAATAAATAAAATGTTTTAGCGATAAAATAATAGTTTTTTATAAGATTGATAAATTTAATCAGTCCCAGACCCATCAAGAGATAGGCGGCAAACACGCCGAAAGCGAAATTAAGGCCGATAAACAATGTCTCTTTTTTTGACCTTTTCAGAGACATAGTGGTATAAGTAATAATGAAAATCAGCACGCCGAAAGCGCAAGGATTAATACCATCAACCAAACCGGCAATGAGGACCGGCAGTATTTTGAAGTTTTCAAAACGGCTTTTTATGCGTGTTTCCGCTTTATTCTTCAGACCTTCTGCCCTGGTCCACGGAGGTATGATATCCTTTACTTTTCGCCCTGACGATATGGCTCCGATGGAATCTATTATTTTTTCCGAGGTAATACTTCCGCCCGGCAGGCATCTTTCGCCGTTCGAGCCGGCCAGGAACAGAATCGGCGGGGCAATGGAGACATTATCTTGAATCTTGTACAGGATGCTCATTGCTTCCAGCAATACCCTGTTTTCTTTTTCTGCGGTATCAAATTCGCTAAGCGACATATCCGGCATTGTTTTTTTTAAGCGTTCCAAAATCTTTTTTACCTCAACGCATTTGTGGCACTTTGAAGAATAAAAAAAGGCAATATAAACGGGCGAGCCGGTTTTTGTCTGATTATGCTCTTTGATTACCGGCCATTGCTCGGCAGCGACTTGTTTAACTAATTTTTTGCCGCTGTCAGGCGGGGCGGGGATAATCTGGCCGCGGATTTCAAGTTTTTCCTCTCCGGCAGGCAAAGAGATATATACCGTTTTTATGAAATTATTGCTGCTCTCCTGGTTTGAATCAAATATTATGCCGACCTCAGTTGTACCGTAAGGAGGTACTGTTTTTTTGTACGGTTCTATGGAAATGCAGCTGCAATCGCCGTAAATCTTGTTAATTTGTAAGTCGGCCGCCGAGGGATTGTAAATTTCGAACGAACGTTTTATTATCTCGCCTTTTTTTACTTTGTATAAATTCAAAGAGGTCGGTTCCAGCACAATACCGGCAAAAACCGGTATACAGAAAAGTATAAAACCGATAATAAACGCAGTTTTTTTTATCATTTTTTGCAGCTGCCTTTCAGGGTGATAAGATTTTTGAATTTCGGAATCAAATTAAAGGACTCAACATCGAGCAGGAATCTATTCTCCCATAAGAACGACGGACTTTCCGTTATATTGAATTGCTTCGGAAGGTTAATTTCATTCAGCAGCAATTTCACTCCCTCATTTTCCATTTTTTCCATTACAAATCTTTCATCGATGCCGGCTGCTTCGAATGCTTTATTGATATTAACGGTTGATTCCATATTGACAGTTCTTTGTTTTATATAAGCGTAAAACTTTTCAGGTAAATATTTCTGGATAACCAGTTGTCTTACATCTTCTTCAACTTCAGGAATACCGTGTAATGAATTGAAATCGGATAAATTTTTTGGATTTTGAGTGGCAGAATCGACTATGTAATGGAAATTAATTTTTAAGTCGTGCGAAATTTCGGCCGCCCCGGATAATTTAAGCAGGGCCTGAACACCCCAGGGGCAAAAACTCATAACGAATACTTCTAATTTATTGACAACAAGCGGACGGGACAAATATAAGCCGTATACTATCAGCGTTGACGGAACAATGTAGTAGTCATAACCCTTCTTATCCAGTAACATCCCCCGCTTTACCAGCGAATCCATATCGGAACTTCTTAACGGTTTTGACTGTTTCCCATTGTCGCTTTTTTCCGGCTTTTTAACCAAAAAAGCAGGTAAAAAATCCAGTTTATACTTTTTTATTAAATCCTGCCCTGATTTTTCCTGGTAATCAACAATTTGTGTTTCAGAATTTTTCGCTATTTCCGGCATTACATTTTTAAAAGCCGAAACATCGCTTCCCCATCCATAAAGGTTTACTATAGCAATTACATTTATTTTTGATGGCTCCTTATACTCCGAAATTCCTATTCCGGATATTCTTTCATCGGGCGGCAGGATACTATTTATATATGACGCCATATCCGGCAGATTACTTGCTTCGGTTATTTGCCTTTTGTTTATAAACAACGCGGGAAATTCATTAATTGATTTTTGTTTAATATGCGTGGCGTCTTCCTTTAGATTTTCTTTTATTCCACTAACATTAACAGCACCGGATACATCTTCTATTTGCTTTGCGTCCAAGCCCGCAAATTTGGCATATGGCATCCATTCGGTATTGTAAACATCCTGATTTCTGGCGATGAGATAAATCCAGAAATTCTTCGGGTAAGTATTGTATATGTATGCCTGACGGAACGTCTCGGCTAATTCATTTTCTCCGCCGACGGCCGTAAAAACATTCTTGTCTTCATCGTATGTAAGTGAAAAAGACATTTTTATCTTAATTTTGTCCCCAAATCGCAGCCGGATTGAATTGAGAGTATTCTCCAAATTGATGCTTTGCCTTTGATACGGCAAAACAAAAACTTCTATAATAACCGGCTTACTCCAGCTTTCGTTTGCAGCATACAAAAAAAAGCTAAAAAAACAACATACCGGTAACAAAAAAACAGCTTTGAAAATATTTCTTTTAAACATACTTTTACCTACTTGCCGGTAAATTCGGTTAATCCGCCGTTTTCGGTTCCGAACCATTTATTGCTTTTGTCGTCGACCATTATACAGTTTATAATATCATGATGCAGCCCGCTATTATTGGTATCAAACTGTTCCCAAGATTGTTTATCTTTTCTGGCCACGCCTCCGTAAGTTCCGAACCATATATTGCCCGAATTATCGTAATCTATTGATAGGACATTGTCGTCCGGCAGACCGTTTTCCTTGTAATAAGGTGTCCAGTTTATACCATCGTAAACTGATGCGCCATCCGGAGTGCCGAACCATTTGTTATCCGACTTATCAATATAAATTACATTTATTGTATTGTGAGTAAGACCGCTGTTGAGAGTTTTGAAATTGGTCCATTCGTTGCCGTCAAATTTTGAAACCCCGCCGCCGTATGTGCCGAACCAGAGGTTCCCGCTTTTGTCTTTAGCGATAGTTTCTACGAAATTGTGAGCCAGTCCGCTGTTGGAGGTATCATATTTAATCCATTTTTTTCCGTCAAATTTTGAAACCCCGTCGTAATATGTGCCGACCCATACGGATCCTTTGTTGTCTACTGCTATCGCCCTCACATCGTTATTTGTTATGCCGTTGTACTCTATGCTGAACTTATTCCATTCTTTGCCGTCGTATTTCGACACGCCGTTGGCCGTGGCAAACCATTTATTGTTGGAATTATCGACCGCTATTTTGTATACCCAGTTATCGGAAAGGCCGTTGGCCGTGTCAAAATATTTCCACTCTTTGCCGTCAAAGACAGCAGCGCCGGAGAATGTGCCTATCCAGATATTGCCTGTCTTATCCTGCGCAATCGTTTGAATATTATTGTCGGGGAACGCGTCTTTTATCAAGTAGGTTACCCACTCCTTGCCGTCATATTTTGATATTTTCGGTTCGCCCTTTGGCTTTTTGAGTGTTTTTTTCCAACTGTCCGACACAAACCATTTATTTCCCTTGCTGTCAATCGCCATATCGCTAATAAAATTGCTGGCGATTCCACTGTTTTTCGTATCGAATACAACCCACTTATTACCGTCATATTGTGATACGCCGCCGCCGATATAATCGTACAGAACCCATTTGCTGTTGTCTGAAGGGTCTATATTTATTCCTGCTATATCATCATTAAACAGGCCTTCCGCCTGAGTAAAACTCTGCCATCCGTGCCCGTCAAATACGGCCATCCCGCCTTCTGTGCCGAACCATATCTTACCGGACATATCCTGTGTTATGCATCCTACATCATCATCAACAATCGCGCTGTTACTTTTTGAAAATGACAGCCATTTTTTACCGTCATATTTCGAAACACCCTGGAAAGTCCCGAACCAGATATTTCCGTCCCTGTCAACAAATATTGACTGTATATCGTCGGCGATCAGACCGTCCTTAGATGTGTACTTGGTCCATTTGTTCCCGTCAAACCTTGACACTCCTGCTTTTTGACCTCCCATATTTTTGTATGTACTGAACCCGAACCAGAGGTCACCGCCCTTGTCAACGGCAATGGACTTAACATAGTTGTTTGATAGTCCGCTATTTGATGTGTTAAATGTTTGCCACGATTTCCCGTCAAACTTTGAAACCCCGCCGCCGTTTGTTCCGAACCATTTATTGCCTTTTTTATCTTCTGTTATAATCCGCACATCGTTGTGGCAAAGGCCTTGACCTTTATCAAAAATTACATAGGTATTATCGCGAACATCCCATTTCAAAACGCCGCAGTCGGTACCGATCCAGAGATAGTCGCCTTCTGCAACGACACAGTTAAAGTTGTTTATCCGTGAAAATGTCGTCCATTCGTTCTCCGGGACCAACTGCCTTTTACCGAATACCACTTCAGCCGAAAACGATGTCTGAACAAAAAGTAGTGAACTTAGCAAAAACGACGAAATAATTTTCTTTTTCATGATTAAACTAACCCCCTATTCGGACCTATAAATATTTTTCAAAATATTTCATTGGCTATATTTTTTTAAATTATAGCACAATTTTACGAAAATCTTGCGAATTGTTGAGTAATTACGGCGACAATTTTTTAAAAAGCACCTTCCTTGCCCTGTGAAGACGGGACATCACCGTGCCCTGTGATATGTTCAGTATCTTCGAGCATTCTTGGTAAGAATACCCTTCAATGTCCTTCAAAATAATCATCTCCCTGTACTTTTTTTTAAGTGAGTCGACCGCTGAACTCACCTTTTTCAGTTCCTGTTTTTTTTCTATCTCCTCACTGGGCAGAGGGCGGTTGTCGGCTAACTGGGTAGTCAAATCGCCTTCTTCGGTCTCAATATCTTTATCAAAAGAAATCTCAAAAAACTGTTTTATTTCAATAGATTTTCGCTTATGCCAGCAAAGATTGAGACATATCCTCACAAGCCATGTGGAAAGCCCGGATTTCGCATTGAATTTATAAAAAAATTTGAATGCGTTTATGAATGTTTCCTGGACCACATCGGCAGCATCGTCCGGGTTATGCAGATATCTGTATGAAACGGAAAATATTTTCTGTCTGTATTTTTTGAAGATCTCTTCAAGAGCTGCATCATCGCCTTTTTTCGCTCTCTGTATGAGTTCTAAATCATCGGCGGGCGGCACTTGCGGGCATCCGGGACCGGCAGTGCTGTTGTTTGCGGATTGCGTTCTGTTACTTTCTTCATTTGTCATAATGAATATTCACTGGGAGCAGATCCCCGCGGTACCGATTCGGCCATTCAATCTGCGCCGGCCAGTCATCCCGCGATACGCCGGCTTGCTTTTACACCCGCGCCGTGTGTAATCTTTATTCCGGCTTCACCGGCCGCTATAATCATCGAGCGATCTTCGTTTTTCTGAAAAAACAACGCTCCCATCATTACAATATAAGATATTATGACGGCGGCGTTGACAATTTATGATTTTTCCTTGAATTTGTAGCCCACGCCAGAGATACTTATGATTCTTTGCCCGAGGACGCCGAGTTTTCTCCTGAGGGTTTCTATGTGCTTGTCAATGGTCCTTGAAGAATCAAAAAAACCCTCTCCCCACACTGTCTCGGCAATCATATCCCTTGAAAGTGCCTGATTCGGCTTTTTTAGAAACAGACACAGGAGCTCGAATTCCTTGGGAGTGAAACCTTCGGTTATTTCACATCTGTTTTTATTTTTTTTGTAAAGCCGCACGGTCCTCTTTTCCACATCAATGATTATTTTTTTGTCGGAAGACGCGAGGGATGTTTTTTTCGGGACTAATATGTCAACGCTTCTTCTCAAAATCGCCTTTATCCTTGCCAGCAGCACATTCGGGTTGAACGGCTTTATCACATAATCATCAATTCCGTGCTGAAATCCGAATACAATATCAGTTGAGGTTTTATAATTGCCCGTCAGCATTATTACCGGAATATTTTTGGTGTCTTTTTCTTTTTTCAGTATTTTGCACACATCCCAGCCGGAGACGTCATCAATATTGTCGAGGTCAAGTATAAACGAAGCTGGGCGGTTATTTCTAAAATTTTCAAATCTCTTAAAAAGTTCATTGACACCATCAACCTGTACGCACAAAAAGCCGTCCCTTTTGAAAATGCCGGAAATCAGATTGAATATCTCTTTATCCTGGCTTAATATCAGAATGTTTTTCATAAATTGGGGCTGAGAATGACTTCGAACAGAGCTTCTCCCTAACTGGAGTTTCAACCCAGCCCTTTCTGAAAAGCCCTTTAGAAAGGGCTGGGTGACCGTACAAAGATTTTATAATATTAAATCGCATTTGGCAATAAAAAAATGCTCTTCTTTTTCATCATTCAAGTTTAAGCAGAGCGATAAACGCCTCCTGCGGAATTGAGACATTACCGAGTTGCTTCATTTTTCTTTTCCCTTCTTTTTGTTTTTCAAGAAGTTTGCGTTTCCTCGTGATATCGCCGCCGTAACATTTCGCTATCACGTCCTTCCGGAGCGAACGGATGTTGTCTCTGGCGATAACCTTTCCAAAAACCGCCGCCTGGATAGGAATTTCAAAAAGTTGACGCGGAATCAGTCCCCTCAGTTTTTCAACCAGTTTCCTTCCGTAAGTGACCGCTTTGTCTTTATGCACCACAAAAGAAAACGCATCTATCGTCTCATTGTTTACGAGTATGTCCAGTTTGACCACCTCGGACTCCTTGTAATCGTAAATTTCATAATCAAAAGAGGCGTAGCCGGAGGAGACGGATTTCAGGGCGTCGTAAAAATCAATGATGACTTCGGCCAGCGGCATCTCGTAAATAAGTTTCACCTTGTCTTCCGTGATATATGTCATATCCAGGAAGTTGGCGCGTTTGTTTTCGCACAATGACATTATGTTGCCAAGGTACTGTGCAGGCGAGACAACGGTTGCCATAATATACGGCTCGAAGATCTTTTTTATGAACTGTCTCTGGGGAAATTTTGAAGGATTTTCAACCTCGATAATCCCCTCTTTGTCTTTTCTGGAATACTCAATTTTGTATCTGACATTAGGTACTGTTATTATCAGGTTCAGGTCGAATTCCCGCTGCAGCCGTTCTTTGACTATGTCCATATGTAAAAGCCCTAAAAATCCGCAGCGGTATCCGAAGCCGAGAGCGGTGGATGTCTCCGGCTGGTAGAAAAACGAGGAGTCCTCCAGGTGAAGTTTGCCTATCGCCTTGGTAAGGTTCCCGTAGTCGCCGGGATTTACCGGATAAAGTCCGCAGAACACGAAAGGTTTTACTTCCTTGTAGCCGATATGGGCAGCCAGCGTAGGATTTTCGACATCTGTCAATGTGTCTCCTATCTTTATTTTATGTATGTCCTTTATGCCGAGAATCACATAGCCGACTTCACCTGGCGTAAGTTTGCCGGTTCTTTGCATCTTCAACTGGAAGAAACCCACCTCTTCAACGACATATTTCTCCTGCGTAGAGCAGAAAAGCACCCTGCTGTTCAGAGATATTTCGCCGTCGAAGATTCTGATGTAGACGATAACCCCGCGGAACGGGTCGTAGTGTGAATCGAAAACTAGCGCCTTAAGCGGTTTTTTGGCATCGCCTGAGGGCGGAGGAATTCTCTGGATAATTGCGTCAACGACATCTTTCGTACCTATGTTCTGTTTCGCGGATATTAAAATCGGCTTTTCTGAGATTTTCAGGATTCTTTCAATCTGATGCTGGGTCTTAGGCACATCTGCGAGTTTCAGGTCGATTTTGTTTATTATTGGTATTATTTTAAGGTTGTGCTGACGGGCAAGTTCAAAATGTGAAAGTGTCTGCGCCTCAACGCCCTGGGAAGCATCTACTATAAGAAGGCAACCCTCGCAGGCGGCGAGTGAGCGTGAGACCTCATATGTAAAGTCCACGTGTCCCGGCGTATCAATGATGTTCAACTGGTAATCCGTGCCGTTTTCTGCGGTGTAATTCAGCCTCACTGCCTTGGCTTTTATGGTTATGCCCCGTTCTCTTTCCAAGTCCATTGCGTCCAGAATCTGGTTCTGGTGCTCGCCTTTGATTAGATGGCAAAACTCAAGCAGCCGGTCGGCAAGCGTGGATTTACCGTGGTCTATGTGAGCTATTATGGAGAAATTTCTTATATTCAATGACATACACTTCAGTATAATTTTTTCTGCTGTTTTACCTTTTTCAAAAGCAGTTCCCTGTTAGCATTGCCCAGTATCTCATCAGTAATGTTCTTCGCAACAGCAAAATCCAACTTTCTCACTTCGTTTTTTACCCGCAGGAGCGACGTCGGAGCAACACTGAAATGTTCAAGCCCGAGTCCCAGAAGGACTTCCGTGTACGAGGTATCACCGGCCATCTCACCGCACATCGACACCCACTTGCCGGCATTGTGACCCGCATTAATAATATTTTTAACCAAACGCAGTATGGAAAGGTGCAGCGGCTCGTATAATTCCGCCACATATTCATTGACTCTGTCTACGGCGAGGGTATACTGTATGAGGTCATTGGTGCCTATTGAAAGAAAATCGCATTCTTTGGCAATTATATCCACGGTAAGTGCCGCGGAGGGTATTTCTATCATTGTCCCCACTTCCATATTCTCGTCGAATTTTATTGACTTCTGCCTGAATTCCTGCTTTACCTCTTCCAATATTTTTTTCACTTCCCTCAATTCTTCTACACCTGAAATCATCGGGAACATCATTTTTACGTTCCCGAATGCGGACGCCTTCAGAATGGCCCTCAATTGTATCTTAAAAATTTCGGGATGTTTAAGACAGAATCTTATAGCCCTCAGCCCCAGAAACGGGTTCTTTTCCTCGTTCATATGGAAGTACGAAAGGAATTTATCGCCGCCGAGGTCCATTGTCCTTATTATCACAGGGTTCGGGAACACTTTCTCGGCAACGCTGATATACGACTCCAACTGTTCCTCTTCAGACGGGAAATTCCTTCTGTCCAAGTACATATATTCCGTCCTGAAAAGCCCTACACCTTCACCGCCGTAGGCAATAACGGATTTTACCTCTTCCGGAATCTCGATATTCGCCGAAATCACTATTTTCCTGCCGTCGAGGGTTATGGAAGGCAGATCCCTGAACTGTATGAGTTCCTTAACTTCGGCAATAAAAATCTGCCGACGCCTTTTATAATTTTCAAGTGTATCCTGTGCGGGATTGATTATGACTACGCCCTCGTTGCCGTCGATAATAACAATGTCGCCGTCTGTTACATGCTGTGTTATATCGTTCATCCCGACCACCGCAGGTATTTCCATCGCCTGAGCGATTATGGCTGTATGGGATGTCTTGCCGCCCATATTTGTGGCAAAACCGAGCACATCGTCTTCTTTTAGGGATATGGTATCCGTCGGCGTAAGGTTATTTGCGAGCAGTATCGAATTTTGCGGAATCGTCCCGAGTTTCTTTTTGTGGATCCCGACGAGATGTTTTAAAATTCTTTTCCCTACTTCAAGCACATCCCTTCCGCGGTCCCTGAAATATTCGTCTTTTATTTTGTCAAATGCCTTCAAATTTTTTCCGATAATCTCCTGAAGAGCATATTCGGCATTGACCTTTTCATCCCTAATTTTTACTATGACCTCGTCTCTCAGCAGGGGATCTTCGATGGTAAATATATACGCGTCAAAAAGCCTGATGTGCTTTTTGCCGAGGTTTTTTTCCGCCTTCTTCTTGGTTTTTTCAAGTTCCAATTTGAATTCAGCGACCGCTTTTTCAAACCTTTCCACTTCTTTCGGAATTTCTTCTTTTGGAATATTTTTTTTGATTGCACAGAACTCGGCATCTTTGATGACAAACGCCTGCCCTATGGCAATTCCGGGAGCGGCAGAAATACCTTTGTATAGCATAACCCCTCCTTGTTATCTTTTGGTTCTGTCAAAAACCACAGATGAACACAGGTAAACACTGTATTTTAATTAATCTTTATTCTTTACTCTGTGTCCACCTGCCTGCCGGCAGGTCTGTGTTCACCTGTGGTTTCATAAGTTATTTGACATTAATCAATTATCCCTCTATTCCTCGTCAAATTTCCTGTTTACCAGATTCTCTATTGATGCCACAAGTTCCTGCTCGTCCGGGCCGGTGGCGACAATGCGCAGTTCCGTACCGAGCCCGGCAGCAAGCATCATCAACCCCATTATTGATTTTCCGTCTGCCTCCTGTCCGTCCTGAAAAACTTTTAGAGCTGCTCTAAATTTTGAGGCGGTCTGCACAAAAAGCGCAGCCGGTCTTGCATGCATACCGAGTCTGTTCTTTATCGTTACTCTCTTTTCAAACATACAAATTAAGTATTCCATCCTTTTTTAAAATTTCACAGATTATGCTTTATTGATTTTTATCTTAATTGTGAAATTTAATTTTTCGCCCGCCTTTAGAAAAAATGTTTTATTCACCGTGACAGAGGAGCCCTGGTATGCCTTTTCAAATCCGCCCTCTGAAAGAGAGACCGTCCATATCGGGAATACCCAGAAACTGAAATCCCGGGATGTCTCGATATTTACATCGAACCCGTTGAACCCGTCAAGTAACGAAAAAATCTTCCTGTTTTCGAATGATGTTTTTGAAGAAACTTTTTCCTTTCTTTCATCCGCGACAAAACAGCATTTATCATCGAAAGGATTTGAAAGGGCAAAATTGAATTCTATGGCCGGCCATACTTCGGTGTCCTTATCGGAGATGTTTTCAATTTCGTAATCCGCTTTTAATATATCGCCGTCCAATCCTATGCCTTTTGTTACTTTTAAAGGCACAACCCCGCCCGACAGCCATAGCCCGCCGCTCCTTTTCAGGGTAAGTGTATTGGTCCTGCTGTCCTTTGAGTCCTGTGATAAAATGTACGGCTGATTGACGAAATCCCCCACCTCGCCGTACTGGCAATCGGAAAATTTTTCAAGTGTTGTGCCGTTGCGGAAAAAATGGTCTATCAAGCATCCTCGGTCATACCAATCGTATCTAAGATATTTTCCGAGCCCGAGTTCTTTCGTGTAATATACGCCGTGTATAGTCTCAAGTTTCCGGCCCTCCTGTTTGATAACCGCCTGGTTGACCTTTGTGTGATACGCCTCAAATCTACGGGTGAGCACGTCGCATAAATTGAAACATCCCGGCCTGAAATCTATTTCTGTTATAATTCCGCCGCAGGACGGTTTTATGCACGCTGAAAGCATATCGTTTGAAATGACAGCTTCGTCGGTCTCATCTTTGTCAAAATCCAGGATTTCCAACTGTGTCTTTGTATCTGGCGATTTTGAATCAAGCAGATTTTCTGCATCAATCAGATTCTTGAAAATTGCATGTCTCAAATGCGGCAGATAGAGCCCGCCGAATATTCCGTGCCAGTATGCACAGTTGCACTGCCCTTTGTATAACGAATTTACAGCACGGGCTTTTAATTTTTTATCACCAGAAAATCTTTCGACTTTTTCGCTCACATAGAGCATCTTCTTGTGCATGTTGTTCGATTCCGAGTACTTTGTCAGAAAATTTCTCCAGAACCCGCCCTTAAGAAACCTTTTGAGGGAAGCATCCGCATCTTTTGCGATGTTTTCAAAATCAACCTGCGCGGCGGCAGGGAGCGACCATTCCGACATTTCAAAATACGATGCAGTCGGAAGGTAAAGCCGGTCCACGGCAGGATAGTCCTTCACATATTCCGAAAATGTGGTGGTGTTTATCCAGTCGGAATTTTTCTCAAGCAAGCCAAAGAAATTCTCCAGCCATTTTTCCTCATAGCAGGTCTTGGATGTATCGGGCCAGACACCGAATTTCTCGCCGTCGTCAGCCATAACCAGCAATGCTGACGGATCATCCGATGCCTCATTTCTTAAATACTCTATCGTTTCCTCTGGCACGGCAAAAGGTATAAGATACCTGAGTTTCTGGCTTATTGGGAAAATTTTCAATGCAACGCCCTGCTCTTCCGTGACATAATACCCACGGAGTTTCTTCTCGTTTATTCCGGATGCAAGAAAATGGGCGTCATCCAGTACTATGTATTCCACTCCGGATCCTTTAAGTGTTTTTGCAAGTGATGGTTCCCACACTCGCTCAGCAAGCCACATACCGCGGGGGGAATATGACAGTTTTTCTTTTATGAATTTTGTCAGTTTTTTTATCTGCCCTTCCTTGTCCCTGTCCGGAATAGACGGCATTACCGGTTCATAATAACCGCCAGTAAGTACCTCCGACTGCCCCCTTTTTACAAGCGTTTTCAAACGGCTCATAACTTCCGGGTCGTTTTCTTCAAGATAATCTATAAGACAGCCGGTATAATGGAATGTCATTTTTATGCTCGGATGCAGTTCCAGGACATCAAGAAAAGGTTTGTACGCCGTTTCGGATGCCCACTTGAAAACATTATCAAAATTGCCTACAGGCTGGTGATTATGCACACCTAAAATTAAATTTATTTTTCTCACAAAAATCCCCTTTCGCTTATTTAACCGCGGGAGCACGGAATCACGAAGTTTTTTTATTATACTTTCTATCTTTTCGTGCCTGCCGGCAGGCAGGTCTTCACGGTATATTTTTTTTATTTTTGATAACCCGCAATTTCAAAAAAGTACAAACCCCGCCATTCAGTCAATGACAATATATTGAGCGGCGAAATTATTACTCGTCGTCTACAGATACACCCGGTAATCGATGTTGCGGAAAATATTGTTTTTCTTCTCAATATCCGACAAAAAGTTCTTGTCAATTGCGTTCTGCTGTATCTTTTCG
>Ga0315268_10004783_pt1 | contig 14626 bp, 10 predicted proteins | sample C1_top_MG_FD_204535 | JGI IMG/M metagenome (GOLD analysis project Ga0315268, IMG submission 204535) | Sediment microbial communities from Yellowstone Lake, YNP, Wyoming, USA - C1_top | ecosystem: Environmental > Aquatic > Freshwater > Lake > Sediment | place: USA: Wyoming | collected 2017-08-01
CAGAACCATCTCTATTAGTCCATACAGTTATAGGAACCAAGGATAAGACATTACGCCAATCTTTGTCTGATATCAGGAATGCCGTTTTGTCAGTATATTTCGTCATATCTTTTGAGTTGACAGTCTGACCATATTGCCTTGCAACTGTGGCAATATCTTTAAAATTGATGACTCCATCTTTATTTAAATCATAATCTGGATTCCATAGAGGATCTCCTGGCCGTGATTGGAATGCTCTTGCTATGGAACCTACATCACGCATATCAACTATATCATCTCCAGTTATTTCATGAGCTAGAACAAAGGAAGATAAGAATATATTCGATACCAGAATGATAATTAAGATTAGAAGCTTCCTATCCATATAAATTTTTATATTATCTGACAATAAAAAGTTATTAATATTGAATTCCTTTCGTTGTCGGTATTTTTTCAGGATGTTTTACATCAACAACCTCGTTGACAAAATCAGATCTGTCGATTAAGTCTTTCGGTGAAAACCTTCCAGTTAAAAAAACATCCGTTCTTTTTGGGATATGATTCAAGAAATCTATCACTTCATCCACATCTAGCAAACCACAATGTACAGCCAAATTAATTTCATCCAAGATTAGTAGATGAGGTTTTTTCTCTTTGACTATCTTCTTTGCGAATTCCAAACCTTTCTTTGCTAATTTTTTATCCCTTTCATCTAAGTTTTCTAACCCAATCCAACCCTTCCTTCCGAATTGATAGATTTCATAATAAGGGTAAAGTTTCTTTCTTATCTTGTATTCGCCAATATTCTTCCACCATTTTAGAAACTGTATTATTATGACTTTATGACCGTGACCAATAGATCTTAAAGCAGCGCCTAGCGCATTTGTGGTTTTACCACCACCCATTCCTGTGTATAGATAAATGTATCCCATAGAATCAACTCACTGGACAAACTCCAGTCATACAACCTCCAGCATATTCAGCTTCGGCTGAGACAAACTGAACTTTTGGCTTCTCTTTTTCACCTATATACAGTACTTGCTCCGGCTTACTTCCGTATCTGTAAACCGTTATACCTTTGCATTTCAATTTCCATGCCAGTTCATAGATTTTTTTAACATCAGAAATTTTAGCATCGTGTGGCAAGTTTATTGTTTTAGACACAGCGTTATCCGTATACTTCTGAAAAACTGCCTGCATCCTCACATGCCATTCAGGTTTTATGTCAAGGGCAGTGACGAAAATTCTTTTAACATCTTTTGGTATTTCTTCTATTTTCTGCAAAGATCCACTCCCCGCTATTTTTTCTAGTAATCTTGCACTATAAAACTTTCTCTCTTTTGCAATCCTTTCGAAGATAGGATTCACTTCAAAGAGTCTTGTCCCTTCCAGGACATTTCTCATGAATGATACAGCAAATAATGGCTCTATGCCCGAGGAACAGCCAGCGATAATTGAAATACTTCCTGTCGGAGCGACAGTAGTGACAGTTGCATTTCTCATAGCCTTATATCTCCCATGCCAAATGCTTTTTTCAAAATTCGGGAAAGAACCACGTTTAATTCCAATTTCTTCTGATTTTTCTTTGGCATTTTCCTGGATAAACTTCATTATTTTCTCTCCCAATTCTATCGCTTTTTCGGAATCGTAAGGAATATCTAATTTTATCAATAATTCTGCAAAACCCATAATACCCAAACCAATCTTCCTGTTATTTTTTGTTATTTTTTCAATATCAGGAAGTGGAAACCTGTTTGCGTCGATTACATTATCAAGAAAATGAACTGCAAGATGAACAGTTTTTTTTAATTTTTCCCAGTCAATCTCATTTTTTTCATTTATCATCTTTGAAAGATTGATACTTCCAAGGTTACATGATTCATAAGGTAGTAAAGGTTGTTCCCCACAATTGTGAGTAATGATACCATTTGCAACGAAAGAATGAGTAGACGGTTCTGTCAAATCAAAAACTTCTTTCTTTCCAATTTTTGTTATTGATTTTATATGCAATTTAATATTATCTCTATAAATTTCATTTGGTTTTATTGATTCAAATTTTTCATTTTTGACAGAAATACAAAAACCTATTTGTTTCATAAAATTGAACATACTCTCTCTGGAAATTATGATTTCATGTTGTGCCTTGCAGAAATAATCTTTCAATTCTCTTTTTGAATCTGGCATTTTTCTAAAACCTGCTAATCTTCTATTCTCATGAATTTTACAGAATATTCCAAATTGTAATAACAAAAGTTGTACTTGTTTTAATAGTTTTAATGAACTGGATGCCAGTCGTATGCTCACACCTTTATTTCTATTTCCTTGAACAGACCCATCTGCGCCAAATAATGCTGACAAAAAATACTTAATTGATTCTCTATCCATTTCAAATAAAGTATAAGGCACTTCTTTTTTATCTGTTGGTAGAGGTTTTAAACCAAGATTATAAAAAATTTTTGCAACTTTGGAAGAATATTTTAAACAAATTTCAGTTTCTCTCACAGTTGGTTTTACCGATTGTTTATTGATTTTATCAAGATATTCCTTGAAAATAGACAACATTTCAGCTTTTTCTTTTTTATTGAAAATGAATACAACATCTTGTATATCTTTTGTTACAAATCCATCTCCCACTAACCAACCTAACATCATAGATATTTCTTTGTCTAAATGCAGTTTTCCAAAATTACCTTCTTTTTGAAGAACTAGACAATCTTTTTCTGTTAAGTCAGACAGACGTTTCCAGATACCATCACTAGTCAAAAATTTGTGATCATATGTCGATTCCACTTCATAACCTGCATTTGTTATGACTTTAAATACTTCCTTTAAACCAGTCTTCCCACACCAAGTAATTCGATGAAAATCATTATCAGTACCGAGGACTTTATAAGGGTTATGCAAATATTTTATTTCTTTAAGACCATTTTCAGTGCTGATCAAAGTATTACTAGTAACGCATGGGTTGGTTGATTCCATTCTCCCAAGTTCTGGAGTTGGATTATGTCTATTGATTTCATCTATGAATATCACTCCAGGATCCCCACTTGCCCACGCGCTTTCTACTATTAAATCCCATACATATTTGGCTCTCAATCTTTGAACTGATTTTTTTGTTCTCGGATTTATCAAATCATATTCTTTATCATTCTTGACAGCATCCATGAAATCATCAGTAATTGCGACAGAAACGTTAAAATTAGTCAATATTTTCTTTTCTGCTTTGACAGTTATGAATTCTAGAATATCAGGATGGTCTACTCTCAATATAGCCATCATTGCCCCTCTTCTCTTTCCTCCAGCCTTTATAACATCTGTCACTGTATCGAAAACCCGCATGAAAGATACTGGACCAGAAGCTATGCCTTTGGTTGACTTGACTATATCGCCTTTCGGTCTGAGTCTGGAGAAATCAAAACCCACACCGCCACCAGATTGCTCTATTAATGCTGTATTTTTAACAGCTGTGAAGATACTTTCCAAAGAGTCTTCTACTGGTAAGACAAAACAAGCTGATAATTGACCTAGCGGAGCACCAGCATTGAACATCGTGGGTGAATTTGGTAAGAATTCAAGTCTGCTTATAATTCTGTAAAATTGTTCTTCACTCTTCTTTGAATCTTCTCCGTACATCCCGTCGATGTCAGCGACATTCTCAGCAACTCTTCTAAACATTTGATCTGGATTTTCTATTATCTTACCTTCTTCATTTCTCAAGAGATATCTTTTCTTCAACACTTCTAATGCATTCACCGTCAGTTTTGGTTCAGCTTCTATTCCAAACTTTTTCTTCAATTCTCTAATCTCAATCTTTTTCTTCCTGTATTCAGAGTAATCATCAGCAACTCTTTTGTAACCTTTTTTTCTCAAAACTTCTATTACTATATTTTGAACATCTTCCACAGAAGGAATCTTTTTTATGAATTTTTTTTCTAAAATTTTAAGTACTTCATCAGATATTTTCTTTGCAATTTTCCCATCTTTTAGCTCAACTGCAACAAAAGTTTTTTGTATGGCATCGGTTATCTTTTGCTGTTCAAACTTGACTATCGAACCGTCTCTTTTTCTTATCTCAGATATTCTTGCCATATGTCCCTAAATGATATTATAACTTTTTAAAATAATTTTTCTTCGTCCATTCGTTATAGTTAAAAATAAGTTTCAAGAAGAGAATAATTATTTGATGGAAGAAGAAGTATCAAGCAGCATACTCTCCAACGAGAAAGGAAAAAAGGTAATTCTTTTAGGTAATGAAGCGATTGTCAGAGGGGCTTTAGAAGCTGGAATAGGTTTCGCATCCACTTATCCTGGAACACCTGCATCAGAGGTCGGTGATACTTTTTCAGCCATAGCAAAAAAAGTTGGGATATATTTTGAGTACAGCACTAATGAAAAAGTGGCATTAGAAGTTGCAATGGGATCTTCTTTTTCAGGCGTTAGGTCGCTGGTATCTATGAAACAGTTTGGCGTCAACGTGGCTGCAGATTCACTAATGCCTTTAGCTTACGTTGGTCCTAACGCAGGGATGGTCATCATGGTTGCAGACGATCCTGGTTGCTGGAGCAGTGCTCAGAGTGAGCAAGACACAAGATACTATGCTAGGATGTCTCATATCCCGATGTTAGAACCTTCTGACCCACAAGAATGTAAAGATTTTGTTAAGATAGCATTCGACCTCTCAGAAAAATTCAAGATACCTTTTTTTGTGAGAACTACCACTAGAGTAAGTCATGAAAGAGGGATTGTTCAACTCGACAATTTAACTATCGGGAAAACAAAAGGGTTCTTCCAGAAAGATATGAGTAAATTCAATATCATGCCGCCAAACACGATGAGGCTGCATAAAGAAATGTTGGATAAAATTGAAAAAATAAGACAGATTTCAGAAAAGATGAGCTTTGTCTTTAATGGGAATGTGAAAAGTAAGTTAGGAATAATCGTTTCTGGCGTTTCGTTCAACTATGTGATGGAATCTTTGATCGATTTGAACATTAGATTACCAGTATTGAAATTGAGTTTAACGTATCCTGTGCCTGAAGAAAAGATAAAGGATTTCATCAAGAAATTTAATTCTGTTCTTGTAGTCGAAGAGTTAGAGCCAATCCTAGAAGAAGAGATACTTGCTTTGGCAAAGAATGTCAGCCCCAAACTAAAAGTGTATGGAAAGAAGAACGATTACCTACCGAAAGTTGGAGAATACGATGAAGAAATAGTGATAACAGCCTTAACGAGAATAACTGGCAGAGAGCTTGGCATCAGTCTTAAAAAATATCTTAAAAAATTCAAAGAAATCAAGATACCAAGAAGGTTTGCAGTTTTGTGTGCTGGTTGTCCACATAGAGCAACATTCTGGGCAACTAAAATTGCAGCTGGAAAAAACACGATATTCGGCGGTGATATTGGTTGTTACATATTAGGAATTTATCCTCCTTATCATACCCAAGATTTTGTATTTTCAATGGGAGCTAGTGAAGGTATAGTTCATGGAATAGAAAAAGTTACAGACCAGAAAGTCATTGCATTCATAGGAGATTCCACTTTCTTCCATGGCGGTATGCCTGGTTTAGTCAACATAGTCTTCAACAAGTCCAAGCCACTGATAATAGTCATGGATAACAGAATAACTGGGATGACAGGACATCAACCCAATCCTGGAGTCGGAAGGACTGGAATGGGTGAAAAAACCAAAGAAATCAAGATTGAAAAGATAGTCAAAGCTTTCGGGATAAAGCATGTAAAAGTTGTTGATCCTTTCAACGTAAACAAAATGATTAAAATCATAAGAAAATTCTTGCAGAAAGATGAAGTCTCTGTTATTGTTGCTAAAAGAGAATGCAGATTACTGACGATGAGAAGAAAATTGAGAGCTGACGAGAAGATTTACAAGTATGAAATCGATCAGAATAAATGCAAAAGATGTGGTACTTGTTTATTCTACTTTGCTTGTCCTGCCATCTATGAAAAAGGTGGAATTTTTAACATCGATAAAAACCTTTGTACTGGTTGTGGAGTTTGCACGCAAGTTTGTCCGTATAAAGCGATAAGAAAGGTGAAGAAATGAAAGAATTCAACATCGTGATAGCAGGTGTCGGTGGACAAGGAGTCATAACTTTGATGAGGATAATCGCTGAAGCAGCATTGAATCAGGGATATGATGTCAAGACTTCAGAATTGCATGGCTTAGCTCAAAGAGGCGGTCCTATATCATGCCATGTGAGGTTTGGCGATAAAATCTATTCTCCTCTTGTAATGCAGGGAGAAGCACATATAATCTTTGCTTTAGAGCCATTAGAAGCTTTAAGAACTAGCTACTACGGATCAAAAGAAAATAAAACAATTTTTTTCGTGAACAACTATCCTATAATTCCACTCTCAGTTCCAGTAACAAAAGAAATCTATCCGCCAATCATAGAAATCAATGAAATTCTCAAAGATTTTTCATCAAAAGTAATATCTTTAAACGTATCTGAGATCGTGAGAAAAGAAGGCGGTAATATAGTTTTAACTAACATTTTCATGCTGGGTTATGTCGTCGGAAATAATTTAATTCCATTAGAAAAAGAATTTGTTATAGAAGCTATAAAAGAAACCGTGCCCAAAAAATATTTGGGTTCAAACATACAAATTTTTGATTTAGGTTATAATTTAAAAATTCCATCAAGGTGATGATATGAATGAATGGGTAAATTATATAAGAGAAATGGCGTTAACCGGTAAACCTCCTGTATCTGGAGGGAGGTCGAATAAGTTAGGTCTCATAAGTTTTGATGATTTGGTCTTCATACCTGCTCAGCTTAATGCAAGGCCAGTAGATTATTTCAGAGAGGAAATTCTTACAGAGACAATAATAGGGAAAAATTCTAACAAACCATTGAGATTGAAGATACCAATGATAATAGCAGCGATGAGTTTTGGAGCTTTGAATAAACGATCAAAGATTGCTTTGGCCAAGGCTAGCTCTGCAGTCGGAACAGCGACCAACACTGGAGAAGGAGGCATGCTTCCAGAAGAAAGAAGGTATGCCAAGTTGTTGATAGCTCAATACAGCACAGGAAGATTTGGAGTGGACGAAAATTACATCAAGAAAGCAGATGCAATTGAAATAAAAATCGGACAGGGCGCAAAACCCGGTCAAGGTGGATTACTACCTGGATATAAAGTCACGAAAGAAATCGCAAGAGTGAGAAAAGTTCCTGTAGGTCAAACTGTTCATTCCCCGCCATATCATCCTGATATAAAGAGTATAGAAGATTTGAAGAAAAAAGTAGAATGGTTGAGAGATTTGAACGATGGCCCGATTATCATAAAACTCGGAGCGGGGGATGTAGAGAATGATGTTAAGTTAGCAGTTAAAGCCAACACAGATGTTATTGCAGTAGATGGAATGGAAGGTGGAACTGGAGCTGCACCAAGGATAATGTTGGATGAATTCGGTATTCCTACTCTAGCAGCCGTAGTAGAAGCAAGAAGAACTTTGGATAAATTAAAAGCAAAACAAGAACTTTTGATTGGTGGAGGCTTAAACAAAGGAAGTGATGTTGCAAAAGCATTGGCATTGGGAGCAGATGGGGTCTTCATGGCATTTTCATTGCTAGTAGCAATGGGTTGCATTTATTGCAAACAATGTTTTACTGGTAAATGTCCTGCTGGAATCACATCACAACCAAGGTTTAGAAAAAAATTGAACATAGATAATGCTGTAATCGGAATAGCTAATTTCATGCATGCATGTACAGAAGAAGTAAAGATGGTAGCAGGGGCAACTGGAAAGAAAAATGTACATGATTTGAACAGGAATGATCTAAGGAGTCTTAATCCAACCATATCCGAAATTACTGGCATACCACTAGTATAATTTCAAGGCCAAAGAGTGTAGTGACATCGACCGCAGTAGTATCTAACTTTTCCGTCATCTTGTTTGTTTTCAGCCATGTAAGTGCCATCGCCACATCTTGGGCATACTTTTTTCTCTCTTTTAATCTTATTCCCTTCTATTTTCAGCATTTCCCATCTCTTAGTCGACTTATGCTTCACTTTTTCTCACCTTCTTTCTTTTCAGGAGGTTTTTGTTCCCCCTTAGGTTTCTCTTTAACTTCTTCTTTTGGTTTTTCTTCAGCTTTAGTTTCTTTCTTTTCCTTAACTTTCTTTACTGGCACTCCTTCTTCCCAGATTCTGGCTTTTACCCTTGATTTAGCATCTCCGGAATGAGTGAAGATGTAAATGATCTCAACTTTATCAGGAGTGGTCTTGAATTTTTCAGTTATTTCTTTCTTAACATCCTCGACCTTTGGAGTCGGTTGATTAGCATGATCTATCATTAGCATCACGTCTGTCCTTTTCAAGAATGTGTTTTTCTTTTCTTCAGTTACATCCATCTTCATTCTTTCACCAATATCCAAGATTTAATCGTTAGGTTTAAATATTTTTCAATCAACCAACGAACAACGCATACTTTCCAGGAGCTCCAATACCTAGACTTTTGGCTATTTCACTTTCTTGTGGATCAATGATAATGACCAATCCCTTCCAGCTTGCAGAGAGGTCAGTAGATTTACAGATGGGACATTGCTTCTCTGTCGTAAACCTTCTACAATTCCTACATACATATTGTCTTTTAACCATTGTATCACTTCTTATTATTTATCAAAGCTTACATTTAAAAAATTGATTTAAGGTCTTAATATACTCAACGATTATACATTTTTATCCTGTAAAACCAATATTCTATTGTTGATTTAATGGGTTTAAAATCATTAATATTTTCATTCTGTTTGTTATGGGTAGGAATTGGTTTCATAGTCTTGGGGTTAAATGCCATAATATCATTCAATTTACCTCTAGGATCAACTCCATTCTATATGGGTGTGTTACTGACTATTTTAGGCCTGTTCTTGATTGTTATAGGAGTTTGTTATGTGATAACTGAATTTAGACCATAACTGTTTAACGCACTTTATCAAACTTTAACATTATTTTTTTATTATTAAACTCTAATTGATCAGAATATTCTCCTTCCAAATTCCCAACCTCGATAAATTTTGCACCAACATCTCTCTTTATGTCATTAACAAATCTCTTCAGACTTTTTTCTGTTTCGGTATCAGACTTCAATGTTAATTTAATCCTATCTCCAACGACAAGTTTACAATTCTTTCTCATCTCTTGAATCTTTCTCGTCAATTCCCTGTACATTCTATCTTCAAAAATCTCTTTATCCTCTGATAAATCTAACAGAATCTTATTCTTCTCAAATTCTGATTCAGCAAAATTACCTTTTGGTTCTTTAATAACGACTTTAACTGATTTTACATTGCACATATCCATTAAAACAGAACTCAAATCTTCCACTGCAGATTTTATTTTTTCATCTTTAGCAACAAGTATCATCTGTTTCACAGGCCAACGCAACTTCAAGTTTACTTTTTGTCTAGCAAAGTTGGATATTTCTGAAATCTGTTTAACTACTTCCATCTCTTCCTCAAGTTTCTTGTCTATCATTTTTTTTTCAGGTTTTGGAAATTCATACATGTGGATAGATTCCAAAACTTTTTCAAAACTTTTCAAAACATTTTGGTGAACATCCTCAGCTATGAACGGGCATATAGGTGCCAATAACTTCACAAGATTTTCTGTTATTACAACTAGGGTATAGAATGCAGCATCCTTGTCTTTCCCCTCATACAAAGGCCAAGTCCTATCTCTTATTATTTTTATGTACCAACGAGAGAGGTCATTAAGTATGAAATTCATAATTTCTTGAACAGCCTTGTGTCCGTTGTAAGTTCTAAAACTTTCTAAATAATTTTCAATCAATGAATTCAGCCTGGATAAAATCCATTTATCTTCAATTTTAAGATTTTTTGGTTTAGAGAATTTAGTGACATAAGTGCTGACAAAATTGAAAGTGTTCCTCACGATGTTGAATTGTTTAGCTACGTCTTTCACGTCATCTATGTTGAAATAGAAATCATCCCAAGCAGGACTTGAGAGCAGATAGAATCTCAGAACATCCCTTCCGTATTCTTTTATAACATCTTGGGGTGTTATTATGTTGCCTTTGGACTTTGACATTTTGATGCCATGCGCATCTAGAACAAAACCATGAAATACAATGTTCTTGAATGGAGCTCTATCAAAAGTTATCACACTGGTTATCAATTCAGAATTCCACCATCCTCTGATCTGGTCAGGCCCTTCTAAGTTTAAATCAGCAGGCCACATTTCTTCCCACAATTTTTTATTCTGAGAATATCCCAAGCTGGCCCATGAACAGACTCCAGAGTCAAACCATACATCCAGAACATCCAACACTCTTTTCATTTTTCCTTTGCATTTTGAACATTTCAAAGTTACGTCATCAATGTATGGTCTATGGAAATCTTTTGGTATTTTTTCTAATTCGTCTCTGGAACCTACGACTTTCACTTCATTGCATTTCTCACAAACCCATATAGGCAATGGGATGCCCCAGTAACGTTGACGAGAAATGGGCCAATCGCCTAAACTTTCCAACCAATTATGGAACCTCTGTCCTGCCCAAGATGGAAACCAATTGACTTTTTTATTTTCTTCTATCAGTTTATCTCTTATCTTTGTGACTTTGAAGAACCATTGAGGGAGGGATATCAACAATAAAGGAGATTCACAACGCCAACAATATGGATATTCGTGTTTTATCTTTTCTTGGTATAATAGCAGACCACGACCTTGTAATTCTTGTATGATTAAACTGTCAGCATCTTTGACGTACATACCAGAATATTTTCCACAAGTATCATCAAAAGTTCCGTTCAACTTGACTGGAGATACTGCTGGCAGTCCTGTTTCCAATCCAACTTTATAGTCTTCTTGTCCGTGTCCAGGTGCTGTATGAACTAATCCAGTTCCATCTTCTAAAGTTACGAACTGATCTGATAAGACAACTCTATGAGCATTCTTCAATTTCTTTTGAAAAGTAAATATATCAGCAAAAGGATGAATGTACTCTAAACCTTCTAGATCAATTCCCTTCAATTTTTCTAATATCGTGTAATTTTCTATACCGATTTTTTTCATGACTGTCTCTAAAAGTTGTTCAGCGATTATCAATACTTCATCATTTATTTTCACTCTAACGTAATTAGCGTCAGGTTTAGCCATGACACCTGTGTTCGACGGTAAAGTCCAGGGTGTAGTTGTCCAAATCAATAGGAATTCATCACGTTTATCCACCAATCGGAACTTGACATATATCGACGGGTCGCTAACTTCCTTATATTCTATTTCATTATAGGCCACGGCTGTCTCACAATTATGAGTCAAAAATTCATTCACTATAAAATTATGCAAATTTTTCACACCAACATCTGCTACAATTCTTTTTCCTTTAAAAGAAATTTCTTTAATGCAATCCCACATAAGACCATCAGATAAACCTTCCGTATTTTCTTTTATCCATTCATCAAACCTTTTGATGTAAATTGATGGTCGGGCTTTTTTTTGTGATTCGTAATAAACATATCTTACTCGTTTTAAAGGTATTTTTAAAATTTTTGAGATTTTCTTTGGTTTAATATTAGTCTCTTTAAGTTGCAAAATTTTGCTTTTTTCATTTTCTATTTGCCTTTTGAGATTGAACTTATATTTTAAATAAGAAGCTGCAAATTTTGCATGATTTTCTCTGTATTTACAATAATTGTAACCGATAAATTCGCAAAACCTCAAAATATTTTCATCATAACCACTTATCTCTCCAGTGATGCGAACTTTGGGTTTATTATTTACGCAAATTTCTTTTCTTCGCAATTTAGTAGAAATATTGATATCATTTAGAATATTAAATATATTTTCAATAAAATTGATGCCATCTTTTTCAAAGCCTTTATCTCTATGAAAATAAAACCTAACCTCATTAAAACCTTTTTTGTGTTTTCTTAGACTTAATATTTGAAGTTCACTGCCAAAATAAGAAGAAATAAATTCTCGCTTAACATTTTCTGAAGCATTTAATATTGATTTTGGAAATTTAAGCTTGCATATACTTTTTTTGCCTACAGGTGCACCTAAAGCTATCAATAAAAGTCCTAAACTCAAAGATTCTACTCTAAAGCTGGTAGTTATACCTTCTATTTTTCTTTTGTTCACGATCGAAATAGATCTTTTCCCCACAATTTTAGAACAACTAAAGCCAAGTTTGTTTAAGTCCTTAATTATAGTTTCTAAATCTTCTTTTTTACCAGAAAAAAGTAATATAATGGATGGAAAATAATATCTCTTTCTTGTCTTAACAGTCACAGAGCCATCGCCAAAAAGGTGACCCAAAATTCGAGCTAAAATAACCAGTTTTGACGAATTGAAATTTAACGGTAACAAATTCTTGTTTTTTAGTTCTTCTATCACAAAAGCTGATCTTAAATGTATTTTTTCACTTAAAGCTACTTTTGATATAAAGCTTTTAGATATTCTCAAACCATACTTTTTCCATATCTCTTTAATTATTCCATTATAAGAAACTCTACTTTTTATGCAATTTTCAATAAATTCTATTACTATTGCTCTTTCTGTGCTAATGAGTTTTCTTATGTCTGAAGTCATTCCAAGCTTTTTAAATTTAAAAGAAATCTCTATGTTTTCGAGTGCAGATAATATATCTTTTTCATCTAGTATTAAAGAATGGTTCGGTTTTTCATCAGGTATTCTTATATGTGGGTATACTGCAACCTTATTACCAACCTCTATATCCTTCAATTCAACCCAACCTTTGTCTTTTACTAGAAATGGATGATCCCTCGTGGCAATTAATTCTCTTCCACAAATAGTTTTTATTATGAATACATCATCATTTTTATACTCTACATAACCTGTGAAATGCGAATTCGACATTTTCCCGTTTTTTTCATCAAAAACAATAGGGAAATTATGTTTCCAACAATTTTTCAGTTCTTTAATTTTTCTTAAACCATCTTCTACCAAAACTTGTGAATTTAGGTCAACACATCTCGGGCAAGCATGAACTGGATATAACCCCTTGTATAGTAATCCTTTCTCGAATGCTCTCTTAAAAGTGAACCAAGCCCCTTCAATGTAATCATTCGTCAATGTCAAGTAAGGATTCTTCCAATCCATCCATACACCAAGGTTGTTGAATTCATCACTCATTACATCTATGAATTTTGTCGAGAATTTTCTGCATTCTTCTATGAACTTGTCTATCCCGAATTTTTCGATGTCAGACTTTGACTTGAAATTCAACATTTGCTCGACTTTGTTCTCTATTGGTAGACCGTGCGTATCATAACCAGGCTGATCCCAAACTTTAAAACCTGACATTCTGAAGAACCGGATGTAAGAATCTTTCAAAATCTTGTTTAAGGCTGTTCCCATATGAATTGAGCCTGTGGCATAGGGTGGTCCGTCTAAGAAATAGAATATTTTCTTTTTTTTCAAATTTCTTACTTTTTCTGGTATTTTTTTGGTTGTCCAGAACTTTAAAATCTGTTCTTCTGACTTCTTCTGATCGTCTAGTATTGCCATTGTTTACACCTTATTTTATAATTCTGTGAATTTGTAGAAATAAAACTAAGTAAATCTCTAGAATTAGATAATCCGACTGACACCCACGTTATTCACTTCTTCAATATCTGGAAAGGAAGATATTTAAAACTTTATTCTATTTTCTATAACTATAGACTAAATCTGTCAGTTTAAATTCCATCATGATTTTATCAAAAGTATTAACACATCTATAACCATCTTCTGTTAATTTTATCAATTCATCAGCGTTTCCACGCCATTTAATTCCTTTTTTCCTTCTTCCCTTACTTTTTTCAACTCTAATATCATAAGTTTTTGGTTGAAATACTTCAAATTTACCTTTTTTCACTATAGAATATTTCCATTTTCTAGCTGCGTATCCAGCAGTATATTTTCTCTCAATGTGTCCCCTTTCATCAACAACTGCAAATTCTTTTAATCTTTTAAAGATTTTACTGTTTATATTGACATTTTGTATAATATCCCATTGATAAGTCTCATCAGGATAATATTTTTTAAGATAACTAAGAAAATCTCTGTATTGCATGATTTGAACTCTTTGTTCACTTTTTTTTCTTTTATCATGTTTTTTATAATTTGGTTTTTTCCAAGGAGTTTTAATTATTTTTTGTAGTCTGTTATTTTCTTTTTCCGATAATGAACCAAAATTGTTATACTTACTTCCTAAAAGACCTTTTAAATTAAATTTATCTACATAATCCAACCAAGTATAAATCAATTCTTTTCCATCTTGAGTTAATTCATATTTTTTTCTTGTCCTGCCTACATCGAAATGTTTTGCTAAACCTTTGTCTTCACATTTTTCTAGAATATCATATAATTTTTGAATGTTCACTCCAACTTTTTCCTTACTCGTCAAATAAGTTGCACTTAATGGTCTAGACTCTTCAGCAAGTAAGTAAGCAACATCTAAAAGTATCTCTAAATCAGACCTACGACCAACATACAGGTTTTCTGAACCATTTGTCATGAGTTAACACAAAATAATCAAGGATTTAAACCTTTCTATATTTACAGTATCTCCGCATGTAGGACAGAATAGGTAATCACAATCAGTATAATCCAGTCAACTAATCATTCAATTTTCAGAAACTTTCTACATCATGATTGTTTG
>Ga0315268_10004784_pt1 | contig 14624 bp, 13 predicted proteins | sample C1_top_MG_FD_204535 | JGI IMG/M metagenome (GOLD analysis project Ga0315268, IMG submission 204535) | Sediment microbial communities from Yellowstone Lake, YNP, Wyoming, USA - C1_top | ecosystem: Environmental > Aquatic > Freshwater > Lake > Sediment | place: USA: Wyoming | collected 2017-08-01
GTCGTTCGGTGGGCATCGGGCCTCCGTTCGGGCGCTGTTACCTGTTTAACGCCGACGGCCCGATTCTCCAATTCCGACTGAGGCAGGACAGTTCTTGGCCGCTGGCAGGCGATCTATCTGTGCGAATTCGACGGCCCCCGCGAGCGCAGCGTCATAATCAGGCTCCTTGACTTCGGCCTTTGATGGGCTAACCCCTCATCACTCGGTGCTCAGTACTCGCCACACAGCACTTACTCATGCCTCAGCGCCTCGATGGGGTCCATCTTGGCCGCAGTCATCGCTGGATAGAGCCCGAAAGCGACGCCCACAATCCCGCTGACCAGAAAGCTGCCGATGACCGACCAGGCGGTAATGCTGGTGGGGTAAACCTGCTGCGAGCCGAAGAGCTTCATCAGATCGGGGATGCCCACGGCTATTGCGATTCCCAGACCGATGCCGATCAAACCGCCGGCCAGCGAAATCAACGTGGTTTCGACGAGGAATTGCAGGGTGATGTGTCGGCGCTTGGCGCCCAGGGCGCGGCGAATGCCGATCTCGCGCGTGCGCTCGGTCACCGAGGCCAGCATGATGTTCATGATGCCGATGCCGCCGACCAGCAGAGCGCAACTGGCTATTCCGCCGAGGATAAAGTTGAACCGACGGGCCGTGGCTTCGGCGGCGCGCATGATCTCCAGCGGTATCTTGATCTCATAATCAAGCGGTCCGCTGTGGTTCTGCTGAATCAGATTCTCGGCCCGCCGCGATGTGGCCTCTACGTCATCCTTGTCCAACGTTTGCAGCCAGATCTCGCTGAGTTCGATTCGCTTGAATTCGTGCCCTCCAGCGGCAATTTTCACAACCGAATGTCCCCACACGCTCTCTGCGAGGGTCAGAGGCAGATAAAGGTCCTGGTCGATGATGCGGCTGATGATGCCGGTGCCGGGCCGCAAACCCGTTTTCTCGAGCACGCCGATCACCTCCACGGTGATCGTCATTGAAATGGCGGAGCCGACCTGGATCTTCTGGCCGATGGGGTTTTGATAAGGGAACAACTGCTGGCACGCCAGGGCCCCGAGCACGCAGACATGCGCCTGCGAATCCATGTCAACCTTGTCAAAGGTCCGGCCGCGCTCCAGCTTCAGGTTGATGACCTCGAAGATTTCGGGCGTGGTGCCGATGGCGTTCACGGTGGCCAGGCGATCGCCGACGATGACCTTCTGCTGCGTGTCGCGGAGCGGCACGGCGTATCTCAGGCCCGGCAGGTCCTTGAGAAGCTCAAAATCAAGGTCCTTGATGCCGTAGGTGAGGAAACGCTGCTGGCGCCCCTGCGCGGCGGTGCTCTCCGGGGGCGGAACGGAGCGAATGAGCACATTCTGCGCCCCCAGCTTGTTCAACTCCTCCATCGATTGCCGTTTGCCCCCCTCGCCGATGGCGACCATGACGATTACTGCCACTACACCGATCACGATGCCCAGGGTCGTCAGCAGGCTGCGCAGCTTGTGCATGCGGATGTTCTTCACACCCAGCACGAACGTCTCAAGCAGGAAATTCAGCACCATGGGCTTTGGTATATACAGCCGAGGCCACCGCCTGTGGTACATTCATACCGACAAGGAGCTTTATGGAAGAAACACTCTTTCAGAAGATCATCGCCCGCAAGATCCCATCGAGAATCGCCTACGAGGATGACAAGTACATGGTGATCCACGACATTCAGCCGGCCGCGCCGGTGCACCTGCTGGTGATCACCAAGCAGGTCATCCCCAGCTTGAACGACCTCGCGCCGGAACACGCGCAGCTTGTCGGCGGCATGTTTCTCGTTGCACAGAAGCTGATGAAGCAGATGGGACAATCCGACTATCGAGCGGTGTTCAACTGCGGCAGGGGAGCGCACCAGTCGATATTCCACCTTCACCTGCACGTGCTGGCGGGCCGGCCGTTCACGTGGCCGCCTGGCTGATCTGCGCCACAACGGCCGCTCGATTACCCGATAATACAAGAGGACACGGGAGGTTAGTCCACGTGTCCTCCGGAGGGGAGAAAATGCGCCGTTGCAGCGATTGCTGTTTGCCTAGCTTATCCTATCTTCCCAAACTGACCAGTCAAACTCGACTGGTCCAGACGACACGTGGTATGGATCGGCTCACCCGTTGATCAGCGTACACTAAATTCAGGAAAAATGAAGTGAATTCTTGTTTTTTAGCAGTTGGGGGGGCGGGGGATTATCGCACCTGGATTGCAGCGCCAGCACGGCTTGGCGCATCATAACTGCCGTCCGCTCAAGCGATTGCCGCGATATATCGGACCTGTCCAGTGCGATAGCATTGCCAAAAACCACCGTCACCTTCTGGGGGTAGAGAAACGCATCCACCATCTCCGATCCGCGGGTCGAGCCTTCCACCCAGACGGGGTACACCGGAGCACCGCTGCGCAGCGCCAGCAATGCGGCCCCCACCTCGAAATCACCCACCTCCTTCAGTCCGATCCGTCCCTCGGGGAACATCCCCACGACCTGTCCGGCGGCCAGTGCGCGAATCGCTTTGCGTATCGAGCCAAGGTCATGCCTGGCACGATCGACCGGTATGGCGCCGATGAGCCCTAGAAACCACCGCAATGATCGAATCGTGTAATATTCGCGGGCCATCATCCAATGAATCAGCCTGCGGCAGCCAGACTGGATCATCACCGGGTCAAGGCTGGAGATGTGATTGGAGATGAGGATGGCGGGACCCCGCGCCGGAATGGGGCAACGCGCCGGCAGCCGCACCGTGTGATAGCCGCCCACGTAAAAAAGCAGCAGCTTCTCCAAGAACAGGATGGTCGGAGTCAACTCCGGGTCGTGGCGCGGCGATTGTTCTGGCAATCCGTAAATCACGCGGAACGAAATTAGAACCGTTTCCTGCCCTTAATGAGAACAGATTCAACCGCCGCTTCCAGCGTCTGGCACACACGATCGATCTGCGCCGAGGTGAGCTTTCCGAAGAAAGGGAGAGCAATCGTGCGATCGGCCACGTACTCGCAAACCGGAAAATCCCCCGGTTTGTGGCCCAGCAGCCGCGCGATGTAGGGCTGCAGGTGTATCGGTGGAAAGTAGTTATTGCAGCCGATTCCCTCGCCGCGCAGGTGCTGCATGATCTGGTCGCGGTGCTCCGGCTGGAACAGATCCGTAAGCCGCACAACGAATACAAACCAGCTCATCAGCGTTTCGGGCGGGATCGTGGGCACGATGAGGTAGCGGCTGGTCATGAGCCGCTCGATGTACTGGTGAGCCACGTGCCGGCGGGCCTCCAGCAGCTCGTCGAGTCGCTGAAGCTGCGCCACGCCGAGCGCCGCATTGATTTCGCTCAGGCGGTAGTTGTAGCCCAGCCGCTGGTGCAGCAGCCAGTTCATGCTTTCGCGGCCCTGGTTGCGCAGCGCCCGGCAGGTGGCGGCAAACTCCTCGTCGTCGGTCACGATCATCCCGCCTTCGCCCGTCGTGATCTGCTTGTTCGGATAGAAGCCGAACACAGAGGCTTTGCCGAACGACCCGACCGCGCGATTGGCGCTGCGCCCGCCAAAAGCCTCGCAGGAGTCCTCGATGAGCACAAAGCCGCGCTTCCGGGCGAACGCTTCCAGTTCGGCCATGCCTCCGGGGTGGCCCAGCGCCTCCACTCCCACGACGGCTTTCGTGCGCGGAGTGACGGCGGCGTCGACCCTGTTCAGATCGATGTTCAGGGTCTTGGGGTCGATGTCCACGAACAGCGGCCGGGCGCCGACATACAGAATGCAGTTGGTGGATGCTACGAACGAGAAGGGGGTTGTAACCACCTCGTCGCCGGGTCCAATTCCGGCCGCGATCATGCAGCAATGCAGCGCGGCGGTGCCGGAGCTGACGGCGACGGCGTTGCTGCGCCCGGTCAGCCGCGCACAGAGCGACTCGAATTCCTCGACTTTCGGGCCGATGGATAGCGTGGGCGTGTGGAGCACCTCGATCACGGCCTCGATTTCGCGATGCGTGATATCCGGCCTGGACAGAGGGATCGGCGCTGGCATTGGATTCCGTTGACGGATCTGAATGTCGGCAACCCTGATGCCGACGGCAGGAAGTTTAGAGGTCGGGCTCGGAACGTCAACACTGCCCGAGCTGATTGAATTCCTACGGGTCGAAGATCGGCGGCTCTACACAATGCCGTTTCGTCGCGGTAGGATGGGCCGGCAAGCGGCAGGGGCGTTGGCGGCCCCGATGTGTTCTGCCGATGAAAGGCTGTCTATGCGCAGGTGGTTGCTGCTGGCTCTTGCCCCGATGATGCTGGCAGGATGCATGCAGGAGAGCACGGCCCGTCAGCGCCAGGATGCGGCGCTGAAGGACCCGTTTAATTACTCTCCGTACGATCAGAAGAGCGACGCGGCCGGCGGCGCGTCAAAATCAGACAAAGGCGCCATTCAGAAGGACCTCAAGAGCGTCTTCAACCCATAACACCCGGGCGAAGCTATGAGAAACGGCTGGCATCAGGCGGCGTGGTGGCTGGTGGTCGGGCTTGTGGCGGGCTGCTCGCATAAGCCGCGGCCTTTCGAAGAAGCGGTTCGAAAGCAGGCGGATCGCCCGATCGTGGACCGGCAATCGCCTGCTGCAAAGGCATCGCCCGCCGTGTCGGGAACCCCGACCACGCAACCAGTCGCGCAGGCGCCCAAACGACCCGTTCCGCCAAGTCCGGTCGGCGATCTCACGCCGCCGAAGGCCGTCGCCCCGGCGAGCCGCCCGGTGGCGGTGCTCCAGGAGCTTGAGCATCCCATCGAGCCCCATGCCTCCGAAAAAGGCCCGAAGATTCCGCTGTTGATCATCGATGGGGCCGTCCGGCGAGATTGGCCGCCCAGCATCGCCTATCGTCCCAGCGGCGACGTGCGCGCCGGCCACACCTATTGGCCGGGGGTCGAAAAATACAGCCGGCGCTCGGATCTGCTGAACTGGTTCTGGGAGTCGGGCGAATTTCTCTTCAACTCGATGGCGCTGCCGGTTCGCGCCGTGCTCGCGCCGCCCTGGACGAGCAAGATCTACTCGCCCGTCGGCCCGCCGGGGCAGGAGCACGTGGATTCTGGTCAGCCCGAGATGAAGCCGCTCCTGCCCTCGGTGCCAGCACCGAAGTAGAGGCTTTCATCCAAGTCCGGCGGCGCTGCCGGCGTGCGCGGGCCGAGCGTTTCGGCCCAGTTCGATCTCGATCTGATAGCCCAGGATCCGGCTCTTCATCCAGCGGATGGCCAGCAGGTCGTGAAAGCTCTTGAAGAGCCTGTTCCACACCCCGTATTTGCTCTGCCCATGCAGCCGCGGGTTGTTGCTGACCGGAATTTCCCTGACCGTGAATCCCTCCATTTTCAGCAAAGTCGGGATGAAGCGGTGCAGGCCGCGGTAAAGCTTCAGTTTGCCGACGCATTCGCGCCGAAAGGCGCGATAGGTGCAGCCCGCGTCGGTGATGTTCTCCTGCGAGAGCTTGTTGCGCACCCAGTTGGCGATCCGGCTTGAGATGACGCGGATGAAGCTGTCGCCCTTGGACCGCGTGGCCACGCGCGTGCCGCAAACGCAATCAACGCCTTCTTCCAGTGCGGCAAGGAACTTGGGGATGTCGCCCGGATCGTTCTGCAGATCGGCATCCATGGTCATCACGTACTTTCCGCGGGCCGCGCGCAGGCCGGCGTCGCTGGCGGCGGTTTCACCGCAGTTGCATGCGAATTTCAGCCCGCGCACGCGCGGGTCTTTGTCGACCAGCGACTGGATGATCGCCCACGATCCGTCGGTGCTGCCATCGTCCACGAGGATCAGCTCGGCCGCGATGCCCAGCGGATCGATCACCCGGCACACGGCCTGGTGGAGCAGCGCCAGGTTGTCCTTCTCGTTATAGACGGGAACACAGATGCTCAGCGTCGGTTCGGTCGGTTCGCTCATGCTCACATCTTCCTGAAGATGATCGCCTGCACAACATTGACCGGGATGTTGTAGTTGAAGCCGCGCTAGCTGGCAATTGGCGCCAGGCAGCGGCGGCGATCCTCAGGAAGGGACCGTGAGGATGACCAGCAGAATGATCATCGCCAGCGCGGAGGGCAGGCGCGAGGCCAGCGCCGTCGGGCCAAGCAGCTTCATCGAAGCCGCCTGGGCCCAATAGATGAAGATCGGTGTGGCGTATCGCGCCTGATCGACGAAGCGGGGCACGAGCCAGTCGCCGCTTTCCAGCATCTGCCGCGAGCTCTGGGCAAACCACGGCTCGTCGCAATCCCAAAGGCTCGTGCGCCCGTTGCCCAGCAGATAGAGGGACGCCGATGCGAGGATGATCACCGCCGTCCCGAGCCGATATCGGTGCTGCTTGTTTCTGAAACGTTCCGTTGACACGTTGGGGCCTCTCGTCGGGCCGGCGCCCAACCGATGCGCGCCGGCCCGCGCACAGCCCCTATATCATACGGAGCGCGGATTCATAATGAACAGACTCGCGCGCCAGCCCGATTCCGGGGAGTCTGCCATCTTAGTCGGTTCGCCCGCAGGCGTCGCGGCCGATGTCGTCTTCTGCGGCGATGGCGGGTTGCGGTGATGCTCGGCGGCCGCGCAGGATTCGCAGCGTGTAGCCGCAGACGATCCAGACCAGGCCGAAGGCGATCGCCGCTATGGCCAGGTATTTGGCGCTGTCGGCCAGGGAAGCCTTGACCAGCCCCGTGCCAACCAGCGTCACGGGAATGGCTTCGGGCAGCAGGCCGATGATGGTGCCGATCAGGAAGTGGCGGTGCTTCGCGTGCGACAGACCGAGGCAGAGGTTCACGAGGGTGCCGTGGATCGGCAACTGGCGAACCAGCATCACGCCCACGATGCCCTGCTCGTGAATAAGCTGGGCCCATTTGCGCAACTTCGGCCAGCGGTGCAGCACCCACTCGCGCCCGCCCCAGCGCACGAACAGGAAGACGGCGTAGTAGCCGACCGTCGTTCCGGCCGCGACCAGCAGCAGCCCCCACCAGAAGCCCAGGATCATCCCGCCGATGGCACAAAACAGCAGTCGCGGCACGCCGCAGCCCACCAATATCGCCACCGCAAGCACGCAGGCCGGATAACCCCAGATCCCAAGCGCGGCGATTGACTGGCGCAGCCGGCCGGCATCCTGCAGCCACGAGCGGACAGGCGAGCAGTAAACGACCGCCAGCGCCCCGGCCAGCACCACACAGACCAGGGCGACGCGCAGCAGCAGTCGCCCGCGCATGGGCATATCGGGACCGTTGGCCTGAGGCCTCTCGTCCTGGCAAACCGCAGCATCGGGGCAATCGCTCATGGCTTTCGCAGTGAGTACTGGGTTCTGAGTGCCGATCACTGAGTTGTGGATGTTCTGAGTCCTCAGCACTCAGCACTTATCCCGCGTGCAGGAATTCCCTGATCTCCCTGGCCACCGTCTTCACCTCGTCTTCGGTCAGGGCGGGGTACATCGGCAGGCTCAGAATCCGCTTGGCGTAATCCTCGGTTTTGGGCAGCGGGGGCAGAGCGCCGTACAGCTCGGCTATTGCGGGTTGAAGATGATTGGGAACAGGGTAGTGCACGCCGGTCTCGATTCCCTTCTCCTTCAGGCATGTCGCCAATGCTTCGCGAGTGTCGTTGCTCGGCAGCCGGATCACGAACATGTGATAGACGCTCTCGGTCTGGCCGGAGCGGTCCTCGGGCGGCAGGACCACCTGCTTGACGCCCGCCAATTCGCGCCGATACCACTCCGCGACGCGGCGGCGCGAATCGTTGAGTTCGTCAAGCACCTTGAGCTGCTCGCGCCCGATGGCGGCCTGAATTTCGTTGAAGCGCAGGTTGAAGCCCACCTTCTCGTGCAAATATTTGTCCTTGCGTCCGTGGTTGCGGAGCATGCTCACCTTGCGGGCGATTTCCGCGTCGACGGTGGCGATCGCGCCGCCGTCGCCATAGACGGTGAGGTTCTTGGATGGATAGAAGCTGAAGGCCGAATGCTCCGTCAACGCGCCCACCCGTTTGCCTTTCCACTTTGCGCCGTGGGCCTGGGCGCAGTCTTCGATGACCCACAGCCCGTGATCGGCCGCGAGCTTCTTCATCGCGTCCATATCGGCCGACCGGCCGTAGAGATGCACGGGCAGGATTCCGACGGTCTTCTTCGTGATGCGTTTCTTCGCATCCTCGGGGCAGATGGTGTACGTGTCGTCAATATCGCAGAAGACCGGCCGAGCGCCGACGTGGATCATGGGCTCGATGCTCGGAAATGCGGTGAGCGACGGCACGAGAATCTCATCGCCGGGCTTGAGGCCCTGCGCGATGTGCAGCAGATGCACGGCCGCGGTCCACGAGGAGGAGAGCACCACGTGTTTTGCGCCCAGGTAGGACGCCAGTTCCTGCTCAAACGCCCTGCATTCGCCGCCGAGGATGTAGTTGCCGCCTTTGACGACCTCGAGAATTCGGCGGTCGATCAGTTCGCTGTGGTAGGCACGTGAAAGCGGAATTTTGGCCATGCTCGACTTCCCTGCTGGTAAACAATCGCGACTAGGATAGTGGTCTTTCAAGTCGGAGCAAGAGCGATTCAGCGAGTGCTCAGCAGGCGTGCGACGATACTGATATTCCCATCCCCATCGTGGCGTTCGTAACCGCAGAGCAGCTTTCCATTTCCATCGCTTGCCAGCGCGGGAGACTTTTCCTCAAGCTCGCTGGCGGCAACGCTGACGCCATCCGGATCGAGCGGCTTCCAGCCATCCACTCGCGACGCGATCAGGTCGCAGTTGCCGAAGCTCACCGTCTTCTGGATGTGCTGACGCTGCCAGACCGCGACGAACTGCCGGCCATCCCAGGCGACATCGCACTGGCCGTAGGGCCAGGGACTGCCCTCTTTCCTGTCGCGGCCGAAATCCAGCCAGTTGGGCAGCTTCTTCTGCGGGTAGTCCTCCTTGGGAATGGTCGAGTCCACCTTGTTGTCCATGCCCACGAGGCAGCAGATCACCGCGCCGGGCCCGCCCCAGCCCCAGTAGTCGGGCTGCGAGCGGGGGAATACCGCAAGCAGGCCCTTGTCGGGGGAAGCGGTGATCGAATGCCAGAAGCCGATGCCGGCGCCGAGATTGCCCCTGAGCGTGGTGAACTGCTCTTTCTGAGGCAGGCTTCCATCCGGCTTTAATCGAACGCTCAAGAGGCTCTGCGACAGGAACACCAGGCGGTAATTCGTGCCATCCCACGCCACGCGCGGCGAAGCGCCGGCCTTGGTCCAGGGGCTCTGAATTCTCGCCGGCGCACTCACTCGCCCATCCGCACCGACGCGAGCCGTCTCGACGTGAAACAGGTTTTCCGCGCCGTCGACAGACTGCCATGCAACCAGAAACTCCTGCCCGTTTGAGGTCACATCGGGCGCACACTGCGTTCGCGGCCCAGCGCCTATCGCGATCGGCTGCGCATCCAGCACCTTGCCATCCGGCGCGATCCGTGCGCCGAGCACGTCGCAATCCTTGCCGTTGCGATCATCCTGCCACACGACCAGGAACACGCCGCCGCCGAACGCGATGCGCGGCAGTTCCTGCATGCCGTCTTTGGACGGCGCAATCTCGATGCCCTTGGGATCGAGCGCCTTCCCCGCTTCGTCCAGCCTCGCGGCGTAAATGCGCGCTACACCGCCCTCGCCGTGCCAGCCCTCGCGCCACACGGCCAGATAGCCGTTGCCGCCATGGGCCAGGTGCGGCGTTCCGCGAATGCCCGTGCCATCCCCGGCCGGCATGATGACGATTTCATCGCCGACCTGCAGACCTTCGGCTGCCCATGCGGTCAGCGGGAGCAATGAGATCGCAATCATCGAGACGGTCATCGATTTCATGGGTTGGCCTCCCTGGTGTTGTAGGCGCGCCATACGCCGGCGCCCGGCATCGTGATGTACGCCCGCCCCTGTGAATCCACCGCCGCCACGTTCCCCCAGGTGAATCGCGGTTTGTCGGCCGGCGTGCCCATGGCATCCTGCGGCCATTGTCCGCCTTTGGCGCCGGTGACCGTCCGCACCCAGCCGTCGCGCACCCAGCGCATGCGGTGCTCATCGGGCCCGCCGGCCCACAGTGCCTTGTGAACCGGGTCCCAGCAGACATACGCCAATCCCGAGTTGTAGGTCGAATGCGTCAGCGCGGGGCCGTCGGCATGCGCCGGGCGGCCAAGCCTGCCTTCCTTCTGGTTGTCGCGATTTTCCGATTGCGTCACCGTCGCGACCGTCATCGTCTTCAGATCGATCCGACGCGCGGCGAAGTGCCAGTGATCGGCCACATACAGCACGTCATCGTTCTCGCCGGCCGCGATCTGCCCGGACATGTTGGTGATGCTGAACGTGGCCTTGTCCAGCGGGCCATCGACGATGTCCCTGGAGCCGCGAAATGTCGCCAGCGTCGTCACCCGTCCATCGGCGATCTTCCGCAACAGCGCATTGCCATCCAGCACGTAGATCGTCCCGCCGCTCGTGATCACCAGGCTTCGCGGCTCGCCGAAAAGCGCCTGCTTCGCCGGACCGTCGGCTTTGCCGGACTTGAGCGGATTGCCGGCCACGGTCTGCACAAACCACTGCCCGTCTCTGGCGTAAAGCCGGCGCACGGCCGGGATCATCGGATGCGCGAAATACAGACTGTTGTCCTTCTTCGACCAGGCCAGCCCGCCGCCGCGGTAGTCGACGGCGATCCTCGCCTTGGCGGCCGGCCCGTCAGCGAGGCTCGAGCCGCCGCCGGCCAGCAATCGCAGCTTCCCGTCCGTCGAGATGCGCACGAGGGTGTCCTTGCACCACGACATGCCCCCGGTTGCGAGATAGACCGTTCCATCGGGCGCTATCGCCACCGCAGGGCGGCCGATGCCGCCGCATTCGATCGCCGGGCCCTGCGTGAAGGCATATCCGGCCGTGCTGTTGCCGGCGAAGCGGTCCACCACCCAGTCAGCGGCGCTTTCATCCGGCAGGAGAAGGGGAATGTCCCATTTCTGCTCCGCGCCGCTGACGATGGCCGGGCTGCAAAGCCCGATCAGGCAGATCAAGCTGCCAGGCAGGAAATTTCTGAGAATTCCTCCCATGACCGCGATCCTTCTGCTCATGGTGGCCGGGTCGCGTCTGATTCGCACATCTATCCGTAATAATCAGCTCGCCCCCGTCCCGTTGTCACGCACGTTGGGCGACCCCTGTCGTGGGATTTGTCGCGTGGATGCCGACCTGCAGCTCGTGCAACCGCCTGAAGAGCCGCCCGCGGCCGAGCAACCGGGCGTACGTCCCTTCCTCGACGATTCGCCCCTTGTCGAGCACAACGATCCGGCCGGCGTTGCGGACCGTTGAGAGGCGGTGGGCGATGATGATCGTCGTGCGCCCGCGCATCAGCCGCGCCATCCCCTCCACCAGCCGCAACTCCGATTCCGCATCCAACGCCGCTGTCGGCTCATCCATGATCAGAATCGGCGCATCCTTCAGAAATGCGCGGGCAATGGCCAGGCGCTGGCGCTGGCCGCCCGAGATCGCCACGCCGCGCTGCCCGATCTGGCTGTCGTAGCCCTCGGGCGTGGCGAGGATGAATTCCTCGGCCGCCGCCGCCTGTGCCGCAGCGCGAATTTGCTGGAGGCTTGCGCCGGGGCGGGCGTAGGCGATGTTCTCGCGGATGCTGCAACTGAACAGCGCCGGCTCCTGTGGCACTAGCGCCACCTGCTGCCGCAGAGAGGCAAGCGTGATCTCGCGCAGTTCGCGGCCATCGAGGAGGATTCGGCCGGATGTCGGATCGTAGAAGCGCAGCAGGAGGCTGATCAGGGTGGTTTTGCCCGCACCCGATTCACCCACCAGCGCGATGGTCGAACCGGCGGGAATCTCCAAATCCAGCTCGTGCAAAACCCGTTGACCCGGGCGGTATCCAAAGCAGACCCTTTCAAGCACGAGACGGCCCGCGGGTCGAATCGTCAGCGGCAGGGCGGCGGGTCGATCGTCGATGTCGGGCAGCAGATCCAGCACGGCGAAGACCCGGCCTGCGCCGGCGGCGGCGCTCTGCACCGTTTCGGCCGTCGCAGCCAGCATCTCCAGCGGCTTGTAGAGCATCGCGAGGTAAGCCAGCACCAGCACCACATCGCCGATGCTCAACTGCCCCTGCATCACGCGGCGCGCGACGATCCACGTGACCGCCGCGGTGCCGGCCGCCAGGAGCAAACCCACCGCCGCCTGGGAGGCCGCCTGCAGCAGGTTCAGCCGCAGCTTCGCTCGCAGGCTCTGGTCGGCGTCGTGGCGGAAGCGCTCGGCTTCGAGAGCTTCCTGCCCGAAAGCCTGCACCACGCGAATGCCGGTCAGCGTTTCCTGCACGCGCGTGCTGATGGTGCTCTCTCGCTGATGCGAATGCTCCGACCGCTCTCGCATCGGCCGATCCATTCGGCGGATGAGCCACACCAGCGGCACGCTGATCGCCAGCGCCGCCAGCGTCAGCATCCAATCAATCTGAAGCATGACCAGGGTGATGCCCAGAAGGGTGGCCGCCGCGCCGATGGCCGGCACAATGGCGCCGTTGAACAGCGATTGAACGCAGTAGGAATCCCAGACGATGCGATGCAGCGAGTCGCCGACGGGAGTCTTGTCGTGAAAAGCCACCGAGAGCCTCTGCACGTGCTCAAACAGCGCGCAGCGCAGCCTGAAGACCATCCGCAGCCCGATCGACACCATCAGGTAGATGTTCAGCACGTGCAGCAGGCCGACCAGCAACTGGATCAGCAGCATCGCCACGCACAGCACCAGAAGCAGCGCAAAAGATGGATCGCCGTCGAGCGGAAAATGCTGACGAATCCCCGCAAACCATCGCGCCAGCAGTGCCGGCGCGGGCTTCTGCCGAAGCACCACGTCGATGATGAGCTTGATCGGCCACGGCTGAAGCAGCGCAACGGCCGAGCCGGCCAGCAGCACCAGCCCCGCCGGCCAGATGCGCCGCCACTCGCCCCGCGCGCAGCGATTCAGCATTCGCCGGCAGAGATGGATCGTGTTGCCTCGCTGAGCTGTCATGGGACCGCTTCCGCGCAGCGTGATGGAGTTGTGTCATTCGGCCGGGCCGGGGCGAGCGCCGATGCGCATTCCGCTCGTTCCGCCGCGGGCGGTTCCGGGAGGTGTTCGGCAGACGGCACCGGTTGCAGCGCGGCTTTCTTGCCGGCACGCCAGATCAGCCGGCAGACGGCCGCCTGGCACCTGCGCCGGCTGAGCAGAACGCTCACGAGCAGCGCCGCCAGAACCACCAGCCCACCCACCGCCGCCCACTTGTGGCGCGTCGCCACGGCAACAATGCTCCAGATCGACGCCACCGCGCCGCAGATGAATGCCAGCAGCGTCATTCGCACGCTGCTGCGGACCCGCGTGAATCGGCCGCGAACGCCGAGTTCCTCCGTCACCGTGCGAATCTCGACATCGTGCCAGCGATCCCCGGCCAGCGCCAGATCCCAGGTCTTCCACTCAGCGCGATAATCGCCGCACCAGCCTTCGTGCTTCGCCTGCTCGACCAGGGCGGCCAGAAACTCGCGCCGCCCGTGCTTTTCGCTCGTCCAGTAAAGGTCGCGCTCAGTCCACGAAATCGACTTCACGTAGTCTCTGAGTGATTCGCGCTTAGCGGCGGGCAGCCGCTTTTTGCGGAGCCTGTACCATCGACGATGCCACGATCTCACCAGCGGCTGCAGCAAATGAAGCCAGCAAACCAGCGGACGACACCACCAGCGACGGGACGGCGGCAGGGGGGTGGCAAGACCTGTGCGCAACGCGGCCAGCAATGTCGCCAGCCACATCAACGCGCTGATGATCCCCAGCGGCCAGAACAGAATCGCCAATATCGCGAAAAACGTGCTGATTGCATGCCACTCCGCGAGCAGACAGTACGACCAGAAGCCGGATTGGCGCACAGGATAGACGATCTGGAACAGGGCGGAGCCGAATCGCCCGTAATAGACCAGTTCCGCTGCCGGCCGCGCGGACTGACCATATACAACGCCCAGCCAGCGGGAAGTGCCCAGCGAGGTGAAGCGATGCGGGTGCTTGAGCTGGAGCATCCCCTCCGCGCGCCCGTAGCCCTTCTGCTGCCGGATGTACGCGCGAATCGTCCGCCGACGGTGGTGCCAGACCACGGCCGACGGCGCATAACCAATACTCATCCCCGCGTCGACGAAGCGCCAGCAGATGTCCACATCGTCACCGGCCTGCACGAATTGTGGATCAAAGCCGCCGATGGCCAGCAAGGCTTTCCGCCGAAAAGCCATGTTGCAGCCCGGCACGTGCTCGGCCCGGCGATCATCCAGCATCACGTGATTCGGACCGCCGGGGCTGGCCGCCACGCATTGCGTCATCCAGGAATCCCGGGGCGGCGGAATGTTCGGCCCGCCGATCGCATCGAAGTCTCCCTCCTGCATCGCGACGACCAGGTAGTGCAGCCAATGCTCATCGGCGATGCAGTCGGCGTCGGTATAGGCGACGATCTCGCCGGTAGCCGCTTCGGCACCGACGTTGCGCGCGACGCTCAGCCCGCGGTTTTCTTGTCGAATGCACCGGACCTGAGGGAATCGCGCGGCGATCTGGGGGGTCTGGTCAGTCGAGCCGTCGTCGACCAGGATCAACTCGTAATCCGGGTAATCGAGTTTAGTCAGCGACGAAAGACATTCATCAAGCGTCGCCGACGCGTTATAAGCGCAGACCACCACC
>Ga0315268_10004785_pt1 | contig 14623 bp, 12 predicted proteins | sample C1_top_MG_FD_204535 | JGI IMG/M metagenome (GOLD analysis project Ga0315268, IMG submission 204535) | Sediment microbial communities from Yellowstone Lake, YNP, Wyoming, USA - C1_top | ecosystem: Environmental > Aquatic > Freshwater > Lake > Sediment | place: USA: Wyoming | collected 2017-08-01
CACCGCGGACCTGGACTATCTTAAAAACCTCCGGGTCCACCCACAAGCCATCGCGGCCGGCGTGGCGGCCTTGCGCCAGGGCCGCCCGGTGGGCACCGATACCCGCATGCTGCTGGCGGGTATAACCACTGGCCGCCTGAACCGCCTGGGCGTTGAGGCCTTTTGCCTGATGGACGACCCCGAAGTGGCCTCCGAAGCCGCCCGCCGGGGCGTAACCCGGGCCGCGGTGGCGGTGGAGCGGGCCTTGCCGGTCCTCGCCGGGGGCCTCGTGGCCATCGGCAACGCGCCCACTGCCCTGTTGCGCCTGCTGGAGCTTTTGGCCGCGGGCGCGCCGCCGCCGGCCCTGGTGGTGGGCCTCCCGGTGGGATTTGTCAACGCGGCGGAGTCCAAGGAACTCTTGACCCGGCAGAACTGCCCGTACATCACCGCCCTGGGGCCCAAAGGAGGCTCCGCAGCGGCGGCCGGCGTGATCAACGCCCTGGCCATCCTGGCCCTGGAGGAAACGACGTCATGACCCCCGCCACCGGAACCCTTTACGGCATCGGCGTAGGACCGGGAGACCCGGATCTCATCACCCTGAAGGCCCTGAAGGTGCTGCAGCGGGTGCCCCACATCTTCGCCTCCTGCTCCACCAGGAACAACTACAGCCTGGCCCTGAACATCATCCGCTCCCACCTGAACGGCGCGGGCCTCGAACACCTGCCTTTCCCCATGACGAAGGACCCCGAGGTGCTTAGGGAAGCCTGGGAGCAGAACGCCCGTCGGGTCCTGGCGGTGCTGGCCGGGGGCCATGACGCCGCCTTCGTCACCCTGGGGGATCCTCTCACCTACTCCACCTTCGGCTACCTGCTGAAAACCCTGAAGAGGTTGGACCCCGGAGTGCGCATCGTCACCATCCCCGGCATCACCTCCTACAACGCCGCCGCGGCCCTGACTCACATTCCCCTCACCGAGGGGGAGGAATCCTGCTACCTGGTGTCCGGGGCCCTGGGCGCGGAGAGGCTGCGGGAGGTCATCGACAACTCCGACAACATCGTATTGCTCAAGACTTATCGCCACTTTGACGACATCTACCAGGCCCTGGAGGAGCTTGACCTCCTGGACCGGGCCACCTGCATCAGCCGCTGCGGCCTGGAAGGGGAGACGGTGGTGGAAGACCTGCGGGCCTTGAAAGGTCAAACCCTCCCCTACCTTTCCATGATCATCATCAAAAAGCGGGGCAAGGGTTACTGATGGCGCAACCCAAAAGCCGGGCCGGCCGGTGGCGCTGGCTCCTCCTGCCGGCCCTGGGGGTGGCGCTGGTGCTCTGGCTGGGCCCCGGGGGCGGCGCCCAGCACTTTACGGCCACCAAGATGTACCACCACCTGGCCTCGCCGCTGCTGCGACTGCTGCTTTACATGGGGGTAGGGCTCCTCATCGGCCAGGCCATCGAGTCCCTGGGGTGGGCGGCGAAACTGGGAGGCTGGGCCGCACCGCTCCTGGGCTGGGGCCACCTGAAGCCGGAGAGCGGCGCCAGCTTCACCGCGGCCTTTTTCTCCGGCATCATGGCCAACACCATGCTGGTAACCTTCTACCAGGAAGGCAAGATTGACCGGCGGGAACTCATGCTGACCTACCTGTTCAACAACGGCCTGCCCACCTATTTGCTGCACCTGCCCACCACTTTTTTCATCATTTTGCCCCTGACCCGGCAGGCGGGCCTCATTTACCTGGGCTTCACCGCGGCCGCCGCCCTGTTGCGCAGCGCCGTCATCCTGGCCTACTCCCGTTGGCGGCTGCCGGCGGTATCCGGAGGCGAGGCGTTGACGGTAACGCCGCCGCCCCAAAAAGAAAAAATTCTCCAGGAAATCTGGGGGAAGTTTCAACGGCGCTTCGCCCGGGTGGTGGTCTACACCTTGCCCATTTATATCCTGATTTTCCTGGCCAATGACTACGGCGTTTTCCGCTGGCTGCGAGAGGCTGCCGCGGCCCACGTGTCGGTGAGCTTTTTGCCGGTGGAGGCCGCCAGTGTGGTGATTTTCAGTGTGGCCGCGGAGTTCACCTCCGGCATGGCCGCGGCCGGAGCCTTTCTCCAGGCCGGAACCCTCACCGTGTCCCAGACGGTGATGGCTTTGATCCTCGGCAACATTGTGGCCACGCCCATCCGGGCCCTGCGGCACCAGTTGCCCAGCCACATGGGTATCTTTTCCCCCAAGCTGGGCACCGAGTTGCTGATTTTGAGCCAAGCGGTGCGGCTCCTCAGCCTCATTGCCGTGGCCCTGCCCTACGCCTGGTGGGTTTAGTATTGTTTTTGCGATTTTGGGTTAAAATGGGTTTTGGTAGCCCCAGGCTTTAGCCAGCGCCTGGCTGTGCCGCGACAACACCTATTGTGGACACCTTGGAAAACAATAGTATCCTGGACAGAGCCGATTGGAACGACGAGCCGTCCCGGCTGCCCCGTCCCCGGCGGGAGCTGCGGGTGGGCTTCTCCACCGGCACCGCGGCCGCGGCCGCGGCCAAGGGGGCCCTGCTGACGCTGTTGGGCCTCCCCTGCCCCGGGGCCGTGGAGGTGACCCTGCCCGGCGGCGGCTTTCTTACCATACCGCTTAATCGCTGCGGGTTATCCGGTGGGGTGGGTGAAGCCGCGGTGATCAAAGACGCGGGCGACGACCCCGACGCCACCCACGGCGCGGAAATCGGGGCCCGGGTGCAGCGGCTCCAGGATTCCGGCGAGGAAGTGGTTTTCCGCGGGGGCCAAGGCGTGGGCCGGGTCGCCAGGCCGGGATTGGCGGTGGCCGTGGGCGAGCCCGCCATCAACCCGGTGCCCCGGCGCATGATCCGCCAGGCCTTGAGTGAGGTGTGGCAACTGGCTCAGCGGCAGCCTCTGCCCCTGGAAGTGGAAATCTTCGTTCCCCGGGGGGAAGAAATCGCCCGCCACACCCTGAACCCACGACTGGGGATCACCGGCGGCATCTCGATTTTGGGGACTACCGGGCTGGTGAAACCCTTTTCCCACGCGGCTTACCGGGCCACCATCCTGGCGGCCCTCCGGGTAGCCCGGGCCATGGGCCTCGAGGAGGTTGTCTTCACCACCGGGGGGAAAAGCGAAGAGATGATCCGGGGCCGCCTTCCCGGGCTGCCCCTGGAGGCCCTCGTGCAAATGGGCGATTACGTCAAGTTTGCCCTGAAGGCGGGCGGCCAGATGGGATTTGCGCACCTGACCGCCGCAGCCTTCTTCGCCAAGGCCCTGAAAATCGCCCAGGGCAAGGGGCACACCCATGCCTCCCGGGGGCTGCCCGACCTGAAGGAACTGGGCCGTTGGACACACGCAGAAACGGGCCGCGTCGAGCTGGCCCAGGCCGTGGCCCGGGCCAACACCGCCCGGCAGGCCCTGGGAATCTTGGCGGCAGCCGGGGCGGAGGCGGTGGTGGCCGAAGTGGGCCGCCGGATGCTGGCGGCGCTGCGCGGCTATGCCGGGCCCGTCCCCCAGCTCACGACCTTTATTCTGGATTTTTCCGGGGACATCCTCTGGCAGGGCGTAAGCCCGGGGAGTGGCTGATCTTGCTGCTGGTGCACGTCGTGGGACTGGGAATGTCGGTGGCGGACCTCACTCCTCGGGCCCTGGAAATCATCCGGGAGGCCCAGGTCCTGGTGGGGGGCCGGAGGCTCCTGGGTTATTTCCCGGACCACCCCGCCGGGAAAATCGTGCTGGGCAAAGAACCGGAGCGCGCCCTGCGGCAAATCCCGGAGCTGGCCGCGACCCGACGGGTGGTAGTCCTGGCCTCCGGGGACCCCAATTTTTACGGGGTGGGCCCCCTGGTGGTGAAGCTCATGGGGGCCGGGAACGTGGTGCTCCACCCCAACATCACCGCGGTGCAGGCGGCCTGTGCCCGGCTCCAGATTTCCTGGCAGGACGCCCGGGTCATCAGCCTCCATGGCCGCGGCCTGGAGCCCCTGGATGAGGCTTTGCGCCAGAGCCGCAAACTGGTAATTTATACCGACCCGGTAAACTCCCCGGAAGCCATAGCCAAATTTTTCCTGGAGCGCAGCCTGGGGCACCTTGAATTCTGGGTACTGGAAGACCTGGGCCAGCCCACGGAGCGAGTGAGTTGTCTTTCCCCGGAGCAGGCCGCGGGCAAAAAATTTTCCCCTTTGAATATGGTGGTGGTGAGGGGCGACGCCCAGGGCCGGGAAGAAGCGAAACCGCCACAAGCAATTCTTCATCTGGGCTTGCCCGAGGAGGCCCTGGTCCATGAAGCCGGCCTAGTCACCAAGCTGGAGGTCAGGGCCGTGGTCCTGGCGAAACTGGAGCTTCATCCGGGCCAGGTGCTCTGGGACGTGGGCGCGGGTTGCGGCTCCGTGGGGCTGGAGGCCAGCCTGCTGCTCCCGGGCGGCAGAATCTATGCGGTGGAGCGTAACCCGGACCGGGCCGCGCAGATTCGCCAAAACCGGGAGAAGTTCGGGGTGTCGAACCTGGAGGTGGTCGAGGGCGAAGCCCCGGAATGCCTGGGAGGGCTAGCCGTCCCCCAGCGCATCTTCGTGGGCGGCGGCGGGGGCAGACTGGCGGAGATTCTGAACGTGGCCACGGCGCGGCTGGAGCCCGGCGGTAAGTTGGCCATCGCCGCCGCGCTTCTGGAGAGCCTGGAGACAGCCCGCCGGGCCCTGGACAAGTCCGGCTGGGAGGCGGAAATTGTCCACCTGCAGGTGAACCGCTCCCGGCCGCTGGCCGGCGGCGATTATCTCTTCGCTCTGAACCCGGTGTGGATTATTGCGGGCCGCAAGCCGTAACCCCACCATAGGGATGATGCTATGTCTGACAACCCCGTAATCTTCTTGGGAGCCGGGCCCGGAGACCCGGAGCTCATCACGGTTAAGGGCCAGCAGGCCCTGGCCCGGGCCGACGTCATCGTCTATGCCGGCTCTCTGGTGTCCGAAGCGGTGCTGGGCTGGGCCCGGCCCGAAGCCCGGCTCATCGACACCGCGCCCCTGGCCCTGGAGGAGATTGTCCTGACCATCATCCAGGCCCAGCGCGCCGGACAAAAGGTGGTACGGGTCCACTCCGGCGACACCTCCCTGTTCAGTGCCATGCAGGAGCAGTTGGAGTTGCTGGAGCAGGAGGACGTTCCTTTCGAGGTGATTCCCGGCGTGACCGCAGCCGCGGCCGCGGCCGCGGCCCTGGCCCAGGAGCTGACCTTGCCGGAGACCACCCAGACCGTCATCCTCACCCGGGCCCCGGGCCGCACCCCGGTGCCGGAGCGGGAGGCCCTGGCCGCTCTGGCGCAGCACGGCGCCACCATGGCCATTTATCTCAGCGCCAAACTTATTGACGGGGTGGCCGCGGAATTGGCCGGGGCCTATGGCCCCGAGGCCCCGGTGGTGGTGGCCTACCGCGTGAGCTGGCCGGACCAGAAAATCGTCCGGGGAACCCTGGCCACCATCGCTTCCCTGGCGAAGCAGGCGGGTATCCAGCGCCAGGCCCTGATCCTGGTGGGGCCCGCCCTGGCCGCCTGGGAGCGGCGCCTGACGCATCGCTCCAGACTCTATGACCGGAGTTTCACCCATGGCTTCCGTTCCGGCCCCAAAGATTAAAGTAGTGGCCATCACCCCCGGGGGCGCGGCCCTGGCCCGGCGCCTCTGCCGGGAGTTGCCCGGGGCCCGGTGCTGGCTGCCCCGGGGCCAGTCCGGCCAGGATTCGGGAGTCAGAACCTTCCGGCGGTTGTCCCAGGTGTTCCAGGAGGCCTTCCGGGCCCGGGAAAGCCTGGTCTGCATCATGGCTGCGGGGATCGTGGTCCGGGGCATCGCCCCCTTTCTGCGCAGCAAAGACCTGGACCCGCCGGTGGTGGTGGTGGACGAAGGGGGCCAGTTCGCGGTTAGCCTGCTATCCGGGCACCTGGGGGGCGCCAACGACCTGGCCCGGCAGGTGGCCCGGGTTCTGGGGGGAACCCCGGTCATCACCACGGCCAGCGACGTACACGGGCTGCCGTCCCTGGACTCACTGGCGGTGCGCCTGGGCCTCACCATCGAGAACCTGGCAGGGGTCCGGGGAGTCCAGATGGCGCTGCTAGCGGGCCGCCCCCTCCGGGTGGTGGACCCTGACGGCTATCTCTCCGAGACCCTGGTCCAATATCCCCGGCTGTTCACCCGGGAGCCGGACCTGGAAGCAGCCCTGATGGCAGGCCGGCCCACGGTTTATGTGGGGTTCCGGGAGGGCCCCTGGCCTGAATGGTGGCTAGTCCTGCGGCCCCGAAACCTGGTGGCCGGCGTGGGTTGCCATAAGGACACTCCAGCCGAGGAGATCATCGATTTTATCAAAACCACCTTTAGAGATGAGAGGCTGTCGCTTTTATCCCTGAAAGCCCTGGCCACCATCGAGGTCAAAAAGGCCGAGCCGGGGCTGGTGGAGGCGGCCCGCAGCCTGGGAGTGGAACTGATATGGTTTACTGCGGAGGACCTGGAGGAAATCACGGTGCCCCACCCCTCCAAACAGGTGGCCCGCCACCTGGGAGTGGAAAGCGTCAGCGAGGCCGCGGCCCTGAAAGCCGGGGGGGTGGAGCTCATCGTCCCCAAGCGCAAGTCGGCCAACGTCACCCTGGCGGTGGCCCGGGTCGCATGTCGGTCGTGAGCCTGGGTCCGGGGTTTCCGGAGCACCTCACCCCTGCGGCCCGGACCGCCCTGGATGAGGCCCAGGTGGTGCTGGGATACTCCACCTACATCGACTTGATCAGGCCGCTGCTGAGGGAGCAGGAAGTGGTGGTCTCGGGCATGAAGGCCGAAGTCCAACGCTGCCGGGAGGCGGTGGACCGGGCCGCGGCGGGACAAAGGGTGGTCCTGGTTTCCAGCGGGGATGCCGGCATCTATGGCATGGCCGGTTTGGTCCTGGAGATTTGCCGGGAGCTCTCCCTGAAGGTGGCCCCTCCCGAAGCTGGGGGCGCAGTGGACTTTCACCTGGAGGTGATCCCCGGGGTGCCGGCCTTGGCCGCGGGTGCGGCGCTCTTGGGCGCGCCCCTGATGCACGATTTTGCCGTCGTCTCCCTGAGCGATCTCCTCACGCCCTGGGAAACCATTGAAAAGAGACTCACGGCCGCGGCCCAAGCCGACTTTGTCATCGTGCTCTACAACCCCAAAAGCAAAAAGCGCGACTGGCAGCTGGCCGCGGTGCGGGACCTGTTGTTGCAGTTCAGAGGGCCCTCAACCCCGGTGGGCATCGTCTCCCGGGCCATGCGGGAGGGCCAGGAGGTGGCCGTTGCCACCCTGGCCGATTTGCTGGAGTACCCGGTGGACATGCAGACCATCGTCATGGTGGGCAACTCCCAGACATTCGCCTACGGCCCCTATATGGTGACTCCCCGGGGGTATCTGGCGAAATACGAATTACGGGGACACCATGCTTAATTCGTCAAAGATTATGGGAGAAATTGGGGATTCCGAGAATTAAGTATGGTGTCCCCCTCATTATGAAATACCGCCCTTTAATGATCCTGGGGTCCGGTTCCGACGTGGGCAAGAGCATCACCGTGGCGGGCCTGTGCCGCATCTTCCGCCAGGAGGGCATCCGGGTGGCGCCCTTCAAGGCCCAGAACATGGCCCTGAACAGCTTCATCACCCCGGAGGGCGGCGAGATGGGCCGGGCCCAGGTGGTGCAGGCCCAGGCCGCGGGCCTTGTGCCCCACGCGGACATGAACCCTATCCTGCTCAAACCCAGCAGCCAGGTGGGCTCCCAGGTCATCGTCCACGGCAAGGTCTACGGCAACTTTTCGGCCCGGGATTATTACCGGCACAAACCGAGGCTGACCCGCAAGGTCATGGAGAGCTACCGCCGCCTGTCCGCGGCCTACGACCTCATCATCCTGGAAGGGGCCGGCAGCGCGGTGGAATTGAATTTAAAGAAAAATGACCTGGTCAACTTCACCATGGCCCGGAGAGCGGGCGCCGCGGTCCTGCTGGTGGCCGACATCGACCGGGGCGGCATCTTCGCGGCCACCATCGGCTCCTTCCACCTCTTGACCTCCGCGGAGCGCCGCCTGCTGGCCGGCTTCATCATCAACAAGTTCCGGGGCGACCCGGAGCTGTTCAGCGAAGGGTTGCAAATTATCGAGAGACGCACCAAGCGGCCGGTGCTGGGGGTGCTGCCGTATCTTCCGGACCTGGCCCTGCCCGAGGAGGACAGCGTGGCCCTGGCCCGCAAAGCCTGCGCCGCCGACCCATCCGGGGTCGGTTGCCTGCGGGTAGGGGTGGTGCGGCTGCCCCACATCTCCAACTACACGGACTTCGACCCCCTGGAGCAGGAGCCCGGGGTGAGCCTCCGCTACCTGGACCACCGGGACGCTCTTAACGCCGTGGACCTCATCATCCTGCCGGGCACCAAAAACACCATCAGCGACCTCCTCTACCTCAAGGAAACCGGCTTGTTCCAGCAGATTCAGGCCCATGCCGCCCGGGGCGGCCGGGTAGTGGGCATTTGCGGCGGCTACCAGCTTCTGGGCCTGGAGGTCCGGGACCCCCTGGGGGTGGAGGGCCCGCCCCGGATGGAGGCCGGTCTGGGGCTGCTGCCGGTGGTCACCACCATGGCCGGCGAAAAGACCACCACCCAGGTGCGGGCCCGGACGCCGGACGGGGAGGAGCTGGAGGCCTACGAAATCCACATGGGGGTCACCGAGCCCCGGGGGCCGGGGAAGCCGGCCTTCGAAATCACGGACCGCAACGGCCAAGCGGTTAAAGTACCGGACGGCTGGGTCAGCCCCGAGGGCCGCGTCTGGGGCACCTACCTCCACGGTCTGTTCGACAACGACGGTTACCGGTGCCATTTTCTGCGCCGGGTGGCCAGGGCCCCGGAAAGCGGTCCTGCCGCGGAGGCGGCCCTGTCCTTCCGCGCCTTCACGGAGGCCCAACTGGACCGCCTGGCGGACCTGATGCGCCGCTATCTGGATATTGCCATGATACGAACCCTCATCGAGCCATGAACCGACCCCGCGTCTTGCCCGAAACCCCTCCCCCGCATGGGGGCGACGTCTATCAGTTGGCCCGGGACCTGGGGGTCCCGGTCCGGGAGCTGCTGGACTTTTCCGCCAACATCAATCCCCTGGGCTACCCGCCGGGGATCGTGGCCGCGGTCTTGGCAGCCCTGGAAGAAATCTGCCACTACCCGGACCGGCGTTGCGCGGCGCTGCGCCAGGACCTGTCGGCCTACCACGGCCTCAGCCCCGAGCAAATCCTGGTGGGGAACGGCTCCACGGAGCTCATCTACCTTATCGCCCGGGCCCTGGGGCCCGCCAAAGGCCTCATCGTGGCCCCGGCCTTCAGCGAGTACGAACAGGCCCTGGGGGCCGCCGGGGTGCCGGTGGATTTCCACTTCACCGGGGAAGTGGACAACTTCACCCTGGCCGGGCCCCTGGACTTCCGGGGGGCCGACCTGGTCTTCCTGGCCAACCCGGCAAGCCCCAGCGGGGCTTTGATGCGCCCGGAGTCTCTGCTGGAGCTGGCTGCGGCCCTGGACGCGGCCGGGGTCTTTCTGGTGCTGGACGAAGCCTTCATCGATTTCATGGAGGAAGCTTCTCTAAAGACCGGCCTGGCCCGTTTTCCCCGCCTGCTCGTCCTGCGCTCCTTCACCAAGTTTTTCGGCATTCCCGGCATGCGCCTGGGATACCTGCTGGCCGCGCCGGAGCTGATCGACCGTCTGGCCGCCGTCCAGGAGCCCTGGTCGGTGAACACCATGGCCCAGGCCATGGGGAGGGCCTGCCTGGCCGACGGCGATTACCAGGCCCGAACCCGGACCCTGGTGCGGGAAGAAAGGGAATATTTGCTGGCGCAACTGGCGCGGTTGGAGGGGCTCACCGCCTTCCCCAGCGCGGTGAACTATATCCTGGTAAAAAACACCCGGCCGGGCTGGACCGCGGCCGGACTGCGAAAAGAGATGCTGGGCCAGCGCGTCGTCATCCGGGACGCCGCCAATTTCCGGGGCCTGGATGAGCGCTTTTTCCGGATCGCGGTGCGCCGCCGGGAGGAGAACGATCGGCTACTTAAGGCCCTGGAACATTGTCTCTCGATGTAAAATTGCCCCTGAACTCTAAAACGAAAACGATAAAACCAACTAAGCGGAGTAACTTTTGGAACTCGCCCTCCCCTTCCTGTTCGGCTACCTCCTGGACCTCCTCCTGGGGGACCCGCCCCGCTGGCCGCATCCGGTCAGGCTCATCGGCCGGGCTTGCCAGTACTTCGAAAAGACCTTTTACGCTTCGGAGGCCACCGCGGGGGGTCTTTACTGGCTGGCGGTGATGGGCACCACCCTGGCGGGGGTTATCATGGCCCTGGTGGTGGCGGCCCTCCTGCCCAGGACCCTGGGGATCGCGGCCCTGGCTTATCTCATTTACACCGGCCTGGCCACCCGGAGCCTGCACCGGGAGAGCGCCCTGGTGGAAGAGGCCCTGGACCGGGGGGACCTGGAGGAAGCCCGGGCCCGGCTGGCCATGATCGTGGGCCGGGAGACGACCCGCCTCTCGCCCGAAGAAATCCGCCGGGCGGTGCTGGAAACCGTGGCGGAGAACCTGGCCGACGGGGTGGCCGCACCCATGTTTTACCTGGTCCTCCTGGGGGTGCCGGGGCTGTTCCTTTACAAGGCGGCCAACACCATGGACAGCATGGTGGGCTACAAGAATTACCGCTACCGCCAGTTCGGCCGGGTGGCGGCCCGGATGGACGACGTCCTGAATTACCTGCCAGCGAGGCTCTGCGCTTTGTTTATGGTTCTAGCCGCGGCCCTGGCCGGCCTGGACTGGCGGCAGGCCTGGCAGACAGTGCGCCGGGACGCGGGCAAGGCCGCCAGCCCCAATGCGGGCTGGCCCGAATCGGCCCTGGCCGGCGCCTTGAAGGTGCGGCTGGGGGGACCCAGCACCTATTTCGGCAAGGTGGCGGACAAGCCCTTCATCGGCGAGCCATCCCTTGCGCCCCTGAACGCCGGCCACTACCGGGGGGCGGTGAGGCTCCTTTACGGAACCTCGCTGCTGCTGGCGGCCGCGACCTTCCTGGCCCTCAAGCTATATGGCGCCGGGGTTTGGGGAATAATGGCCCTGTACGTCCGGTAAAAAGAGATGGATACCAGCCCTCGGGTGTCCTTCCCGCGCCGCCGGGGACGGCGGCGCTGCATTATTACGCTTTGTGGCTTTGCCTGAAGGCTGAAAGCTGACCGCTGATCGCTTCTCTACCACTCAATCCCCCGCCTCGCCTTGACCCCCGCGGTGTAATAGTGCTTGACGGGGCGCATTTCCGTCACCAGGTCCGCCATTTCAATCAGTTCCGGGGGCGCCTGGCGGCCGGTGAGCACTACCTCCACGTTCGGCGGACGGCGGCGCAAGGTTTCCAGGGCTTCCGGCAGCGGTACGAGACCGAAAGCCAGGGCCAGGTTGATTTCATCCAGCACCACCAGGTCCCAATCCCCCGAGGCGATGACCTCCCGGGCCAAGTCCCAGGCCTCCCGGAGGCGGGCCAGGTCTTCCGGGGCCGGGGATTTGAGGCTGATGAGGCCGGGGCGGCCGAAATAGCGCAGAGTGAGGTCCGGCGCCAGCCGCGCCGCGGCCCGGGCCTCGCCGGTGTCCCTCCCCTTCAGGAAGTGCACGATGAAGACCTTAAAGCCCTGGCCCACGGCCCGGAAGGCCAGCCCCAGGGCGCAGGTGGTCTTGCCCTTGCCGTCGCCGGTATAGACCTGGATCAGGCCCCGTTCCAAGCGTTCTCTGGCCATGGGATACCTACTTCTTCTCTGCCTGCTGAATTTTGGCCCAGGGATCTCGTAAGGTCACGGTGCGGTTGAACACCAGGTTGCCGGGCCGGGAGTCCTGGTCCACGCAAAAATAGCCCTGGCGCTCGAACTGGTAGTAAGCGCCCGCCGCGGCCTTGGCCAGGGAGGGCTCCAGCCGGCAGGAGGTCAAAACTTTCAGCGAGTCGGGGTTCAGGCTGGCTTTGAAGTCCTCGTCCCTGTCCTCCGTGGGGTTCGGCCTGGTGAAAAGGCGGTCGTAAAGGCGCACCTCCGCCGGAATGGCGTGGGCCGCGGAAACCCAGTGCAGGGTGGCCTTCACCTGGCGGCCGTCGGGGGCGTAGCCGCCCCGGGTCTCGGGGTCGTAGGTGCAGCGCAGCTCCACCACCTCGCCTTTATCATCCTTCACCACGTCCACGCACTTGATGAAGTAGGCGTAGCGCAGCCGCACTTCCCGGCCCGGGGCCAGCCGGTAGAACTTCTTGGGCGGCTCCTCCATGAAGTCCCCCCGCTCCAGGTACAGCTCCCGGGAGAACGGCACCGGCCGCGTCCCGGCCGCGGGGTCCTCGGGGTTGTTCACCGCCTCCAGTTCCTCCACCTGGCTCTCCGGGTAGTTTTCAATGACCACCTTCAGGGGCTTGAGCACCCCCATGACCCGGGGGGCCCGGCGGTTGAGGTCCTCCCGCACGCAGTATTCCAAGAGGGCCAGGTCCACCAGGTTCTCCCGTTTCGCCACCCCGATGAGTTCGCAGAAGCGGCGGATGGCCTCCGGCGGGTAGCCCCGGCGCCGCATCCCCGAAATGGTGGGCATGCGGGGGTCGTCCCAGCCCCGGACGTGGCCTTCCTGCACCAGCTTGATGAGCTTGCGCTTGCTCAGCACCGTGTAGCTGAGATTCAACCGGGCGAACTCGATCTGCTGGGGGTGGCAGGGCACCGGGAGGTTGTCCAGGGTCCAGTCGTACAGGGGGCGGTGGTCCTCGAACTCCAGGGTGCAGATGGAGTGGGTGATGCCCTCGATGGCGTCGGAGATGGGGTGGGCGTAGTCATACATGGGGTAGATGCACCAGGCGTCGCCGGTGCGGTGGTGCGCGGCGTGGAGGATGCGGTAGAGCACCGGGTCCCGCATATTGATATTGGGGGAGGCCATGTCGATTTTGGCCCGGAGGACCCGGGCACCGTTGGGAAATTCCCCGGCCACCATGCGTTTAAAGAGATCCAGATTCTCCGCCACGGAACGGTCCCGGTAGGGGCTGTTTTTACCCGGGGCAATCAAGGTGCCCCGGTACTCCCGGATCTCCTCGGCGCTCAGGTCGTCCACATAGGCCTTGCCGGTCTTGATGAGATGCACGGCATAGTCATGGAACTGCTGAAAATAATCCGAGGCGTAGTACAGCCGGTCTTCCCAGTCGAACCCCAGCCAGCGGACATCCTCCTTGATGGACTCCACGTATTCCACTTCCTCTTTGGTGGGGTTGGTGTCGTCGAAGCGCAGGTTGCAGACCCCGCCGAACTCCTGGGCCAGGCCGAAGTTGAGGCAGATGGACTTGGCGTGGCCGACGTGCAGGTAGCCGTTGGGCTCCGGGGGGAAGCGGGTCACCACCCGGCCCTGGTTTTTGCCGGCCGCCAGGTCTTCGGTGATGAGATTGCGGATAAAATTGGCGGGGGGAGCCGCGGCGGCTTGGTTCATGGAGCGATTCCTTTATAAGAAAATTGCTTTCAGATGTCGGCTTCCACCAGACACATATTGGTCGCTGGTGTTAAAATCCCCCTTAATATATAGTAATTATAGGTCGGCGCGCAATTCCCGGGGCTCAAGTTGGCAAAATCTTCTTGACAGTTTGAACTTGCATATAATTAGCCCGCGCCTTTATGACTACCCAATCCCATTCTGACTACCACGGGTTCGAGCAAGGCCCCATCCGGCCGCCCAGCGAAGCGGAGAGCCTCCTGCTGCGGGTGACCCGGAACTGCCCCTGGAACCGCTGCAAATTCTGCCCGGTGTACAAAGGCACGGAGTTCTCCCGGCGGCCCGTGGAGCACGTCAAAAGGGATATCGACGCGGTTTACCAATGCCTCCAGGAAATGGCGGGCGAGTTGCAGGACCCCCGGGCCCGGCAGGCGGCCCGGCATTGGCTGCGGTGCGGCAAGCGCCAGGTTTTTCTCCAGGACGCCAACAGCCTGGCCCTGGACCCGGGGGGCCTCCTCGAAATTCTGCGCCATTTGAAACACCGTTTCCCCGAAGTCCAACGTATTACTTCCTATGCCCGCTCCAGCACCGTGGCCAGACTTGCACCCCAGACCCTGGCGGCTCTGAAGGCCGCGGGGCTGGACCGCCTGCACCTCGGCATGGAGTCGGGCTCCGACGAAGTGCTCCGGGAGATGCACAAGGGGACCACCCAGAAGCAGCAGGTGCTGGCCGGCCTCAAGGTGAAGCAGGCGGGGATGGAGCTGTCGGAATATTACATGCCGGGGCTGGGAGGCCGGCGCTCATGTTCGGCCAACGCCCGGGAAACCGCCAAGGCTTTGAACCGCATCAATCCTGACTTCATCCGGCTGCGCACCCTGGCCATTCCCTTTCAGACCCCGCTGTATGAGGACTGGCGCGCCGGCCGCTTCCAGAAGCCCACCGACGTCGAGATGGCCCGGGAAATTCTCCTTTTCCTGGAGTCTTTGGACGGCATCACCAGCCGGGTGGTGAGCGACCACATCCTTAACCTGCTGCCGGAGGTGGAAGGGAACCTCCCCGGGGACCGGGAGCGGATGATCCGGGTGGTGGAAAGTTTCCTGGCCCTGGACCCCGAGGGGCAGTGTCTCTTCCAGGTGGGCCGGCGCACCGGCGCCATGTCTCGCCTCCAGGACCTGGAGAACCCGGCCCGGGTGGCCCGGGTCGCGGAACTCTGC
>Ga0315268_10004786_pt1 | contig 14618 bp, 20 predicted proteins | sample C1_top_MG_FD_204535 | JGI IMG/M metagenome (GOLD analysis project Ga0315268, IMG submission 204535) | Sediment microbial communities from Yellowstone Lake, YNP, Wyoming, USA - C1_top | ecosystem: Environmental > Aquatic > Freshwater > Lake > Sediment | place: USA: Wyoming | collected 2017-08-01
GAAAGCTGCTGCAGATGTGACATTGCCACTTTCTGGAAAGGTGCTCCAAGTCAACGAAGAAATTGGTCGTTCGCCAGAACTTCTCAATTCAGATCCGTTTGGTCGAGCGTGGCTGATTAAAGTGGAAATCACCCAATCCGCTGAGTTGAACGAGTTACTGGATGCTGAGTCCTATCGGATATTCCGTAACGAATAAGAATGCAGCGTTATTTTTGTTGGTGATTAATATGACATGCAACTTGTGAAGGATGGAACAATTTACCGTATAATATATTCGAGAAACCGAATATTACCCGGCGCTGCCGGGTAAAAAAATCGTCCATAACATTCAAGGTATTGAATGTTATGGAGCTGGCGGGTTTGAAGATCGTGGTGGTCCATGTGCAAATATAAGATTGCTGGTTCTAAACTTCTTGAAGGAGGACAATTGTGGTAGATATTCATTTAGAGACTGAACTGTTTCCCTCGGTGGAAAGATCTGCGGAGAATATTGGTACATTGGCTGGTCAACTGGCGAAACTTCTCCAGCAAACAGATGAATTTCAAGAGCTGCTTCGACTGGCGCGTTTGGTCAATCTGGATCCGGATGTCAATCGCCTCATTCAGCAGATTCGCCGCAGGGAAAGTGCTTACGGCGGGAATGAAAACGGCCCTACGATTGAAGAATTACAGGCGGAGTTGGAAGCGCTGCCGGCGTACCAAACCTACGTCAAAGCAGAAAACGCTGCCCGCGATTTGTTCCAATCCGTTGACCAGGTGATCAGCACCTCGGCCGGTATTGATTTCGCTATCAATGCGCGCCGTCAGGGGTGTGGCTGTGGTGGCTAGAGATGAGAGGAGTAATAAAATGATATTAAATGATGAAATTCAACAGGCTGCACAAAAACTGGGACAAACCCTGCATGAGACTACAGACGTAAAGATGTATCTACAAGCTGCTCAAGCTGCGCGAGACGATCCTGAGACCACCGCACTGGAAGAAAAACTACTGGTTCTCTACCAACGTCTGGCGAACCAGGAGCGATCCGGGCAGGCTTTAGACCAGACAGAATTGAACGAATATTATCAATTGAGAGAACAGGTGAGATCCAACCCGCTCATTGCACTGCGCGATGAACAACTGCAAATGGTCAAGCTCAAATTCTCCGATGCCGGACAAATGATGACTTCGGTTATGGGCGTCGATTTTTCGGCGCTGGCGCTGTAGCAAAGAAGTCATCAATGAACATCATGCCAGACCGCTCTTAAGGTACTCATCCTTGTTGGGATTGTTGTTCGCATGATGGAAGTTTTTTTCTGAGAACCAACCATCGCAATCAACACAGAGCAGTAAGGACACCAATGAACCTGAATGAAATCCGCCTTGATTTTCCAATCTTGCAAACAAAGCCCGGGCAGAAACCGGTCATTTACCTTGATTCAGCCTGCCAGAGTCTGCGCCCGCAGACAGTGATTGATGCCATTACCGAATACTACGTAAAGTTTCCTGCCTGCAGCGGACGCAGTATGCACAAACTGGGCACTGCCGTCACCCAAAGATGTGATGATGCCCGCATTCAAGTCGCCCGTCTGTTGGGTACATCCAAAAAAGAAGAAATTGTCTTTACCCGTAACACTACCGAGGGCATCAACCTGGTCGCCAATTCGTTGGACCTAAAAAAAGGCGAGACAGTTCTGATTTCAGGTAAGGAACACAATTCAAACCTGATTCCCTGGCAAATGTTAGTGAAGAATATAGGCATTATTCTCAAGATCGTTTCTCCGAAAGAAGATGGCAGCTTTGACCTGGCTGAATTTGAAAAAGCCCTGACCACCCCGGTTAAACTGGTGTCGTTGGGATACACCTCCAACCTGGATGGGTTTACCCTGCCGGCTGAAGTGGTGGTCAGGCTGGCTCACAAATACGGCAGCCTGGTGCTGCTCGACGCCGCTCAGACAGCCCCGCATCACAAGATCAACGTACGCGCGTTGGATGTGGACTTTCTGGCCTTATCGGGCCACAAGATGTTAGGCCCCTCTGGCAGCGGTGTTCTTTACGGCAAATCCAAACTCCTCGATCGGCTCAACCCTTTTCTGGTGGGCGGCGATACCGTAGCAAATTCCACTTATGAAACCTGCGAGTTTTTGCCCGTTCCCGAAAAATTTGAGGCAGGTCTTCAAGATTATGCTGGCATCATTGGGCTGGGAGCAGCCGCCAAATATTTGCAAGCAATTGGCTTTGATTTCATTCAAAAGCAAGAACTGCTGCTAAACCAGGCCATTGACAGCGGCATTAAAGACATTCCTGGGTTGCATATCATCGGCCCGGCTGACCCCGCCCTGCGTGGCGGGATCACCACTTTTTACGTGGATGGCATCGATTCGCACCGTATCGCGATCATGCTCGATCAAATGGCCAATATCTGCGTTCGCTCCGGACAACACTGTGTTCACTCCTGGTTTAATGCTCACCATCTCAAGGGCTCGGTTCGTGCTTCCTCTTACTTCTACAATACTTTGCAAGAAGCTGAGTCTTTTGTTGAAAATCTGAAAAAGATCAGAAAGGTACTCTAATCCTATGTTTTGTATTGTCGCAGCAGTTGTTCTATCTATTATGGGGATTTTCAGTGCCTCTAACCGCCAGTTAGCCAAAGAAGCGCTGGATTGTGTTTTCCACCGCATCACCTTCCGTCCCTGCACCACCGGTTTTGATGAGAAGATGAAAGCGAAAATTCTCGGTACGGTCATTACTCGCTCTGAGCGCTCCGCGCGTTTCTTGAATAAGAATTTCGAGCTCTTGTCCTGGACCTTTTTTGTTGTATTGCTGGCTGCCAGCATCATGTTCGTGCGTGGATTCTATCTCTTCTACACTACGGGCTCCTGCAACGGTGTGAACAGCACCGGTTTCTGTGTGTTCGACCCTACCGGCGAAAACACCAAAACCTCCAGCGTCAGCGCCTCCGGTGCCTGCCTGGTTCCATCCAACCCGGCTGGCACCGCGCTTACGCTTGAGAATGTAAACCTCGGTCTGTGGCCCGTGAAAAACACCAATAGCGATAACCAACTCGTTTTTATCGGCTGCTACGCCTGTGAATTCACGCGCAGCGCCTACCCCGAAATTCGCTCCCTGGTTGATCGATATCAGCCTGAGTTCTTCTTCGGCGAGTATCCTACAAAACTTAAAACCGATTACCTGTCCAAAGTCGGCTACTGCGTTTACAAGCAAGATCCTGAAAAATACTGGCAGATGAATGACGCCCTGTTTTCCGAAGATGTGACTCTTCTCGAAGATAAAACAGCCACTCAAAAAATTCTCGCCGGTCTAAATCTTGACACGCAAAGCATCAATGCCTGTATCGCCAACCCTTCTACGGAGGAAAGCGTCCAAAAACTCTTAGCGGAGATTCGCAAGACGAATTTCTTCGGCACGCCCACCGTTTTTATCAATGGACAGCCGTTGATTGGTCCCAAACCTTACCGGGTGTATGCCATTGCGTTGGAAGGTTTTTTCTACTGGTTGAAGTAAGGTGAGTTTTCGCACCTCAGTACCTGGTGATCGGGTACTGAAAATTTGAATAAGATGGTTCACTGGATGATATTCACCGGATTGGATACTGGCATAGGAAGTGAGTTTAATGTGAAGGCAATCCATAAGGCCATAAAAAAATTAGGAGTCAATCATGCCGGTTAAGAAAAAAAACAAATCTCATCCGAACCACTCTGGGACGCTGCCCAAGATCTTAATCATCGCGGGAATTGTACTGATCGTGGTTGTGCTGTTCTTATTCAAAAACCAGCCATCAAAATCTGCTGCGCCGGCTGGTGAATCGCCTGAGGCGCAGATGGACCAGTACCTGAAGGATGGAAAACCGATTTTTGCCTTTTACCATTCGACCGATTGCCATTCCTGCATCGTGATGATGGATACGGTAGCTCAGGTTTACCCGGAGTTCAAGGACGGCGTGGCCCTGGTGGACGTGAATGTGTATGACCCGCAAAACGAGAACCTGCTGCGGCGGGCAAGGATCAACTCCATTCCGACCCTGGTTTTTATCGATCGGAATGGCGAGGGGAAGGTGACGATCGGTGTCATTGAGGCCGATGCGCTCCGCCAGGAGTTGACCGCCTTGAAGGAGCTGCCTTAACGTGGAACTTGACCCTTCTTTACTGCAACCCACCTCGATTTTAGGCTATTTTCTGGTATTTATAGGTGGCATTATCACTTCTATTGGTCCCTGCAATGTAGCTATGGTTCCCTTGATAATCGGGTACGTAGGCGGTTCCCATGACCTGTCCCGCCGGCGATCCTTTAGCATTTCGTTTATCTTTACGATTGGCCTGGCGACAACCTTCATGCTGCTGGGGGTCATTGCATCAGTGGTTGGAGGGCTGATTGGCGGCACGACCCGCCTGTGGTATTACCTGGTTGCGTTAGTGTGTTTTGTGATCGGTTTACAGATGCTGGGTATTCTTAAGTTGACGCTTCCATCCTGGTTTGGCAGCTTGCGGGAGAAAGTGCAGCTCAAGGGATTGCCAGGTGCTTTCCTGCTGGGACTAGTCTCCGGCCTGGTCGCTTCCCAGTGTGCAACGCCCGTCCTGGCCGCCATCCTGACTTATGTGATGGCTCAGAAGGCCAGCCTGATCTATGGAGCAGTGTTGTTGTTCATCTACGCATTAGGGCGAGGGGTGCCGATCATTCTGGCGGGAACATTCGCCGGCGTATTGAAAAGTTTTCGCTCATTGGGACGTTGGACGGAATGGATGGAAAAGATCAGTGGCGTGATTATTATCGCGGTTGGTTTTTATTTTCTTTGGACTGCGTGACCTGATAGGATAGACATCAATGACGTTTCATTCTGGACTATTCCTTGGAATTGATACCGGTGGTACGTTTACAGACGGAGTACTGCTGGATCCCGCAACCCGGGTGGTGATCAGGACAGCCAAAGTCTTGACAACTCATTCCGATCTTAGAATATGCATATCTGGGATTCTTGAGAAACTAACGCTGGACGACCCGTCGGCAATTGCTCTGGTTTCCCTTTCCACCACACTGGCGACGAATGCAATCGCTGAAGGAAAACGCAGGCCGGTTGCGCTGCTTCTACTCGGTTATGACCCGGAGCTGGTGTTTAAATTTAACTTCCAGCATCAATTCGGAACGCCGCATTATTTCTTTCTACAGGGGAAACACGGGCTGGATGGGATAGAACAAAGCCCGTTGGATGAAACGGAAATTATCAAAACCGTGAACGCAGTCAAAGGGAAAGTGGAAGCATTTGCGATTTCTTCGTATGCTGGATCTCGAAACGCTGCCCATGAGGAACGCGTTGGAGAGATTGTTGCTTCCTTGACAGACGTTCCCATCGTGGAGGCTCATCATCTCTCCAGTGAATTGGATTCAATCCGGCGTGCGACAACCGCCAGTTTAAATGCTTCTCTCCTGTCGAACACACAGGAATTCTTGAGCGCTGTTCAGGGAATGTTGGATAAACTGAATATTCACTGCCCGGTGATGATGGTGCGAGGCGATGGCTCCATTGTCAAAGCAGAATATGCGCGCAAACGACCCGTTGAAATCATTCATTCCGGCCCGGCAACCAGCGCGATAGGCGGTCAGTTCCTGTCAGATGTGGATACCGCCCTGGTCATCGATATCGGAGGAACCACAACGGATATTGCTCTGGTAGAGAATGGGAAGGTCCAGATCGAAGCCAATGCCGCCACCGTTGGCCCGTACCGTACCTGCGTGAAGACCATTAAAGTGCGTTCCTTCGGCTTGGGCGGAGATAGCCTGATCCGCTTTGACCGTTCACAGAATATTACGGTTGGCCCTGAACGGGTTCTGCCTTTCTCACACTTATGCGCTGAATATCCAGATACCAAATGTGAGTTGATCGAATGGATTAGTAAAAAGAATGAGATCGTTTATTTTGACCGCTTAGAATATTGGGTTTTGCGACGGGAACCTGTACATCCCTTCAAGGACACGCGAACGCAAAAAGTAATACAACTACTCAAAGAGGGTCCCTGGCTTCTCCCAAAACTCTTGAAGCACGTTGGAGCAGTATCGCCGGTCCAGGTGAATGTGGAAGAACTGGTCAACCAGGAGGTGATAGAGCGCGCTGGACTGACCCCAACCGATCTTCTCCATTCGACTGGCGAGTTTTGTCCATGGGATACAGAGATTGCCTGCCTGATCATTGAAACGATTGCCAAAAATTGGGGCATCAGCGATGAGGCTTTCATCCAGAAGGTCAGGGACATCATGACCCAGCGGATCGCGGCTGAGGTCGTTCAATTCCTTTCAGGGAAAATACTCTCCGAACCAGCCATGTACAGCACCAGAAGCGACGATCTCGACCGCTGGTTGTTTGAAGAGAGCTTAAAACCAGCGGATAAGCATCTTGGCAGCCATATCTTCCTGAAAGATCCGCTGGTTGGGATTGGCGCTCCTGCAAATGCTTTCCTTCCGGCCGTAGCCCGGGCGCTGGGAACGCAAATCATCTTGCCAAAGCATTATGAAGTGGCAAATGCCGTCGGGACAGTGGTTGGAAACATTATGATCCGCCAGGAAGGTGAAGTCTCGCCGATTGTTGAGGGGGCGGCAATCACAGGATATTTTGCGCGTGCAGCCAATCTTCAACAGAAATTCGAAAATTTTGAAGAAGCGCTGGACTTTACTCGCAAACAACTGGTGGAGCTGGTGACTGCTGAGGCAATGAGCGCAGGAGCTAGTGTGCCGCATGTAGAATGCATAGAAAAAGAAGTTTTACCAGAAATGATGATGAATCTCTCTGCCTGGGCAGTCGGCAGACCCGGTCACAACGGTCGCGAGTGAATTAGGCGTGAATCATGCAAGAACCAGCGAAACATAATCATTTTTGGTCGACTAAGCCGAGCCTGGTGATTCTGATTTCGATCTTTTCTCTGGTTATGCTGATGCTCACGATCAAGGGGTTTACTGAGGGCTGGTTGGAATCTCGTTACCCATTGGACATCAAGCAACAACCGGCAATCCTGTTCTTCAACCGACACAAAGGCTGCGATTGCGCATTGGTAGTCTACCAGGCCGCGGCTAACTAGGTGCAGGATTGGTCCGAAGAGGACCAGCAGGGTGTGCAGCTGATTCTGATTGATCTGGACCGGCGACCGGACCTGGGCGCCCAATTTAACGTTATCCGGGCTCCGAGTCTGCTTTTATTGGATCGGACAGGGAAAATTATTTACAGGCAAGATGAAGTTGTAACAGACTCAATGCCAATGAACCTGCCGTTGATTGAAGGCAAGATCGTGGAGGTGTTGAATGGAGAATGAAACGAGGTGGCATTTCGAATTGGAGACTGCCTTGGAAACAGCCCGCTCTCAAGGCAAGCCCGTGCTCCTGCAATTCCACCGGGACGAGTGCGCCGGGTGCAAGAAAATGTATGCCAGCACCTATCCGGACCCAGATGTGCAGCAAGACTTGTTCCAATGGTTTGTTCCGCTTCGGCAGGACATCTTGAAAAACCGGGAAGTCCGTTCAAAGTATTCAGCTTATTGGACTCCTTCGTTTTTCTTTCTTGACCGTCATGGAAAGATGCTCCAATCTTTCAACGGTTATTTGGGGGTGGAGGATTTTCGGATCATCCTGCGGTTAGGCAAAGCAGCGATCGATCTTCCCCAGGGGCGTTACCTACAGGTAATCGACCTGATGGATGATGGGTTGAAGAAGTTTCCATCCAATCCAAGGTCTGCCGCGATGTTATTCACGCGCGGGATGGCCGAGTTCTTGCTTGGCAGGGAGAAAAGCGCCTTCCGCGGTGCGATGACAGAAATTACCGAGCTATATCCCAACAGTCCTGAAGCCCGCATGTGGCCCTGGATGGATCGAGATTGATCCCTTTACAAGGAGGCCGAATGGAACACTTGATTAGCCAACTCGCACAGACCATATCTGCAAAAGACGCGGCTGCCCTGGTCACGGTGATTGAAGCAAAGGGCCCCTCGCCTGCAAAAATCGGAGCCCAGTTGGCGCTTCTCTCAAATGGGATAACCAGCGGGACAGTGGGAGGCGGAAAACTGGAGTCATCCATTCTGGAGGATGCCAAGAAAGATCTGACAGAACGTAAATGTGGATTGCATCATTATCAACTGACTGAAGAAGGTCAGGATTCCATCGGAACATTGTGTGGCGGGGAGGTGACGGTTTTCGTCCAGGCTTACTTTCCACCGCCTCAATTGGTGATTGTGGGTGGAGGACACATCGGTCGTCCGCTCAAAATCATGGGAGAAGCGGCTGGTTTTGATGTGGTGGTTGTGGATATAGCAGCAGGGAAGGATCAGGTTCCTGAATTGGAGCAGGTTGCACCACGAATGATAGTTTCGTGGTCTTAATTACCACAGACCATATCTCGGACGAGGCTGCCCTTCGAATTGCAATAAAAACCCCTGCACCGTATATTGGCATGATCGGTAGTCTGTCAAAATGTAGAACCATCTTAGATCATCTACGATCAGATGACGTTCCCGAAGTAGACCTGGATCGGGTCTATGCCCCCATTGGCCTGGACCTGGGCGGAAGCAGCCCACAGGAGATCGCGGTCGCTATCCTGGCAGAAATCATTGCTTGCTGGCAGAAAAAGGGCATTAAAGAGCGTATGGTGAAAACCAGATGAATTGGATAGAATATAACCATGAATAATCAAAAAAGAAGAATCCAATTTTTATGCACAGGGAATTCCTGCCGATCTCAAATGGCTGAGGCCATTGTCAACGCCAAATACGGGGATGCAGCCATGCTTGCCTGTAAATCTGGGGCACGTTCTGCCACAGACATTACTGGAATCAGCCTGCTAAGGAATGCATGGGAAATGGCGGCAGCCTCTGGGACTGGTTTGAAATTTTCGTATGATGCCATACCGTTTTTCTTCCATGCGAAACGGTTGGCGGCAGAATGGTGCTTCCTGGGCGGCGGTTTTGATAACGCTGAATTCTTTGGGCCACATGTGAAGTTTGATTCCAAAATCAGTCAATAGAGTCAGATGCTGCTGTTTGATCCTCACACCAGCAGAGGTTTATTGTTTGTTATTTCATCAGCTTGAGTTTTGAAATGCGGAATAAGCCCCGGAGGGCGGCTGAACCTTAATAAATCAAAACAGTAGACCGAAACTAAGCTCAATGGCTTAGCGAAGCCCGATTTGAGGCGGGTTTTGCCTTTTTGACGATCGGGAACCGCGTTTTTGATGTTGGACGATAGCCTTTGGAGCGACCTTTTCCTTTTCCTGCCATTCTGGTGGCATGTGCCGGGGTGCCCAACCTCGCTAAAAATCGGGCTGCCCCACGTTGAACTTGTCCAGGGGTTCTTTTGTAGGTATCTGGGATTGTCGCGGAGCGGTACCAGGCGGGTCGACTATCTTCTACTTCACTTCGCATGAGCAGCAGTTGCCAATAAGCCAGAGCGGATACCCACATCCATTGATCGGTGCTGATCGGGTTCGTCGACTGGTTGGCGTTCAAGCCCAGGTGCTGCTTGCAGAACCTGAAGAAATGCTCGATCGCGAACCTCTGAAGATACATTCGACAGAGATCCTGTAAGGGAGTTGTGTCGGGACCACTCCAATACAGCCACAGCGGTCGTTTGTAGCGTGGGGTGTCATCCAGGCGTAAGAACTCAACCCGCAGTACCATTCCAACCAACCCGGATAGTTTCTTGAGGTGCAGTCCCTTCCAGCCTTTCAGGACTACCTTTTGCTCTCCGAGCAGGAAAGTCTCGCTTTGATCGGGTGGGCGGGAAGGCGCAGAGAGCTTGAACTTGGGTCCATGCTTGGCTGGAGCGCCTTTTTTCCCTTTCGCGTGCGGCTTGGGTTGCTCATAAAACACGATGTTGCTGCGCAGCCTGACCAGGGCGTAGATCTGTTTGACCAACACAAAGACCGCCAGGAAGAGATGATTGCCATAGAGGCTGTCGCATACGACCACTTTGGGTTTGGAATTGCGCCGATCCAGTTCTTGAACTTGGACGCTCCCCGCCTGGCTGTCGCTCAGACAAGTCGCAACCCGCTCGACATCCACTGGCGCCACCCAGGAAGTGCCCCAGTTCACCAGCCGCATCAACCAGGAATACTTGTGACCGTAACGGACTGGCTCGTCCTTCTGCGTTTTCAAAGAACCGCGATCTTCCAGTGTCTCCGCTTCTGGTCGTTCATTCGGGGTAGTATCCAGACTGTACACTTCATACCCTGCGATCTTTTCGCTCTCGGGTGGTTGATATTCATACAGGGCTGGGAGAAGCTGGGCAAAGTCAATCTCGGCTTGCAGCAGGGTGTCGAAGATCGAGCTGAATTTCCGTCGAAACGGAGTTTCTTCGCTCAACGCTACGGGCGAGTTGACATGACCGGCAACGGTCAGCGCATCCACCAGATCGAGAAAGGCATCTGCGCGTTTGAGCATTGCTTGGTAAAACTGTTTTTCGGAATTGTTGGAGTGGCATGGTTTTGGTCGACGATGCTTTTACCAGCAATTCCACTTTTTGTTAAGGTGCTACGTCAGATCTCGAACTCTAAACTCAAGTCATCAGACAAAGCGCAACAATGTGAAAAAGAGGCAGTGGCACGCAATATTCCCTTGTGAAAAATTGGGGAAGCAACCTCAACAGGTTATATTGAAGTTAATTGATCACAAAGAAGTTTTTAAAACCAACGAAAGGAGGTATCATCTCAATAAATTGCGGTAGTCAGAAAATGGGTGACTCCATATATAGGTAGATTTCTGAGAAATACAAGGTTTTTTCCATATTTGGCGGTTAATTGGAGCGCCTTAATAGAAGTTACCGCGAATTATTGAGAAGATACGAAAGGAGTTTGAAATGGGTACAAAAGGTCGTCAAATTGTAGGGATGGATGTCGAGGAATTGTTAGGCATCCTCAATCAAGCTTTTGCTGATGAATGGTTGGCGTATTACCAGTACTGGCTGGGAGCCAAGATTGTCAAAGGCCCCATGAAAGATGCCGTGGCCTCTGAACTACTTCTGCACGCCACCGAGGAACTGGCGCATGCAGATATGTTGTCGCTGCGGATCATTCAACTGGGCGGGAAGCCGCTCATCAGTCCTGAGGAATGGTTGAAGCACACCCACTGCGGGTATGATGCGCCTACCAATCCATTTGTAAAGGAAATTCTGGCTCAAAACATCAAAGGTGAGCAATGCGCGATTGACGTTTACCAGAAGTTATTGCAAGTGGTTAAGGACAAAGATCCGGTAACCTACAACATTGTGTTGACCATTCTCCAACAGGAAGTCGAGCATGAGGAGGATTTGCAATCCCTCGATGAGGATCTGGATTCTTTGATACTGCACAACTAATAAACATAAAATCTGCCGGCGGACGATCTGCTCGGAGGTTCACGAGCAGATCGTCCGCCCTTGATCTTTGAGGACACAAACTTTTCTGCCTGGGCGGGGGATTTGGCAGAGCCTAATCGTAAAGCTTAGCAACAAATGTGTTCGACAGGAATCACCCTCGCATTCAGGAAGAATGCTAACGAAATATGGCTATATAATCGTAAAGAGTCTGGCCAGTCGGATCCGTCTTCCCGCCTAAACGAATCTCAGCCATCTAGAAAACCAATCTTTTAGGAGGTTTATCTTCTTGAAGCCACTTCTTGATCATTTTAGTTTATTGGCACCCTTCTATGAGTTTTTTATCCGACCTAAAAATCCCGAGAAAATAAGTTCGCTGGCCCACCTTCCATCGGACGGAATCATCCTGGATGCGGGCGGAGGTACAGGGCGAGTTGCACAATATTTGCGCGGTAAGGCTGCACAAATACTGGTAGCTGATGAATCCCTCAAAATGCTACAAGAAGCACAAAAAAAAGATGGATTGCAACCAGTTCTGTCATTAACCGAAAACTTACCTTTCCAGAACGGCATCTTTGACTGCATCATCATGGTGGATGCTTTGCATCATGTGGCCGACCAACAAAAAACTATCGATGAGCTCTGGAGGATTCTAAAACCGGGTGGGCGCCTCATTATCGAAGAGCCAGATATACACTTTTTAGGGGTCAAATTCATTGCTGTCGCTGAAAAACTAGCGTTGATGCGCAGCCACTTTCTTTCCCCCCAGCAAATCCTCGGTTTATTTCAGGGCAAGTCCTCTATGGAGCGTGTCGAACTGGAAGATGCGCTTGCCTGGATCATTATAGAGAAATGATCGAATTGTTGTTAGAAGCACCGCCTGCTGCTTGAAAATTCTCTCAAAGGGATGGTGGCTATTGACTTTATTAAGTTGATCATGACTGCCCACCAGAACAACTCAAAAGTCATTTACGGCGACTTCAGCCAAAGCCTGGTTTAGATCATCGCTGCTGATTTTAAAAATCTTTACCCCGCTTGCGGATAATGCAAACCCCGATCCTTTATGAGAAAGATCTTCTCGGCTGACGACTACATCCACTTTCTGATTGATCAGCCATTCGGCTATTTTTAATCCACGGCCTTTTTCCAAGGTGTAATACGGGTTTTCTTTAATGTCTTGCTTCAGGATAACACCATCTTTCACGCGAATTTCGTAAACGCCAAAACAAATGGCCTTGCCGAAGTCTTCTGCGACGATTGAAGAATTGGCGGTCAGTGGTACCGCCGCCCGCACAATCTCGTGTTGCTCAGGCTCAAAGTGAATCAGAACACGTTCAACATGGGGAATTTCGGATTTGATCTCGCTCTCGATTTTCGAGACGGTACTGTGGGCCAGTTCCAGATCATTAATCCGTAAAACAACTTCTGCTTCTATAAAACGATAACGCCCTGAATTTCTACCGGTGAGAGATTTCACTTGCACCACAGTCGGGTCTGCCAAAATAATTGCCCGCACCGTATTCAGGGTCGACGAATCCAGAGAAGCATCCAACAAAACTCGCATTCCGTCCGCCAGGGTACGCCAGCCCATATAAGCAATCCAGATCACAATCACCAACGCAGCAATCCGATCCAGGGGCAGACCCATTAATTGTCCTGCCAAAGCAGCAAAAACCACCCCCGACGAAAGAATATGGGCGCGATATTCTGTCGCATCGGCAATGAGACTGGGCGAGTTTAAGGTACGACCCAGACGCAGCTCATAGTGACTGAAGACAAGGGGGATCACTGCCGCAATCACAACTCCTGCCAACATGATTGGATGAACATCCGGGGTATGGGATGGGGCAAAAAGCGATTCACTGGCAATTTCATAGCCGGTCACAAACATGCCTAAGGAGATAAACACTGCTACAACATTCTCGATCTTATACATCCCATAGGGAAACTCCCGGGTTTTCCTTTGTGAAAGGATCACTCCGATTAATACAGAGATGGAAGCAACCAGATCTAGCAGGTTATGAGCAGTCTCAGCTTTTAAGGCCAGGCTGTTTGAATAAATGGCCATCGTCAGATTGAGCGCGAATAAGACCACATTCACGCCAATGGAATACCAACCCGCGCGTCGATCCATAATTCCTCTAATTTCCTAAAACGGCTTAAGATATCTTACAACAAAATGAGCCCCTTTAATCATTCTCTCCGGAGCAAAATTACTCCGGAGAGAATGATATGGTGATTTCCCTCTATTTCCTAAGCGAGTTAATCCTCAGACTTATTGAGAGTTTCTAACTGTTTCTCCACTGCCTCTATCTGAGTCTTCAGCCAATTTTTACGTTCTTCCAGGTGGGTCTTCTCTTCGTCCGTAGATACTCCAGGGGTTGAACACCACCCAAAGCCGCCACCCCGCCGAAACCCTCTCCCCATTCCCCTACCATTGCCTCGTTGGGAGGCTACGCCGCCACCACAAGGTCCCATTCCTCTTCCCATCGGACCGGTTCCATATAATCCAGTTCTATCCATTCCAGGCATATTAAATCTCCTTGGTATTATTTTATTTCCGATTTGTACGATAGGCGTGTCTGCGCCCAAAAAGACGACCGACCGTGGTATCCCACACTCGTCCGCCCCAGCCAAACGGCTGGCTGTTTCCAGAGATCGAGGATTGGTTGGTGCTCACCCTGGTTGAATTACAATTTCCCATTCCACGACCGGTGCGTGATCCCTGGCCCAACGGTCCAGTTCCATCTCTTGCAGGCATAGATTATCTCCTTTCCTTATGTTTCAATTCGCTTCAATAACTGCGTGATTAATCCCTGGGTCTTTCCCAATTCATACTGCCAGTTCTGTAATGCTTCTTCACCTTGACCCGTCAAACGATAGATCCTTCTGGGTGGGCCCTGAGTCTGGTCAGTATCCCAATCCGATTGGATCCATTCCAACCCCTCCATCTCGCGTAAGGTCCGATAGACGACACTGGGATGGATCGTGGTCATCCCCAACGTTTCTATATCACCAAGTAGGGTGTAGCCATGCCGCGGCTGCTCTTTTAGCAAGATAAGCAGCGCCGGTTCGAGGATAGAAATCGTGAGTGGAGAATGACGGTCTCCACAATTGGGGCCACCGCCCATTGCCCAACCCCTTCCATGTCTTGGCATAATTCCTTCTCCTCCAATCCTATTCTGTAATCTATTCAATAGAATAGCACGCTATTCTATTTTTGTCAATAGGCATATAGAGAATATTCTATTAATAAATTCCCCCCTGATCTTTTCTGATCAAGGGGGGAATCGTTTAC
>Ga0315268_10004787_pt1 | contig 14617 bp, 16 predicted proteins | sample C1_top_MG_FD_204535 | JGI IMG/M metagenome (GOLD analysis project Ga0315268, IMG submission 204535) | Sediment microbial communities from Yellowstone Lake, YNP, Wyoming, USA - C1_top | ecosystem: Environmental > Aquatic > Freshwater > Lake > Sediment | place: USA: Wyoming | collected 2017-08-01
ACCCCGATGCAGAGCTTGCGCCAAGGGATGTCGTTTCAAGGGCAATTATCTCACAAATGGTTAGGACGAAGAGCAACCATGTTTATTTAGACCTTACCCATCTCGATAGTGATTTTCTTAAAAAGAGGTTTCCAAGGATTTATGCCACATGTCTTCAATATGATGTGGACATTACAAAAGAGCTTATCCCTGTTTGTCCGGCTGCCCATTATATTATGGGTGGTGTAAAGACAGACACAGACGGTGAAACAAGCATTAAGGGTCTTTTTGTAGCAGGTGAGGTAGCATGCACAGGGGTACACGGTGCAAATAGACTTGCATCCAATAGTCTTCTTGAAGGTCTTGTTTTTGGTGCAAGGGCAGGAAAAGCAGCTGTGCAGTATGGATTACAGATTAACAATAATATATTACAGGAATCGCTACGTAGTATAAGACAATATGAAATATCTCCTTATTCTCGCCTTGGTAAATCACCCGGAGAGACCAAACTTCGGACTACAAACTTTGATATTGAAGAGACGAGACATTCATTGAGGAAACTGATGTGGGAGCGGGTAGGGATAATAAGATGTGAGGAGTCCCTCAATGAAGCAAGGAAGAAACTTGAAGGATGGTCATTTATCCTGAATAAGACTTTTCTCACAAGGCGTGAACTCGAGCTTACAAATACGCTTACCGTAGCAGAATTAATCACCGAGGCAGCTCTGTTGAGAAAGGGGAGCGTTGGCGCCCATTACAGGTCTGACTTTCCAGAAAGAGGGAAGGAATGGGAGAAGCATATAACATTTAGGAAGGAAGAAAAAGGTCTAACATATGAGTTTGTTACATAATAAAAAACAGAGAAAGGCAAAGATAATTTGTACCATTGGACCGTCATCAGCAAAAAAAGAGGTCATTTTCTCACTGATAAAAAATGGGATGGATGTTGCCAGATTAAATTTTTCCCATGGTGATCACGCTACTCACAAAAAGAATATAGAACTTATACGAGATGGTTCGATGAGATATAACAAGCCCGTGGCAATCCTCCAGGATCTTCAGGGGATAAAGATCAGGGTTGGACTTATCGAAGGCGGTGCAGTCGAATTAAAGAAAGGTAGGACGCTTCTCTTACTACCAGGAGAAGGTATTGGTAATCAAAAAGAGATATTCATCTCTTACCCTTTGCTCCTCAAGGACGCTAAGAATGGTGATAGGATCCTCCTCGATGACGGCTTGATCCAGCTTTCCGTGATTGGAAGGGCAAAAAACGCCCTCAGAACAAAAGTGCTTGAAGGAGGAGTATTAAGAGACAGGAAAGGTGTCAATCTCCCTGGCGTAAAGTTATCCGTCACGTCATTTACAGAAAAGGATAAAAAAGATCTGTTGTTTGGAATACACATGGATGTTGATTATGTGGCTATATCTTTTGTGCGAGATGTCAATGATATCAGAAAGGTTAAGAAATGGCTTAAAAACAAGAAACATCAGATACCTCTCATAGCAAAAATAGAAAAACCAGAGGCACTGTGTAATATTGAGAAAATTCTATCTGAAGCCGACGGGATAATGGTAGCAAGAGGTGACCTCGGTGTTGAGATACCGTCTGAAGAGGTTCCACTAATACAGAAGGGATTAATTGATAAGGCAAATAAAAAAGGAAAGATAGTAATTACTGCAACACAAATGCTTGAGTCCATGACAGAACACCTTAGGCCGACAAGAGCTGAAACAACGGATGTTGCCAATGCAGTGCTTGATGGGACAGATGCGCTGATGCTTTCTGCAGAAACAGCATCTGGAAAGTATCCTGTTGATGCAGTAAAGATGATGGCCAGGATTATACGATACACTGAATCTATAAAGTTTGCTGAATCTTCATATGTTCGTGGAAACACATTTGCAGAGGCTGTTGCAGATGCAGCATGCAGGGCTGCAGGGGATATGAATGCTAAGGTACTTGCTGCCTTTACACAGTCAGGTTTTACAGCAAGGCTTTTGTCTAAGTTCAGACCCAGGGTACCAATCATTGCCTTCACGCCTGATGAAAAAATAAAAAACAGGGTATGTCTTTACTGGGGAGTCACTCCAAAAATTATGAAGCTTCCAGCAACAACTGATGAAATGATAACAGAGGTGGAAAGGTCACTTGTTGAGGAGCGGATTGTAAAAAAAGGCGACAGTATTGTTATTACCTCAAGTTCCCCTCTTTCAACCCTTGGGAAAACAAACTTCATGAAACTGCATAAAATAGGAGAGTAATTAATCAGGTGTTTTGATATCATATGCCTTGATTTTTCTGTGGAGGTTGCTTCGCTCAATATCAAGGACTTCAGCTGTCCTTGATATGTTCCAATTATTTTCCTCAAGTTTTTTTGTAATAAAGTCTTTTTCAAACACATCTCTTGCCTCTCTCAGGGTCTTAAAAGAAAAATAGTCTGAGCGGACTGACTCCCCTATAACAAGGTTTTTAGGTGTTATCGTATCTAACGGGGTCATGATAACAAGCCTTTCTATCATATTCCTTAGTTCCCTGATATTACCAGGCCAGTCATAAGCCTCAAGCACTTTTAATCCACCGGGCGCCATCTTCTTCGGCCTCTTTCCATATTCAGCAGCAAAATATTCAAGGAAATATTCCACGAGTACTGATATATCCTCCTTTCTATTCCTTAAAGGAGGAATAACTATCGGTATAACATTAAGCCTGTAAAGGAGATCTTCCCTGAAATTACCCTTCTTTACCTCCTCCCTGAGGTCTTTGTTCGTAGCTGCAATAATCCTTACATCAACCTTTATCGTTTTGCTGCCACCAACACGCTGAAATTCTTGAGTCTCAATAACACGAAGTACTTTCGACTGAGTAGAGAGTGACATATCACCAACCTCATCAAGAAATAATGTACCTTCATCTGCAAGTTCAAATTTGCCTTTCTTTCTTTCAAATGCACCAGTAAAAGAACCCTTCTCATGGCCAAACAGTTCGCTCTCTATAAGCTCCTGTGGTATTGCAGCACAATTCATCTCAATAAAGGGTTTCTCTGCCCTACCGCTTTGATAGTGCAGAATGTGCGCAACTAACTCTTTGCCAGAACCGCTCTCACCGAGTATCAAAACCCTGCTGTTACTCTGTGCAGCTATATCTATCTGCTCCATGAGTTGTTTCATTGTTTTAGAATTACCGATGAGTCTCCATTTTTTTGTTAAATCCTGCTTGAGGGCATTATATTCCATCTCGAGCGTTCTTCTTTCGATCGCCCTTTTTGCATCAAGCAAAACCTTTTCAAGAGAAAGCGGTTTTTCAAGAAAATCGTATGCCCCCATCCTTGTTGCCTTAACAGCGAGATCTATATTTCCATGACCTGAAATCATGATGACAGGGATGTCTGGTTTTATGTCTTTAATCTCCTTAAGTGTTTGAACCCCATCAATACCTGGAAGCCATACGTCAAGCAGTATCAAATCCATATTTTGCTCTTTGAGAATCTTCAGTGCCTCTTCACCAGAACGTGCTGTAATGATGTCATATCCTTCATCCTCAAATATACCTGAGAGGCTTTCACGGATTCCCTCTTCATCATCTACTATGAGAACTATGGACTCTGTCATTTAACCTTCCTTTATCGGAATCTCTATTGTAAAAACAGTGCCTTTTGGTTCATTGTCCCTGACCCTGATATGACCCCTATGCTCTGCAATAATCCGGTTAGCTATTGCAAGGCCAAGACCGGTACCATCATTTCTGGTCGAGAAATATGGAAGAAATAATCGCTCCTTGTCCTCATCCTTTATTCCCGGCCCATTATCTGCAATCTCTATATAGGCCATGTTAGATGGCATGTCAAAATCGAGTGCAACATGAATCCTGCCGCTGTCAGTCATTGCATGTATTGCATTATCTAATATATTTATCATAACCCTTCGAAACTGCTCTCCGTCTATCTCCACCATAAGAGAACTATCTGGTATCGATATAGTTATCTCTACCCCTTTATATCCTTTATAAAGATTAACTACTTCATCTATTATACTCGCAAGAAAGGTTGGCGTCTTTTTTACTTCTGGCATCTTACCGAATTTCGAAAATTCATCGACCAGCCTCTTCAAGCCGTCAACCTCGTTTATAATGCTCTTTGTAGAACGGTCGAATACCTGATCAAAATCTACATCCCTTTGCTGCCATTTCTTTACCATGCGCTCTGTTGAAAGTTTAATGGGGGTCAGAGGATTTTTTATCTCATGTGCTATCCTCCTGGCAATCTCCTGCCATGCGATCGCCTTCTGAGCCTTTATAACATCAGTAATATCATTGAAGACAACGAGCATACCGATGTATTCTTGAGAATCCTTGAGACTGGTTATGAATACCCTGAGAATAGTTCTTCTGTTACCTACGATAGCTTCTACTTCCCGGCTGACAGGTTTGAATTCCCGGCCTTCTATCCCTTTAACAAGATTCTGAAGGTCTTTGGATTGTATCAAGGACATAAGCTCCCTGTAATGTTTATGAACAACAGCTTCCGGACTTGTATTCAGTATTGAACAGGCTGCGCCATTTATCATCAGGATATTTCCGGAAGTATCCAGCATAATAACACCTGAATTGATATTATCGAGTATATTTTCCATAAAAAGTCTTCGTTTGTTAGATTCAAGATATGCGACCTGGAGCGATTCTTTCCCATCTTTTAATTCCTTCACCATGTGGTTGAATGAATGTACGAGAAGTCCTATCTCATCTTCCCTGTTCAGGTTAACTTTTACATCCAGATTCCCTGCAGCAACCTGTTCTGTTGCCTGTGCAAGGTTCTGTATGGGGTCCGTTATGTTCCCTGCAATTCTCAAAGCTATCCAGAGGGCCATGAAAACGACAAGCAGTGTAATAAAACCAAGAATCAGGAGGTAATTTATTTTTATGGGCACTTTCCAGGATTCTAATGTTAGATAATTTTCATATGCATCTCTTATATTTTCCACATTCTCTGAAATTTTCTTTGGAATGAAGGATTCAACAACGATTATACCTATCTGTCTTCCCCGCCGATATTCAGGCGCAACAGCTCTAACGATATCTCCATCCGAACCTGATATAACCTCGACATCTGCTTTACCCCCAAATGCAGCTTTAACTGTTTCACTGGCATTTTTCGGCTTCCTGTTAAAATGTCTGACAGTATAATCTCCGGGAGATGTTCTCCCTGCCGATAAAGTCCTTGCATAATCGAGAACCTTCTGCCTTTCTCTATCATAAACAGCCTTAGCTATTTCTATAGAGCTGCTGAGTGGTTGTTTAAGCTGCGGTGTAAACCACCTATCTATAACATTCGTAACAAGGCCGCTGGATACAATAAATAAAAAAGCTGCAGGTATCAAGGTAAGGACACCGAAAATAACAACGAGTTTTGTTTTAAATTTATATCCAAGCACCCTATGCCTTCTTTCGAAATAGAGTTTTACAAGGCTTTTACTGACAAAGAACATCAGAGTAAATAGGGCAATAATAGTCAAGTTTAAGAGTAAAAGGAGAATAAGCCTTGTTAAAAATGGTACAGACGTGTGTTTCATGTAATGTAACTCGATCCCGAAAGATAAAATGATGAAAAGAGATACGATTATTAAGAGGATACCAAAACGGTATCGCTTCATTTGGCTGCCCCTATGTTAAATAAAGAGGAGTCTTTTTTAATCTTAAATTCATTCTCAGACAAAAAAATGACGAAGTATCCTATTACAGGTGGCAATTTCCTTATCTTCGACTCAACAGTTACCCTGACGAAATATACACCTGGTTCAAGTTCCCGTATACGAGCAAGCTTCAGGTCGTCGATGCTCAGCGCCCATTTGATCATGGATTCAAATGACTTAAACCTCTTTTGTATGAGAGTGCTTCCATCTCGTGAGGTTGCACGATATTCTTTCTTTACAGGATCACATTTCAGGGTTCTTATAAAAGATTTACCAAGAACAAACTCATCAGGCCATACATTCCATACCTTGAAGATGTCTATATAAAATCTAATTTCTTTTCTTATCCCATTTATCAGTTCCTGAATGTGGGTTTCATCAAGTGAAAGGGCAGCTGTAACATGAATTTCATTGTCATACAATTTTACTTCGGGCCCTTTTATCTCGGCTCCGTGTGAAAGCGAACTTGAAATCAACAGGTAAAAAATAACGAGCAAAAAGTAGAAGATTGATTTAAACTTCATCATTAATCCGTCACTTATATTTTGACTTTAGGCTTGACATCTCCGGAAAAATTTATTTTCATTATAGCATAGCAAAGAAAGTGGCCGCAGGCTTTAGACTGTGTTTAATAAGGCATTGGAAATAAACAAATCTTGCAAACTAAAGCTTACGGTTACAATACAATGAAAGAAATTTATACAACTTTCGCAGAACCAACGCTAACGCTATTTTGTCATTCCCGCGGAAGCGGGAATCCAGAGGCAAATAAATGACTGGACTCCCCCGTATCAAGTACGGGGCAGGCTCCGTCAAGCACGGAATGACGACTAAATTATAACTGCGAAAGTTGTAAATTTAATATTAAACGTGTGAAAAGGAGGAAGGTATGGAATTAAAGTCAGTAAAAATAGATATACCCGAAGGTTGTAATATAATCATTGGACAGACACATTTTATAAAAACTGCAGAGGATCTCTATGAGATCATAGCTACAGCCGTCCCGCAGGCAAAATTTGGTATTGCGTTCACAGAAGCATCGGGGCCATGCCTCATAAGGACAGAGGGCAACGATCCTGAACTCGTTCATAACTGTGTCAAGAATCTTCAGGATCTTGGCGCAGGCCATGTATTTTGCATCCTACTGAAAAATGTCTTCCCTATCAATGTCCTCAACCAGATAAAGAATTGCGCTGAGGTCTGCAGGATTTTCTGTGCTACAGCAAATCCCGTTGAGATAATTGTGGCAAAGACATCGCAAGGCAGTGGAGTGCTCGGTGTGATTGACGGTTTTTCTCCAAAGGGGGTCGAGACAGCTGAAGACAGGGCTCATAGAAAAGAGTTCCTGAGGAAAATAGGGTATAAACTCTAAGATTATGTACAGATAAAAGTTTTAGATCAAATGCTATAAATTAAAATTGTTTTCGTTTCAAAAATTACAGAGGAGGAATAAATGATACCTGAATTAAAATATGATGATAAAGGGTTGATACCAGCCATTATACAAGACATTAAAAACGGTGATATTTTGATGATGGCCTATATGAACAGGAAATCCCTTGAAATGACACTTGAAACGGGTTACACACATTTCTGGTCACGGTCGAGACAGAAATATTGGAAGAAAGGAGAGACATCAGGCCACGTTCAGGAGGTCAAGGAAATCTTATACGATTGTGATGAAGACACATTGCTTGTTAAAGTAATTCAGCACGGCTCAGGTGCCTGCCATACAGGACACAGAACATGTTTTTATAGGAGTATTGTAAAACAGTGATATACAATGAACTACCCTCTCCAGCTCGCACACCGAAGCAAAGCTTCGAAGGATTCTTTTAATTACAGATTTATAATAACTGCGTTTTCGTCACATTCCGGGAACTTATGACAACGTAAACAATCTCCCCATATCTTCTGAGGAAGGCTTGATTTGTCAGTATCAACAAACCCTATCTTTTTAAAAATTTCCGGGTGGTATGTCAGGGCAAAGACCCTCTTTATGCCTAATACCTTTGCCTCTTTGAGGCATTGTTTAACAAGGTTTTTCCCTATGCCTATTTTTTGATATTTTTGGTCTACTGCGAGTGAACGTATTTCTGCAAGGTCTTCCCACATTATGTGCAGTGCACATACTCCGCATATTTTTCCATTATCTTCACATATAACAAAATCCCTCACATTTTCATAGAGCTCATTGAGAGACCTTGGGATCATCTCCTCTTTCTTTGCAAAATCATTTATCAGCTTGTGAGCCATTTTTAGATCAAATATCTTAGCCTTTCTTATCTTCAATGAATCTCACCCCTTCAATAATAGCCTTTTTATTAACTCCAATGCCTTTCTTTCTTCTTTGCGGCATAGAACTCTCGAGGGCCTCAAACACAGACTTCTCACTGAGTAGTCCGGTCAGTGCAATAACGGCACCAAGCAGTACCATGTTGGCAGATTTTGTATTACCAATTATTCTCGACATCTCTGTTGCAGGAACTTCGACAATCTCTATATCAGACCGCAGCGTGGACCCTTTAATGAGAGACGAATCCATTATGAGGAGTCCATTTTGTTTAAGCCTTGGCTGGAATTTCTTAAGCGATTCGTCATTCATTATAATAAGAATGTCTGGATTCGTAACGACTGGCGAACCTATCAACTCATCTGAAATAATCACAGTGCAGTTTGCAGTCCCTCCCCTCACCTCTGCCCCATACGATGGAAACCATGTAACCTCTTTATTTTCAAGCATCCCTGCATATGCAAGGATTCTTCCCAAAAAAAGTATACCCTGGCCGCCGAAACCTGCTATAACAAATTTTTTTTCCAGTTATTTTTTCTCCTTGAATTTATCTTTTAATGTCCTGAGCGGGTATACCGACATCATTTCTTTTCTAAGCCATACCATTGCATCCTTAGGTGAAAATCCCCAATCTACCGGGCACGGTGACAGTATTTCTACAAAGCTAAACCCTCGCCCTTGCATCTGATACCTAAAAGACTTCTCTATCGCCTTCTTCGTATCTACGAGATTTTTATATGAATCCACAGAGGTTCTTGTGATGTATGAGGCACCTTCAAGAGTAGAGAGGAGTTCTGCTACATGCAGGGGATAACCCGTTGTTTTAATCTTTCTCCCTGATGGCGTTGTTGTTGTCTTCTGATTCAAAAGCGTAGTGGGTGCCATCTGACCACCTGTCATCCCATATGTCGCATTATTTACAAAAAATACTGTAATATTTTCCCCTCTGTTAGCTGCATGAATTATCTCAGATGTCCCGATTGCAGCAAGGTCTCCATCGCCTTGATAAGAAAAGATTATCCTGTCAGGCATGGCTCTTTTGAGTCCAGTTGCTGCTGCAGGTGGCCTGCCATGCGCAACCTCGAGCATGTCGAAATTGAAATAGTCATAGGCAAATACAGCACATCCTACCGGTGCAATTCCTACTACTTTTTCCCTTATGCCTAAATTATCAATACACTCTGCAATCAGCCTGTGAATAAGACTGTGCCCGCAGCCCGGACAGTATCTGAATGGTACCTGTTTAAGGCTCGCCGGCCTCTGAAATATTTTTTTCATTCATCTCCTTTAAAATCTCGAAAAGCACTCCTTCAAGAAGGCCATAATCGCTTATCATTAATTCATTAAACTTAAAAAAATCCATCAGCTTAATTGTAAATTGTATGCCTGGTATAATCAAGTCTGCCCTCTCGGGTTCAAGCCCTTTGACTTTTTTTCTTTCATTCAGAGGAAGGCGTAACAATTTTTTGCTCATATCCTGTAATCTGTCCAGAGATACTATGTGGAGATGTATCTTTTCCCTTGAGTACGTTTCAAGACCAAGATCAATAGAGGCAATAGTTGTAAAGGTGCCTGCGGTTCCTATGAAGCGCGTATCCTTTTCAATATGCTGCCCGAGTCTTATGTTAAGTGCATTTAGGCATGAGGCAATTTTATTGTTTAATGCTGTGATATCATTCTCAGAAATAGGGTCAGTTTTAATAAAATTTCCTGTAAGTTTCATGACCCCGATAGGGATACTCAATATATCAACTGGATGTCTATCCCCATAGAGAATCCATTCTGTACTTCCTCCTCCTATATCTACAATGAGTAATGATCGATGAACGTTGGATGACGAGTCAGGAAGAGATGAAAGAATGCCTTTCAGTGTAAGCTCAGCCTCTTTTTCACCAGAGATAACCTGAATTGAGATACCTGTATCATCGAATACCTTTTGTATAAAGATATCTGAGTTATATGCCTCACGCAAAGCGCTTGTAGCAACTGCCTTGACGTACGCAACCCTATGCCTTGAAATAAGAGAAGAGAATTCTTTTAGCACTGCTATTGAGGCCTCGATATTTCTATCCTGAAGTCTTTTAGTCTCATGAATCCTGTTGCCTAACTGTGTTATCTTCCTTTCAGAAAATACATCAATTATCCTGTTATCCTCGATCTTACCTATCAGGAGTCTGATTGTGTTGGACCCTATGTCAATGGATGCAAGTAGCGACATTCAATATTATAAATCAGTATTAAGGTAAAGGTCACAATTTTAGGGAAGCATCCCTTTTTTCGTGATGAAATTAACGATGTTTATAAGCAGGACATAGTATCTTCGCTCATTCTCGTCCGCCTTCGGCGGACTGCGAGGCTTTTGCCTCTTTATTATATTTAAAAACGGCTTAAGGACTATCAGCAAAAGAAACCGCTCAGATACTATATCCTGCAATCACGGATTTGGAGATGATTACCAGTCTTAGACACATAGTTGATTTTATCCTGTTTGCTATGGTATAAAAATATGATTTTATACCCTTTCCTTAGAAAGGACTAAACATGGTAAGGAGACATTTTGAATGAACATATATGAAAATATTGTTATCTTCAATGCAGCAGTCACTGATGAAGAAGCTGATGCATCTATCGTAAAGATTAAAGAACTCATTGCAGGCAATGGGGGGGAGGTTCTTAAGATAGATATCTGGGGGAGGAAAAAACTCGCATATGAGATTAAGAAGCAGAAAAAAGGGTTATATGTACTTTTGTTTTATAAGACACCTCCTGCAACCCTGAAAAAATTAGAGGAATTTTATAAAGTCCTTGATGTTGTATTAAAATTTATGATTATAAAGCTTGGTCCCAAACAGATAGGTGATCTTGAAAAGTTAGAAGCCATGTCAGAACCGTCAGAGCAAAAAAGTGAGGTTTAGATGTACAACAAAATAATCCTTATCGGTAACCTTACAAAGGATCCTGAACTAAGATATACACCTCAAGGGACACCTGTAGCCTCTTTCAGACTTGCTGTAAACTACAGGTATAAACAGGCTGACGAGGCAAAACAGGAGACAATGTTTATAGACAATGTGGTTTTTGGAAAACAAGCAGAGTCATGTAGCAAATATCTCAACAAAGGTAGCTCTGTACTTGTAGAAGGTAGACTTCAGGAAAGAAGGTGGGAATCTAATGGTCAGCAGAAAAGTAAATTCGAGGTCATTGCACAATCTGTAAGATTTCTTTCAAGACGGGGAGCCGGTCCGCCAGAGGCAGAGGATATTACTCCACCTGAGGAAACTACCGATTTAGAGCCATTTTAAAAACAAAAATGAAAGATTATTAGTCTAAGATTAGTAAAGGAAGGGAGTTAACTTGCAACAGAAGAGATTCCAGAGAAGAAAGTTTTGTAGGTTTTGTTCGGAAAAGGTAGTGTATATAGATTACAAAAATATCAAGGTCCTCAAGAGCTATCTTACCGAAAGAGGAAAGATCCTTCCCAGGAGGATGACAGGCAATTGTGCAAAACATCAAAGGGAACTGACTGAGTCTATAAAGCGGGCAAGGAGCATAGCGCTGATTGCCTTTGCGGAAAGATAGGATGAGGATCCCAAAAACATGGGTTCCTCTTTTAGCAAAAAAAATAGTAGACAATCTCGTATCAAAAGAACTCGTTAAGCCAACCATAACGATCAAAAAACTCCTATTAGAGACAGAAGAACTTTTCCTGAATGAACTGAGTGTTGAGGATAGGCTGAATGAAGAAGTTAGAGAACTGCTCAAAAAACATACCTCTGAAATAGAGCATGGCCGTTTAGACTATAGGAAACTTTTTGAACTCACCAAGCATAAACTGGTAAAAGAAAGAAACCTCGTATTATGATGCTATCTGAGGATAAGATCTCACACCTAAGCCATATAGTCCTGAAAGGGCTTAGAGACAAGAAACTCATTGAAATGATCGAGGATGAAACTAAGGTAAGGCGTGAAATTAAGAGGACTATTGCATCAGAAATGAAGATAGGTGAAGAAATTGATTCTGTAATCAGGAAAAAACTTCAGTCATTTTCAAGAAAGATAGTTGAGGGTAGTCCTGAGTGGGAAATCCTGTACAAGAAATTCTTTAAGGAAGAGGAAGTAAGAAGAGGCAGAGCCTCTGGTTAAAAAGGGAACTCATCTCAGCTAAAGACAATTCCAGAAAGCTCTTCGCAGGACTTCAGTCTCCCCATGTCACTTGACACATTGAGCAGTTAATTGTTAAATTATTAGCACTTGACCATCGAGAGTGCTAAACATGTTTATGCTTAATGAAAGAAATAAAAAAATCCTTTGCGCAGTTGTGCAGAGCTACATTAATTTCCCGGATCCCGTGGGATCAAGGTCTGTAACGAAAAAATATTCTTTTGGCCTCTCCCCGGCTACGATAAGGAACATAATGGCGGACCTGGAAGATATGGGATTTCTAACACAGCCCCATACATCAGCAGGCAGGGTACCAACGGACTTGGGTTATAGATTCTATGTGGATTCGCTCGTGGCAGAAGGGGATTATTATTCGAATATAGATATTCTTCAGGGAATCTATAAAAGACTTGAATCGTTAAAGAATGACATGGACACATTACTTAGTGAAACAACAAAAGACCTATCGCGGTTATCCCATTACCTTGGAATTGCGATATCTCCAAGTCCTGACATAACAACATTAAAAAGGATTAACCTTCTGAAATATAAAGCTGACAGATTGGCTGTGGTATTATTTACCGATGAAGGGCTGATAAAAAACAAGATTATATCGATTGATTCCGAGATCTCCCAGAAGGATCTAAACAGAATTGCAGGTTATCTTAATTCTGAATTCTCTGGATATACATTTGATGAGATTCGGTTGAAGATTATCAAGGAGATGTCAAGAGAGAAAAGCAGATGTGATAGCCTTATCTCTAAAGCAATGAGGATATGCCAGGATGCACTTTATTTTCCTTATAGCGCCCTCTTTGTATCAGGACTCTCAGAGGTGCTTGAATTACCCGATTTCGCTGATCTTAAGAAAATAAGGGAGTTATCAAGAGCTATAGAGGATAAACATACTATCGTCAAGTTGCTTGATAAGCTTTCTGAGTCCGCCGGTGTACAGGTGATAATAGGATCGGAAAATACACTGGAGGAGATGAAAAAATTGAGCGTTATTGTCTCTCACTGTAAGGAAGGCGAGCGGTCAATCGGTGTTGTTGGGATAATCGGGCCTACAAGGATGAACTATGCAAAGGCGATCTACATAGTCGACAATACTTCAAAACTCATCACAAAAATGCTTGCAGGAAAATGAGAAGAAAAGTGGGGAAAAATGAAGTAAGTGAAAACCGGCTCACTTCTCACGAAGAAGGAACTGAAGTCCAAGGGATAGAAGTTGCTGAAGAATCGCTCTTAGAAGCAAAAGAACGATTAACCGCTCAGCTTCAGGAGATAAATGATAAATATGTAAGACTTTATGCTGAATTTGAAAATTACAAGAAAAGGGTTAATAAGGATAAAGAAGAACTTATAAAATACGGTAACGAAAATCTTCTTCATGAGCTGTTACCGGTTATCGATAACCTCGAGCTGGCACTCAAACATGTTTCAAACAACGTTTCATCAGGTCTTGTGCAGGGAGTTGAAATCACACTAAAAGAACTTAAAAAAACACTCGAAAAATTCGGGCTGATCGCTATAGATGCGGATGGCAAGCCCTTTGATCCTTTGATACACCATGCTATGATGCAGGTTGAGCGTGATGACGTTGAAGAAAATACGGTTGTAGAGGAGTTAAGAAAGGGTTATATGTTGAAAGATAAGGTTTTGAGGCCTGCTCTTGTTGCAGTATCAAAAAACCCGGTTGAGCGTCAAGAAAAAGAAGATATAGAAATAAAGATAAATAAAATTATAGAGGAGGAGACTTAATATGGGAAAGACGATTGGAATTGATCTCGGAACCACAAACTCTGTTGTAGCTGTTGTTCAAGCAGGAGAACCAGTGGTAATTCCGAATCAGGAAGGAAGCAGGACAACACCATCTATTATTGGAATTACTGAAAAGGGTGAAAGACTCGTCGGACAGATTGCAAAAAGGCAGTCGATAACAAACCCTGAAAACACAATCTTTTCTATCAAGAGACTCATGGGAAGGAAATATAACACTCCAGAAGTAGAACACGCAAGAAAAAGACTTCCCTATAAGATTGTTGAGGCATCCAACGGTGATGCTCACGTGGAGATAAGAGGCAAAAGATACTCTCCCCCGGAAATCTCGGCAATGATCCTTCAAAAACTCAAAGAGGCTGCTGAAGATTATCTCGGTGAAAAGATCACAGATGCGGTTATTACAGTACCTGCCTATTTTGATGACAGCCAGAGGCAGGCTACAAAGGACGCTGGAAAGATCGCGGGCCTCAATGTCCTGAGGATAATAAATGAACCAACAGCTGCTGCCCTCGCATACGGTATGGATAAAAAGAAGGAGGAAAAGATTGCAGTTTACGATCTCGGCGGCGGGACATTTGATATATCCATACTGGAAATCGGGGAAGGAGTTATTGAGGTAAGATCCACAAATGGCAATACGTATTTAGGTGGTGATGACTTAGACCTCAGAGTCATGGATTGGATGGTTGAGGAGTTTAAAAAAGATCAGGGTATAGA
>Ga0315268_10004788_pt1 | contig 14613 bp, 13 predicted proteins | sample C1_top_MG_FD_204535 | JGI IMG/M metagenome (GOLD analysis project Ga0315268, IMG submission 204535) | Sediment microbial communities from Yellowstone Lake, YNP, Wyoming, USA - C1_top | ecosystem: Environmental > Aquatic > Freshwater > Lake > Sediment | place: USA: Wyoming | collected 2017-08-01
ATTCTTCAAGCGGGCGTGGATTGTTCAGTGAAGCCTTTCGGGGTCCTTCTGTAAGGAGTCTTAGGGCCAAGTCTATTCGGCGCAGAGGTGCCACATCAACCGCCATGTGATAGACTATTCCACCATAACTGATTCGCGTCGTGTCTTCACATGGCGCAGTATTCTCAACAGCCCTAACCAAGACCTCAACCGGGTTCTGTCCTGCGCGCAAGCTGATCAGTTCAAAGGCGTTTTTCACCACGTTTACGGCTCTGGCTTTCTTGCCCGCCGCTGCTCCGGGTCTCATGAGGTTGTTCACCAAACGTTCAACAATGTTAATTTCGGCTTTGCGGAACCTTCCGTGCTCGTGTCTGCCCATGCTGTGAGGAGCAATTACTGGGCGGAGTGAAATGTAATGCTTCAAGCCTACGTCCTTGACCTCTATGCCACTGAACGACCATTTTCCAAAAAGTTTCGTTTCTTCAACCACTTGCTTGCTCAATTCAGCCTATCCCTCATTCTAGCGCATTGGTTTCTCTTTTTTGCCCAAAACCAGCATTTTGAGTGAAACCCCGTTGATTGTGACAACTTTCCATCTTACGCCTGGAATGTCGCCCATGGCTCCGCCGCGGGAGCCGCCGATTCCTTCAACAAGTACTTCGTCGTGTTCGTCCACAACGTTTAAGGCGCCGTCTCCAGGCAGAAAAGCCGTTATGACTCGTCCATTCTTGATTAATTGAGTGCGCACACACTTCCGTATGGCACTGTTAGGCTGCTTGCTTTCAACGCCTACTTTTTCCAAGACTATGCCCCGTGCCATAGGAGCGCCAGTTAAAGGATCAGCCTTTACGTCGAGCCTGAGCATGCGACGTTTATAGTACATGTCACTCCAGCGGAACTGCTTCCTACGCTCCACTAGCGTGCGCGCCGCGAATTCACCACTTACCTTTGAACCCATGACGCTATCTCTACCTCACGATACCCATAAAACACAACAACGAATATTTAAACAATACAAGTAGTTCTCCATCAAATACAAGCAGTTTTCGTGCAGTTACTATTGCTTTCTAAAGAACACCGAATCTTCATTGAAAAAACGTTAAGTCAGTCCGAAATGAGTTTCTGAGCTTCGGTTGTGTCTTTTGCGACTATTGGATTGATACTTACCGCTTTCAAACTGCCCAGAGGCTGAGCGTTTGCGAACTAAGCTTCTTGGATGTCTTCGTTGCCCTCTTGAACATCTTCGACCCCTTTCTCTGTGATTTTGAATCTTGTCTTATTTTCCGGCAGACACGGCGAGTCAATGATGGTTGCGATCCTTGTGCCTTTGCCTCCTTTTCTAAGATAGACTCGATGAGTGCAGGCGTGAGCCATTACATTGCCACCGGTTGGTTTGTTAGGGTCTCCAAAAAACTGAGTAGGATTCGCCTGAACTTGATTTGTAACTACCACTGGCAAGTTGAAGGCTTCGGTCAATCTCAGAAGCCGATGTAATTGGCTGTTCAAAGCTTGCTGTCGTTCAGACAATGTTTCTCTCCCTATATACTCGCCTCTAAAGTGTCCAATCATCGAGTCCACGATGACGAGTTTTACATTGTTCTCTGGACAGAATTTGGGTAAGTGATCCATCAGAAAGCCTTGGTGATTGCTGTTATAGGTTCGAGCTAGGAAAACATTTCCCAACGCTTTATGCGGGTCAAGTCCCAACGCATTTGCGATCTCAAAGAGGCGTTCCGGGATGAAAGTTCCTTCAGTGTCCATATACACGACGTTTCCGTTGAGTCCTCCTTTCTCCGGCGGAAGCTGAGCCATAACCGAAAGAGTCAAACAAATCTGCGTTTTACCCGTGCCAAATTCGCCTATGAACTCAGTCAAAGCTTGAGTTTCAATTCCGCCTCCCAAAAGCTTGTCTAAGTTTTTCGAGCCCGTGGAACACTTAAGCATGCCCTGTCTTCTTTTCCACAATTCCTCTGCGGTCATGAAATCGATGGAAAGCGATTTTCTAGCTGCAGCAGCAATGTTAAGAACTGTGTTGAATCCTATTCCAGTTTTCTCCGCTATCTCTTTAGGCGGAGTTATGGCTAATACTTCAACCGTCGTTATTCCAGCAGATCGAAGCTTGTTCGCTGTGGCTGATCCAACGCCTTCAACATTCTCTAATTCAACATTCTCCATGAAACCTTTCAACTCTTGAATTTGGTAGTCCCTTCAACAGGGCTTGTTTTAAAGGTCGCGCCGAAGCGTATCGAGTAAAAGGGGAGAGTTGAGTGAACATAATTCGGCGGCAAAGACCATGCGAATTCAGTACATTCGATACTGTAGATTGAAGCTGGTACGTTCATCCACCGGCAATAATCTTTTTTTGTAGGTTAAGGAAATGCTTTAGATTCACTGCGCCAATTGTATGTGGTTTAAAAGGCTGAGTCCGCATGGAAGATTTGAGCGTAAAGAAGCCAACGCTTTTCGGTTTGTGGTCCTTCCAGTTTTTAACGATGATGAGGCGAGGCGTCTTCTACTCGTTCATGTACATTTACTTGTTTTCACTACTAGGCAACGTGACAACCACCGCCGCTTTGGGCACGCTTACCATGCTGATGTCGGCTGCGGGTCAGAACCTATTATGGGGCAAAATCTCTGACCGATACAGACTGCGCGCCCAACTGATAGTCATAGGCGAAATTGCAGCGGGATTCGCATACGTCATTGTTTTCGTAATCCACAAGTTTTTCATCGACGCGGGAAGCAACATTACAGCTGGACTCGCATTAATTATTGGCTTAGCCATCCTCGAATTCTTCTGGTCTATGTCCGATGTAGGCTGGGCAGCTCTGGTCACTGATATTACTACTCCTAAAACCCGTGGTGGCTTCGTTGGCGCGGTCAATTTCGTTATGTCTATAGGTCGAATGACAGGCATACTGATGGCTGGCTTTCTATACGTCGATGGCCTAGGCTTTCGCCACGGCACAATATTCTACTTGGTGACTGCTCTGCTGCTCATAGGCGCCACGATAATGTGGTTTGTATCAAGAGCAATCAAACCTCTGCCCACTTCAACATTCTCAGATTTGGACAAGAAGGAGAAAAGCGATCTGACCAGCAATCCTGACGCAATCGCCAGAGCCCCGCGAGAAAACGAGTATGTATTCCACTGGTTCCTAGTGGCATTAACGATAATCGTCTTAGGTATGGCGTCGGTCAATCAGATTTTTCCGCTCTTTCTAAAACTAAATAGCGGGCTAAACGCGAGCGACTTACAGTTGAGTCTTATTCTTTCAGCGTGGACTCTGGGCGGCATGATCGCCAGCGTCTTAGCCGGCAGACTGGCCGATAGAATGGGTAGAACAGTGGTAATACTTGCTGGTTTGTTGATTGCAGCTGCAACACCTCTTTTTTACGGCGTCGCACTCGACGTGTTTGTTATGGCAATTGTCTACGGAATAAACGGTATGTCGTTCATGACTCTTCAAACCGCAGGCTTCGCCTTTGCAGGTGACATAATCCCCGAACACAAGCGTGGACGATTATTAAGCAGATACAACACGGTTATGGCGTTGAGTTGGGGACCAGCCGGCCTCCTCATCGGTGGACCAATCGCTGATGTGCAAACCAGAGTGTTCAGTATCTCAGAACACACAGCGTACATCAACGCCTTCATCATGTCATCCGCGCTAGTCCTCTTTGGTACGCTTGTCTTCTTCGCAAAGGTAAAGAAACCAGTGGAAAAGATGCTTTGAGCTTTCCTATAGCTTTAAATCACATGAAAAAAAATTATGCTTGATCGAAAATGCCCAAGCAAAAGATAGTTATCTTAATGGGTTCTTCAAGCGACATGCCTTTCGCCCATCGCATTGAAGATTTCCTCAAAGAGAACCACATACCATTAAGATGTGAATATCGAGTCAGCTCAGCGCACAGAAATCCTGAGAAACTTCTCCAAGACCTAAAAGGCTATGAACAATCCGAAGACGACATTGTCTTCATAACTGTTGCTGGTCTATCCGATGCACTTTCGGGCGTAGTCGCAGGGTTCACGACTCGACCTGTGTTAGCTTGTCCTCCCGACTTCAAAACCTACGAGTGGGGCAAAGTTTTCAGCTCCGCGGTAATGCCAAAAGGAGTTCCAGTGGTCTTTGTCGCCGAGCCTGAAAACGCCGCTTTAGCAGCCGCTCGAATTCTTGCCCACACAAATTCTTCCATCAAAGAAGCCGTCCGAAAACACAGGGACATGGCAAGGACAGCTGTGGTTAAGGCTGACCAAGAAATACAAGGCAAGGAAGCGCATGAACTCGAACGAGAGCACCTCGAAAAGATAGAGCATGAACTGCACGCGGAACACGTTGAAACAGAGAATGAAAAATGAAAACCGTAGTTTACGATGTTGTCCTTGAGACGCATCTACCCCTTCCCAAATTCAAGATGGGCAAGGTTAGAGACGTCTACGATCTAGGAGATAGACTCCTTATCGTGTCCACAGACCGAATCTCCGCTTTCGACGTTGTGTTGCCAAATGGTATACCTTACAAGGGCGAGGCGCTGAATAGACTCTCAAATTATTGGTTTCAAGAAACCCGTAACATCGTAGCCAACCATGTTCTGGACGTGGTTGACCCACGCACCACCTTGGTGAAAAAAGCAGAGCCTATCAAAATTGAATTTGTGGTCAGAGGTTACGTGTATGGTTCACTTTGGGAAAACTATATTGAAGGCAAATCGACGGGCTTGCCTAAAGGCTTGAAGAAAGCTGAAAAACTAAAGAACCCGATTATGACACCGACGACAAAAGCTGAAGTGGGTCACGACATCGAATTGACCAGGAAAAATGTGGAAAAGCAAATTGGAGAGAAGCGGGCATCCGAGATTGAGGAGGCAAGCTTCAAAATTTACGAAAGAGCCTCTCAAAAAGCTGAGGCAAACGGCATCATAATCGCTGACACCAAGTTTGAGTTCGGTTTCTGCAACAAAGAATTAACACTCATAGATGAAGCATTGACGCCAGACTCCAGCAGATTTTGGCCAACAGGCAATTATGAAGTTGGCAAAGACCAGTTCAGCTATGACAAGCAATACGTTCGCGATTACCTGCTGAGCATCGGTTGGAACAAGCAGCCGCCAGCGCCAAAGTTGCCAGAACACGTGGTCTTAGAGACTTCAAAAAAATACATTGGAGCCTATGAACGGTTGACGGGCAGAAAATTCTAACAACACTAGGCGCGTTTAGACATCGCGAAGCATACAAGCATGAAGAACATGAAACCCACCAATGCCACGAAGGCCACGACCCCCAAAGCGAATCCAGCCCAAGGATAAACAATGGCGATGAGAAGCCACACGACGAATGTAGCCATTCCAAGACATAGAAGAGCTTCAGACTTCTTCGTTTTGAATCAAGTCCTCTTAGACTACGGTATCCATTTATTATTAGATGCTTTACTCTCTTATTTGTTTTTCATCTGTTATTCGTCAATAGCATAATTATACTTGACATAGGCGTTAAAACCTTTCCAATACGTCTAAACAGTCCAAAGGAAATTGTTATATTCGCTTCCTTCTTGTTTACAGAGGCGGTGAAATTTCATGGTTATAGCCCGAGAAGAAATGCAGGAAATAGTAAAGTCGTATAAAGAGCCTATTGGACTCAACCTTGGCTCCCACTCAGCCCTAGACGCGTGGCAAGGACAAAGAAACTACGGCATAAGAAGTATAATCTACACGACTCAGGGCAGAGCACGCATATACTTACAGAATCCGATGGTAGGTGAATCTGGAAAACCCATAGAAGACCTGCCAGCCCAAGTGCGCAACGACCTCCTAGTGACAGATGACCCAGCGGACATCAAAAAGAACGACAAAAAATGGAAAAGCGTTATCCTAATCTTCAACGAATACAAAGACGTCATCAAACACTCAGATGAACTTGTAGAACTTGAATGCTTGCAGATCCCAAACCGTGCCTTTTCAGTGTACGTGGGCGGAGACGAACACTGCAGCGCCATCGAAAACGATTATCCAGTTCCCATCCTAGGCTCACGCTTGGCTTTGAAAGTGGAGAACCGAGGCGAAATCGAAAAAGACTACTACTGGTTCGCCGAGAAAGCGCATATTCCTTATCCAAAATCCTACAAGTTCGAAGCGCTCAAACACGGAATTCGCTTCAAAGAAGAAATAGACGAACCGATACTGCTGAAGGCAGAACATGCACATCGGTCTTTTGAGCGCGAGTTCATTTTCGCAGCAGACTCCAAGGATTTGGAGGAAAAGGTTGAACGCGAATTCGAGGCAGGCAACCTCAACAAAGAATGTCTGGAGCGAGGTCGAGTGGAACAGATAGTGTTGGGGCCACACGCCAACTTCAACTTCTTCTTCTCACCGCTTGACGCTCAGGCAGAGTGGGGAGACGCAGACGACTGGTACGCCAAACTCTACAAGGTCAGCATAGAAGAAGCAAGAACATGCTTAGCTAACCAATTCTTGTCCATAGATGAACGTCGAGAAACCATACTTGACGGGGTCAAACGCTTGCCCATAGACGTCCAAGAAAAAATCAAGAAGGTGCCATCCTTCGAGGTTACAGCCCACTTGGTCATGAGCCTTCGTGAATCATTGCTCAAAGACATGCATCGATACGCCGACGCTTACTTGTTGGCTATGCGCAAGTACCTGCAGCCAGGCATAATCGGCGCTTGGTGCCTACAGACGCTGATCACTTGGGACCGAATCTCAAAGTACGAGTTGAACCCATCGGTTAAAGTTGACTTCACGAGCGGCGCTGACGCTAAAACTGCCATGGACTACGGCTTATACGATGTTCCAGAAGGCTCTGAACCCATGATGCACATTCCGGTCACACAGGATGTTGCGTTGAGACACGGCGGCGGAACAAACGTACACATGGGCATTGGCTCGCAATACGCAAATGCCAAGTACGGCAAAACTATGAGCATGGGCGACCGCATCGCACTGGAAATCAAGCGAGCAATGAGAGAGAAAAAGCTGCACCAGATTGTGACTTGATTGAAGACCCGCCCGCCTCGAAAGGCGACTAAAAAGTTCACTTACGCGGAGGCAGGTGTCGACAGAGATCTTCGAGCCCAATCGAAAAGAGCCCTATCAATTCTTGACGAAACTTATCGGTTCAGTCGATGCGGCTCGGTTACTAAGCTTCCGTTCGGCAACATCCTCCCAATTGGCAGCGACTTGTTCCTAGACTTGGTCATCGAAGGCGTGGGGACAAAGGTTCTCTTAGCTCAACTGGCCGATAAGTACGACACGATTGGCATTGACGGTGTTGCGGTTGCGGTGAACGATGTAATACGCTCAGGCGCCAGACCATTGGCTGTGGTCGACAATATTCACGCCCATATTTCAGACCCAGTTCTAGTTACGGAATGGATGAAAGGGATAGTGGAAGGCGCAAGCCAAGCCGAGTGTCCTGTGCCAAGCGGTGAAATCGGCGACGTGCCCGAAATAATCAAGGGATTGGTTAAGGCCAAGGGCTTTGACATGGTTTTCGCTTCAGTTGGCTTGTTACACCAAAAACACAGAATTCTTGGAAACAATCTTGAACCAGGAGACGCTGTTGTCGGCCTGCGCAGTTCAGGCATCCACAGTAATGGTGTTTCCTTGGCGAGGAAGGTGTTGTTCAAACAGTGGGCTGGCAAATATGACAAGTTTGATGTTCCAGATGGCTTTGATAAGGAACTGGTCTATGAGGCTCTGGAACCGACAAAAATCTATGTGAAACCCGTTATGAAACTTGTAGACAAGCAGTTGATCAAGGCGGCGGTTCATGTGACAGGCGATGCTTATCTCAAGTTCGATAGACTAATGCTCTTCAACAAGAGCGTTGGATTCGAGTTCGACAATTTCAAGCCGCAACCGATTTTCAGTCTAATTCAACAAGTTTCTAAACAGCGAAGAAGCCCAATCTCAGATGAGGAGATGTTCAAAACCTTCAACATGGGCTGGGGGTTCGCAGTAGTGGTTGACAAAACCTTGAAGGAAGAGGCAGTCGATTTGCTTGAGAGAAACGACGTCGAAGCTAGCCAAATCGGCACGGTTACGAATTCAGGAAGAATCGTGGTCAAGCATAAAGGAAAGAAAATCCAGCTGTCGAGACAATAGCGTGTTCAATGGTTTTTCTACAAGTTAAACGAAATTCTACATGAAAATGTTACAAAAATTGATAAATACATGTAAATGAAATCTACTTCTATGAAGTACGAAGCTAAGATTGAAGTTGGACTAAAGCCAGGGCACTCCGACCCCGAGGGAGAAACAACCAAGCAGTCGCTGTCTGAACTCAATTATCCCGTCAAGTCCGTAAGCGTAAGCAAGGTCTACGAGATTGTTCTGGAAGCGAAAAGCCTCAACGAAGCCAAAAAAATGGTTGACGATATGAGCAAGCGTTTGTTGGCAAATCCTGTGAAAGACAGTTATCATTTCGAAGTTGAGGAAGCTGAATGAGCAGGAGCCTCCACAGCAAGCGTCCTCTCCCTTTTCGACTCTACGAAGTGCGGCTGAAAGGCGCAAGTGATAAGCAGCTGCTTCAAGTGAGCGGGGAGCTCGCAATCGGCTTAAACCTGGAGGAAATGAAGAAGGTTCAAAAATACTTCAGCCAGGAAAACCGAGATCCGACAGATGTTGAGCTTCAGACTATTGGGCAAACGTGGTCTGAGCATTGCTTTCACAAGACCTTCAAGGGTGAAGTATTTATTGGCAAAAAGAAAATCAAGAGCCTCTTCAAGACTTATATTGCCAAGGTTACGAAGGAGCTCAAGCCGTCTTGGTGTTTCTCGGTTTTTGAAGATAACGCAGGAATAGTTGACTTTGGCAAAGGCTTCGCAGTTGCGGTTAAGGTTGAAACTCACAATCATCCTTCGGCTATTGAACCCTTCGGCGGAGCGGCTACAGGTGTCGGAGGCGTCATAAGAGACATTTTAGGCGTGTGGGCTGACCCAATAGCGTGTACGGATGTTTTGGGCTTTGGTCCGCTAGACTATGATTTTGACAAGTTGCCTTCTGGGATTAAGCATCCTAAATACGTTTACAGCGGCGTTGTGGCGGGCATCGGCGCTTATGGAAATAACATGGGAATTCCCACGGTGAACGGAGCCATATGCTTTGACGAGAGTTACGTGGGCAACGTTGTCGTCTACTGCGGCTGTGTAGGCATAGTTCCGAAGGACAAATTCATCCGCAATACGAAACTAGGCGACCTAATCCTTCTAGTCGGCGGCAAAACGGGCCGCGACGGCATTCACGGCGTCACCTTTGCCTCGGCTGAACTAACCGAAAAGTCTGAACAGATTTCTCGCCCTGCGGTTCAGATAGCTAATCCGATTGAAGAGGAGAAACTCAAAAGAGCCATCATCGAGGTGCGCGACAGAGGGCTTGGCTCAGGCATAACCGACCTCGGCGGAGGCGGCTTGTCCTCAGCTTTAGGTGAGCGCGCCCATACGGCTAACTGCGGCGCCTTCATTGAGTTGGACAAGGTCCCGTTGAAGTATCCTGGGTTGGCGCCTTGGGAAATTTACATTTCAGAATCGCAGGAAAGAATGCTGTTGTCCGTTCCCAAAGGAAACCTGAGAGAGGTCTTGTCGATTTTTGAACGGGAAGATGTCGAAGCTACTCCAATCGGTAGGTTCACGGAAGAAACAAATCTAATCGTAGATTATCAAGGTCAAAGGGTTGCCAAGATTGCAATCGATTTCCTTTTTGAACCGCCTACGGTTAGGAGAGAGGCAAAGTTACAAGTTTCGAGGCAAAGCGAACCGAGTTTCAAGGAACCGCGTGACTTTGAGAACATTATTCTTAAGCTTCTGTCGGCGCCTAACATCGCTAGCAAGGAGTCTGTTGTTCGCACTTACGATCATGAAGTCAAAGGAAACACTGCTATCAAGCCTTTACAAGGCAAGCACGGGGGTCCAAACGATGCAGCTATTGTTAAACCATTAAACAACTCATGGAAAGGTATAGCCATTTCATCGGGAATGAACATAGCCTATGGGAAAATCAGCCCATACTGGATGGCGGCATCCAGCATAGACGAAGCCATAAGGAACAACACGGCTGTGGGCGGCAGAAGAATCGCTTTACTTGACAATTTCACTTGGGGCAACCCAGAAAAACCCGACAGGTTGGGTTCATTGGTGCAAGCCTGCCAAGCTTGCTATGAGGTGGCAAAGGGATTTGAAACACCGTTTATTTCCGGGAAAGATAGCCTCTACAATGAGTCGCCGCTTGGTCCCGTGACGCCCACACTTCTGATAACTGCTATCGGAATCATTCCTGACGTGAGAAAAGCTGTTTCCGCCGAATTGAAACAACCAGGAGACCCCATTTTTCTTATTGGACAGACTTTACCCGAATTGGGCGGATCAGAGTACTATCGATTGAAGGGATTTGTTGGAAAAACTATCCCACGAGTTGATTTTAAGCAAGCCAAGAAAATCGTGGACTCGATTGTCGAGGCGGTTGACGCGGGTTACGTGAAAGCTTGCCACGATCTTTCTGAAGGCGGATTGGCAGTGACGGCGGCTGAAATGGATATTGCAAGTGACTATGGCGTCGACATGCGGCTGAAAGGCGTTCCCAGACCAAAAGGCTTGGCTCGCAATGATTTCATTCTCTTCTCTGAGTCTAACAGTCGCTTCTTAGTTGAGGTAGATGAGAAACATCAAGAGGATTTTGAAAGTTTGATGAAAAACAGTCCATTTGCAATGGTTGGCAAGGTGAAAAGAGAACCATACCTCACAGTTCATGACGTGAAGGACAATAAACTGGTCGAAGTTGAGTTGCAAAAGCTTAGAAAGGCTTGGAAAAACACTTTCGGAGCTTGGCCATATGAGGCTTGAGGAAATCAAGGTTTGCATTTTGCGGGTTGCGGGAACCAACTGCGACGCCGAGACCCAGCGAGCTTTTGAAGACCTAGGCGTCAAAGCAGATGTTGTTCATTTAAACGATGTTGTGAAGAACAGAAATCTGCTTGACTATCATGTGCTGGTTTTTCCAGGTGGGTTCTCCTACGGCGACTACGTTCGAGCGGGCGCAATTCTGGCTAAAGGCGTAGTAGCTAAACTTGGCACTGAACTAAGGCAATTTGCCAAGGAAGAACGCCCTATCCTTGGCATATGCAACGGCTTTCAGGTTTTGGTTGAGGCTGGCATGCTACCGGGATTTGGCGGTCTGAGCGAGTTTCCTCAAGCTTCTTTGGCGACAAATCTGCCCATTGGTTATCGTTGCATGTGGGTTTACCTTAAACATGAAAACAAGGGTAAATGTGCATTTACTGGAAATGTCAAGCATGGTTCGGTCTTGCGCATTCCAGTAGCGCATGCTGAAGGCCGCTTTATGTTCGAGAAGAGAAAGGAGGTGACCTACTTGGCGAAGCTTCTTGAAAACGACCAACTGGTTTTCCGATACTGCAGCGAAGTGGGCGAGTACGCCGAAGGCAAATTTCCCGTAAATCCAAACGGCGCCTTCCAAGATATTGCTGGCATCTGCGACTCAACAGGCACAGTTTTTGGCTTAATGCCCCATCCAGAACGAGCCTACTACGGCTGGCAACAACCTGACTGGACCAGAAGAGAACGGGCAACGGCATACGGAGACGGCAGACTGATATTCGAATCCATCACCGAATACCTAACTCGCAAGTTCTAGAAACCCGTAAGCTCGTGGACTCGAGGCAGTCCTGCTCTCGCGCCTACCTTCGCTATGCATTTTGAGGCTAAGAAGTTGCCTAAACGTCCGCATTCGTATGGGTTCTTTTTCATGATTAAGCCGTAGAGGAAGCCTGCATTCCATGCATCGCCTGCGCCAGTTGTGTCAACCACCTTTGCCCTATACGGCGGAACGATATCGCTTTGGCGACCATCCGTGATGTAGCATCCTTTTTCGCCTAGTTTAACTGCAATCATTCCAGCGCCTTCTTTGAGCAATTGTTTTGCGCCTTCCCTCCAACCTTTACCTGTCAGTAGTTTGACTTCGCTTTCACTGGGCATGACGACGAAGCAACGTTTTATGATTGGCTTCAACTTGGCTAAGCCCTTTCGCGCGTAGATTTCGCCTGGGTCAAGGCTCACGTTGACATTCGGCAACTCTTCAACCAGCTTTTTCTGGGCTTGAAACGGCTTTTCATCCATTGAAGCTAGATGCAAGAACTCCGTTTGCTTGGCGTATTCCAAGTTTATCTCTTCAAACCTTAAGGTGTCATTGACGCTTGGATGCACGTAAAGCGCTCTTTCACCTTTTTTGTCCACGAAGGCCGAGACAGTTCCGCTATTTCCTTCTTTAGCTAATACGATTCCATCAGTGTTCACGTCTTCCCTCATGAAATCAGAAAACAATAGTTCACCCTCATCGTCGTTTGTGACTTTGCCGATGAATCCAGTTCTTGCACCCAGTCTAGCCAAACCAACGACTGTATTGGCAGCTGAGCCGCCAGGTGATTCTTTAACGTTGAAGATGAAGCTTTCCTCACCCTCCCTTGCGATTCGGCTGACTCGGTATAATTTGTCCACGTTTAATGCGCCGAAACCTACAACGTCAAACTTCATTGGGACAACAACTCTCGCAAGTATATCTTGTGTTTGCCCAGTTTACCGCCAAAGTTACCCGCTGAGATTTTTACAACACCTTTCACGTTTCTAACTTCCTGGATCCCTGCTTTCATCGCCTGTTTGACAGCGCGGAGAGACACACCGTTTATCACTATCTCGGGAATAGAATTCACACCTTCGGGCACCTTTGAGTCCAGTATCTTGCTCTTTAGCGAGGGAACGTAGAGATGATTGGTTGTTGGTCCTATCTCTGGATACTTCGTTTCAGGTTTGGAGCCAGCTGAACATATGTCAAATGGTGTTACGATACCTTCCACCATGTGTATGGCTTCCAATGCTTTTTCTCCCGCCTTCAAGGCTGAATCTTCATCCCGGCACATGAGCCAAAGGTTGCCACCCGAAACCCCAATGCCATATCCTAAGTAACGCTCTATGCGGAAACCAGGCATCATAATAGGAACATTGATGACTTTGCGACCATAATACTCTTCTTCCCATTCGTAGCCATCGCCACAGTGACCCACACTGTTCATGACATCGAATTTGGTCGGCACATCTAGAGCGTTGAAAACGCAGGTCGTGGGCTCAACTAGGATTTCTTGGCGAATACGGAAAGAAACCTCTTTAACGAATTTCCTAAGTGAGGCTTCAAAAGGTTTGGCTTCATCGATAGCTCCCCAGAACTGCACTAATGCACCGATGCGCTTGTCCGGCGTCTCTTTGATTGAGAGCCACTTTTCCACTCCACCTTCCGTTCTGCCGACCACTACCATTGGTAACGCAGTTGAACCGTAGGCTGCCCGCTTGAGACGAATCTCATCAATGGCTGTAATCATGATGCGAGAGAATAGACCATCAAAAGCTTCAGCAAAGGTGTCTTCAACTTCAACCATGCTCTTCTAACCCAGCCTCCCGACAGCTTTGCCCCTCACATTCTTTCGAAAAGCTGAGCTCTCTCGCATCAGCCTCTCCATGTTCCGCCCGTTCACAAGCTCAACTCTGGGAAACTTTCCACGACAAAGCTTGAGAAAACATGTTTTCAAAGGCTGATACAAACCAAACTTGCTTACCATCGAAGGTTTCCAGTCCTTAATCAAATTCATAACCTGAGCCTTTCCAAACTTACCAAAAACCTCAGCAAGCACAGCGGTCACAACTGCATTTTCTGAGAGCACCGCAACTTCCGCCTCTCTAACGGCAAAATTGTTACCGTTGAAAGACACAGTTAAGCCACCTCGGTCACGCACGAGCTTAAACGCTTCAACATCGGTAATGCTGTCGCCAACGTACATCACATTATGAAAGCTAGCTTTCCTTTTTGAAACTATGTCACTCACCGCCGCAGCCTTTTCGAAACCTCCAACAGGGTTGACTTCCTTCAATATTTTCCCTATGTTCATAGAGTGGATGTCTCTCCAGAAGATTTCGTCCAACCTCTGCACTGTCTGTTGAATATTCTTTGGAAAGTCCTTCAAAGATTCAGCGCCAGACGGAATGTCGGGCATAGGCATTTTAACCATTTCTTCCCTCAGAGCTTTCAACTTCTTCTTTTCTTGTTCACCAATTTTGTACTTGTCCAAGTCTAATCGAGTGCAGTAGACGTTCTCGAATGGAAAATTCACGGCACTACACAATGCTCGCATATAATGCTTATAACTCGTGCTCACGATGAAACTTGGCAAGAAACCTCTCACAAACTCAAGCATTTCCTTGGCACCTGGAATCAACAATACATTCCGCGACGAATATTCACTCATAGTCTCATCGGTTGCGCCGTGAGCTTTCAAGAACGGAAGAATCAGTTTTAAGGTGTCTCCAGCCTTGTAGCCCTCACGCTTCACAATGTCTGCAAGCACATCATCGTATCGGCTTATCAGCGTGAAGAGGCGGCTTCCGTCTGGGACAAAGTGGCTGGCAAGCTCAAAGGCGTTGTCGTTTTTTGAGATGGGCCCTTCACAGTCGGAGATGAAGATTTTTTCGGAGTCCATATTGGTCGCTGCAGAACTCATGGACTGCTTTGCCTCAATCGATTCATGTGCTCAATGCTCTTGGCAATGTGTTCACTAGAAGC
>Ga0315268_10004789_pt1 | contig 14610 bp, 13 predicted proteins | sample C1_top_MG_FD_204535 | JGI IMG/M metagenome (GOLD analysis project Ga0315268, IMG submission 204535) | Sediment microbial communities from Yellowstone Lake, YNP, Wyoming, USA - C1_top | ecosystem: Environmental > Aquatic > Freshwater > Lake > Sediment | place: USA: Wyoming | collected 2017-08-01
ACTGCCGCGTGCCCGGCGGCACGTACTCAAAAGCGAAGCGCCCTTGGTCATCGGTGTCGCGCTTGAAGGTGTCCCAGTCGTAGTTCAAATCGTTGCGGCCAAAGGCCTTTGGGGCGAGCATGATCTGCTCGTTGGTGGCCAGCCGGTTGCCGAATTTCATTACCCCTTCAAGCCGGCCCCACGGACGCAAGGTAATCTTCCCGGAGGCCGCTAACTCCTCGGCTTTGGTCTCGGCAAAACCCTGCTCATGGACGACCACGAGCGTGGGCGAGGCGAGTGCTGCCGGCAGGGAGAAGCGTCCCTGGCCATCAGTCTTGGCCATGAAGGCCCCGGGGCTGAAGTTCCTGAAAGTGGCTTTGCCCAGGCTGAGATAGCCGAGGCCGAGCATCGCCACCTGCGCGCCGGCCACCGGCTGGCCCTCAGGTGAAACCACCACCCCTTGCGGCCCGCTGCCTTTGGTCAACTCGAAGTCGAAGGTGTGCCAGACGGTGTCCAGCAAGGCCGGCGTGACCTTCGGCAGATAGCCGTCGGCCAGCGCCATGAATTTGACCTTCGCGTTCTCGCCGCGCTGGTAGTCAAGTCTGACTGTGTAGACGCCGTTGGTGGCGGTGATGCGTGCCTGCCGCTCCCAGTACATGTCTTCCTCGTCGTCGCCAAACATGAACCCTTGCATGAGCCGGAACGACTTGATCGGCTCCTTGCTCTCGGCGTCCACGACCCTGCCCGTGAGTTGGAAGGCCTTCGTCAGGCGGAAGGTGGCCTCCTCGTTGGCCGCCGCTGAGACTTCTTGATAGAGGCCGTTGAAGCCCGTCTTGGAGACTGAGAGTCCGACCGAATCCGCCGGCGCGGAGTCCCAACTGAAGCGGCCTTCGCTGTCGGTCTGAGCGTGCCAACTGAGCAGGGGCAGGTTGAGCCAAGTGCCAACCGACACCCCGGCCCCTTCGATGGGTCTGCCGGTCTCATCCACCACGCGGCCCTGGAGGAGGTTGCCCTTGGCCAGCACCAGCGAGAGGGGCTTGAGCCCGCGCTCGGCTTCGACCACCTGGTGTTGGGGCGCGTAAGTGCGCGCCTGGGCCACGACGTGCGCCGTGCCGGCCTCGAAGAGGACGAACCTGAACCGGCCTTGCGAGTCGCTCCCGGTCTGCTTTCTGGTTTCGAGGTTTTCGCCCGTGAGCAGGGCCACTTCGGCGGCAGCTATGGACAGGCCCCGGTCGTCGGCCAGCGTGCCCTCGACGGTAATGCCGGGCTCCAAAGTCATTTTCGCGTTGCCAGCAAGCAGTGATTCTCTGGTGACCACTTTGCCCGTCGAGTTGTCCGAGGTGGCTTGGTCGTATTCCGCCGGCATGAAATCCGGGTGGGTGAGCCTGAAGGAAAGCTGGTCTGACTTGGCCGGCACGCGCGGACTGCTCCATTTGCCCGCCCGGTCGGTGGTGACGGCGTCCAAAGGCACCGTGAGGTATTGGCCGACCTCATCGCGCGTGACGCCACTGACTGCCACCGTGACCCCGGCAGGGCAGAGCGGCGTTGCTGCTGGAAGCAGGAAATGCGCACCGGGGACTTGACGAATCCCCAACAATGATTACATTGTTGACGGAGTTTGAAGGCTATGGAGAACCGAACTTGCGTGGTGAGTTTTCGAGTGACGGAACCTGAAAAGGGCAGGCTGGAAAGGCTGGCCCGGCGCTGGGGACGGTCGGTGGGCGAAACAGGTTCGCGCCTGATGCGCGAAGGATTGCGCGTGGCCGACTTCGCGGGCATCGAATTCCGCGACAGTCCTCTTGGCCGAAGTCCATACTTGCGCGGCAGCCGCCTGCAAGTTTGGTGGGTTGTACGCTTTGCGCGAAAGACCAAGTGGACGCCTGAGAAAATCGCGAGGCACTTGGCCCTTGAAACCTGGCAGGTAAAGGCCGCGCTGACTTACGCCGCGGCCTTCCCCGAGGAGATTGACCGCTTTATTGCAGACTATGAGGCGATTGAATTTGAAGACCTGAGACGCGAACTGCCGGACATCGAAGTGTTTGAGGCCGGGCCCGAAGGGAAAGGGCGAAGGTGAAGCTTCTCTTGGACGTGCATATCGGAGCCGCGGTGGCCAAGGGTCTGGTGCGCAAGTGCCCCGGCCTGCTGGTTGAGCACCTTCGCGATTGGCACGAAGGGCGTCAGTTGAATGCCCCGGATGCGGAGATTCTTCAGACCGCGATTGCCGGTGGTCGGACGCTTGTGACTTACGACCTGGCCACAATCCCCGGCCTGCTCCGCCAGTTAGCCGAAGAACGCAAGCACCATGCTGGCGTGATCCTGATTGACGATAAGACCGTTCCCAGCCACAATGTAGGCGCGTTGGTATCTGCCTTGGCCGAGCTTGTGAGTGAGCTTGGCGGGCTGGATTGGACGGACCGCGCGCAGTTCCTGAAGCGGGCCAAGCGGGCAGATTAGGATCGTGAACCGTGAGCCCAAAGACCCTCTCGGCTGGTGGCAGATCAGCGTCGGCTTTGCCGGGGCGCGGCGCCGCCCAATGGCCGGCAAGGGCGCCAGCGGCCAGGCCATGAAGTCATGTATGGCAAATCTCTGAACCGGCAGGCAGTCATCGTCGCGGGCGGCAAAGGCACGCGGCTTAAGGCGCTCTTGGGCGAGTTGCCCAAAGCGATGATACCCATCGGGGGCAAGCCGTTGCTGGAGCACCAAATCGAACTGGCGCGCCGGCACGGTTTCACCGACATCCTGGTCCTGGCGGGCCACCGGGCCGAGGCCATTGCGGCTTACTGCGGCGACGGTTCGCGTTGGGGAGTACGCCTTGAATGCCGGCGTGAAGCACAGCCCCTGGGCACGGCGGGGGCCGTGGCCGCGGCCTTTGACAGACTGGAGGAGCAATTCGTGGTGCTCTATGGCGACGAAATGGCCAACGTGGACTTGGGCCGCTTGTGGGACGCCCACGTTGCGGCCCGCGCCGAGGCGACGCTGGTGCTGCATCCCAATGATCATCCGCTGGACTCCGACTTGGTGGAAGTCAACGCCGCCGGCTGGATCACCGCCTTCCACAACCGGCCACACCCGCCCGGCGCCTACTTCCAGAACTTGGTTAATGCCGCCCTTTACGTGGTGAGCAAACCGGCGTTGCGGCCCTGGGCGCGGGCGCCCCAGAAAATGGATTTCGGCAAAGACCTGTTTCCGGCGATGCTGCGGCGCGGCGCCAAATTGCTCGGCTACCGCAGTCCGGAGTATATCAAAGACGTCGGGACACCCGAGCGCTACCAGTCGGTGTGCGCGGAGTGCGCCGCCGGGGTGGTGGAGCGCAGCTCGCTGGGCTGGCCGCAATCGGCGGTCTTCCTGGACCGGGACGGCACCTTGAACCGGGAAACGGGCGGCGTCACCGCGCCTGACCAATTGGAACTGCTGCCGGGTGTGGCGGAGGCCATTCGAGAGCTCAACCATGAGGGCCTGCGCGCCGTGGTGATTACCAACCAGCCGTTGGTGGCCAAGGGCTTTTGCTCCGAAGCGGACCTGCAACTCATCCACAACAAGCTCGAGACCCTGCTGGGACGGGAAGGCGCGTTCCTGGACCGCATCTACTACTGCCCGCACCACCCGGAGAAAGGCTTCCCTGGCGAGCGCCCGGAACTGAAAGTGGACTGCGCCTGCCGCAAACCCAAGCCCGGCCTGATTCACCAGGCCGCCCAGGAACTGAACCTGGACCTGCGGGCCTCGTGGCTGATCGGCGACAGCACCAGGGACCTGGAAACAGCCCGCCAAGCCGGGCTCCGCTCCATCCTGGTCCGCACCGGCTACGCCGGCCGGGACGGCAGGTTCAACGCCCAGCCGGATTACGCGGCCGATACGCTCGCGGAGGCGGTGCGGTTCATCGTGGCGGCGCGCACGCGACAAGGTGGTCAAAAAAAGTCCTTGCGGAAGAGGGCGACCGGCGCTACAAATAGAGCGTCTTAGGTCTAACTGACCGGTCGTTAAGCGTGGAGTGAATCTCTTTCGGCCGGCGGTTCTCCCAGTAATTCTGAGTTTGACGCCGCGATGCGAGGCGGTGTCTGGGGTCAAGACCGATCACGCAGGAAAGCAAAAGAAGATATGAGTACAGTAGCAGCAGTTGTGCCGGACGTTGGGTCGGGTTACTTGGAGATTTCAGAGAAGGGCTTCGGCTTTCTTCGGACGCCGGAGGGCCATTTCCACCCGAAGCCCACGGACATTTTTGTCACGCCCGATACGATCAAGCGGAGTTTTCTGCGGGAGGGGTGTCTGGTCAAGGGCAGCCTGGTGCCGCCGCATCGGGGCAGCAGCCCGCAGCTCAAAGAGGTGCTGGAGGTCAACGGCATGCCCTTTGCCCAGTACACCAAGGCGATGCGCTTCGAGAACCTCACCACGATTGACCCGTTCGAGAAGTTCAAACTGGAAACCACGCCGGACTTGATCGAAACCCGGCTGATTGACTTGGTGACGCCCATTGGGCGGGGCACACGCGGGTTGATCGTGGCCTCGCCGCGCACAGGCAAGACCACCATCCTCAAGCAAATCTGCAACGCCGTCACCACCAATCACCCGGAAGTCCACGCGATGGTGCTGCTCATTGACGAGCGGCCGGAGGAAGTCACCGATTTCCAGCGGTCGGTCAAAGCGGAGGTGGTGGCCTCGTCCAACGATCAGGACCTGGAGACGCACGTGCGGCTGTCGCGGTTCATGATCGAACGGTGCCGCCGGATGGTCGAAACGGCCAAGGACGTCTTCGTGCTGCTGGACTCGATCACGCGGGTGGCCCGCGCCTACAACAGCGCTCATGGCGGCAGCGGGCGCACGATGACCGGCGGCGTGGACGCCCGCGCGCTGGAAATCCCCCGCAAGATGTTCGCCGCCGCCCGGAAGATCGAGGAAGGCGGCTCGCTGACCATCCTGGCGACGGCGCTGGTGGAAACCGGCTCCAAGATGGACGAGCTGATCTTTCAGGAGTTCAAGGGCACCGGCAACATGGAACTGGTGCTGGACAGGAAGTTGTCCGACCGGCGGCTGTTCCCGGCCATTGACATCCCCAAGAGCGGCACCCGCAAGGAAGAGAAACTCTTTCCGAAGCACCAGATTGAGGCGGTGCGGAAGCTGCGCCGCATGATGGTTGACCTCAATCCCATCGAGGCCATGGAGACGCTCCAAGCTGCGCTCAAGAAACACCGGACCAACGACGAACTGCTGGCTAAGCTCGTATGAGCCGAACGTGAAACGTGAAACGTGAAACGTGATTCGTGATACGCGACCACGCGGCGGAGACGCAGCCTGTTTTTTCACGTTTCACGTTTCACGCATCACGCATCACGCATCACTCCACATGAGACCGCCGCCCAAAGCTCCTGCGGACGGAGAGACGTTCTACCCGAGCCAACTGCACTGCCGCCCGCCGCTGGAGCGGATGCTGCGGATCCACGAAGCGATCCGCTCCGGCGACTATCCGAACGCCTCCACCTTGGCCCGCGAGTTGGAGGTGAGCACCAAGTCCATCCATCGCGACTTGGAGTTCATGCGCGACCGGCTCGGTTTGCCGCTGGAGTATGACGGCTCCCGCTTCGGCTACCACTACACCCAGGAGATTTCTTCCTTTCCCACCCTCCAGATCACGGAGGGTGAGCTATTCGCCCTGCTCGTGGCCGAGAAGGCCCTCCAGCAGTATCGGGGCACCAACTTTGAGAAGCCGCTCCTGAGCGCCTTTCGGAAGATGGCCACGGCCCTGCCCGACACCGTGTCATTGCACCTGGCCGACTGGGACGAGACGATCTCGTTTCGGACCAGCGCCGAGCCGGTGGTTGACCTGGAGGTCTTTGACGCCCTGGCCAAGGCGACCGCCCGCCACCAGCAACTGGAATTGACCTACCGCAAGCCTGGCCGCCGCCAGCCCGAACAGCGCGTCGTGGACCCCTACCACCTGGCCAACATCAACGGCGAGTGGTATTTGTTCGCGTTCGACCACCTCCGCCGCGACCTCCGCACTTTCGTGCCCGCCCGCGTGGTCGCGCTCAAGCCCACGGGCAAGACCTTCGCGCGACCGCCGGAGTTTTCGCTGGCGAAGCGGCTCCAGGACAGTTTTGGGGTTCATTCCGGCGAAGGGGATTACCGGGTGGTGATCCGCTTCAGTGAACTGGTGGCCGATTACATCCGCGAGAAACGGTGGCATCCATCGCAGCAACTGCGGGAGCTGGCGGGAGGCGGGGTGGAGCTGCGGTTGCGGCTCTCCAGCCTGGTGGAAATCCACCGTTGGGTATTGGGTTGGGGTGGCAACGCCAAGGTGATGGCGCCGCCCCAGTTGGCGGCGGCGGTGCGCCAGTCGGCCCGCGGCATCCTGGCCGCCTCCGGCCCAAAAGCATAGTGATATGGCCGTCTCGGCCTTCCCCCTCAAATGAACGCGACCAATGCCAACGCGACCATGGCGGTGTTCCTCGACCTGGAGAACATCGCGCTGGGCGCCAGCGCCGCCAATTACCCCCGGTTCGACATCCGCAAAGTGCTTGAACGCCTCCTGCTCAAGGGGCATATCGTCGTCAAGAAGGCCTATTGCGACTTCGACCGCTACAAGGAGTTCAAACGCGATCTCCATGAGGCCGCCTTTGAACTCATCGAAATCCCCCACGTCCGCCAGTCGGGCAAGAACTCAGCCGACATCCGCATGGTGGTTGACGCCTTGGACCTGTGTTACACCAAGGGCCACGTGGACACGTTTGTCATCATCAGCGGCGATTCCGATTTCTCGCCTCTGGTGAGCAAGCTCCGCGAAAACGCCAAAACCGTCATCGGCGTCGGCGTCAAGAACTCCAGTTCGGACCTGTTCATCCACAACTGCGACGAGTTCCAGTATTACGACGACCTGGTGCGGGAGGAGCCGACCAAGGCGCGCCCGCGTGGCGCAGCCCATGCCGCGGCGGGCAAGCCCGGCGGGGCCGAGAGCAAAGCCTTGGCCCCGGAGAAGGCGCTCAGTCAGGTGGTGGAAACGCTCCAGGCGATTGCCCAGGAGCGCAAGGAAGACCAGCACATCTGGGGCTCGATGATCAAGGAGGCCCTCAAGCGCCGGAACCCCGGCTTCAACGAGCGCGCCCACGGTTTCCGTTCGTTCAACGACCTGTTGCTGGAAGCCCAGAAGCGCGGCCTCTTGAAACTGGAGGCGGACGAGAAATCGGGCGGCTACACCGTCCGCCCCGTGGAATGAGCCGACCGGTAAAGACGTCTGACTTGGGCGAGGCGGGGCCGCTGATACGTCCCGTGAAGCCCCATATGCGGAAGGAAGTCGAGGCAGCGTTGGCGCCGGCCCGGCCGCGGCGGGGCAAGCCAGGCGAGGCGGAGCGAATCGTGCCGAAAGCGCTGCGCAAGGTCCGGGAGGAGTCTTGACTCAGCGCAGAGGAGGAGAGGGGCCGGTCCTTCCGCCGCCACTGAGCCCTATGGGTTTTGTGCCGCCGTGGCCCTGGCCCAGGCGTCGGCTGCGAAGATTTGGTCCAAAGACGGGTGCGGGAGCGGAACGTGCTCGTCCATGACGCGGGCGACGGTGTCGGTGATCTGAGGAAAGTTGATTTCGCCCTGACAGAACGCCGCCACAGCGACTTCATTGGCGGCGTTCATCACGGCCGGCATGGTGCCGCCGGCTTCACCCGCGCGCCGTGCGAGGGTTAGGGCGGGGAAGCGTTGCGGGTCCGGCTCCTCGAAAGTGAGGCTGCCGAGCTTGGCGAAGTCGGTCTGCACGCGGTCGCTGGCGACGCGTTCGGGGTAGGTGAGCGCGTATTGGATGGGCAGGCACATGTCCGGCGTGGACATTTGGGCGAGGATAGAGCCGTCAATAAACTCCACCATCGAGTGGACGATGCTCTGGGGATGGACGACGACCTTGACCTGTTGGATCGGGATGTCGAAGAACCAGCGCGCCTCAATCATCTCCAGCCCTTTGTTGAAAAGGGTCGCGGAGTCAATGGTGATCTTGGGGCCCATGACCCAGGAGGGGTGCTTGAGCGCGCGCTCAACCGTGATGCCGGCGAATTCCGCCTTGGGCGTGGCGCGGAAGGGGCCGCCCGAGGCCGTCAGCCACAGCCGCCGCACTGAGCCGGGCGGCTTGCCCTCCAGGCACTGGAAGATCGCCGAATGCTCGCTATCCACCGCCAGCACGCGCACGCCGCGTTGGCGCGCCTGGCGCATGACCAGTTCGCCGGCCATGACGAGGATTTCCTTGGAGGCGATGGCCAGGTCTTTGCCGGCGCCGATGGCGGCCAGGGCCGGCAGGAGGCCGGCAGTGCCGACGATGGCGATGAGCACGACGTCCGCCCCGGGCAGCGTGGCGAGTTTGATCAGCCCATCGGTGCCACAATAGACCCGCGTCGAACCGCCGAGAACTGTCTGCAGCTCTTTGGCCTTGCCCGCGTCGTTGAGAGAGACGGCCTCCGGCTGGAATCTGCGGGTTTGCCTCAGCAACAGTTCGGCGTTGTTGCCGGCAGCCAGGCCGACCAGCCGAATGCAGTCCGGCAGGTCCTCGGCTACCTTGATGGCGCTCCTGCCGATTGAACCGGTGCTCCCCAACAGGACAACGTTTTTCATACGCAGAGCTCGCTGGCGCAACCGGGTGCCTCGGCGCAGCAAGGCCACCGACAAAGCGGCAGGGGAATTGAAAATTGAGAATTGTCGATTGTAGATTTCAAATTGAGCTCTCCGCCGCTCTGAGGCCCGCCACCGGACGTCCGCCGGCGCGAGTCAACTCCTGGATACCGAGCACTAAACATTGAACATCGCAAGGAGAATCCAATCTCCAATTTTCAATCTCCAGTTTTCAATTTACAATTACCCTATTCAGTGCGTCAGGATGTGACGCAGGTAAAGATACATGAGCGGGGCGTTGAACAGCAAGCTGTCCAGCACGTCGAGGATGCCGCCAATGCCGGGGATAAACCGGCCTGAGTCCTTGACCCCTGCTTCCCGCTTGAAAAGCGACTCGATCAGGTCGCCGAGCACGGCGGTGAGGCTCAACAAGACACCGAGGACAGTCGCGTGGAACCAAGTCATGCCCACCAACCGGTGGCTGGCAAACCCTTGGAAGGCCAGGCTCGCCACCGTTGAGAACAGCACCGCCCCGCCCAGGCCTTCCCAGGTCTTGCCGGGGCTGACGCGCGGGCAAAGCTTGTGCCGGCCAAAGAGCGAGCCGGCCACGTAAGCGCCCGTGTCGCTGAACTTCGTCACCACCAGGAAGTAGATGACGTAGAAGCGGCCGTCGGCGCGGGGGAAGAAATTGATTTTCTGGATGAAGTTGAGCAGCCAAGGCACGTACATCAAGCCCAGGAGGGTGGCGGAGATGGCCACCAGCCCGGCGGTATTGGTGCGGGAGACCAACTGCCGAAGGCAGAGGCCGAGCACGAACAGGATCAGGAAACCGGTCTCGAAATCGTTGGCCTTGGAAGGCAGGTTCTGCGCGCCCAGCGCGCCGGACAAATAGACGAACGTGCTGCCCATCAGCAGCAGGCCGCCCACAATGCCCCATTGTTTGAAGCACGCCAGGCCGCGTTTCTCCACCAAGCCGTAAAACTCCGCCAGCCCGGCGCCCGCCAGCGTCAGCATGGCCGCCAGGAAGCAGAAACCCGACAGCCACTGGCCCGGCGCGAAAAGCGCCCCCACCACGATTGCCCAAAGCGCGATCGTGCTGGCCAGCCGCCGCGCGAAAACGGCGCCTTTCGAGAGCGGGGGCGGTGAACTGGAAGGAAGATTGGTCAATTGGCGGTTCCTTGTTTTAGGTGCGCAGCGTGGCAAGGGTGACGTCGGAATTGGGAACTGAGAATTGCAGATTGAAAAATGCAAATTGGGGTACAAGGCCGGTCACGGCGCGGTGGGGTGCATCGATGGTCGAGCGCAGGCGGCCAGGGAACCGGAGGGCGTTGATGGAACCGGGCCCTTGGAAGCTGGCGACGTTGCAGCCCCCGCGAACGGGGGCACGCCGCCGCCGCCGCTCCGATAGCTCATCCGGCGTCATAGCAGAATGCAATCTACAATTTGCAATCTACAATCTCAATTCCCAATTACTGATTCATTGACGTTTTCAGGTCGGACCCCACACCGCGCCGCGTGGCGCCACAAACCGTGAAAACGAAGTCAGAGCCTCCTTACGTCGGCTCCTACGCATTTTCACCTCAGTAGCGGTAATGGTCCGGTTTGTAGGGGCCGTCAACGGGCACGCCGATGTAGTCGGCTTGCTTCTGGCTGAGGCGGGTGAGCTTGACGCCGATCTTCTCCAAGTGCAGGCGCGCGACTTCCTCGTCGAGCTTCTTGGGCAGGCGATAGACGCCAACCTTGTAGGTGTCGCGGTTCTGCCACAGGTCCAGTTGGGCCAACACCTGATTGGTGAAAGAGTTGGACATCACGAAGCTCGGATGGCCGCTGGCGCAGCCGAGGTTGACCAGGCGGCCCTCAGCCAACAGGTAGATGGTGCGCCCGTTGGGCAGGGTGTACTTGTCCACCTGCGGCTTGATGTTGAGCTTCTGGACGCCCGGGCAGGCATTGAGGCGGTCAACCTGGATTTCGTTGTCGAAGTGGCCGATGTTGCAGACGATGGCCTGGTCCCTCATCTGGAGGATATGCTCCAGGGTGATGACGTCGCAGTTGCCGGTGGCGGTGACGTAGATGTCGCCCCGGCCGAGGGTTTCCTCGACGGTGGTTACCTCGAAGCCTTCCATCGCCGCCTGCAAGGCGTTGATGGGGTCAATCTCCGTGACGACCACCCTGGCGCCGAAGCCGCGCAGCGAATGGGCGGAGCCTTTGCCCACGTCGCCGTAGCCGCACACCACCGCCACCTTGCCCGCCACCATGACGTCGGTGGCGCGCTTGAGGCCGTCGGCCAACGACTCCCGGCAGCCGTAGAGGTTGTCGAATTTGGATTTGGTGACTGAGTCGTTGACGTTGATGGCTGGGGCCAGCAACTTGCCCGCTTCCAGCATCTGGTAAAGCCGGTGCACGCCGGTGGTCGTTTCTTCGGAGATGCCTTTCCAATCGCGGACGATCTCATGCCAGCGGCTGGGGTTGGCGCCGTGGATTTGCTTGAGGAGGTCCTTGATCACCTGCTCCTCGTGCTTGTGGGAGGGCGTATTGACCCAGGGATCGCCTTGTTCGAGTTGATAGCCCTTGTGGATGAGCAACGTCGCGTCGCCGCCGTCGTCAACGACCAGGTGCGGGCCCTTGCCGTCAGGATGGCTGATCGCCTGGTAAGTGCACCACCAGTAGTCTTCGAGGGTTTCCCCTTTCCAGGCGAAGACAGGGATGCCGGCCTTGGCGATGGCCGCGGCGGCGTGGTCCTGGGTGGAGAAGATGTTGCAACTGGCCCAACGGACCGAGGCGCCGAGCGCGGCCAGGGTCTCGATGAGCACGGCTGTCTCGACAGTCATGTGGAGCGAGCCGGTGATACGGGCGCCGGCCAGCGGCTTGCTCGCGGCGTGCCGTTGGCGCACGGCCATCAGACCGGGCATCTCCTGCTCGGCGATGTCAATGTCCTTGCGGCCCCATTCGGCGAGGCTCAAGTCTTTGACCTTGAAGTCCGGCGCGAAGCTGCCTTTGCCGTCGCCGCCCTTGGCAACGCGGACTCGGCCCGGCCGGATGGCGCGGGGACGTGGGAGAGTGAGAGTAGGCATGAGAGAGTTGAGAGTTGAGGGTTGAGAGTTGAGATTGGCGATTGGCCATCGGCTATCTGTTATCGGCGATTGAGGATGCGTGATGCGTGAGAACGGATGCTGGATACTGGATGGCGGTCGCGTGAAACGTGAAACCTGAAAACTGATGCCTGACACCTGACTCCTGATTCCTGCCTCCTGCCCCCCGGCTCCTTCTATTCACCTCAGCGCTTTGCGCAGGACGTCGGCCTTGTCGGTGCGTTCCCAGGTGATGCTTTCCAAGTCGTCAACCTTGCCGAAATGGCCGTAGTTGGTGGTCTTGGAGTAGATCGGGCGGAGGAGGTCAAGCTGCTTGATGATGTCTGCGGGCTTGAAGCTGAAGACCTCCTGCACCACCCGCGTGAGCTGCTCGTCGCTCGCCATGCCTGTGCCGAAGGTGTCCACGCTCACCGAGACCGGGAGCGGGTGGCCGATGGCGTAGGCGAACTGGATCTCGCAGCGGGTGGCCAGCCCGGCGGCGACGATGTTCTTGGCGACATAGCGGCCCATGTAAGCGGCGCTCCGGTCAACCTTGGACGGGTCCTTGCCGCTGAAGCAGCCGCCGCCGTGCCGCCCCGTGCCCCCGTAGCTGTCCACGATGATTTTGCGGCCGGTCAAACCGGTGTCCCCCTGCGGCCCGCCGATCACGAAACGGCCCGTCGGATTGATGAGGTACTTCGTCTTGCCATCCAGCAGGCCCGCCGGCAGCACCGGCTTGATGACTTCCTCAATGACAAACTCCTTGAGCGTGGCGTGGGGCACCGTAGTCAAGTGCTGGGTGGACACCACCACGTTGGTAACGCGGACCGGTTCCCAGCCATTGTACTCGACGGAAACCTGGGTCTTGGAGTCCGGGCGCAACCAGTCCACCTTGCCGGCCTTGCGGATGCGGTTCAAAGCGCGGCCCAGCCGGTGGGCGAAAATAATCGGGGCGGGCATCAGTTCCTCGGTTTCCGTGCAGGCGAAGCCAAACATCAAGCCTTGGTCGCCGGCGCCCTGCTCGGCGGTTTCTTTGCCCTCGGCGGCCCGTGCGTCCACGCCTTGGGCGATGTCGGGGCTTTGGCGGGTGATGGCGTTGATGATCATCACCCGGTCGGCATGGAAAACGTCGTCGTCGTTGACGTAGCCGATGCTGCGGATGGTCTGGCGGGCCACGGCGTTGTAGTCCACCTCGGCTTTGGTCGTGATCTCGCCGCCCACGATGACGAGGTTGGACTTGGCGTAGCACTCACAAGCCACGCGGCTGTATTTGTCCTGCGCCAGGCAGGCGTCCAGGACCGCGTCGGAGATGTTATCGCACACCTTGTCCGGGTGGCCCTCGCCGACCGATTCCGAAGAAAAGACGTAGTTTTTACTCATTCAATTTGCCTTCCGGCTGCCGGTCAATAAAACAACGTATTGACGTATCAAGATGCGAAGATATATCATTTGGCAATGGCGTCAACTGAAAATCTCGCCAAAACGAAGTTCACGGCGCGCCTGGCGCCGCTGGGTGAGCGGCCTCCGCATTGGGCATTGCGCATTCCGCGCTGCTCCGCCCCCTCACCCTGCCCTCTCCCCCGATGGGGGAGAGGGGACGCTCGGCCCTCAACCCTCAACGCTTAACCCTGAACCGGATCCCGGCGCTCCGCACTCCGCATTCCGCACTTAGCATGTCCACCACCTTGAAGTCTCTGCGCGCTTTGGCCGACCCGACGCGGCTGCGCATCATCGCCCTGCTGGAAAAAGAGGAGTTGTCGGTCCACGACTTGCAGGACATCACCCGCATGGGCCAATCGCGCATTTCCACCCACCTTGGGCTGCTGCAGGACTCCGGGCTGTTGCAGTCGCGCCGCGAAGGCAAGTGGACCTTCTACCGGCTGAACCAGGAGGCGGACGCGATGGCGCGGCAGTTCATCCAGTTGGCGGTGCGCGGCGCCCAGGAGCTGCCGGAGCACGAAGCCGACCAGGTCAACCTTCGGCGCGTCCAGGAGCGCCGCCAGGACCGGGCGCAAGTGTACTTCAACCAGGTGGCCGGGCGCTTTGACCGCAGCTACGGGCCGGGGCGTTCGTGGCAGGCGCTTGGCCAATTGCTGCTGCGCATCCTGCCGCCGCTGGTGGTGGCCGACCTGGGGTCGGGCGAAGGGTTGGTGGCGGAGTTGCTGGCGCGGCGTTGCCGAAAAGTCATCGCCGTGGACAACTCCGAGAAGATGGTTGCTTACGGCGCGAGCAAGGCGAAGAAAAACGGCCTCAAAAACCTCGAATTCAGGCTGGGCGATTTGCAGGAGCCGCCGATTGAGCCGGCGAGCGTGGACGTGGTGATCCTGAGCCAGGCCTTGCACCACGCCGCCGACCCCGCCAAGGCGATTCGCAGTGCGCACCGCATCCTGCGGCCAGGGGGACAAGTACTGATCCTGGACCTGCTCCAGCACAACTTTGAGCAAGCCCGCCAAATGTATGGCGACCATTGGCTGGGCTTTGCCGAGAGCGATCTCCAACGCTGGCTGGAGGCGGCGGGCTTCAAGCGCGTCGAGATAACCGTGGTCGCCCGCGAGGAGGCGCCGCCGCATTTCCAAACACTGCTGGCTGGCGGGGTGAAGTGAGCCTGACTCCAGAATCTAAACGCAAAGACGCCGGGATGTAAGACGCCGCTCACTTCACCGAGTCGTCCGCAGGCAGGCCGAGCCGCTCGTAGAGCTTGCGCCGGCCTTCCTTGTCGCCTTCGAGAATCTGGCGGGCGTACTTGGCGACGGCCTCGGCTTGGGCGCGTGGAACCACGATGACGCCGTCGCCGTCGGCCACGATCACGTCCCCCGGCCGCACCGTGACGCCGCCACAGACGACGGGGCGGTTCACGGACTCGATTTCGTTGCGGCCAGGGCGGATACCGCGGCCGGGCTCCTTGAAATAGAGCGGCATTTTCTCGGTGGTGATCTCGTCGGTATCGCGGGCGGTGGCGCTGGTAACCACGCCCACGCAGCCGCGGAGCTTC
>Ga0315268_10004790_pt1 | contig 14609 bp, 9 predicted proteins | sample C1_top_MG_FD_204535 | JGI IMG/M metagenome (GOLD analysis project Ga0315268, IMG submission 204535) | Sediment microbial communities from Yellowstone Lake, YNP, Wyoming, USA - C1_top | ecosystem: Environmental > Aquatic > Freshwater > Lake > Sediment | place: USA: Wyoming | collected 2017-08-01
ATGATGCAACACTCAAGGCTCCATTCGATCCGCCATACTGGCTGGATGATTGAGAACAGCGATACCTGAAACATGGAAACTCTCAAGAAAATCTTGTTGTCTACAGTGGCAACTGTGGCCACAATAGCCCTCATCCTATGGACTTGCGGTTCGTTTGGATTCCGCAGTCCAGTGTCTGCCTTCCTGGTCAATTGGCTGACGATGTCCTGGATGGCGGTTATAGGGCAAGTGGCCCACCTTTCATTTACCCCAGGGTATTACCGCGTAAGACCATTTGAACGCACCGGTCAAGTTTACGAACGTTTGGGCATCCGTCTGTTCAAAAAGCTGGTCCGCCGCGGGCCGCTCTCGATTTTCAGCCCTACGCTACGGTTTCCGAAGGAAAAAACCGTCTCGGCATTACTAGGCCTTTTAAACGAAATGCGGAAAGCTGAAACAGGTCATGCCCTCATTTTCGTACTCGTGCTATTGTTCGTTGGCTATGGATTGCTCAAAGGATGGCTTGACGCAGTTGTGTGGACGCTGCTGTTCAACATCCTCATCAATGGTTATCCGATCATGCTGCAACGATACAACCGAATCAAATTGCAGGAACTAATCCACCAGCAAGACAGTTGCGGCGTAACGCCGTAATAGAGACGATATGAGCCAGTTACGGACCCTCCCACTCCGCTTCGCTTCGGGGACTGTCGTTTACCACCTGATGCGCGCCGATTTTCTGGAGCGCGTGCGGCGTTACAGCTTCCTGGTCACGCTGTTCGTGATCGTCGTCGTCACCTATTTGTATTTGCCTGCGCTGGACACGCCAGCCTGGTTCTACTTGAACATGGGCGGCTCGCGTCCCATCTACAACTCGGCCTGGATCGGCCTGTCTGTCGCCGCGCTGATGACCGAATTCTTTTCGCTGTTCGGTTTCTATCTCGTCAAGAACACGCTCGAGCGCGACCGCCGCACGGGCGTGGGTGAAATCATCGCGACGACGCCTCTAAGCAAACCGATGTATACACTCGGCAAGTGGCTCAGCAACATGGCGGTCTTTGGCGCGGTGATCGCGGTCACCTTTCTCACCTCGCTGGTCTTGCAGTTTGTTCGCGCGGAGGACTTCGCGGTGAACCTCTGGCAGCTTGCTGCGCCGTTCCTGCTGCTCATTTTGCCCGAGCTCGCGTTTATCGCGGCGCTAGCTGTCCTGTTCGAAAGCATCAACTGGCTGCGCGGCGGGTTCGGCAATCTGGTCTACTATGTGGTGTATGCCGCCGCTATTTTGCTCGGAAACCTACAGGGCATTAGCAGCGTGTGGCCCAGCGTCTACGAGGCGTGCTCTGCAAGCCTTGCTCAGTGCAAGACCGGACGCCAGATTGACATCGGCGGTGAGCCACTGATCAATCTGGCGACCTTCCGATATGAAGGCATCAACTGGACGGCCGAGATCGTTTGGCCTCGCCTCGCCTGGATCGTGATATCGGTCGCCATCGCCTTGCTGGCATCTTTTTTCTTTCACCGTTTTGATCCGGTCAAGGTGGGCAAGACCCTGTTTGCCGATCTGGTCGGATGGATCAAACCGAAGGTCCTGGCATTCGTGACCGAGCCGCGTCCGGCAGAAGAGCAGGACGCGATTGCCGGGCCTGCGCCAGTCGCCACGCAACACGGTGCGAGCGAAGTTACCTCGCTCCTCGATCCCGCAACCCGAACTGGAGGAGCGACGCTCTACACGCGGATGTTTGCGGCGGAACTGCGCTTGACGTTCAAAGGTCTGAGCTGGCTATGGTATCTGGTCGCCGCGGGCATCATCGTCAGCGCGTTGTTCGTTCGGTTGGACATTGCGCGACTGGTGGTGCTGCCGCTCGCGATGGTATGGCCTGTTCTCGTGTGGTCGTCGCTCGGCGTGAAGGAAGTGCGCCACCGCACCGCGCCCATCGTCTTTGCGCTGCCATACCCCTTGCGACGGCAACTGCTCATGACTTGGCTGGTGGGCGCGCTCGTCGCGCTGGCGATGGCGAGCACCGTCATTGCACGGCTCGCACTGGCCGGTGACTGGAACGCAAGTCTGGCGGCGCTGATCGGTGCGCTGTTCGTGCCGTCGTTTGCGATGGCGCTGGGTTGTTGGAGTGGGACGAGCAAACTGTTCCAGGCCGTCTATCTCTTTCTGTGGTATCTCGCGTCGGTGCAAGGCGTCTTTTATGTGGATTTCATGGGACATTTTCCGCCAGCCGTGGCGCTGGGCATTCCGTGGATCGTCGCGCTCGTGACAATCGGATTGTTGATCGCAGCGGCGTTCGGTCGTCAGCGCCAGGTGCGGCAGTGATCAATGCAAGGAGGTAATGATGCAATCGCGCAATATTCGCTGGAATCGCCTCGTGATCCTGGTCGCGGGCGTGTTGGGAGTGCTGTTGCTGTGTTGTGTCGCAGTGGCTGCGCTCGCGCCTAACCTGCGCCGGATCATCCAGGCTCCGTTCTGGAAAACGGACGTGCAACTGGCCGCGCAGGCCGCGCACACGATGATAGACTATGACCTGCCGCCGGACTATCAAGAGAGCCAGGTGTTGAACATACAGGGTCAGGGTGCCGCTGTGATCATCGCCCGCCGCGAGCTGCCCGAGGACATAATTTTCATCGAGCATGTGACGGAGGGCATTATCGGCAACGACGAGTGGGGAGCCAGCTATGAGACCAGACTCTCGCGAGAAATGGGCCTGCGCCGCTACAACACGCAGCAGGTCGGCACGCAACAAACGACGATTCGCGGCCAACTGACGACGCTCCGCCTCTTTGAAGGCACAGACGAAAATGGCCGCAAGATACGACAGGTCGTGTGCGGGTTCAGCGGCAAGAGCGGCGATTTGCTTATGGCGATGGTAGCCAGTCAGGACACGTGGGATCAAGCCGTAGTTGACCGCTTTCTCCAATCCATCCGGTGACGAGACGCTGCATCAGCGAATTGCGAATCGTCTATCATCTAATGCGCGCCGACTTGTTCGAGCGGGCGCGGCGCTATAGCTTTTTGATCACTCTGGGGTTTGTTGTCTTTGCCGCGTATCTCTACATCCCGCCCCAGGAAGCCGATTACCTGACGCTGGGCCTGGGCAAGTATCGTGGCATGTACAACTCGGCGTGGGTTGGCAGTGCGGTGGCCGTGTTGAGCTCGTCGCTGCTCTCGCTGCCCGCCTTTTACCTGGTCAAGAACGCCGTTGAGCGAGACGAGCGAACACGGGTCGGCCAGATCATTGCGACGACGCCTTTGAGCAAGCCGCTGTATACCCTGGGCAAGGCGTTCAGCAATTTCGTCTTTCTGGCCGTGATGGTCGGTGTGATCGCTCTAGCCGCCGCCGGGATGCAATTGATTCGAGGCGAGTCGTTCCGCCTTGACCTGTGGGCACTCCCTTCACCTTTTGTCTTTTGCGTACTGCCGGCGATGGCGATGATTGCGGCTATCGCCATTCTGTTCGAGACGATCGCCTGGCTGCGCGGCACGTTGGGCAACGTCGTTTACTTTTTTCTGTGGCTGGGCGTTCTGATCGCCACCGCCGAGAGTATACCTACAGACCCGCACCGGATCGCCGCCCCAGCCAATGATGTGTGGGGTAACTTGGTCATCCTGTCCAGCATGATGCGAGATACTGCCGCCACCTTTCCCAACTATACGGGCAGCGTTGCCATCGGAGCAATCACGCTGCCCGCTCCCTTGCAGACCTTTCCGTGGGAGGGCATTCACTGGACATCTGAAATCATCCTCGGGCGGCTGCTCTGGTTCGGCGCAGCTATTGGTCTCAGCCTCATTGCGGCGAGCTTTTTCCGCCGCTTTGATCCCGCCCCCCTCGCTCCGCGAGGAAAACCTGCGCGCGCCCGCGCTGCGGTCATGCCGCAGCCCGTGGAGCCTGAAAGCGAGGAAACTGTTGCGCCGGGTGCGCCGATCCAGCTCTCCCCTTTGACCTCACGCCTCAGGTCTCGGCGCATATCACTGCTGCTGGCTGAATTGCATACGATGCTCAAGGGAACGTATTGGTGGTGGTTCATCGTTGCGCTAGGGCTGATCCTCGCGGGGCTGCTCGTCCCAACGGACATCGCGCGGCAAGTCTTGCCTGTGACGTGGTTGTGGCCTTTGGCGCTGTGGTCGTCCATGGGCTGCCGTGAGGTGCGGTACGGCGCCGGTCAGCTTGTGTTCAGCGCGCCGCACCGGCCAGTTGTCGCAACCTCCGCAGCCGGCCAAGACAAGTCAACTCTTCATAGGGTTTCATGACATCGCCTCTACCTGCTACTATACCAGCGATTATAGAATACGCGCCAGGTGGGTGATTCGTCATCCCGCAGGTGAGTGATTGAGATGGGTGATTGAGCGGCACACGCGCTTTTGACTTTTCCCCCGCGTGACATACAATCTTGGCATCCCGAATCACAGGGCGTCAGCATGACGCAAATCACCTTCGAGCAAGGACTTGATCTCGTCGCCGTTCTGGTCAAGCGATTCAGCCAACCTTGCTGCGTTGGGGCTGACTGGCGCCTCATCCGCAGGTGAGCGACTGCGCGCCGGCCCGCGTCGAGGTCGGGGCGCAGGGTACCCCGAATCGCCCGAAGAACGAGATTGGGCGGCTAGGTTCTGAAGCAGCAAACTCGATAAAATAGCAGACTTGAATTCTGACCATGAAATCTTTAGATGCCAAACTGAAAAGAGAATTGAAAGGTCAGCTTGTAGCAATTGCCTGTATTACTGCGCTGATGATATTTATCTTTCTAGGACTTTTCTTTCTACCGCCCGCGACGCAAGCTTTTACCCCAACGAAAGGTGTCCAACTGACTGTCGGGTGACAGCATCGCTTATCAACTGCTCGGTGAACACTACCGATTTTTGATTTCAAGTTTTGGGATTATACTAGGCGTCGCTGAGTTCGACGTTCAGCGAAACGCTCGCGCGCTTACCTCTCGCCCAACGACAGCATCGTATGCAACGTTGGTTGCCTGTTGAGAGGAGAGGAGCTATGTTGTCAAGATCAGTTTTGTATGCAGTTTTGATAGGCGCGAGTCTCTTTTTGCTGTGCGCCTACGCCAGATATGCCCCCCCACGGCAGTGCCAACAGACGCGCCGCCCGCAAAGAACGCTATCCCAACCCGCGTCCTCACCGACGCACCTTTGCCCAGCCTGTCTTTTTCTCTCAAGCGGGCAGACACGCCGCTCACATATTCCCCGACCGTCGTCGATCATGGCCCATCCAACGCCACAAGCTGGATCGTCACAGACACGTTGCCATCTGCGGCCGACCTGGCAATTGAGCTCTCGGAGCCGATTCAAGTTGTCCCCGGCGAAACGACCGTCTACACCCTGACCATTCGCAACCAAGGCCCGGCTCCGGCCTCTGGCATCGTGCTCACCAATGTACTTTCGAAAGGCGTGATGCCGGTCTGGAGTCAACCGGCGTAACCTTGGTGTGGACGGCAGGGGCGCAACGTCAGTTGCAGTGTGGGCGATTTGCGGGCAAGTGACGCGGCCACCATTACGCTGGACCTTTCCGTCGGCGGGACCCAGACCTTCATTACCAACACGCAACTGGCAGGGGTGACCATAGATCTGTCTGCGCCCAACTGCACGATAGATTCTCCCCAATTCTCCGACACGTGTCGTCTGACCAATCTGCCAGCCGGCGCCGATACGCAGATTCGCATCGGCGCAAGTGTGGATGCCCGGATCACGGGTACATTCATCAACACCGCCACCGTCACAGCGAACGAGGCCGACCCGAACCCCGCGAACAATCGCGCAACGTTCACCATGACGGTCGGTGTAGCCAGTCCCGTTACCGTCACTTCTGTTCCCCCCACCACCGACCTGGTTGTGCAGGCCGATGGTCCCTCAAGCGTCATCGCCGGTCAGCCATTTACCTACACTTTTACAATCACCAATCGAGGAGAGCTGGACGCTACCGGCGTCCGTTTTGAGGACGTTGTGCCGTCGACCGCGAATCTCTATGCTTACGCGCCGAGGCTACCCCGTTGCGAGCAGCGAGGTGATGTACTCGCCTGCTCGCTGCGCGATCCAGACAGCGGTGAGACCATCACATTTACGCTAGTGATCACCGGGAATGCCGGGCAGCCCATGCGAATAGGCCCGGATCAGCCGATGCCGGGTTGGCCCATCTGCTCTGTGCTGAAGGAGAGAACTTGGCTCCACATCGTCAACTGTGAACTCGGAACATTGAAACGCGGCCAGACCATCCCCGTTCAAGTAAGCCTCGTCGCCATCGGAGTGCAGGAGCGGATGATGACGAATACCGTTTCGGTAAGCGCCAACGAGGCCGACCTGAACTCCCGGGACAATACGATCACCGCGACGATTGGGGTGCAGGTCAGGACTGATTTGTCGGTACGGTCCGCGATCTCTGGACCAGCAATCGCGGACAAGCCATTGAGTTACACTCTGACCGTCGCCAACATGGGTCCGTCAGATGCCGACGGCGTGGTGCTCACCGATACGCTGCCGATGAGCACGCGATTGGTCTCTTCAGTTCCCAGCCAGGGCAACGATTGCCGAATAGAACCAAAGAATGCCACGGCCGGCACCGTCATCTGTCGCCTGGGCCAACTGAGCGGTGGCAAGCAAGCCACCGTAACGATCGTCCTCGCCGTTGACGAATCGTTGACGCCGGCATTGGCAAAGACGATCAGTCACTTGGCCAAGGTTGTGTCAGAGCAGGCCGACCCCAACCTCAGCAACAATGAACTGAAAGAATCTATCCCGGTCAGCGCGGGGGTGAAAGAATAGGTTATGGCTTTTTTGCCCTTTATTCTGCGGCGCGCCAGACGACATTGGCAAATCTTGCTCACGTTGAGTCTGGGAGTGGTCTTGACGACAGCACTGCTTGCCAGCGGTCCGCTGTTGGTAGACACCGTCGTCGAGATGGGGCTGTACCGCACATTGGAAAGTTCGGGCGCAGAGGGGAATCTGCGTCTCGCCGCAACCGCCCGGGTAGATCAAGCTGGTTTTCAGACCTTCGACCGCGAAATCCAGGTCTTGCTGCGGGCTGCGTTGGGCAAACACCTGGATCGCGTGGCATGGTTGGTAGAATCACCGTCGATGTTCCGCTGGGCAGGCAGCCGCTTGTATGAGCGAGTCAATTTGCGTTATTATGATGGCATACAAGATCACGTCGAGTACGTTGCGGGCGAATGGCCGGGGGAGGCGAGCGTTGACCCCAACGTCATCCGGGCTGTCATCAGCGACGGAATGGCCCGCTCGTTCGCCTTGCGTGTGGGCGACCGCTTACCCCTGAGTCTGGCGCAAAACAGCGAAGTGCCGACCGTCTGGATCGAGGTGGCGGGAATTGTGCGCCCGCAGGACCCCCTTGATCCGTATTGGTTTGGTGAGTTTAATCCTTTGACCACCCAGAGCCAGTCGGACCAATACAGTGTGATTATGCCGGAGGATGCTTTTTTCCCAGTGGCTGCCATGCTGTTCCCCAAAGACGAGATCAATCTGGCTTGGCATGTGTTGTTGAGGCACAATACCTTTTCCGCCGACGACATCGAGCCATTCCGAACGCAACTGGTTGCGTTAGAAGCCAAATTGGACACGCATCAGCCTCGCGTGACTCTGCAGACGGGTGTTCCGGATATCCTGGCGAGTTTCCAGAAGCAGCTCGAATCCATTCGTGTGCCCCTCTACATCCTCATCGCCGAAATCGTTCTGTTGGGGCTGTATTTCGTTACCATGGTCACGGCGCTCTCGATGCGCCAAGTGGAGAGAGAGTTTGCGGTCTTGCGCAGCCGGGGAGCTTTGAGTTGGCAAATCGTCAGAATCCAACTCATCGAGGCGCTAATCATCCTAGGGGTGGCTTTTTTGATCGGACCCTGGTTGGGGGCGGGATTGGTGAAAGGGTTGTCCTGGGTCGGACCGCTGGCTGATGTGCGGGAGTCCACCAATTGGGGCTTAAACCTGAGTCAAAACGCATGGCTGGCGGCCGGCGTTGGCATACTGGTCTGCCTGGCGGGATGGCTGCTTCCTCTCGGTCCGGCGTTGCGACGTAGCATCGTCACGCATCAACAGATGATGACGCGCAGCTCCTCCCCACCGTGGTGGCAACGGCTGTACCTGGACGTGTTCGTCCTGGTGGGAGGGATCGTTCTGCTGTGGCGGCTACGTCTGTATGGAGAGATGACCACCGGCGGACCTGGCGGTGCCCGTCTGGATTGGCTGCTGTTGCTCTCGCCGGTGGCTTTGCTATTGGGCACGGCAACTGTCTTGCTGCGTGTGTTCCCGTTGGTTCTGCGGGGGTTCGCCTTTCTCGCCGCTCGTGAGCGAGGGCTGATAGGTGCACTAGCTTTGTGGCAAGCGTCGCGCAACCCCACCCACGTGGCCCGGCTGGTCTTGTTGCTCACGCTGGCGATCGCCCTGGGCAATCTCTCCAACGGGTTGAACACCACGCTGGATCAGAGCGAGTACGATCGGGCGTACTATTTGGCCGGCAATGACTTGAGGTTGACCTCCCAAAGCGCTGTCCCGCTGGTTGATTTACAGTCGGCGCCAGGCGTGCTGCGACTATCCGGTGCGTGGCGTGGACCCGGCACAGTAGACCTCGAGTCCGCGCAAAAGCATCCCGGCTTCGAAGTCCTGGCAATCGAGCCTGATTCGTTCTCAGCCGTCACCAGGTATCGCGACGATTTTGCGGATCAGGCAATGGGCGATCTGCTAAATCAGATAGCGATTCAAAAGGGACAGCACCCATCGCTCCTGCCGCTCCCTGGCCATCCTGCTAAATTCGGGCTTTGGTTGCGGGGGAAAGTAGAGGACAAAGCAGAACTGAACTCGTATGATAGGTGGATTGATGGCGACGACGACGCAGAGCGCGTGGGCGTCGTAGCCAAACTGCAAACCGCTCAGGGCGAGTTGTTTACGGTGCGTCTACAAAGGCCGGAAACCACCAGCCAAGCTGCGCTGCTGACGGACCACTTTACGCTGGACATGAATATCGGCGGGCACGACGTCGAATTGCGCTTTCAGATCAAGCCGGATACCAAGGGTTGGCACTATTTCGAGAGTTCCTTGCCGGTTCTGCCGTCCTCCAGCTATCCGCTGAATTTGCACTCGCTATGGTTTGAAAATCAAGCGACCCGGCTTGGTGTGCCGATCCCCAAAACGATATCCCTGGTTGCAGATGACTTGACGGTGGTTGATGCGAAGACCAAGGAGCCACAAGTCGTCGAGGACTTTGAGAGCCCCACCCGCAGTGTGTTCTTAGACGTGATGGACGGCTCCAGCCTTTACTATGGCCTCATCACCCAAATGACCGACATGGTATCTCACTCTGGGAGGTTTGGGCAACAGGTGACAATGTCATTTACTCGCCCCGTGCAGTCATATCCCCTGCGATTGCGACAGAATTGGACACAATCACCCCTACCAGCACTTGCCAGTCCAGCCTTCATAGAGACCACTCAGCTAAAAGTTGGCGATCTAGTCCGAGCCTCGGTCAACTCGACTGAAATAGATTTTCGCATGGTCGGCACGGTGCGCTATTTTCCCACGATGTACGAGCAGTTGGAAGCAGGTTACCTGATTACCTCGCGCGATCTATTGCTCCCATTGTTTAATGATAAATCGCAACCTCCCACCAATCCCAATGAGGTCTTTATCGAGGCCGACGGCAGCACTTCGATTGAGTGCCTGTCCCCCATGGTGCCTATGCTCTCGCAGAGCTGGCAGGCGGAGAGCGTGCGCAAGACCCTCAAGGCCAACCCGTTAGCCCTGGGACTGCGCAGCGTGACTTTATTAGGCTCCGCTCTGACGATACTGCTGAGCCTGGTGGGATTTGCCACCCATTTCTATTTGAGCGCGCGTGAGCGGGAGATGCTTTTCGGGGTAATGCGGGCGATGGGCATGTCGGCGCGCCAGTTGTACGGCTCGCTCGTATTGGAGCAAGCGGTCCTCATCCTGCGGGGCTGGCTCTGGGCACGGGCCTGGGCGCCTTGCTCAACCAGATCACTTTGCCGCGGCTGCCCGTCTCATTAGGAGATCGTCCACCCATTCCACCCTTTGTTCCGCGTGAGGATTGGCTGGCGGTCGGATGGCTCTACCTTGGTTTGGGCGTGGCTTTTCTGTTCATACTTGGCATCGTCACAGCTCTACTCTGGCGTGCGCGTATTGACCGTATTTTGCGGATCGGGCAGGAATGATTAATCTCACTTTGCGTCACTTGCGCCGACATTGGCGGTTAAACGTTGCCGTGCTGCTGTGCCTGACGCTGGCTTCGGCACTTGCAGCCAGTTTATCTAGCTATGCCGACGCCATCGCAGCGCAGGAGTTGAGTCAGACTTTGGATGAAGCCAGCCCCTCCCAGCGCAGCCTCCTCATCACCGGAACCCTTTATACTTTTACTGAAGGGTTGTACGAGAACCTGCAGGAGAAGCTGGGTGAAGTTCTACAGGATCGGATGGTGATTTGCCACGCAACACTAGCACCCGACCCGCCGCTTTCGACCGAGGGTATTGGCGACAAGCGAGCCGTCACGCGCTTGGATGTGTATTCGTTCGACAAGTTGATCGAGAACGTACGCGTGGTTGAGGGCAGGTTGCCTGACCAAGTCCGTCTGTTTGAGGATCCAGAACCTTGGCGACCACCGCCGATAGAAGCAGTCATTGGCGTGCGCGCAGCCGAGCTGTCCGGTTACGGCGTTGGTGATCGTTTAACGGCTAGTGGACAATACCATCGTCTGGACATTGTGGGAATTGTTGAGCCTCTCGATCCCCGTGCAGATATATGGGGCGAAGATTTGAGCGCCTTTGCTACAATAACAAACACCCGTAACCTTGATGCAGATGCAATCGCGCTGCCGCTGATCATCGAATCCCAATCCATGCAGAGTTACTATCCCAATCGGCCGATTTTTCCGCACGAGGTATCCTGGCGCATCACGTTGGATCCTCATCTCATCAGCGTAGACAAAGCCGAGGCGCTCCAATCAGACCTGATCAATATTCAGACGCAATCTGCAACCGTGCGCGCGACGACCAGCACCGGTCTAGTTCGAATTCTGGCCGATTATCTGGCACGGCTATCTCGTGTGCGTATGGCGCTCTTTTTGCTCACCGCACAGACCCTTATCTTTGTGTTGTACACGCTGACGATGTTCGCATCCTTTGTGGTTGACCGCTCACGAGTCGAATTGGCAATGCTATCCGGACGAGGCGCGAGCGCCTGGCAAATCACTCGGGTCTTTGCCTTGGAAAATTGGATCCTGGCATTGACGGCGGTGCTTTTGTGTCCAGTGTTAGCGTTGGGCGCGATACGCCTGTGGACCGAAAGTGCCGGCGAGGCGACGCCAATAACATTCTCCGGTGAGGCATGGTTGCTGTCAGGGATTGTTGCCGGCCTGGGTTGGCTGGCACTGGTATTGCCTGTCTTTTTGGCGACGCGACGCAATGTACTCGGATGGCAACGCCTTTACGCCCGACCTCCACAGCAGTCGACAGTACAAAAACGCTACCTGGATCTGTACCTGTTGGCATTTGGCGCGCTGTTGTATTGGCAACTGAACCAGGCGGATTCTTTTGTGATAAGCCGCCTGGGAAACACCCCCCTGGCGGACCCGGTGCTACTGATCGGGCCTTCTCTAATGCTGACTGCCGTGGCGATGGTCTTTCTAAGGGTGTTGCCCTTTTTGCTGCAACTGGTCGCCTGGCTTTTTCAATATCTGCGAGGATTGACGCTCTCCCAGGGCTTGTTCCGTCTTGCCCGTGACCCACTGCAACCCAGCCAAGTGGTGCTACTGGTCAGCCTGACGACGGGGCTGGTGCTGTTCACCCGCACTTTGGGGAATTCGTTGGCTAATCGCCCGGAGGCAATGGCGCGCTATTTGGCGGGTGCTTTACAAATGAACGCGCTAGCGCTAATCTTGTTCAGCGTGACGGTGTTTTTTCTGGCTCTTCTGTTCGCGGCGCAGGGGCGAGCGCGCGAGTTTGGCATCTTGCGCGCGATGGGTCTCTCGTTGCGCCAGTCGCTGACCCTGCTGATCATAGAAGGCGCGCTGGTGATGTTCCTGGGGCTGATGGCAGGTGCCATCGCCGGTCTGGGCCTATCTCACGTTATGATCCCTTACCTTTCGCAGGCGCTGACCGGGTCGCAGGTCGGCATCTCTATCGAACAGGCCACGGTCAGTTGGCCCGTCGTCGCCCAGTCGTATGTCCTTTTGATCGCCGTTTACGGATCGGCGCTAGCCCTTTTGTGGGTGGTTCTCGTTTGCACGCGAGAGCACCGGGCAGTGTGGATGGAGGACGAGTGAGGGTTGATGAAAGACATGGGAGCAAGGACGGCAACTCATTCGTCAATCGAAGGAGACTGTGATGGAAACCAGGCCCTTTGTGTTTTGCGATAACCTGGTCAAAATCTACCAGATCGCCGAACTGAAAGTGGTCGCGCTACAAGGCCTGAACTTGGAAATCGCGCAGGGCGAGATGATGGCCCTGATCGGCCCATCGGGCGTGGGCAAGTCCACGCTGCTAAACGTGATCGGGGGGCTGGACGCACCCAGCGCCGGGGGCATTTGGGTGGCTGGTTGGGATCTGCTTAGGCTGAGGGAGCAAGAGCGAGTCAAATACAAGCGCCAGGTTGTGGGCTTTGTCTGGCAGCAGCCAGCCCGCAATCTGCTGATCTATCTCTCGGCGCGCGAAAACGTCGAATTGCCAATGCAACTCAATGGCATCCAGGCCACCATCCGAAGAAAACGCGCGCTAGAGTTGCTGGACGTGGTTGGTCTGGGAGACCACGCCGATTCTCGCCCCGATCGCCTCTCAGGCGGGGAGCAGCAGCGAGCGGCGCTGGCTGTGGCACTGGCGAACAACCCCTCCCTACTGCTTGGCGACGAGTTGACCGGCCAGGTGGACTCGGAGTCTGCCCTGCAGGTCTGTGACGCGTTGCGGGCCATCAAACAGGCTTATGGCACGACCGTCATCATCGTCACCCACGACCCGCTGGTCGCCAGCCGGATGGACCGCGTGGTGACGATTCGCGACGGGCGCACCAGCACTGAGATTCGCCGCCACCGCAATCAAAAAGACCGCACCGTTCACGAAGAACAGTGGGTCATCCTCGACCGAGTGGGCCGTTTGCAGCTGCCCCGCGCCTACGTCAACACCCTCGAAATGAGAGAGCGGGTCAGGTTGCACCTGGAACCCGATCATATTTCGATTTGGCCACAAAAAGGCGAGGAGTCACAGCTGATGGACGACGGGCAACCATCGCCGCTCTCTCACATGTGGCCATCCGCTGGCGGTCAGCCCTTTGACTCTGTTCAAGGTCGTCCCTTCGACAGGTTTGCTGCCCGCAGGGTCAGTATGGCTCAGCCCGAGGGGATCGGCGTCTCGATTACGGTCGAAAACCTAACTCGCACTTTTGAGCTGGCCGGGGAAACGGTGCGTGCACTTCGACAAGTTAACCTGAAAATTCCCGGCGGTTCTCTGACCGTGATCAAGGGGCCTTCAGGATCGGGCAAGACAACGCTTTTGAACCTGATCGCCGGCCTGGATGAGCCTACCGCCGGCGTTGTGCGTTTCGGCGAGCGGTCGTTGGCCGAAATGTCGACTCAAGAAAAGATTGATCTTCGTCGGCAGCAGATCGGCTTTGTCTTTCAAACCTTTGGCCTGTTGCCCTTTTTATCCGTTGAAGAAAACGTCCAGGTTCCGCTGCGGCTCCTGTGCACCCCTCGCCAGGAGCGCAAGGTGTTAGTGGACGAGGTGTTAGAAGTGGTCGGCTTGGCGGATCGCGCTAGACACCACACCTACGAGCTGTCGGGCGGCGAGCAACAGCGCGTTGCCATCGCGCGGGCGTTGGTCAAACGTCCTGCGCTCATCCTGGCCGATGAGCCCACGGGCCAATTGGACACGCTGACCGGCGCAAGCATCATCGCGCTTTTGAAAAAGATCGCTATCCAGGCCGGCGTCGCAGTGGTGGTGGCCAGCCACGACCCCAATGTGCACGAGGCTGCCGACTGGCTCTTTGAATTAAGGGATGGACAGTTGGTCAGGTAACAAGTGTCTGCAATTGAGATCAATCCTGGCGGCTGGGTCAACCTCTGCGCGGGGATCGCTTTCGATAGTATTGGCGAGCATCCGTTGCGCAAGATCCTGGCCGATTATGATCCCGAGATGCATCCCATCATCAGCGTGCTGGCGCAAGAAGGGCGGGCGGGACCCTCACCTTTGGCGGCAGCTCGATCAAGTTGATCAACGTACCGACCGCCAGCCCTGGCCTTTCGGGCACACTCACGTTCATAGCCTGCGTGACAATCCGTGGAGCATCCTCATCGCAGGTTTCGGTCACATGCACCTTGTAGCCCACCCAACACGTCTCACGCTTCTTGCTGAACCGCCCCTCATCATCATAGGGGGCTCGAATCGCCAACGCAGCGGGCGGAAACAGAGCGCAAGGTCTTGGTCCTTCAGCAGACTGCCCAAACTGTCATGCCATTGCAGGTGATATTTCCATGCAGAAAAGCAAACCGCGCGACTCGCGCCGTTCCCTCGGGTACCGTATAAGCTGCTTGTGGTGGTAGGGACAGCGCCGCCTCCATGTGGATGATCGTGTGGAGTATCGGCCACAACTCGCTATCTGTTGAGCACCAGCCCACTTTCAG
>Ga0315268_10004791_pt1 | contig 14608 bp, 13 predicted proteins | sample C1_top_MG_FD_204535 | JGI IMG/M metagenome (GOLD analysis project Ga0315268, IMG submission 204535) | Sediment microbial communities from Yellowstone Lake, YNP, Wyoming, USA - C1_top | ecosystem: Environmental > Aquatic > Freshwater > Lake > Sediment | place: USA: Wyoming | collected 2017-08-01
GTTCGGTATGATGTCAAGCCTTTCGAATATATTCCAGATCCTGTCGACCGTCTTTGTCTTCTCGAAGAGGTAAATTAGCTCAGCTATAGCTATCGATGGAACATAAATCTTATGTAAACCTTCCTCGGCCCTTTTGAAGATCTGGTCTACCTCGCGGGGTAGCTTATCAGCAAGATAGTAGGCTATAGCATGCGTGTCAGCAACATAATCCGAAGGCAACTAGCTCACGCCAGCGGACTTGAAGACAGTTCTCTTAGCTTCCTCAATCAGCGAGTCAAGGTTCAGTGATCCCCACTCAACTTTCATCAACCCTCTAAGTCCAGCCCAGGGCTTCTCAAATCCAGGCTTAAGTAGGATCCCTGCTTCTGTTGCAACCAGATATACCCTCATCCCCTCTTTGAGGCCGTAAGCATCCCTTACTGGCTTTGGGATTACTATTTGTCCTTTACTCGTCATTTTTGCGTCGTAAAGCTTCTTCTCAAGGGCGATTTCGACCAACCGCATCCTCCAACAAAATTGTAATACTTTCTTACTTAAAATCTTACCTCAGGTTTCATGATCTTGCCGGGGCGCTCTCTGGGTCTCGAGCGTTCCCGCCACCTTATAGGCACAGGAAAAAATGCCAGCATGGCTAGTATTTCGAGCCCAATAAGCTTGGAGAAGGGTCGGTTGCTAGAGCAAAACCTCTTCAAAGGGTGAGGCTCATGTCTTAGATGAGCCTCCAAACCTCTGGAGCCTAAGTAATCTTGTATCGGACGGGCCTCCCTTCCCCATCGAATACGGCTACGTCGCTTTCAGATTCATATGGATATGCGACGATAACCATTACCCGCCCATAAAATTGGTTCAAATCATTTATGGAAGGTTCCAATACTCCTGTAGGATGAGAATGAGCGACGCCAACTATCGAGAAGTCAATTGGAAGCGCAGACAGTGGGAAGCTTGCGAAGCCCTGTCCATGGGTTGCAGACGGCGGGATGGCGACTTCTTCTATAGCGATCCTGTCCTTGCTGGTTCTTCCTCGAAGCAGGAGTATGCCCTCATTAGGGTGAGCCATCTTCGCATAGCTTAGAATACTATCGATCACCGACTGCTTAAACTCCACAAACCTACCCAATCAAAGCCACCACTTCAGATTTAAATTGTAGGCGACTTCGTATAGAGTTATCTCTTTTTTCGAACTGCTGTTCAACTTTTTGAACATACCTACGCGTTCTAAATTGTAAGAAAACCAGGGGGAATATCCCCTCAGCCAGTATTTGTAGAGTACGAAGTATGCATGATAGTTGCAGAAGAGGGGGAATTAAGAGTGCCCCGCTTTTTTAGAATTATCTTTCACGACGCTGAAGTGTGTTGTTTAGGATTATTGGTGGTAGGCCTCTTCGTAATTTGAAGACGACGAGCACTATGGCTACTGCTGCAGCTACTGCTATCATACCGATTGTTAGTGGTGAGATTAGTTGGAAAGCTTGTGTCACCGTTGCAGGGGTTAGCCCCTCTGCAACCGAAACGTCGTACTGAGGAGTCTCAGAAACAGTTGGTGCGGTTACCCCCATAATAGGGTCGTGCTCAAGAGTCCCATCGGCAAAGTACGGGTAGCAGAGGAATAGTCGAAGTTTACCTTCATCGCTAAGGTAGGCTGCTTTAACTGGAACAGCCACGGATGCACCGTTAGGGTAGGTTACTTTGGCTTGGTCGACGAATTTGAAGTATCCGCCTAGGGTTCCAGTTTCGTTCATGAATTCGATTTTAGGAAGTTTGCCTGCCTGGGTTGGCAGTTCATGCTCATCTTCCCCTTCTTTCTCACCAGCTTTTCGTATGTTGATCTCATGTTCACCTATCTTGGCGTTTTTCATTATGCTGGGTGCACCCTCTTCCTCATGCTCAGCCTCCTGGGGGGTACCGACATGCCGCGTAGTTAACTCCAGCCAAAGCGCTAGTTGTTCCTTGTCAACTGGTAGGCCTGTTTTTTCCGCCGTTGTTGGGGTTAGAAGCCAATGCCACGACTTGAGGATGAAGTCACACTTGAGCTCTGCCTTTGTGACGGTATAAGTAGAGGTGCCATTGCCAGTTTTGACCGATTCTTGTGCAGTTATGTTGTATATGCGACAGCGAAGCACTAGGTTGTTTTGTAGCCACTTGAAATTGGGGTCCCGCATTTCTGTTAGGGTAAAGTTGAATGCTAGACCGATCGGTTTGCCATCAGGGGCGGTGACATTTTTGAAACCGCTGAACGCCCATTTGCCTTGATTGAATTCGAAAAAGGGTGGATGGGCTAGGGCCTTGAGGTCTTCCAAGAGATCCTTATGTGAATAGATTGAGGAGGCTTGAATGTAGACTTCTTTCCCAGCTTGAGCGACCACAGTGCCCGTGACGAAAACTGGGCCATGATACTTGTTAGCTGTTGCATTCACCCCTATGCGGAGATTGCGTTGTTGGAGCTCGTAGTTGTATGGCAAAGTCTGTCCGCGGTGATGTTCAACAGATTTCAGTTCACCGAATACCGTCACCGTTTTCCCATTCCACTGAGGGGGATTAGCTAGAATGTCAGCCAGTACAGTTTCGCCTTTGCGTAAAAGATGCTCTAGGTCGGCTTTGAACTTCCGCTGGTAAATCTTCTGACCTAGGTCGAAGTATTCTGTCAGCCCTTTATATTGAACGACGTAGACAGTTTTGTTATCATTGTTGTAGTACCAGATGAACATTGGATGCGTCTGACCGCCAACCACGGTAACAGTGAATATGTCATTGGAAACCGTCACTTTGCCTTCCATTTCGCTATGCCTTAGTTTGTCGCTTGCAGCATTCACTGACGTTTGTGCCAAGGCTCCAGCTATGAAGATGCATGCAATTATCAGCGCTAAAATTTTACTCATTTTCGATTTTTCCTCCATTTTAGAGCTTCTTTTAAGAAAAGAATATTGAAAAAGGCAGTTTTAGGGGTTGTTCTTCTAGAAAATTCGAACATCAATGTTCTAGTTTTATCGAACATTCATCAGTAATATGTTCCAACCTGCCATAAACACAGCGGTTAGATCTATTCAACCTTGTTTTCGTTAAGGAACACAAATTGCAGAGTCGTTACAGTTACTTTCTACCTAACAGGAGCTTCTCGATTCTATCTAAACGCGTTTCAATTGAATCTAGCCTTTTCAAAATATCTCTTAGGGTCCGCTGGACATCCTCTTCAGGTAAGGGGGCAACTGGATAAGGCCATCTAGGGGGCAAAGGTGGCCGCAGGGGTCTTTCTGGGGGTGTTGGTAGCGGGTTCGATTGAGCTTTCACACCCTCCGTTTCCTTTTTCCTACTCATATAAACCACGTCATAAAAGTTTCAGCAAAGTTTTCATTTAAGGATTTTGAGGAGAGATTTGCAGCACAGAGGTTAGTTTGAACTACATTTAAAGGTGGTTATAGTTCAATCCCTGATTTTATCTAGCCACTTCATGATCTGCTCATCTAATGGCGGGTGCTTCCTTGCACGAAATCTTGGAAGCGAAGGACACCCCCCAACCGTCTGAAACGCTTTCACGGCTAACTCATCAGCCTCACCGATGGAATGCCGATCCCAAGCCCCATAATGTTTATAGGTTTTAGGCAGCGTCCAGTCCGGAGTAAATTGGTTTAGAGAATCCGGGGCTATGCAAACGCAGACTCGATCCAACTCTTTATGTAGGCTCAATGGACAGGTGAAGAGTCGTTGTGGGTCGATTTCATTATCGACGCGTAGATTCTCAGCGTTATGCTCTAGGGCTATGTCCGTGAATTTGGCGGTTAACTTAGCGTTAACGTATTCGACAATTGCGTAAGCTACATCAAGCGGGTTTATCTTCTTTCTTACACCGATCGAGATTGCTCCTTCATGGATTCGCACATGGCAGCCTCTCCCAGACCAGACGACATACGCTGATTGCTTAATCCCATTTTGTTCCAAAAATGAGATTATCTCTTGCGTTGCCTTGATGGATGCTTGCCATTTCTCTGGAACATTATCAATATCCCAGGTAGGTGTGCATGCCTCTATATTTGAGAGGTCAGTTAGGTGTTCAAAGCGGGATAGTTCACGGTAGACATTCGCGGTAGCGTAAAATGTCCTTGGACCTAGCTTATTGAAGATTCTTAGAAATTTTTGGATATCCTCTGCTTCTCTGAGTATGAGAGGCTGCTTCCCTCTTCCGAGGTACCGAATTAGATAAGGTCTACCTCGCTTGTCCATTTCACTACAGTGTAACCCAACCCAACGATTCTGTGAAAACCGAACAATCTCGTTTTGAACCTTAGGGTCATTATAGTGTTGATGAACTAGATCCTGGTTCATCGATTTTCTGCTTCCTTAGCCTTTTGAGCAGAAAGAACCCTTTTTGTCACTTTCCCCGGTAGAGCGACATCTTCCCTCCGCCGCCCAACCGGTCCGATGATCATCAGCCCTCGCCCATCAATAATCGTGATTTCATGCATGATCAAACTGTGAGAAGTTTGCCTCATCTTTTCTACAAGCAGATAGCGTCTTAGTACCCCTTGTCTAATGTACCGTCTAAACCTCAGAATACCATCGGCTATATGCTCAACCCCAAATCCAAAGGCGTCACTAGTTGTGATTGCATATTGACTTGTGACGAGAGTTGTGAAGTCCCATTTTGCGAGGATCTTCTTTACGAAATAGGAGTATCTTCTTGCCATCGCTGGCCGATCAAGCCAGAAGGCTGAGAGGGAATCGATGGCAACCCTTGCGCGGCCATATCCAAGCGCCCTTTTAGCCCCAACAATCTTGTCGACCAACTCTTCAACCTCCAGGCTCTTTAGGGACCAAGGGCTCTCGGTTCCCATTAACGCGTCGATAACGATGAGCTTCTTATCCTTGATTGCTTGTGCAAAGTCGATTCCAAATTGGGATGCTTGCCTGATTATAGAATCGTAACTTTCCTCGGTTGTCACGTAGATACAGTGATCGCCTTCTTTAATTCCCTCGGCGATGAAGTGAACGCATAGAATGGTTTTACCAGTTCCAGGCTCCCCGGTAGCAGCAACCACAAAGCCTCGGGGAACACCTCCCCCAATTATCCTATCAAGTTCTAGAATACCCGTTGAAAGGCGCTCGATTTCGAATTTCGCCACTCAGCTTCCTTCTAAGATTTTCACCGCTTCTAATGCAACTCTTATCTCATCATCAATAGCCTTCTGCACTTTGTCAGCTAATTCACCCGTCTTTTCCCCAGGCTCAAACTCACCCTTCTTTACCCCTTTCACCAGGTTCCCATCTACCGCCAAGATTGCTCCAGCCTTTAACCCTCGTAAGTTGGCTATGGTGAAGATCCCTGAACACTCCATTTCCACTGAAAGCACCCCTGCCCTATTCCACAAATTGACGTAATCCATACCTTCAGCGTAGAAAGCATCACTGGTCCAAACAATCCCAAGGTAATATTTTACACCAAGCTTCTCCGCAGCCTTCACCAAAGCGGAGACAACCTCAAGACTAGCCACCGCTGGATACTCAGGTGGCACATAAGCCTTTGTAGCTCCATCAGTACGCGTCGCAGCTGAAGCAATCACAATATCTCCTGAATCAATTCGCTCTTGGACAGACCCTGTCGTTCCAACCCTAATGAAAGTTTTAGCCCCAATCTTAGCGAGTTCTTCAACGACAGCACAGGCAGATGGACAGCCAATTCCGGTTGAGGTAGTAGAAATAGGAATGCCTGCGAACTTTCCAGTATAAGTGACAAAACCCCTATATTCTGAAACCTTACGAGCTTCATCAAAGAAGGAAGCTATCCGCTCAGCCCGTTTCGGATCGCCGGGAAGCAATACATATTGAGCAACGTCTCCAACCCCACAAAATATGTGCGGCTGAATCCTCTTACTCATAATTGGCGCCTCTGCGACCTTCTTTATTTTCCCTCAGGTTACTTTAAATTTCTACTCTTTTCTTAATGCAACGACTGGATCTAGCTTAGAGGCCCTCCAAGCTGGGTAGATCCCCGCTAGTATGCTTAATGCAGCACAGAAGCCCCATACAAAGATTAGCATTTCCGGAGTGAATACTGGAGTGACTGAGCCCTGCATACCCATTCCTCCTCCCGGCCCCATTCCCACTCCTCCCATACTAGTTCTTAATCCTAGGCCTCCCAGTAAGCTCTGCAGGACGTATGCAAGCCCCATACCTGCTAAGTCACCAACCACACCCCCAATCATGCCGATGAGGACCGCTTCGTTTATGAAGATTCCAATAATCATCCATTTCTTGAAGCCAAGAGCCTTCAGGACTCCAATTTCCCGAGTTCGCTCCATAACTGAAGTGTACAGTGCTGTGAAGATCCCCACCGAGGCCACGATCAAGGAAACAGCCGCTATGCTTCCCATGATTAGCTGGATAGAACCCATTATATTTTCAATCGTTTGAATGATCGACTTGGCTGAGTAGATCTCTATGTTTCCACTAGTAATGCTGCGGATCTCGTTTGTGATGGCGTCAACTTGGCCTTGGTCAATTGCGACTACAAATATGCCATCATAGTAGCCAGATTTTCTAAAAAGTGCGTTTGCGGCAGGGAGTGACAGCATCACCATCCTATCAACAGGGATGAACATGCCGGAAGTGCCCATGTAAGCTAGAATACCTCCCACCCGAAATGTTCGTGTTGACATAGTCACCTTCTGCCCTTCGCGAATTGAGTACTTGATGGTTAGAGCTTGGTTATAGTCTGCGAATGGCGCTGGATCCCCAGGTGGATATGCTATTGTATTACCTAAAATGACATTGACTGAATCTTGGGGAGGCATAAACTCCCCTTTGACAAGTGAGATTGTGGGAAAAATTAGTGGTAGCTTCTGTTGATCAACACCTATGATAAACGTGCTTTTCGATGCGCTCCCAACCGTTACGGTGCCAGTTTGCTGGATGTATGGTATAGCGTCTTTAACTCCGGTTATGCTTCGGAAGAGCATCGTTGTTTGTTCAGTTATCTGGAAGGGGGTGGCACCACCACGGGTACGAGTTGGTTGAACGACAATGACGTTAGCCCCGAGGGCGCTAAACTGTTTTAATACGTACTCGTTCATTCCAGATGTGAGTCCGACAAGTCCAGTGATGAGCGTCGCACCGATGACAACCATGAGTATTGTGAGAATTGCCCGCACTTTACGTTCAGTAAGCGCTTCAAACGACAAGCTGAGAAGGTCAAGCAGGTTCATGGGTTTTCAAACCCTTGACGTGCGGATTTTTTCCTCCTACGTCTGATAAAGTATAAACCCAAAGCGAGCGCTACAAATACAGCGGCCAATATGTAATACATCCAACGTGCCCAGAAGGTCTCCAGTGGACTTTGAGAGGGAAGTTGCGGAGCTGTTGCCGCCTTGGTAGTTACTCTAATTTGAATTGTAGATTTGAAGAAGTGGGTAACATACCTTTCATCTTGGGAGGAGATTAGCAGAGTGAGAGGGTAAGTTCCATTTCCCGCTGTTGGATTTACGCGAACAGTTACGGTGAAGGGGGCGGGAGAATTCGGATCAACCTGCCCAATATACGCAATGCCTTCAGGTCCAATAATCCATGGATTCTCCCTTGCAACTGAAACATTAGTGTACATTGCTGCAGTATTCCCCTTGTTTAATAGATTCGCTGAAACTGAAACACTAGATCCAACAACTGCAACAGTTGGAGTTGTGGATGCGCCGTAGACTACTATTTGAATTAGACCTTTAACATAGAATCCGATGACATGATTCTCTGTTTTTGAGTTTCCATACCGATCTTGATAGGTAAATGCTAAAGTTCCCTGATAGGCACCACCTATAGCACTTGTTGTGGAGAAAATTTTCAGGTTGATTGACACTGTTCCCTTTGCGGGTATGTCAGTAAAGCGCCACTTGTTGTCGCCCATGAGTAATAAGGGGGGTGTAGTTGTCGCCGCCGCCGCGCCTTGCCAAGTTAAGACGCTATCTAAGATTGAAATTGGATCCGAGCCAACATTTGTTATGGTAAGCGAGACATTATTCGCGTAGCCTCCTATTAGTTCACTTCCTGAAATTGAGACTGTCAATGCAGGGTAAACAACTCCAAGGACGATAAGCCCAACTGAAAGTGTTTCTGTATGCACATCTCCTAACTGAGTTTGGTACGTTAAGGACAAGGTAGCCTGATAGGCGGTTCCAGCCGCTACGATTGGAGCATATGCACTTGCACTAATTTTTACTGAAGTTCGCGGGGCTATATCTGTGAAGTGCCAGTGGCTGTCCCCGAAGAGTACTAAAGGAGGAGGCAGGGTAAGATGTAAATCCAGTACAGTGACTGGCATACTGCCATTATTTTTAATTGTGAAATAGAGGTTGTTCATAGAACCTGCCGTTAATTCTCCACCGACAATTGATACCGCCATTAGCGGTTGAATGGCCTCACAAACACGTAGTCCAACCAGGTGTGTTTCGGTTCGGACATTGCCATAGGGAGTTTGATACGCAATGGATAGCGTAGCTTGATAAGTTGTTCCAATTGAGACTAGGGGAGGAACATAAACAGCCAATTGAATTTTCGCAGATTCGCCAGGAGCCACGTTTGTAAAGTGCCAATAATTGTCTCCCGAAAGGATGAGGGGGGTGGGCAAAGTTAGGGACACATCAAGTACAGGCGTTGTGGTGCTTCCATTGTTCAATATATTAATGTACAAGGTGTTGCTTGAACCCGCAGTTATCGAATTCCCAGTCGCAGTAACGACGAGGGTACATTTACCAAGCAGAGGAACACTGACAGCGAGACTTTGATCCTCCCCAGTCACCCAATTGGCACCTATCTGTACTAAATACTTCAAATTCATTTCGCAGGAATATGTGCCAGGAGAAGCAGTTGTATTTATATTCACCCTAAAGGTTAAGGAAAAGGATCCTCCAGGCGGAACCCCTGTTGCTGAACTGTAATATGCCGAAGAATAGGAAGCCCCGGTCACATCGGTAATAGCGGGCGTGGGAAGCCATAAACTGGCTCTAATTCCATTTATCGTATATTGGGTCCACCCATCCGCACCTGTTCCCACATTCTGAATAACCACAGTTAGAGGCACGTTTTGATCGCCAGGATAGACTTCCGCCGTCCGATTTAGTGAAGTTCCCCAGAAGACCTGAACCACGGCAAACGCTGTACGATAAGCATGGGCAGTATGAGTAGTGGAACTGAAGCTGAATAGAGATGCGCATAAGATCATGCTCAAAATGAGATAAGCTTTGAATGGAGTTTTCACTACAGCCAGCCTCCTAGGATGAAATGATCTCCTCTTTAGAGATTTGACCATCATGGAGATGGACTATTCTATCCGTAGCATTGGCCACCTCAGGATTGTGAGTTACAAGAATGAAGGTAGTGCCAAGTTCACTGTTCATTTTTTTCATGAGGTTAACCACTTCCGCTCCAGCCTTTGAATCGAGATTTCCAGTTGGCTCGTCTCCCAAAATTATTGTGGGATCATTGACGAGAGCTCTTGCGACAGCCACCCGTTGCTGTTCACCGCCACTGAGCTCAGTTGGTTTTCGGCTGATTTTATCTCCAAGTCCAACTGCTTTGAGTAGTTCACGAGCCTTCTTTACGCGTTCGCCCCTCGGGACACCTCTAACCATTAAGGGAAGCTCCACGTTCCTCAACACCTCCGACCTCATTATTAGATTATGAGCTTGGAATATGAAGCCGATTTTAAGGTTTCTAAACTCAGCTAATTGACCATCATCCAGGCGGTAAATATCTACGTCATCAATGAATACATGTCCCATGGTGGGCCTATCCAAGGCTCCCAAGAGGTTTAAAAGGGTGGACTTACCGCTTCCAGAGGGACCCACTATCGACATGAACTCGCCTCGCCTGATTTTTAGGTTAACCCCTCTAAGTGCTGGGACTTCAACGGGTCCCATTCGATAGGTTTTAGTGAGATTAACCGTTTGGATTGCGAGTTCACCGCTCAACCTCAACCCCCCAGAGGATATATACAATTCATGTCTTAAAGCTTCTACAAGTGTCAGTTGTAGTGCTCACCAACGATAAGGGTTAGGAAAAGGGAGACGAATCTCCATTTCTTAGAAGTGGATTCGGGATAGGAAGCATTGTAATACAATCTTTTTTCACCTATGCCAGTCTATCGTTTTTTCCTTAATTTTATCTCTCCTCTAAAACCTTTTTCATCTCCAAATACTGTTCCTTTGTTATCTCTCCCCTTGCATATTTGGCCCTCAGAATTTCTAACGCCTCATCGCGATATCTCCACCAAAGCCCACGGTAACCCCGCCATGTTCCCCAGAATGCCAGCCTCGCTATGAGGAGTAGCAGTCCTACAAAAACTAGGAAAACGATAATAGTGCCAATGAGACCGCCAAACCACCAAAGGGGATGCCTTACATATTCCATAATCATCAATTCCTTCACCTCCTCCTGAACTTCTTAAATACGACTATTAGGGCTACTACCATCACGGTAGCGACCCCTATCCCTATCAGCCCCCATGAGGTTGGAGCCGTGGCCGTCACCCTTATTTGGACTTTATCTGACTCGACTTGGTCGCTTAAACCCTTCAATGTAAGCAGGTAGTCACCAGCCACTGTGTCATCAGGCGTCTTCACGACTATAGTGAACGTGGAGTATTCGCGTGGTTTAAGCGACTCTACCTGCGTAGGGGCGATTGATGTCTCCCATCCTTGCGGGGTGTCGACGTTAAGCCTGAGGCCTGTCACAGATGTTTGCCCCGTATTTGTAATCCTTGCCGTAAAGGTGGTGGAGCCTCCCACCGTAGCGCTGGTAAGGAGAGTTGAGGACTCTAGGCTTAGGGCGTAGGAGCCGATGATGGTGGCCTTAAGCTCCAGCCGAGTGCGAACGACGCCGTCCCTTGATTCGACTTGGACTACTATCGCGTAGCTACCAATGTTAGCAGTGCTTGGTGGTGTAACTTCAACAACTAGATTCTCGGATTTGCCGGCTTCTAGGTATAGGCCTGACACCATGGTTTCTCCAGACTTGAAAGCTACCTTCCAATCTTTGGGGTATTCCACGGTGGACAGTAATAGAGACCTATTAGTCTCACCTGAGTTTATGATCGTGATTGGGTATTTCACGACCTTGCCTGCCTCAACCGTTACTTCTAGAAATGTTGCGGCAACAGTAATCTCCTCTTCCTCCTCTTCCACGGCTTCAGTTAGGGTTATGTTTAGTGGGAGGAAGGCGGCTACCTTTCCGTCAGAGGTAGCTGGGGGAGTAACTTCAATGAGGAGGTCTACGAACTCGCCACTATCCAAAGTCACTTCTGTCAAGGCCTGGCTGCCTACGGTTTTAACACAAGTTGTCCAATTGAGCGGGATGGAATCCACAATGACTCTAAACCGCAACTTAACGCTGAAAGGATTTTTCACTCTCACCTGGAATCGAATGGTGTCACCTGGGTTAGCTGACAATCCGGGAAACTGACAGGATAACATGGGCTTATCCGATGGCTCAACTACCACTGAAAGGGTTAAATCTTCAGATGCTACTGGCGATGAGGCCCTAAAGATGAGGGTGTATTTCCCTTCAGCCTCTCCTAGAGGCACGTAAACTTCTATGACGAGGTCTATGAAGCCGCCGCTTTCTAATATTACCTCCTTCATAGCCGCGCCCCCTGCACTTTTGACAACGGCCGTCCAATTTGGCGGAACGGATTCTATGGCAACCAGAAACCGCAGTTTATCGCTGAAGGGGTTTTTCACTCTAACCTGGAATTGGACGGTGTCACCTGGGCTAGCGGACGTTCCAGGGAATTGGCAGGATATTAAGGGCTTATCCGATGGCTTGACTGCTATCGTGAAGTTTAAGGTGGAGGTCGTTTTCCCAGCAGCTGTGAGTGACAAACTGTTGTTTCCGGTTGAGGTTAAGGGAATTGTAGCCTCCAGCTGGAGGTTTAGGCTTGCCCCGGCTGACAAGCGTATTTTTGTAACCTCGCTGGTTTGATCTAAGATCCTCGTGGACCAGTTCTCAGGTTTAGATACAGAGAACTCCACGTCTTCCAACTCCTCGCCGATATTGCTCACTGTGAATGGGAGCGCTAGTATATCTCCAGGACTTGCCACTCGGCTTAAGACCGAAGAGGATAGCCTCAAGGCCCTGCGTAAAACTATATTTTGAAGGTTAAACCATTGAACATTTAATAAAACAGTTTTAGTAACCGTGACGTATCCTGGTTTCGAAAAGTAGATAGTGTATTTAAAGCCAGGATATAAGCTGTAAATAGCGAAGTACCCCCCGGAATACGTCTGTGTGCTAACAACGAAGGCCCCATCTTGAGAGTACACTTCGATCGTAACATCAGCCAGCCCTTCGCCGGCTTCATCTATAACCCTACCACCGACAATAGCCGTCTCCGCTTGTAGTACAACAAGGGTCGATGGCACCGCTACGCAAAGTAGCGAAATCAACAAAAAACAGGCAACTAGTTTTGTTGGACAGCTTACTCCGTAACTTCTCTTCGGCGTCCTCATCATTCATTCACGTTCTCACATAATCAACGGCGCGTCATTTCCACTATGTCTAGTTGCTTCGCTTAGCCTCCTGGTCTGATCTCTGAGCGTATGAACATCATGTAGGACGCAGCGAAGCAGACTACTAGACCTGCTGCTATAGCGGCGACGCTTGGCCAGCTCGCAGCGACACTCTGGGTCACCGTTAGGGCTCTGAAGGGTTGTGCACCTCCTAAGTCCAAGCCGAACAATCCTCCCCTCTGTGTCACGCCTAGAATTGATGAAGCCACTTCGCTGTACAGGTAGGTGGGGGATAGTTTTGAGATGCTGGACTGTATAACGAATCTCTGCTGTATCAGCGCCCGAAACTCTTGGGATTGTTGCGGGTTAAAGCCCTCACTGCCCCGAAGCGCGATTGGCGAAGGCACTATCTGGTTTGCGATGAGCTGTGCGAGAATAGGGATCATTATCGCACAGAAGAGCCATACCGCAACAGATGCTAACGTGGATGTGGACACCTTCTTAGTTAGCACGGAGAAGAGCATCCCTAAGCTGAGCCAGAAAGCTAGGTAGAGTATGGTCAGCAACGAGAGGAGAACGATGCTTAGAGCCTGTTCCAAGGTAGGCCCAAAGCCTAAGACTGGTATTACCACGCCGCACATTATGCCAATCGTGCTCACCGTCAATGTGGCCAGCGCCGCGGCGCCAGCTAGGAACTTGCCGTTGATAACGGAGTCCCTGAATATCGGCTGGGAGAGAAGTACTGAGAGGGTGCCGCTGGTCCTCTCCTTGTTTATGGCGTCGAATCCTAGGACTAAGCCCACTATGGGGCCGAAGAAGACCATCAACTGAACAAACGAGAAGCCGAATTGTGTTCCTGAGAAGATGGCTAGAAATCCAGCTTGAGGGTTGTTCTTTATATATTCTGCTCCCTGATACGCTGATACGCTAGAGAGAAGCAGTATGAAAGCAAATAATATCAAGTAGCGTTTGCTTCCGAAGTGATCGTAAAGCTCCTTCCTACATACAGTAAATATGCCGGCCATCGTCATCGCGCCTCCTGATAGTATTTCATGAAGATTTCCTCCAACGTGTATTCACGGGGTTTCATGAGCAGAATTATCGCCCCATGCTTGGCGATCATTTCCGAAACGCCTTTAGTGTTATCCTCTGTCATGTACACGTATAGCCTATCATTTTCCTCAGTTACGGATGTCACCCCCTCGATGCCTTTCAATTCTCTCACAAGTTCAGGGGTAACTTTACTCAGCTTAAACTCTATGCTCTTTCCCTCTTTTCCCGTCAACCCCTTAGTGAGGTTCTCCATCGTATCTGTGACCAGCAACTTTCCTTGACGTATGATGCCTACTCTGCTGCATGTCAGCTGAACTTCATGCAACAAGTGCGATGACAACAATACCGTTAAGCCTTGATCCCTGTTCAAGCGGAAGATGAGGTCACGTATCTCCTTTACTCCCTCGGGATCTACACCAATTGTCGGCTCGTCTAGGAAAACGATCTTCGGGTTCTTTATCAATGCTTGGGCTATGCCGAGGCGTTGTTTCATTCCCCGAGAAAACTTCTCCACTTTCACGTTCTCCCATTTCGTTAGGCCTACGTCAGCTAAGAGCTCTGTTATCCTTTTCTCTCTCTCAGCTCGGGGTAGGTCGTTGAGCTGCCCGATGTAGTCCAAGTACTGCCTAGCGGTCAGGTCTTCGTAATATCCTGCAAATTCCGGAAGACTTCCCGCAATCTTCCGTACCTCCTTTGAGTTTTTGACCACATCATAGCCACCTACCATTGCGGTTCCAGATGTGGGGGTTGAGAGTCCCATGAGCAAAAGAATTGTAGTTGTCTTTCCAGCACCGTTTGGGCCTAAGAAACCGAAGATTTCCCCCTCATTAACTGTCAGGTTCAGATGGTCGACCGCTGTAATGTCTCCATACATTTTTGTTAGTTCATGGGTTTGGATCATGGGTTGAGACATTTCCTTCGCTCTCCCTTTTTATGCCTTTTACTTTTTACACCTCAGATAGCTTAGGCTTAAGCTGAGGTAGCCTAAAGTTATTAAAGATTTTTCAGAATTAGACCCAATTCTAAGCTTAATCTAATTGGGTAAAATGCGCGTCTGTAAACAAAAGCAAATACCA
>Ga0315268_10004792_pt1 | contig 14608 bp, 13 predicted proteins | sample C1_top_MG_FD_204535 | JGI IMG/M metagenome (GOLD analysis project Ga0315268, IMG submission 204535) | Sediment microbial communities from Yellowstone Lake, YNP, Wyoming, USA - C1_top | ecosystem: Environmental > Aquatic > Freshwater > Lake > Sediment | place: USA: Wyoming | collected 2017-08-01
CTCAACGTGAGGTGCTACACAATCTCTTGCAAGGCTATGCCCAGACGGGCTACGGCCAACAGCATGGCGCAGCCGACATCAGAACCATTGACGACTATCAGCGCGCTTTTCCGGTTGTCACTTACGAGGACTACAAGCCGCTCATCCAGCGCGTGATGACTGGCGAGGTGAGTCTGCTCCTCACCGAAGAGCCAGTGGGTTGGGCGATCACCCGTGGCACAACCAAAGGCGATTCCAAGTTCATCCCGATGACGCCGACCGACCTGCGCACGCGCATCAGCGCCGGTCGAGCGATGATGAATTACGTGGCCGCCAGCGGCCGCTATGACCTGTTCCAAGGGGTCAACCTGAACCTGAATTTTCCTTCGGTGGTGGGGACGGTGCGAGTGGGGGAACGAGAGGTGGCATACGGCTATAGCTCCGGCATCTACACCAAGCACGTCTCGGCCTTTACGCCCATCCGCTCGGTACCGACGCAGGACGAGATTGACGCGCTGGGCGGGGGCAAGACCATCCGCGATTGGGAAGCGCGCTTTGAACTGGCCTACCAAAAATGCAAAGACGAGAACGTCACGCTGGTGGGAGGCGTCGCGCCCACTGCCATCGCGTTTGCCCGCTACCTGCGCCGGGCGCATCGCGTCTATCCGCGAGACCTGTGGAAAACACACATCATGACGCTGGGGAGTGCGCCCGGTATCAACACGCTCTATCAGCCGGCGCTCACGGCTCTGTACGGGCCAGTCGCCATCCGCGAAATCTATGGCGCCACCGAAGGCATGTTCGGCCAGCAGCGAGACGAGCGCCGGGCGTGGGTTCCCAACTACGACCTCTACTTTTTCGAGGTGGAGACCCGGTCGGGCATCAGGCTGCTGCACGAGATGCGTCCTGGCGAGATGGGCAGCCTGATCGTCTCCACGCCCATCCTGGCCCGCTACAAGATCGGCGACCTCATCCTCGCTTTCCAGCCACCCTATTTTCGCTGCATTGGCCGTGACAGATGGTGGACTTCCATCCGCTACGCGTGGGACGAGTTTATGACGTTCAACCTGGGCCGGTTATAGATTGTGGGTTTTGGTTTTGCGATACGAAACCCATTCAGCGCCGCCCGATCAAGACGCGCAACAAAATGAACACGCCGACAGCAATCAGGATGAGCGGCCAAATCACGTCCCAACTCAGCAGCTCGCCCAGTCCGACGCCGATCAGGACAAGACCAAAAATGACGGTGCCGGTCACGGCGCGCCGATAGGCTGGCACAAGTAAGCGAACGGCGACTTCCAGGAGCAGGATCAAGCCGGCCCCAATGAGAATGATGGCCCAGGCTTCAAGCCGTTCGAAACGGGCCAGGAGCCGGAGATTGTCCGCGAGCAGCACCAGGCCAGCCCAGATCAAGATGCCGGCCCACACCATGCCGCTGAGCGGATCACGGCGCCATTTTTCTTCCCAGTTCTTTTCTCCCTTTTCTTCGTGCTTCTCGTCTTTCTCGTGACGCAGCTGTTCAGACATGGTTGCCTCCCTGCATTTCCTTTCGATGCTTTTCACTGTGCGGCTAACGGCTTGCGTCTGGCACTCTCCTTCACCTTGCGGCGCTTGAGCTGAGGTGAAGTCACGGGTTTTGTCGTCGGAACGTGCTCACAAAGTAATCTAGCCCGGTGTTACTATTATAGTCTGAATTGTCGGCCTGGGTAATCGTGACAGACCCGCCATCCATCAGCCAGGCGTGCAACAAGCGACCACGCACCGAACGAAAACTCGTAACCGAACAGATGACGATATTTGTGGTATCATAGCTCTACTAGTTCTGCCCCGTTGATCTTGGCGAAAAACGCCTTCAGGTTGACCGTCATTCTAAATGGTATGCCTTGTGCCAACTGTCCACAATATGAATATTCTGGGTGTGGGTGAATCAAGCTGACCGCAGGCTGCAGTCGGCGCATCGTCAACGGCGGTCTGTCGTCTGCGGTCGGTGGTCATTTGGAGGAATGCATGGCGTCTTCCCGAACATACAACATGGTGGTGCTCGTCAAGCAAGTGCCCGACACGCGCAACATCACGGGCGAGGTGATGAAAGAAGACGGCACCGTCAATCGCTCGGCGCTGCCCGCCGTGTTCAACCCCGAGGATTTAAACGCGCTCGAGATGGCGCTTCAGATCAAGGACCAGTACGGCGGCACGGTCACGGTGGTGACGATGGGACCGCCCGCTGCTGCGCAAGTCTTGCGCGAGTCGCTCTATCGCGGCGCGGATAAAGTTCTGTTACTCACCGATAGGCGATTCGCAGGCGCGGATACGCTGGCAACTTCGTACACGCTCAAATGCGCCATCGAAAAACTCGGCAACTATGATTTGGTCTTTTGCGGTCGGCAGGCGATTGACGGCGATACGGCGCAGGTCGGCCCGCAGATTTCGGAAAAGCTCGGCATCCCGCAAATCACGTATGCCGAATCTATCACAAGCCTGGAAGGCGACGAGATTGTCGTCGAGCGGGCCTTTCCCATGGGGCGTGAATGGGTCAAGTGCACGCTGCCCTGCCTGTTGACGGTCGTCGGCTCCGCCAACCGCCCGCGCCCGCCTTCAGCGCGCAAGTGCATCGAATACAAGCTGGCGGCGACCCCGCTCGAATATCGAACGCTGCTGGGCAAGTGGCCCCAGTTCGAGAGCGAAGAAAAGCTGGACGCTTACCTCGGCAAGCGCAATCTCAAAATCCCTGTGTGGACCGCCGATGATTTGGGCGCTGATCCAGAGAAACTTGGCCTGGGCGGATCGCCCACGCAAGTGTACAAGGTCAATTTTGTAGTGCTGGAAACGACCGAGAGCAAAGAGATTCCGGCCAGCCAGGAAGGCATCGCCGCGTTGATTCAGGAATTGGTCAAAGAGTATATTGTGGGATGAACGACCGCAGACGACAGACCACTAGAGACCTGCGGCGGTCAGTGGTCGGCGGTCAAGAGGAATCGAACATGACAGATAACCGAGACGTTTGGGTGTTCGTCGAGCAAGAAGACGGGCGCATCGCCGACATTAGTGTAGAACTGCTGGGCAAGGCGCAGGAACTTGCCCGGCAATTGAACAGCCGTGTGTGCGGACTCTTGTGCGGCTACCAGTTGGGCGATCTGGCCGAACAAGCGATTCGTCAAGGCGCGGACTGGGTGTTCGTGGCCGATCACGCCGAGCTGGAAGATTACCGCACGTTGCCCTACGCGCGCATCGCCTCTGACCTGGTGCGCGGGCGGCAGCCATACATATTTTTGCTGGGCGCATCGCCCATCGGGCGCGACCTCGCGCCGCGCATCGCGAGCGCCGTCCGCTGTGGCTTGACCGCCGACTGCACTGATTTGCAGATCGGCGATTACGAGTCCAAGAAAGAGAAAAAGGTCTACAAGGATTTGCTCTACCAGATTCGCCCTGCGTTCGGCGGCAACATTATTGCCACCATCGTCAATCCACACACGCGCCCGCAGATGGCGACCGTGCGCGAAGGCGTGATGCGCCGCCAGGAACCCGATCCGGCGCGCACCGGCGGCATCGAAAACGTCGTCCTGCATTTTGAGGAACGCGACCTGGCGTTAAAAGTCTTGAGCCGCGAGATGCGCGAATCAAAAGTCAATCTCAAAGGCGCGCTGGTGGTTGTCGCCGGCGGCGCGGGTGTGGGCAGTAGAGAGAACTTTCAATTGGTTGAAGACCTGGCGCATCTGTTGGGCGGCGAAGTAGGCGCTTCGCGCGCGGCAGTGGACGCGGGCTGGGTCTCGCGTGAGCACCAGGTTGGGCAGACGGGCACGACCGTGCGGCCTCGGCTCTACATCGCGGCGGGCATCTCGGGCGCGGTTCAGCATCGAGCGGGGATGCAGGAATCTTCCAAAATCATTGCCATCAACACCGACCCCAACGCGCCCATCTTCCAGGTTGCCCATTACAAGATCGTGGGCGATGTGGAAAAGGTGCTGCCGATGTTGATCAAGGCATTGCACGACAAAGCTAAATAGACCGCAGACCTTGGACGACAGACCGCCGAGGGTGATTGATCAACCGCAGTCAGCGGTCTGTGGTCTCAATGGAGTTGATTTCATGGCTGAAAATTTCTTTTTGGACAATCTTGACTTGCAGTTCCATCTGAACCACACCGATCTGCGCAAGGCCGTCGAACTCAAAGAAAAGGGCTACTCGTATCGCGAGAAATACCCGGCTGCGCCCACGAGCTATGAAGATGCATTAGACAATTACAGGATTTTGCTAGAAGTGCTGGGCGAGATTGCGGCGACGGTGATTGCACCGCGCGCCGTGGAAGCGGATGAGGAAGGCGCACAGTTCAAAGATGGTCAGGTGACTTATTCTAAAGCCACGCAGGAAGCGTTGGAAGCGCTCAAGCAGGCCGAGCTGTATGGCGCCATGTTGCCGCGGGAATACGGCGGCATGAATCTGCCCGAAACGGTCTTTCAGATGATTGTCGAGATTATCTCGCGCGCCGAAGCGGGGCTGATGACGATTTTCGGTTTGCAAGAGATTGCGTCTTCGATCAACGAGTTTGGCACGGAAGAGATGAAGGCCCGCATCCTGCCGCGCTTTGCTCGCGGCGAGGTCGCCGGGGCGATGGTGCTCACCGAGCCAGACGCCGGTTCGGATCTTGGCTCGGTGCGGACGCGCGCGACGTATGACGAGGCGGCGGGCGTGTGGCGCATCAACGGCGTCAAACGATTCATCACCAACGGCAACGCCGACGTCCAGGTGGTGCTGGCGCGCAGCGAACCGGACAGCAACGACGCGCGCGGACTATCGCTCTTCCTGTTGGAAAGAGACGAGACGGTGGTGATTCGGCGCATCGAAAACAAGGTTGGCCTGCACGCTTCACCCACGTGCGAGATTCAATACAACAACACGCCCGCGCAGCTCATCGGCAAGCGGCGCTTTGGGTTGATCCGTTACGCGATGGCGTTGATGAACGGCGCGCGATTGGCGGTGGCCGCGCAAGGCATCGGCATTGCAGAAGCGGCGTATCGTGAAGCGTGGCGCTATGCCCACGAGCGCGTCCAGTTCAACCAGCCCGTCTTGAAATTTCCTGCGGTCACTCGCATGTTGCTGGCGATGCGAAGCGAGATCGAAGCGGGGCGCGCGTTGATGTACGAGGCCGCGCGCTGGGTTGACCTGGAAAAGGCGCTCGGCAAACACCTCGAAGAAAACAAGTCCGACTCGGAGGCGAAGCAGTTGCTCAAGCAAGCCTCGCGTCTGGCCGAATCACTCACGCCGCTCACCAAGTATTACTGTACCGAGATGGGCAACCGCGTGTGCTATCAGGCCGTGCAGGTGCATGGCGGCGTCGGCTACATGCGCGAGTTCAACGTCGAGCGGCACTCTCGCGACATCCGCGTGACGAATATCTACGAGGGCACGAGCCAGTTGCAGATCGTCGCCGCCATCGGCAAGCTGCTTGGCCACGCGCTCGACGATCTGATCGGCGAGTGGGCTGCGCTCGATTACGGCCCAGAGCTGGAGCCGCTCAAGCATCAGGTGTCGGACGCGACGGCACTCGTCAACCGGTGCGCCGATCATCTCAAAGAATCCGAGACGCCTATCATTGACTATTACGCTTCCGACATGGTGGACGCGGCGATCTATGTCATCAACAGTTGGCTGCTCTTGCAACATGCGCGCGTGGACGAACGCAAGCGCGCTATCGCGCAGGTATACATTGCCGAGCATTTGCCGAGAGTCAAGAAAGCGGTTGCGGCGGTTCAGGCTGCCGACCCCACGCCGTTGCAGGTGCGAGATACGGTGTTGGCAAGCCCGTTCTAGTTTCCCTCCCAACCCGTCGCGAGGCCCGAAGAGTCTGCGAGACCCTTCTGGCCTATTGTTGTTTGACTGCGGAAGGCAAAAAAGGTAACCATTCAATCCACTGTCATTGCGACCCCGCAAAAAGCGGCGGAATTGTTCTCGCCCGTCAAACTGCCGTGCCCGCTAAATCGCCTATTGCACGTTCCGCGCAAGTGGGCTAGAATACAAACAATCTATGCAACCGACGCCGACGACGTCCAACTGACGTGGTCGGTTTGTTGTTTTCGATGAATTTGGGAACGAATGAAGCTCTCTCGCACTCAATCGAATCTGTTGATCGCGGTCATTCTCGTCGCGGGCATGGCCTGGACGGCGGCTTCGCGCGTCCCCGCAGGGGCGGATCAAGCCACGCGTGACCGCGCTCGACGCGCCACGCCCGGCATCGAACTCGACACGCTCGACGGCGGCAAGTTCAAGCTGGCCGATCAAGTCGGCAAACCGGTGGTCGTCAACTTTTGGGCGACGTGGTGCCCGCCTTGCCGAGCCGAGTTGCCTGCATTCGAAGAGGTGTACAAGAACAATCGCGACAAGGGGTTGGTCGTCGTCGGCGTTGACGTGGCCGAGTCGCCCGAAGCCGTTGCCAAATTTGTGAGCGACATGGGCCTATCCTATCCCATCGCGCTTGACATGGACGGCGAGACAACAGAGCTGTATCGCATCCAGGGTATGCCGACGACGTTGTTCATCGGGCGCGACGGCCAAATCAAAGACACCGTCATCGGCGGGCCATTGACCAAGGCCGCGATTGAAAGTAAAGTTGCCGAGTTGCTCAAGTGATTTTTGATTCCTGGTTGCTGATTGCAGAGTTGAAATCAGCAATCTAAAATCTGACATGATTTTTCCGATACCTGTCATTCACATCTGGCGAGTGGCGATCCAATTGCCTGGTATGACGCTGCTGTTCGGCTTTTGGGCATCGCTATGGCTTGCCGCACGCGAGGCCAAACGTGCCGGGCTGAGAGAGGAGGGCGTCTACACCGCCGGCTTTTATGCGGCGGTCGCGGGCCTCGTCGGTGCGCGATTGTGGTATGTGGCGGCTCATCGTGAGGCATTCGCAGGCGACCCATTGAGCATCGTCGCGCTCAACTTGAGCACGCTCGACGCTACGGGAGGATTGATCGTCGGTGTGCTGATGGGAGCGGCGTATGCATGGAGCAGAAGGCTGATCAGCGCGCGATGGCTTGATGCGCTTGCGCCCGGTGTAGCCTTGTTGATCGCCGCAGTGTCGCTTTCCAACCTGTTTTCCGGAGCGGCGTACGGCACGCCTTCGACGCTGCCCTGGTCAATCATGTTGTGGGACACTGAACGTCACCCGACCCAAATCTATGAAATGATGGCGGCATTGGTGACGATGGTCGTATTGCTCATCGCGCTTCGACGCCAGCAGAAGGCGGGAAATGTTGCCTTGCTGTTCCTGGCGTTGTATGCAGGACAGCGCGTGTTCCTGGAAGCCTTTCGCGTGGAAAGCTGGCTGCTGCCTGGCGGCTGGCGTGTGGCGCAGGTGGTCGGGTTGATTGTGCTTGGCGTTTCGCTGGCGGCCTTGTCGCGCCGGTCAGAGAAGGGTAGCCAGCCAGCCGTTGCAGGTCCCGATCAGGGGGATGACGAGTGATCAGAAAGAGGAATTGCTGTGAATGATATGGCTGTAGCACGAAAAGAGGACTATGCCTCAACACACGCTCAGTCAGCCGTGTTGTGGCTTGCGCGCCACTGGCTGGCGGTGTTTAACATCGCGTGGGGCATTTTTGTGATCCTGCCCTGGCTTGCGCCGATTCTCATGCGCTTCGGTTTGACCGGCCCAGCGCAAGCCATCTATTTCGGCTACAGTTTTGTGTGTCACCAATTGCCGGAGCGCTCGTACTTTTTGTTCGGCTCGCAACCGTCCTATCCTCTGGCTGCGATCAACCGCGTGTGGCCCGGCACTGATCCGCTCACGCTGCGCCAGTTCATCGGCAACGCCGAGTTTGGTTACAAAGTCGCGTGGTCGGATCGGATGGTGTCGCTGTACACCGGCATCTGGATTGGCTCGCTGATCTTTGCATTGGTGCGGCGCAGGCTGAGGCCAATCTCTCTTTTGACCTATGTGCTCCTCGCCCTGCCGATGGCAATTGACGGCACGAGTCACCTCATCAGCGATTTGTGGGGCATCGGCCAGGGCTTTCGCGATTCGAACGAGTGGCTGGCGGCGCTAACCCATCACGTTTTGCCCACATGGTTCTATGCGGGTGATGCGCTTGGCTCGTTCAACTCGTGGATGCGCCTGATCACAGGCTTGCTGTTCGGACTCGGCACGGCGGCGCTCCTGTTGCCGTATCTGGAACCATCTTTTGCTCAGATGCGCGAGCAGTTGGAACGGCAAACGTAAACGTCAAACGTAATCAGCGGTCTGGCTGACGTTTGACGCTTGCTCCATGCTTCCTTGTCAGCCAACTGTCCGCCCGAATTCTTCCCCAGGTGGTTGAATCCCCTAACAACATGTGATACAATCAGCACGGATTCAAACGCTTTTCTTCGTTCGCCTCTCGCTCTTCAAAACGGAGGTTAAAGTGCAAGCTCTTGCCGAACTGTGGACATTCGCCGTCGCCTGGTACAACCTGCCGTTTACACTCGCCATTCTGGCCTTTCTCGGTCTCTCTGCCGTGCAGTTCATGGGATTGGAACAAGACCACGACGCCGCTGCCGATGCCGAAGCCGATGTTCACGTTGACCTCGACCACGACATGAGTGTAGAACACGACCTCGACATGGATCATGACCTCAGTGTGGATCACGATGTGTCGGTCGAGCACGATGCCGACCTCGGTCACGACCTTGACCACGATTTGGACCATGACCTCGGTCACGATGTGGATCATGACGTGGATCACGACGTAGCGCACGATGTCTCGGGCGGCGCGCCTGCCTGGGCCAGCGCGCTGAGGTTCCTGGGCGTGGGCCAGGCGCCTGTCACCATGATCCTGCTTGTCTTGCTGGGTGGGTTCGGTATCCTGGGCTGGATTGCAAACGCCTCCGTGCTGGGGTTTTCCAAGATATATCCGAGCTGGGCGCTGCTGCTGGTTTTGTTTCTGGATGTGCTCGTAGCGATCTGGTTCACGTCGCGTGTGGCAGGTTTCCTCGGTCGAGCGGTGCCCGCGTTTTCCAGCACGGCGACCTCGGTCAAGCGGCTTGTCGCGCGGCGCGGGCATGTAGTCAGCCCGCAGGTGGATGAGAAATACGGGCAGGTCAAGGTGCGCGATACGGGCGGCACGCTCATCACCGTGTTTGCGGTGGTTGACCCTGGCAAGCCGCCCATCCCACGCGATACCGAAGTGATCCTGGTCGAGTACGACGAGGCGAAGAAGGTGTTTGTCGTCGTGCCATCGGATTTGTGAGACGTGAAGAGACTGAGGTTCACATGCTACCAGAACCAAGCGGCCAATACACTACTCTGTTCGGGCAGTGGAATCTGAAAAATGGAATAGGCTACCTTTTGATCCTGAGCGGCCTGGGGGCGGCGTTTGGAGTGCTGCTGGAAATCTATGCGCTGTTTACCGATCCGCAGGAACTGGCCTTTTTCCGGCAATTGTTTCCGGATCGCCTGGCAATCAGTTGGGAAGGCGGACTGGTGTCGGTGCCGCCAGAGATTCTGGCTTACGCTTTGCCCATTGTCTTGTTGTCTATCGCCGTGGGGATTGCAAATACCTTGATCGGCGCAGGCTCGAATCTCCTGCATCCCAAACGCTAATACGATGAACTAAGGAGGCACCCATGAATCCCGTCATACTGACTGGCACCATCGCTTGTCTTGTCGGCGTCGCAATCCTGGTGTTCTTTGCGATGATCGCCAAGTCCTACGTCAAAGCGCCTGCGAACCGCGCCTTTGTCCGCACGGGCGGCTTTTTCCGCAAGCCCGACGCTCCACCCAAAGTGGTGATGAACGGCGGCGCGTGGGTGTTCGGGTTCGTCCACGTCGTCACGTGGGTGGACCTGGGCACGATGGCGATCGAGATCGAGCGCACCGAGCAGAACGCACTACTCACCAAAGACCCGCAGTACGCCGACATCAAGGCCATCTTTTACATCAAGGTCGCCCCGACCATCGAAGGCATCATTGACGCCGCGCGCACGATTGGATTAAAGTCGGTGGACGCCAACGCCGTCAAGACGCTGGTGGAAGCCAAGCTCGACGGCGCGCTGCGCGATGTGGCGGCCACGTTCACCTTGATGAGCCTGCACCAGGAACGCGAAAAGTTCATCATGGAAGTCCAGAACCGCGTCAAGAGCGACCTGGAAGAAAACGGCTTGGTGCTGGAAAGCGTGAGCATCCTCACGCTCAAGGCCGCGCGGCAAGGCTCGTTCGGCACGGACGACGTATTCGGCGCGCAGGTCGCCCGCGCCAACGCCGAAGTCATCCAGTTCGCCCAGCGCGAGCGGAACGACATCGAGCGCAAGACCGAGGTCGAGATCAAGAATCGAGACACCAACACCGCCAAAGAAAAGCTCTCGCTCGAGCAGGACCTGGCCTTTGCCGCCGCCACCCAGGATCGCGAGGTCCGCACGCGGCAGGCGCTCGAAAAAGCCACGGCGGAAAAATCCATCTACGAGCAGGAACAATCGGCGGAACAGGCGCGCATCGCCAAAGAGCGCGCAGTTCAGTTGTCCAAGATCGAAATGGAGCAAACGCTCCAGGTGCAAGAGGAGCGCAAGAAGCAAGAGACGCAGGTCGCCGAGATCACCCGCAATCAGACGAGTGAAGTGACCGACCAGGCCAAGCAGATCGCCGTGCTCAACGAACAGCAGAAGCGAGAAGCGGCGGAGCGGGAGCGTTTGCTCGTGGCGGCTCAACGCGAGCAGGCCTCGCAAGATGTCAAGACGGTCGAAGCGACCGGCCAGGCCAAACGCGAGGCGCAGATTCAGGTCATCCAGGCCGAGCGCGACGCGCAGCGCGTGATGATTGACCGCAAGAACACCGTCGAGATCGAAGCATTGAAGAAAGTGCGCGAGGCCGAAGCGCAGGCGGCCGCGCTCAAGCAAATCGCTCAGGCCGAGTTCGACGCGGCCCAGAAGCAGGCCGAGACCAAGCGCACACAAGCGCAGGCCGAAAGCGATGCCGAAAAGATGCTGGCCGATGGCGAGCGCGCCCGCGCCAGCGCAACTGGTCTGGCCGAAGCCGAGGTCTTGCGCGCCAAGGCCGAAGCCATCCGCCTGCAAGGTCTGGCCGAAGCAGAGGCGACTCGCGCCAAAGGTTTGGCCGAGGCGGAAGCTATCAAGGCCAAGGGCCTGGCCGAAGCCGAAGGTCAAAAGGCCAAGGCCGAAGCGTTGGCCGCGTTCGACAACGTCAGCCAGCAACTCGAACTGCAGCGGATGCAGCTCGAAGCGCAGGTTCAAGTGGGCGTGGCGCGCGCGCAAGCCATGGGCGCGGCGATTGCCAACATGCAGATCAAGATGTTCGGCACGCCCGAAGCTGCCGATAGCATTCTGCGCCTGATGTCGTTCGCGGAGGGCATGAACGATGTGGTGGGCCAGATGCCGCCACAGGTGAAGGAACTCGGCAGCCAGTTGCTCGGCAAGGTGATGGGCAATGGCAAGCTGGGCCGGGCAATGACGATGGAGCAGGCGGCCGCCATGATGCCGCAGCTCATGTCGCTTGTGGATCGCACGCTTGACGTGAACCAACTCAAGAAGGAAACGGTCGCAGAGGTGCTGACGCGGCTTGAAGATAAAGCTGCCGAAGCCGACAAGCCGTTGGTGGCTCAGGCGCGCGCGATGCTCGTCTTCCTGCCCTTCATGGCCGACATGAACTTTGAGGATGTTTACCTGCGCTACGCCGCAGCGACCAAATAGATTCACCGCAGAGGCGCTGAGGGCGCAGAGACCAATGAAAAAGCTCGGCGTCCTCTGCGTCTCTGCGGTAAAAAGATGCCTGTGCAAACGCAAAATCTTCTTGATCGCATCGCCGTACTGCTCAAGGTCAATCTGCAAGACCTGTTGATGGAGTCTGCCGACCCGCAAGAGGCGGCGGCGCACTGGCGCGCCGAGATCAAGAGCGGACTGGCAGACGCCAAAGACGCGGTTGCCAGGGCGCTGGCACAGGAACGCCAGATCGAACGGCGGTTGCAGGCGGCGCAGTCATCTATCGAAAAGTGGGATGCCAAGGTGGATGCGGCCTTGCAGGCGGGCGATGAAGACCGTGCGCGCACTGCGCTCAATCGCAAGATGACCTGCGAGCGCATCACGCAAGACCTGCAAGCGAAACTCGATCATCACCGGCAGGTGATCGTCAAGATGAAGGCGAGCGTCAACGCATTGCAGGAAAAAGGGCTGGACCTCGAAGGTTTTGCCCCCTTTGCCTCGCTACGGGGCGCTACGCAAAAACCAAGGTCTGGGAGTAAAACTCCATGATGCACGCTGTGCGTACTCAACCCGCGCCCGACATGCTGAAAGCATTCACGGGCGTTTCGAGCCAGCAAATTGTGGAGGCTGTGCGCACCCTGGTCCAGAGGCGCGGCGAGATCGAATCCGATCTGGTCGAGCGGCTCACACGCTACCCGATGGAAACGCTGGCAGGATTCCTGCTCGGCGCATCGGCGGCGTTTTACCTGGCCGAGCGCGACGTGAATCCCAAGATCAAGACCTTCGTGGACGCGCTATATTACCTCAGCACGTGCCTTTCCGTGGGCTATGCCGACATTTTCGCGCAAACGCAAACAGGCCGCGCCATCGCCACGCTGGTGATGACCGTCGGCCCGTCACTCAGCAGCGAACTGCTCGACCCGCCGCACAAGGCCGCTTCTGCGTCGTCCGTCAACCAAGAAATGATAATTGAGCGGCTGGACGCGATTCTGGAAGAGTTGCGTAAACGAAATACCGAATGAGAATGTCGAATGTCTATGCCGTTCGTCAGTCGACATTCGTCATTCGGGATTAATCAGATGAGTTCAAACCTCGCCGTAAAGTGCCTCAGCATCGGCGGCTCGTAGACGATGCGCAGGCCGCGCAAATTCTGGCGCTTCTCATACACCCTCTGGCACGTTTCCACCACGTAATCGAGATGGCTCTGCGTGTAAACGCGGCGCGGAATCGCCAGCCGCACGAGTTCTAGCGTGGGGAAAACCATCTGCCCCGTGTCCGGATCCTTTTCGGCAAACATCACGCTGCCGATCTCGACCGTGCGGATGCCGCCTTCAACGTATAGCGCCACACTCAACGCTTGCGCGGGAAACTCGGTCTGCGGGATGTGTGGCAAAAAGCGTCTCGCGTCGAGATAGATGGCGTGCCCGCCAGGCGGCTCCAAAATCGGGATGCCCTCTTCGACCAGCCGGTCGCCCAGGTATTGCGTGTGCGCGATGCGGTAAGCCAAATACCCTTCGTCCAGACCTTCCCACAACCCGCGCGCAATCACTTCCAGGTCACGCCCTGCCAGTCCGCCATACGTCGGAAAGCCCTCGCGCAAGATCAACTCGTTGCACACCCGCTGATAAAGGTCGGCATCACGCAGGGCAAGAATGCCGCCAATGTTGACCAGCGCATCCTTCTTGGCGCTCATCAATGCGCCATCGGTGTAAGAAAACATCTCGTTAGCGATTTCGAGCGTGGACTTGCCTTGGTAGCCCGGCTCGCGCAGTTTGATGAAATAGGCATTCTCGGCGTAACGCGCCGCGTCAATAAAAAATGGGATGTCGTGTTTATGCAGCATGTCACCCGTCGCGCGAATATTTTCCATCGAGACAGGCTGACCGCCGCCGGAATTGTTGGTGACGGTCAACATGCCCATCGGGATGTTGTCGCATCCGACCGTGGCGATGAACCCCTCCAGTCTTTCGAGGTCAATGTTGCCCTTGAACGGCGCGTGCACGGTCGGGTCGAGGCCCAGGTCGGCGACGAGGTTGACCGGCCGCCCGCCGCGCGCCGCGATGTTGGCGTGCGTTGTATCAAAGTGCATATTGCTGGGGACTTGCATTCCCTGCCGCACGGTGACGGCGAACAGGACATTTTCTGCCGCGCGGCCCTGGTGCGTCGGCACAACGTAGGGCATCCCAAAGATACGCTTGACCGCATCCTCAAAACGAAAGAACGATTTGGCCCCGGCATACGACTCGTCGCCTTGCAGGAGCGCGCCCCACTGAGCATCGCTCATCGCCGACGTGCCCGAATCTGTGAGCAGGTCAACGTAGCAGTCTTGAGCGCGAAGCTTGAACAGGTTGTAGCCTGCTTCGGCGATGAATCGCTCGCGCTCCTCGCGTGTGGTGAGCTTGACGGGTTCGATCGCTTTGATGCGAAATGGTTCCTGGGGAAAGGTCGCCATGGTAACTCCTTCATACTGCATGATGAGGTCTACGCAGAACACAGCAGAATAATACCACTACCGGGCAATGAAGGCTAATAGTGGATTGTGTCGGTGTGTTGACAGTGCTGAGGATCGAATTCGCCTAAAACCAGCGTCTTCTCCAACCAATTTCTTACCGCATTCTTACTTACGCAGCGTTTTATGCTGCTTTCACCGATTATTGTCATAGAATTGTTACTGCAATTATACCCTCATCGTGTTACAATGCGGTAACATCATTTCAAGGGTGAGGCCCTCACTTGATGCAAGACCTAATTGCCTCTGAACGGAATCGTTCCCACTATAGCGAGCAGTTTACTCGCTACCTCGTTTCATGTTGTCTGCTATGTGTCACGGCCGCTACGAACGACTCAAAAGTCCATTGAGGAGGTGATGACGGAAGAAATCTCTACCAATAGCTTCACACTGCTTTAGACAGATACTCGATTCAAAACCACGCTAAGGGTTCAGGCAACCTTC
>Ga0315268_10004793_pt1 | contig 14607 bp, 20 predicted proteins | sample C1_top_MG_FD_204535 | JGI IMG/M metagenome (GOLD analysis project Ga0315268, IMG submission 204535) | Sediment microbial communities from Yellowstone Lake, YNP, Wyoming, USA - C1_top | ecosystem: Environmental > Aquatic > Freshwater > Lake > Sediment | place: USA: Wyoming | collected 2017-08-01
TATGCGCTTGGCGACTACGTGAAAAAATTCCACTGCCATTTCTCGGAGATAAACTACTCGGAAAAAGGCGAGCTCAACCATCTTGTCCTTGGCACCAAGGATGAGCCCCCCTTCAAGCCATTCATGAAGGTCCTTGCAGAGAATGGCTACTCGGGGACTGTGATATGCGAGTCCCCGCAGCTTGACATCGATGCCTTGAAAATGAAGAAAGAGTATGAGCGCATTGTAAGGATGAAATGATGAAACTGCTGATAGACTGTCTGGAGGAAGGGTCTGCCTATCTGCGCGACCGCAAAGAGCTTCTCATCAAGCTCGAAGCCCAATACCGCCGGGTCGCAGACAACGACATAAAGACTGAGATCGCAGAGATAAAGAGGGGCATGGCCAAGAAAAAGGCCGAGATGAAGGAAGAGATCCTTCTCCACCTTGAAGAGTTCCGCTACCTCAAGAGCTATTTCCCTGGATTGCTGGAGGTCCTGCTGGAGGACCCTCTGGTCGGAAAGATTGTTTCAGACAAGTCCTGGCTCCTTCATTTCAAACCGCTCACGAAAGAGCAGGCTGGCATTACCCTGGCCCAGATAAGGGCGCAGAGGGTTCAACTGAGGGAAGCAAGGAAATTCGTGATAAAGTGGGCCGGAAGGGTCAAATCCAAGACACTTGTGCAAAAATATCCGGCGCTCAAGGGGCACATCCAGGGTGATTTGGACCGGGATGATGTGCTCGAAGCCATAAAAAAGGCAGACCTGGGCCTCAGGAGGCAGGGCTGGCTCGTCCTCATCAATGATTCGCTGATCGGCCTTCCGCTCGGCAAATTCATGCATAAGCTGGCCGAGGCGCGCCATTCCGAGGCGAAAGCCCTGGAAGACCATCTGCGCAGCCAGGGAAAAGGGACTTTCGCAGAGGTCAACAGCCTGCGGAATGCCCAGCGTGCGCAAAAGAAGCGTGAGCATTACGAGGCTGTGCTGAGGCAGATCCTGCTGGCCAATCCCTCCTATCTCAGGGAGCTGAAGAAAAAGAAGCACTGGCTGGCCAGGGAGAAGAAGGACCCATTGCAACGGTTTGCCGAAACAGTCACCCCCCACTCTGTCCGCGAAAAAGCCTGGATGAATGAGATGAAAAAGAGGCTGGCGGCGGACGACCGCTAGTGCTTCCTGCCAGAACCTTTCTTGTATTTCTCAACCAGGGCCCTTATCCTGTCGAGCGTCTCCTGTGGAGGTTTTTCTATCCTCTCGCCGACGTTCCAATACCTTCCGTTGTGATAGACAAGCGGCTGCTTTTCCGGCAATGCGGAGATTTCAATTACCTCCCCTACATAGGTTAGGTGGTCCCCCAGCTCGTACTTCCCGAGCAGTCGGCATTCGGCATTCATCACAGCCCCCTTAACCATGGGCGCGTTTATCTTCTTGCCTTTGTAAAGCTCAATGCCCAGCTCCTGCAGCACTCCTATCTTATCAACCTCATTCCCGTGGCTGCCACCCGCGATGCTGGCCACGCTGGCCTGGTCCGATGCGCAGATATTGACTCCGAATTCCCTGCTCACATCGATATTCTCAGCTGTCGCATCCACAGCATGGATGCATATGGCAATCAGGCTCGGAGCATGCGATATGTGATGTGTCCATTCAGCAGCCATTATGTTCGGGCCATGCGGCCCGCTGCTTGTTATCAAGCCAAGATTAGTGACAAACTTCCTTGTCCTTTCATCATCCCCTGCCAGATTCATTCTTTAATCCCCCAAAACGCCCTAGCTTTTCATCGCCCTTATGCGCTCGGTAATCTTTCTCTTTAATGCATCGCTTATGCGCGGGTCGTTCTCGAAAAACAAGGTGTAGAAGTTCGAAATCAGCTGCTTCGTCTTTTTCGGGTCGATTTTCTGCGCTTTAAGTATGTGCTCATCGCACTTCGGGTCGTCCAGGAAAAGATAGCATACCGCAAGGAAGAAATGTGATACCACATCGGACTGGTCAAGGCCGAGAGATTGGAGGAACTCTTCCTTCGCATCCTCAAGCTCGAAAATCTCGAAATGAGCCATCCCCTTCATGCGGTAGTACTCTGCCTTCCTTTTCAGCGAAAGCGCCCTCTCTAAATGCTCCTGCGCGGCATCATAGCTCTTCAATTTAAGCGAAACTATGCCCCGCAGGTACCAAAACTCGTCGTTCCCCTTGTTCGAGGAGAGAAGCCGGTCTAGAACTTTCCCTGCCTCTGCGTATTTCTCCTGGGCTAGAAGCTGCCGTGCCTCATCGGCTTCGTCCATGGTTTTATGATATCCAATATGTAATTAAAACAAAGCGCCTCTCCGGCGCTCAGCAGTCTTTTAAATGCTTGCTTATAATACTATTACAGATAACGTTAAAAAGTGGAAACATGGCAGGCGAAACTTTCCGTGAAGTCGAGGCGGTAAGGCCGCCGGAGCGGGGGATGCTCCCAAGAGTCCAGAGGGAGGAAGCGCTTCATCATCCGATTGAGGCCTTGGGAAGGGCCGCGGCCAATCTGCGGCTTTCTGCCGAATCCACCCACAGGGACTGCGCCCATGCGGATCTTGCCTGCCGCATCACAAGGAACGTGGATGCGCTCGGCCGTGAGGGCACGCCACCGCTGCCTGCCAGTTTTATGCGAATGCTCCAAGCTTCTGATTGATTTGCAATTTTTACAGCAGGTTTTATTAATTCACTTAGCGCTATCGATGCGTGATTAAAATGGCAACCAAAAAGAAGGCCAAGAAACCTGCAAAGCGGAAAATGACAAAGAAAAAGCACGGGAGACGCTGTTCCTGCTGCTGATTTTTCTCTTTCTTTTTGTTTTTCATTCCATCTCTATTGTTCCAGGCGGCTTGTTTGTTATATCATAAACAACCCTGCCGACCGAGCGTATCTCATTTGTTATCCTTGTCGATATCCTTTCGAGAACATCAAAGGGTATGTGCGAGAAATTCGCAGTCATACCATCAAGGCTTTTTACCGCCCGAACGACAACTGTGTACTGGTATGCCCTCTCATCCCCGCGCACGCCTACTGTTTTCGAAGGCAAAAGCGCGGCGAAATACTGCCATGGCCTTTCCATCTTCCCCGATTTCCAGGCAGCGTCCAACTCTGTTTCGACTATGTCGCATGCTTCCCTGACTATGTTGACTTTCTCCTCGCTCACTTCTCCCACAACACGCACGGCGAGTGCAGGTCCAGGGAATGGTTGCCTCTGGTGTATGCTTTCAGGTAGGCCGAGCTCTTTCCCTACCAGCCGCACCTCATGCTTGTAGAGCTCCCTGAGCGGCTCGCACAGCTTCAGGTGCATCTTCTCCGGAAGCCCGCCGACATTGTGGTGGCTTTTTATCGTATCCCTGCCCATGCCTCCGCTTTCTATCCAGTCCGGCGCTATGGTGCCCTGAATGAGGAACGTGACGTTGTGCTCCTTGGCTTCCTCCTCGAAAACACGCACGAAAAGCTCACCGATTATCTTTCTTTTCCTCTCAGGTTCGCTCACGCCCTTCAGCGCATCCAGGAACCTTTTCTTCGCGTCAACTACCGTGAGTTCAACCCCAGCGGATTTCGCAGCCTCCCTGACCCTGTCGGTCTCATTCTTTCTCATGAGGCCGTTGTCCACGTATACGACATGAAGCTGGCCGGGCACAGCCTTGGCGGCGAGCGTCGCCGCAACGAACGAATCAACACCGCCCGAGACAGCGGTAATCGCTTTCTCCTTCCCCATGGTTTTCCTGATGTCCTTCACGGACTGCTCTATGAACTTTTTCGGGTCAAAAGGCATTGCTTACACCCCTGCGGACTGCGCGGGCAGCGGAACATTGAAGAGTCCAACCGCGTTCTGGATTGCAAAGAACGCGATTGGTATTGCAACCGCGCTCACAACCACAAATATCACGAATGCATGAAGAAAGGATATGTCATGGACAAGCGCGTACGCCCTGCAGCGTACGAAAAAACCAAAATACATGAAGAGAAGCCAAAATGCGAAGAATGCCAGATAGGAAAGGAAAGGCACCGGGGCCAGGAGCTCCAGCGCCATGACCATGGACATGGAAAGGGTCAGGATGGATGCCAGCTGGTACTGTTTCTTGAACTCTCCTTTGCCCCCCGTAAGCTTCAGCAGCCTCCAGGCTACCCACTCGTAAACCAGGGTAAACACCATGCTGAAAGGCACGATGAACAACAAAAGGTACAAAGAATATGGCACAAGGCCGCTGAAATCGATTTCAGGTTCGATGTCAGCCCCATGCAACTCGGCAATCGTCTCGTATCTGAACGCTTCGAAATAGGTCATCCCTATGCTTGAGAGAAAGGCAAGGATCACCGCGATGATCGCAGCCGCAAAGAAAACAATGGCTCCTGCCCTGAGACTGGCCTGGGGGAGAAGGCTCTCAAATGTGCTGTCTATCCGGTCATAATGGAAAAGCTCCTTGGCGCTATCCCATGACAAGCTCAACTTCTCAATGTCCTGCCATATTGCCACTGGCTCGTGCTCTTTCTTTCTCCCGCCTTTCATGCACCCCTATCGTAGCGACGATTTAAATAAATTCACAACGTTCTCTTCACATGCGGTTTATAGCAGACCTTCATGTTCACAGCAAATACGCCAGGGCGACCAGTCCGCAGTGCGACATAAAAGGGCTCTCCCAAGGCGCTAAAATCAAAGGCATAAACGTCATAGCCACAGGGGATTTCACCCACCCGGTCTATTTCAACGAGATAAAAAATGCTTTGAACCCTGGGGCCAGCGATCCTGAAGGCACGGGCCTTTTCGATTATGATGGTGTTAAATTCCTGCTTTCCACAGAGGTCAGCGTCATTTTCGAGAAAAACGGCAAAACCAAAAAAATGCACCATGTGCTTCTTGCCCCATCGCTGGAAGTCGCAGGGCAGATAAACGACCGCATATCGAAATTCGGTGGCCTTAGTGAAGACGGAAGGCCCACCTTAATGATTTCCAGCGCAGCTTTGGTTGAAGAGCTGTTGGGAATCTCTCGGGATATCATGATAATCCCGGCTCACGCCTGGACCCCTTGGTTCTCGATTTTCGGCTCTAAATCCGGCGTGGATTCCGTGGAGGAGGCGCTCGAGGACCAGGCAAAGAACATCCATGCCCTGGAAACAGGCCTTAGCAGTGACCCTGCCATGAACTGGATGCTCAGCTCTCTCGACCGTTTCACCCTGGTCTCCAACAGCGATGCCCATAGCCTTGGGAAGCTGGGAAGGGAAGCCAACGTATTCGAGCTGGAAAAAATAACCTACAAGTCGCTGACCGAAGCCATAAAGACCAGGAAGGGCTTTGTGAAGACCTACGAATTCTATCCAGAAGAGGGCAAGTATCATTACGACGGCCACAGGAACTGCAATATCCTGCTTTCGCCGTGGGAGTCAAAGGAGAAGAACAATACCTGCCCGGTATGTCGCAGGAAGCTCACAATAGGCGTAATGCACCGTGTCGCCGATCTGGCAGACCGCAAGTTCGGCTTCAAGCCAGAGGCCGCAGTGCCGTTCCAGCACATCGTCCCGCTTTCGCTTATTATCGCAAAAAGCCTCAAAAAGCCCGAAACCTCGCAGCTAGTCCTGGATGAGTACTCCAAGCTAATCCGCTATTTCGGCAATGAATTCGCTGTTTTTGACGCCCCTGCAGAGCAGATAAGGCTGGCCACCAGCCCCCAGATTTACGAATCCCTGATGAGGGTACGGGAAGGCAAAATAAAATGGATTCCTGGCTATGATGGCGTCTTTGGTGAGCTGATTCTGGAAGATTCGACATCTGTCGGAAAAGGCAAAACAGTCGATAAAAAACAGAAGAGTTTGAGCGATTTCTAGAAGTCAGAAACGGGCGGTTTGGGCAGTCTTTCTCGTTCTGCTTCTGCCGCAGCTATTATCTTGCGGGCATCATCGCGGCTCAGCCCGTATCCTAATGCCCGTTGTTCCCCTATTAGGGTGTTGTAGTTCATTACTTCTATCCGAAGATATAATGTCGCAGCCCTTCTCAGGATGTCTTCACGGCCGGCGCTATAGGCATTTTCAGCCGCTCCAAGAGCAGGACCTGCAGCATCTTCGTATTCTTTCCTTTCCATCAATACCTGGGCAAGCGCCAGAGCGCTCAAAGCTTTTAGAACACACTCTTTCTGCGACGTCTTGATGGGAGGAAGCGGCTCAGTCCTTGCCTCTCTTGTGGCCTTGGCCACATCTTCCGCCTCTTCGCTGGTCAAACCGTATGACGTCGCCATCATTATTCCTGATGTGCTTTCGTTTCTCATAACTGCCGCCTTAAGATACGTCTCAGCGGCTATCCTCATGTGCAGTGCAAGCCCATTCGTCTTTGCCTTTTCTGCGGCAGTAAGCGCTTCTTTGCCAGCATTATGGTAGTCTCCTTTAGAGAAATGGACATGGGCAGACATGATGAGATTTGCCACTTCCGCCTTTATCCTGCAGCTCTCCAACACGCCGTCGGTCATGGGAGCCATCTGAATGCCCCGGGCTACGGCTAGCGCCACAGCACCTTCTTTTCTTGTTGCAAGGGAGGTAACCATGTATTTCACCTAACTATAACTTTATCAGAAACAGTTTATAAACCTTTCTTTTTCACTTTTTATAACAATTAGTATGGTGAAAACACCTGCGTTGCTTATACCATCCGGCGTCATTTATTCGTCGGTCGCACCACGTCTTGGGAAGGCTAATTCTCTTGCTTCCATGGCACTTTCTTCAGCATTTCTTATCCTGCTCATCTCGTCATACGTCAGGCCATACCTGCGCACAATGCTTGAAGCCAGTTCGCTGTTCCGCCGCCTGACCTGCGACCTGAAATACTGGGTTGCGACCTCCTTCATTCTATCAAAAAATAGCGTTTTCTCCGGCTCTTCGCTTATCTCGTGGCACCTATACGCAGCTTCAGCAGCAGCAACCAGATGCCCGCCCACTTCGTCATGTACTCTTTCATCCGACATCTTTCTGGCAAGTTCCAAACGAGTATCGAGCAACTCTCTGGTCAGCTGCAACTCCTTCTTCCTATTCCCGGCCTTCTCGGCGCCATAAACTTCAACCAGAAGTTTCTCTGCCTTTCCATTCAATGCTTCTATCTCTTCAAGGTGGTTCAGGCGTCCCTCTTGTAATCCGTCTGGAGAGCCTGATCTAGGAGCAGACGTATCCCTTCCTCCCTTGATGACAGCAAATACCCTGCGCAACTTTAACACCGTGTTATAGATTGTGTCAATGTGTTTTTAAATGCCTTAGGCCCAGGAAATCCACCCTCAGAAAGGCATGCGAAACATGGCTTTAGCCATGGGTGATTCACATGCTATCTCAGATGGTTATTTTTTCGTATGCTTCTCTGGAGCTTCTTTCATTTCAGTGAAAAGGTTCACAAGCAGGGCTATCGTATAGAATGCCGCAGCGAAGCCTGCTATGCCCCCGGTCAGGAGCCGGATGAGATTGGTGCTCTCATAGATGAAAGGGAGAAGTCCGATTTCAGAGACGAGCTGCAAGGTGCCGTCGATGCCAATCGGCACTAGCGCGGCGACAAGATATATGGCAGGGGGAACGCGCCTATCCCTTATGTTCCTAACAAACGGGTAGACAAGTCCACCGAGCAGCATCGCACCGTAGATGCCGAAATCCCGTGCGCACACCGCCATCTTGTAGCCGACCACTCCATCATTTTCGACCTTTATGGTGCTCCAATCAAGCGGATTGGTTATGAACTCGCCTGTCTGGGGCGTGCAGTCTCCGATCCAATACCCCTTTCCGTCCGTGAAAATGCAGAGAGATCGCGAGAGCTTCTGGTGGCATATGTTGGCCGCATGTATCGCACCATAGGCAGAGGTCATATCGCTGTTGAAGGCCAGGAGGGGTATGCCTATCATGAAGCCGAAGATGAGCAGGAAAACCAGCAGATAGGCTGCGTAGATGATATATTCGCGTTCCATTTACGTCGCGATTAACGTGAGAGAAAGGTTTTTTAATTGGATTTACGATACTGTCTCAAGGTGATCTGGATGACTACAAAACTGTCAAGACTGTACGGAATGGATATCTTCACGGATTCCGGAAAGTTCATAGGAAATGCGCAGGACTTTATCCTGGATTTTGAAAGCGGAGAGATCTCGAGGATACTTATCGAGGCACTGCCTCCGGGAAAGGATGACGCAAAGAGAGCGCTCCGCGAGAAGAGCATCCTCTACAAGAACGTGAAATCGGTTGAGGACGTAATCGTCATCACCAAGGGCCTTACACTTCCGCCTCAATAGGGGTCCTAAATGGGAAGCACGCTGAAGAACGTTGTTCTGCTTATCGTAGCTCTGATCATAGGAATCGGCGTAACATTGTTCAGCACATCTCTTGTGCCAGGCATAGACCAGCAGCTTCAGATAATCATCGCCATTGTGCTTTCGCTATTCGCTTTCATGGCGCTTTATTTTATGACCAAGGGCCAGAGCGGCTGAGAGCCAGCCCTCTATCTTCTTCTTTATTTTCTCATCAGGCCTAACCACAACCAGGCCCTCATGTGGCTGGCCGTATACCACTATCTCCCTTTTGCTTCCGTTTTTTATGAAGGCAAGTGCCGTGAGATCCTCTTCGCCTTTTATGAGTACGCCCCCTCCGTGCCGTATGAGCTTTGGTGCGTCTGCCAGCAGTTTTCCAGACAGCATCCCTGGCGGGTTTGTGTATTGCACGGGCTTCCTGAAGTTTAGCCTGAGTATGCTTATCATGCCGTCATCGAGTGCGTGCCTCATGAAGCGATAATCGAATACGGCCAGATGGGGCCGTATGCCCATCGCCAGCAGCCCAAGCGTGCAAACGTCCCCCACAGCGATGATGCGGTGCGTTTTGCTGAGCTTTTTTATTGCTGTGAAATCCCTGTGGAGCTCGCCAAGCGGCTTCTTGAGCTCCTCTTTTATCCCGAGGGGAATCCTGATCATGACTCTCCTACTCGCATCAGCTTTTAATAGAAATGCGTTCAGAATCCTGTCCATGGCCCGTCCGGGACTAAGCAGGAACACCAAGGTGCTTTCATTCGCCAGCCTACTGGTTGACATGAGCAGCGAGATGATGACCTTCCTCATCCCCTTCTTCATGATAACCCTGGGCGGCTCGGTTATGTTCATAGGGGCGATGGAAGGCATCGATGCGCTTGTAATCGGCATCATGGCAATAACGTCCGGTATAATATCCATGCGCATTGGTCGTGTGAAGTGGCCGATAATCGCAGGCTATTCCCTATCCGCTTTCTTCAAGGGCCTCCTCCTCTTTGCTTCGACCCCACTGCATGTGTTCCTGCTTCGCATTTTGGAACGTCTTGGCAAAGGAGTGAGAGAGACACCGAGGGACGCTCTGATAGCCCACTCTGAACCAGCAGAGAACCTCGGCCGCGCATTTGGCTTCAGGAAATTATCGGACAATATTGGAGCAATAAGCGGGCCGTTTATCGCGTCTCTCATAATAATGTTCTATTTCAACAATTCGCATTCTGCAGACTCCTATCGCTTCATTTTCTCGCTCGCCCTCATACCAGCAGTTATGGCTGTTTTGCTGCTCGTATTCATGCTGCGCGATGTCCAATTCCGTCCTGTCAAAGCTTCAATAGCCTCCATGAGAGCAATCCTCCGTTCCCCAAAGGCAAGCGGTTTCGTGGGTATTTGTCTTCTGCTGGCGCTGGCCAACTTCAGCCCATATTTTTTCCTTATCCGCGCAGGAGAGACGATGGATCTAGGCATGGTGGGCTGGAGCTATTTCATATACAATCTCTTCTACGCCATCTTTTCCTATCCTGCTGGCTTCCTATCAGACCGTTTCGGTCCAAAGCGCGCCCTGATGCTCGGAGTGGTTTTCTTTATCTGTGCCCTTTTTGGCTTTGTTTTCCTTGATTCGATGTATGGAGTGATAGGGATGTTCGCTCTTCTTGGTGCGTTCATGTCTTTCCTCCAGACCGTTCCGCATGCTTTCATAAGCAGGACGGTGCCCAAGCAGAACGCGGCTGAAGCCGTGGGCGCATATCGCGGAGCCGTAGGGATCATAGGTTTCCCTGCCAACCTGCTGGCTGCATTCCTCTGGGAGACGACGATCCTATCTTCCCACGCGTCCTTCCTGTTCTCCCTGGCGCTTGCAGTCCTAGCCCTAATCCTACTGCTGCCAATGAAGGTTAATCACGAGAATTAGAGTATGCGGTGGCCCTTCTCGGTGCCAACTATTATCAGGTCGAACCGCGTGAATATGCCGTTTTCTATTATGCCGGGTATGCTTTTCAGCCACTCCTCTATCTTGCGCGGGTTCTCGAGCTTCATGTCGCAGTCGATTATGAAGCTGCCGTTATCGCTTATCACGGGCCCGAGCTTGGCCTTCGCCATGCGTATCCTTGGCTTGTATTCCTTGAGCTTCTTCATGATGAGCGGTGCGGCAAAAGGAAGTACTTCCAGGTTGACTTCGCCATGGAGCACCCCTTCCTGGACCTTGCTCTCATCCACGATGACTATGAACTTCTTCGCGTTGTAGTCGATTATCTTCTCCCGTGTGAGCGCTCCTCCTCCTCCCTTCAAAAGCGCGGTCGTCGTCACCTTGTCCGCCCCATCCACAGCCAGGTCTATCTCCTCGATTGCATCGGGTTCAGTGACAAAAATCCCATTATCGATCGCAAGCATCCTTGAATCGAAAGAAGTCGTCACGCAGGTGACCTTCAGACCTTTGCGGACTTTCTCACCAAGCAGTTTGATGAACTCCTTGACAGTGGTTCCGCTGCCAAGCCCTATGCACATCCCTTCCTTGACATACTCTAACGCTGCCTTGGCAGCGTTCGTCTTCGCCTGGCTCATCTCCATCATCCCAGCTTGGTAAAGCTTACCCCGCTGCCATCCTGCTGTCTCACTACCTCGAGCAGGTTTCCATCCTGGTCTGCCAGCGACAGCTCTGTGAAGTCCGCCCCAACGCGCACCGTGATTATCCTCGGCCTGTTATCGAGCATGACCTTCACGCTGTATATCTTCTGCCTCTGGTTGTAGGCGTATTGCACCTTGCAGTTCTTGAAAAGGTCTGGTTTCATGGTATCACTCCAGCATTCTCCGCAACTCAGAATCTTTCGGGACCGCCACCTTCAGAGGATCCCAGGTCGCCCGCACGACCGTCTGGGCCTTGGCTTCGGTCTCGCTTACTGTCTGTTGCACCGCCGTCTTGGCAGCAGTCAGACGTGCTAGATCTATCGCCTGAACAGGAACCTGCCTTGGCGTCTCTAGCGGTTGCGGTCTCAATGCCAGTTCTTCCCTACCTGCCATCATAATCACCCTAAAAATCTGTCTTCGTAACACTAATATGCTTTTCCGCATTTATAAACATTATGACAAAAGCGCTCTATCTTGATGACAGCTACCTTAGGGAATGCGATGCCACTGTAGAATCCGTCAATGGCAAGGAAGTCGTACTTAGCCAGACCATCTTCTATCCGCGGGGAGGCGGGCAGCCTAGTGACACTGGCCGACTCACCACCGCTTCCGGTTCAGAATTCCGTGTCTTGTCTGTCGTAAAAAAAGAAGGCAAAATCATCCACGAGCTTGACACTCAGGCTTTTTTCGCTGCTGGGGAAACTGTCAAATGCCTCATCGACTGGGAAAGAAGATACGCCCTCATGCGCATGCATACTGCGGCCCATGTTCTCTCGGCAGTGATGCACAAGGAGCTGGGCGTGCTTATCACAGGGAACCAGCTCGAAATGGATAAAACCCGCTTCGATTTCAATCTTCCTGAATTTGACAGAACGAAATTCGACGATATCGTGAAAAAGACCAATGAGGTCCTCCTGCAGGACATAGCAATCAAAATCTATTCTCTTCCGCGCGAAGAAGCGATGAAAATCCCAGGCGTGGTAAAGCTCGCAGGTGCGCTTCCTCCTTCAATAAGCGAGCTTAGGATTGTGGAGGTTCCAGGTGTGGATCTTCAGGCCGACGCTGGAACCCACGTCAAAAGCCTCAAAGAGGTCGGCCAGATCGAAATACTCAAATTTGAGAATAAGGGCAAGGACAACCGAAGGATTTATTTTACGTTAAGATTATAGTAAGTCATGTTCGGGGTGTTTGAATGAACAGATACAAGTTTGTAAGCTATCTGCTTATCTTATTGGGAGCATTGGTGATTGGAGGGGCATCCTATCTGATGTTCTCCTATGCAAGCGATATTTTCACTGCGATTGTTGATTTCGTAACTACGAATAATATTTCGCAGCTTGAACAATGCGGCGTAACCACGCCATCACAATTCGCCAAAATAAAGGCTGACCTGACGACTGTAATAGTGCCATTCCTTTATGTCGGCCTTCCAGTCCTATTTATCCTCGTTTCATTCCTCATGTTCTATGCCGGTTTCTACTATCATAGGGGCAAGCACGAAGAGGAATTCCACAAGAGCGAGGAGATGGAGCGAGAGATGGTCCACAAGATAGTGAAGAAGATGGAGGCAGAGAAAGCGCCTGCGGTTCCGCCCGTTCCAAAACAGGCGCCGCGATCCACCGAAGCTCAGGAGGAACCAGACGAAGAGGAGCCTGATGAAGAGCCGGGGGAAGAGGAGCCAGAAGAACCGGAAGAGGACGAACCTGAAGAACCAGGGCCCCCTTCACGGCCGATTAAGAAGAGAAAATAGTTTTGCCTGCTGCCAGGGGGCGATTGCCTCCTGTGCCCTCTTTTAAACCTGTCGCATCATTTATTTTGCCTTAGTTTTAGCGGGGTAGGGAAGCTTGGAGTTCCCGCTGGGCTCATAACCCAGAGACCGATGGTTCAAATGCTTGGCCTGGCGACTAAGATCCGCCCGGAGGCTGACAATCCATCCCCCGCTATCTTTTTTCTAAACAGACTATCCTATCAGCTCCAATGTGAACGCTCCCACCATGGCTAGCAGTATGTACCTTAGCACTCTGCCAGCGGCGCAGGCTATTAGGAACTTCCACCAGGGCATCTTCAACCCTCCGGCGACCACCCCTGCGATGTCGAAGAGCGGGTTAGGTATGAATGCAAGCACGAAAATGCCGAGCATCCCATATTCTTTTACGGTTTTCTCTATCCGTTTGCTCTCCTTTATGCGACTGTTCAGGAGTTCCCGTGTGCCCTCTCCTGCAACGTATCCTGTGAGCTCTCCTATCGCTGCTCCAACTCCAGCCACCGAGCCGAGCAATACCGGGTCAAGGTCTCTGCTCATCAGCGCTATGGCTATCCATCCGGGTACAGGCACGATTATGGTCGCGGATGTAAGGAGTGCAATCAGAAATGCGCCAACATATCCGTAGCTTTTCAGGATTGACGTGCCGGTGGAGAAATAGAAGAAGTATATGACGGCAGCCATTATTGCCAGGGCGGAGACTATGTGCAATATGCCGCCTGTTTTTTTGTCCATGCTATCATTTGCGGCTCAGAAGTAACTCTTCCATCATTTTTCAGAAATACCTCTTATCATCACGACCGCGAGAATAGATTGTATAGATAGGAATTAAATTGAAGTGGACTAGGGTTACCTAGGGAGAGTTAACGACGTTTACGTCTAGATTTGCCCCGGTGTAATTCCTTAAGTTTACCGTGATATTGATTGCCATTCCATCCTCTGGTCTCTCTATGGTTGCGGTACTTGTAACTGCAATCTCTATGCTATCGACTATGCTTGCACTATCCGCATCACAGGTGATCCTAAAAGTGCCACCAGTCGCCGTCCTTGAGTCATAGGATATCCCATATCCGCCAACCACGCCTGGCACTCCAAGCATAAATACCCCACCAGTCACTGTCTCAGGATGCACATCTGGGCATAGCGGCACGATGACCTCTTCTCCTCCATCCTCCGTGACTGTCTCATCAGGAGCGGTGTCAGCCTCTGCTTCAATCTCTGCAACTCCCTCATCAACAGGCACATCTGGCTCCGTTTCTGCCTCTGTTTCATCTACGTCAGCATCAAGACTATCGGCTTCAGGCTCTACTTCATAGACATCTTCCGAATCAGGAAGTTCAACATTTCCTTCGTCTGCCAGGTCTACCGAGTCTTCTGCCTCAGCTTCTTCAGCGTCTGCATCTGGCATTAGTTCATTTTGATCCTCACTATCTATCACGTCTGGCTGTTCATCGCTTTCTGCTTCAGCAGTATCTCGAGGGTTATCGTCCGAATCCGCGACAACGCCACCACAACCAGCAGATGAACAGGTCCCAACACCAGTAAGCAATGAAGCGGTTCCAACAATCGCTAAAACCTTCGCAGTTCCATCCCTCAACCGTTCCAACAATGGTTTTTTTGCTGCGAGCGAATCTTTTCGCCCTGAGACTGTCTCTTCATTCTGCCCTCTATCTTCCGTCAGTCTGTCGTGTGAAATTTTCATGTGCATCACTTTTCACCAATAATTATAATGGCAAAATATTAAAAAGGGTTGAATTTGCCCAATCTATCAAGGAAAATTTACCACATCTACGTCTAGATTTGCCCCGCGGTCATTCCTTAGGTTTACCGTGATATTGATTGCCATTCCATCCTCTGGTCTCTCTATGGTTGCGGTGCTTGTAACTGCAATCTCTATGCTATCGACTATGCTTGCACTATCCGCATCACAGGTGATCCTAAAAGTGCCACCAGTCGCCGTCCTTGAGTCATAGGATATCCCATATCCGCC
>Ga0315268_10004794_pt1 | contig 14604 bp, 14 predicted proteins | sample C1_top_MG_FD_204535 | JGI IMG/M metagenome (GOLD analysis project Ga0315268, IMG submission 204535) | Sediment microbial communities from Yellowstone Lake, YNP, Wyoming, USA - C1_top | ecosystem: Environmental > Aquatic > Freshwater > Lake > Sediment | place: USA: Wyoming | collected 2017-08-01
TATGAGACTACGACAGGCCCCGGTCAAGCCCAGAGAAACCAGCGCCTTCTACATCCCCCACCGCTACATCGGGCAGCTTCCCAGATGGCAAAAGTACCTGCCCCAATATGTCACCAGCTAGCTACCAACCGGGGGAGGTGCGGGTAGTTCGGCAGGCGCTACCGGTGCGGTATCTGTTCCCTGTGTCTCTTTTTCATCCCCGCGTGCGACCGGCTCGACGGCCGGTCCCTTAGTTCCTGATTCCGCCGCAGGAACCTCGGTGGGCCTGACCTCTGCTGCCGTCGCCTGCTGCGGTAACGGTTTGGGCGCGGGTATAGCCCCGGGGCCTGCTGGCTTGGTTTCAACCAGCTTTAACTTGGCCAAGGGCACCTCCAGACGAACGCCGGTCTCGTATTCCACCAGTACTTTTTCTTCCAGTGTATTGCTGCCGACCACCACGGCCGGGCCCTGCTCGGTCAGCACCTTCTGGCCCTCGCGGGGCATCTTTTCTTTGATGAGGCGGTACTGCTCGCACTCGTAACCCAGACAGCAAAGCAGCCTGCCGCACACCCCTGAAATCTTCATAGGGTTGAGGGGCAGGTCCTGTACCTTGGCCATCTTAATGGAGACGGGTGAGAATTCATCCAGAAAGGTGGCGCAGCAGTGTTCGCGGCCGCAGCGTCCGAAACCACCCAGCAGCTTGGTCTCATCGCGCGGGCCTACTTGGCGCAACTCCACTCTTACCCTGAGGCTGTGGCTGAGCTCGCGCACCAGGTCACGAAAGTCCACGCGGCCCTCGGCACTGAAAAAGACAGTAAGATGCGTGGCGTCCAGATTGTACTCCGCCGAGATGAGTTTCATGGGCAGGCCCAGTTTGGCCACCAAGCGGTTGGTCTCAGCCAGAGCGTCCTTCTCTCTGGTGCACAGCCGCGCCGCCTTTTCCCTGTCCTCCGCCGTCGCCAAGCGCACTACCGGCTTGAGCGGCGCCGCCAGTTCTCCCGCCTCTGCAGACGTGGTGAACATGGCTATCCTCCCCAGTCCCAAGCCGCTGGCTGTCTCCACGACGACATCGTCTCCCAGTTTGAGCGCCATACCCGCTGGGTCAAAGTAATATATCTTGCCGCTCTTGCGGAAACGCACACCCGCTACTTCTGCCATATCTATCTCCTAAAGCCGTGGTTGACCCGTTCAGGCTGCACCCCCCGGCATGTCCAGCATCAACACCTCCAGGACGAGGCGAGGGCTAGCATTTTGCCTGAGGTGTTTACCCGCCAGACTCATGGCAGCCACAAAAGAACGTATCTCTCTGAGCGTAAATGCCCCTGCCAGCGAGGCCAGTTTGTCCCTGTAATCCGGGTTGGTGATATCCTCACTCAAGCCTGCTTTGATGAGCAACAGGTCACGCCAGAAATCCAGCCACAAATCCAGGGTCTCCTGCACCTCGGCACGCCTCTGGCTGAAGCGGCTGGCCAGCTCAGCCGCGCATTCAAAGCGTTTCTCCAGGTTCCCTTCGATCATGTCAATCAGCCGGTCGAGCAGCTCCGACCGCCGTTCGAGCAGGGCCTCGTCGCTGGCCGCAATGAGTGCCCAGCCTGGCCGACCATGGCACAGGCGGGATATCAACCTGGCTTTCTCAACGCCCATCCCCTTCTCTAGCAGGGCCTTTTCTATTTTCTCCGCCGGGACAGGTTTCAAGTCAACCCTCTGGCAGCGTGAAAGAACGGTCTCGGGCAGCCGCCCCGGCTCGCTGGTAAGCAGTATGAAAAGCACCTTATCCAGCGGCTCTTCCAGGGTTTTGAGCAGGCAATTGGCCGCTTCTGAAGACAGGAAGTCAGCCTCATCTATAATGAAAACACGGTATTTGCCTTCGAAGGGCGGCAGGCTGGCCCAGTGCTGGATGTCGTCCCGAACCTGCTTGATGCTGATTTCGGTGCGGGAGCGTCCGTCCTCATCCACGCCCGCACCAAGAGCAATAATCTGAACATCAGGATGGGAAGCACCGGCTATCTTCTGGCACTGGTGACAGACGCCACACGGTCTTTCATCTGCCTCGCAGTTGAGTGCCCGTGCTAGGGCAAGGGCTAAGGCCATCTTGCCCGTGCGAGCCGGCCCGGTCACCAGATAAGCATGGGCTAAATTGCCTCTTTCCAGACTGCGTTTGAGCCAGGCCACTTGAGGCCCGTGCCCTACCAGCGGCCACATGGGATAGCCTCCAATCTTAAGTCAGGTCGCAATAGGTCAAATCCTGGAACGTCTCGCGGCGGCGGATGAGGCGGTCGCGGCCATCGGCCAGCATGACGATGGGTGGCTTAAGCGAGGCATTATAATTGCTCGCCATGGGTATGCAGTATGCCCCACAGACAGGGATGGCGATAATGTCACCACTGGAAACCGGCGGCAATTTGATGTCCCGTACCAAGATGTCACCCGATTCGCAAAAACGCCCCGCAATGGTCACTTCCTCGCTGTCTTTTTCGTTCAGTTTGTTGGCTACCACCGCCTCATAACGCGAGCCGTAAAGGGAAGGGCGGATGTTGTCCGCCATGCCGCCGTCCACCGCCACATAACGCAGCGGGCCGGCCACGTCTTTGATGTTGCCAGCGCGGTATAGCGCCACACCGGCCTGGGCCACGATAGCCCTCCCCGGTTCAATCACCAGTGCCGGAAGGGGCAGTTTCAACTGCTGGCATTTGGAAATTATCTGTGAGGTTATTTTTTCGGCGTAGTAACCCACCTCGGGCACCGGCCCGTCCAGGGTGTACTGCACGGCATATCCGCCGCCGATGTTGAGTTCTTCCAGTTCGAAACCGTATTTTCGCTTCATATCCGCGGCCAGTTCCTGTACCAGGTCAAGAGACTCCAGATAAGGATGCACTTCGGTAACCTGCGAGCCAATATGAAAATGCAGACCCACCAGATTCACGCTGGGCGCAGCCATGGCCTGCGATATGGCTTCCTCGGCCACGTACATGGGGAAGCCGAATTTGCTGCCCGCACCGCCGGTGGCGATATGGCTGTGGGTATGAGGTTCGATTCCCGGTGTGAGGCGTAACAGGATGTCCGGTATATGTCCGCTTTCTTCAGCCAGGGCGGTGAGCGTCTTGAGCTCATCCAAGCCATCCACCACGATGCGCCCGACATGGCGCTTGAGCGCCGTTTTGATCTCGTCCGCCGACTTGTTGTTGCCGTGGAAATAGACCATATCCATAGGAAAATCCACTGCGTCGGCAACGGCCAACTCCCCACCCGAGACCACATCCAGCCCCAACCCTTCTTCATGCAGCAGCACAGCCAGCGCTCCGTTGAGAAAAGCCTTGCTGGCATAAACCACAGTGGTGTCGGCATAGCGCTTGCCGAATTCGCTCTTGAATTCGCGGCAGCGCCGACGCAGGGTAAGCTCGTCAAAAAGGTATAGAGGGGTGCCGTATCTGGCCGCCAGCTCGATAGTATCGCAGCCGCCGATGACAAGATGCCCTGCCTTATTGACCTCAGCCGTAAGTGGGAAAAGCGGGATTCTGCTGCTCATACTTTTCCTATGATAGCAAGCAGACTGATTTCCCGTCAATGCGACGTGACCGTTTTTACGCAGAGCCAATCGAAAGGGAAAACCTGCTAAAACAACTTTCCGGCGGCGCGGGATTTAATAAATCTTTAACTATTTCTTGAGCCCCCGTTATGACTTCTTTATATCCAGCTACTACAATTGGTATAAATTGCTGAAAGGAACCGATTAACCATGGCAGATGCAAAAAGGCCCAGAATCAAAGTAACGCGGAACGGTCCCTATCTGGTTTCAGGCGGGGTGCCCCTGACCCAACAGATAGTTGTCAGTGGTGCCGCGGGGATTCCAGAATCATGGCGCACCGGCCAGGAATATCCGACTCAGGAAAATTACGCCCTCTGCCGCTGCGGGCGCTCAGAGAACCAGCCCTTTTGTGACGGGGAGCATATGCGGGGCGCTTTTGACGGACGCGAGACTGCCAGCCGCAGGCCTTACCTCGAGCGAGCTGAGACAGTCAAGGGGCCGGCCCTGACGCTCAAAGACGACAAAGAGCTGTGTGTGGGAGCCGGGTTCTGCGACCGTGCCGGCGGCATACGCTACCTCATTTCCCGGTCGGACAATCCCGAGGCTAAAAAAATAGCTATCGAAGAGTGCCGCAACTGCCCGTCGGGCCGCCTGGTGGTCTGGGACGAGGTAGGCAAACCACTGGAGCCTGGATATGAACCCTCAGCAGGCATAATGGAAGACCCGCAGGCCAGCATAAGCGGCCCGATAACGGTGCGCGGTAGCATTCCCATCGAGTCCGCGGAGGGCACCGAATACGAAAGGCGCAACCGCGTAACGCTGTGCCGCTGTAGCAGGAGCGCCAATAAGCCTTTCTGCGACGGCAGCCATATGGACTAGTAGCTCTAAAAAGCGTATTCAGAGGACTGAGCCCGTCATCTGCTCATCCATCCCCTTGTCCTGACGAACGGGAGGGTGGTCTGCCCTTACGATGTAACAAATCTTTAATTTTTCCCCTCCTTTTTGTTATGACTTCTTGATAATCCAATCCTACAATGGATTCAGGTTGGGAAAAGCTATGGACAGAAACAAAGCCGAGAGCATGTGCGTCTGCCGCATGTGCCCCAGCTACTTCGATTGTGGGGAACCCATCGCCTTCTGCATGGCCGATGCCGGCAAGAGCCGCTGCATCACCATGGAACGGGGCTGCATGTGCCCCGGCTGCCCTGTCCAGACAGAGATGAACTTCAAACACGACTACTACTGCATCTACGGCAGTGAAAAGGAGCAATCGCAACTGGTATAGGGGGGATGGATTATGGATCAGGGCAAGTGGGATTATGAAAAGGATGTGGCGGTGGTGGGCAGCGGGGCGGCGGCCTACAGCGCCGCCATCACAGCGCGCTCCCGCGGGGCGGAGGTCATCATGGCAGAAAAGGGAACGCTCTACGGCGGCACCACCATCAGGTCAGGGGGTGGCTTCTGGATTCCCAACAACCGCTTTCAGCGCCAGGCTGGCATTGAGGACAGGAAAGATGACGCCCTGCGCTACATGGCGCGTTATTCCTTCCCGCAGCTCTACAACCCGCAGGATGCACGCCTGGGACTGCCCGAAAACGAGTACAGCCTCATCTCCACGTATTACGATACGGCGTCCGTGATGCTCGATTTCATGGTGGACAACGCCGTCATCAAGTCCGTCATGGAAATCAACTGGACAGGGAGGCCCCAGGTGGACTACATGGACCACCTGCCGGAAAACAAGGGTGTGCGCGGGCGGCTGTGCTACTCCATGGGGCCGGACGGCAAGCTGGCCTACGGCGGCGAACTGATAAAACAGCTCAAGGGCTGGGCCGACAGCCACGGCGTCCTGCTCCTCTTGAACCACCGCGTCAGCCGCATCTTGCGTAACGGCAAGGGCGAGGTCATCGGGGCGGAGGCCACCACCGGCGACAATAAAAAGGTATTTTTCAGAGCCAGGAAGGCCGTCATATTCGGCTCGGGCGGCTTTACACACAACAAAGACTTGATGCTGCACTTCCAGCGCGGGCCGCACTTCGGCGGCTGCGCCATGCCCACCAACACCGGGGATTTCGTGCTCATGGCAAGCGCCATCGGAGCGGAGTTGGGCAACATGGCGGGAGCCTTCCGCGCCGAAATAGTGCTGGAGCAGGCCCTCGCCGACCCCGGCGGCTCGCATGACGTTTTCTACATCATGGGCGATAGCATCCTTGAGGTAAACCGTTACGGAGTGAGGTATGTGGACGAGAAACGCAATTACAATGACCGCACCATGACCCACTTCATCTGGGACCCGCTGCGCGCCGAATGGAGCAACATGCTGACATTTTTGATATACGACCAGCGCACCGCCACATTGTGGCAGGGCTTTCCTCCGCTGCCGCCGCAAGGGTTTGCCGCGCCTTATGTCATCTCCGGCATCACCCTCGACGAGCTGTCGCAAAACATAGGTGCCCGCCTGAGCGTGCTCGCTCCCCGTATCGGAGGCTTTAACGTTGACCAGGCCTTCAGTGACAACCTGAAGAAGACCGTCGCCCGTTTCAACGAGTTTGCCGCCAGCGGCGTCGATGCCGACTTCCACCGCGGGGAGTTCAACTATGACCGCGAGTGGACTACCTTCCCGCCTTCCGTGCCTGGCGCCAAGTGGCCGCCGGAAGGCTCAAAAAACTACACCATGTACCCCTTGAGCACCAGCGGTCCTTACTATTCCATCATACTGGCCGCCGGCACGCTGGACACCAATGGCGGACCGCTTATCAACCCTAGGGCGCAGGTGCTCGACACGCAGCGGAATCCCATTCCTGGCCTATACGGTGCCGGAGATTGCATCGCTTCGCCCACCGCCAATGCCTACTGGGGTGGCGGCAGCACTATCGGCCCGGCTATGACATTCGGATATATCGCCGGACTCAATGCGGCGCAGGAAGCAGCCAAAGAGGAGTAAGGCCCGACCCGGTTCACACCGTACAGGAGAGGTAGTGACATCTATTCCCTGAGCTGACTCCTGCTCTTGACTATCATATCGTGCTATGTTACGATATATCTTTGACACCAACTCACACCTTTACCACCAGGAGGAGAGATGATAACAATTCGCGACCTAGTCAAAGACTACCACCTGGGGGACGAGACGGTACACGCTCTAGCCGGTGTGAGCCTCGATATCTCCGATGGCGAGTTCGCCGCCATCGTCGGCCCCTCCGGTTCGGGCAAATCCACTATGCTGCACCTCATCGGCGGACTGGACACACCCACGTCAGGCAGCATTTCCGTTGATGGTCACGATCTGAGCCACGCCTCCGACAGGGAGCTGGCAGCCTATCGCAATTCAAACGTCGGCTTCGTCTTCCAGACCTTTAATCTGCACCCCACCTACACGGCGCTGGAAAACGTGGCCATCCCGCTCATCTTCAGCAAGGTTTCACCGGGTGAGCGTAACAAACGCGCCTCAGGAGCGCTGGATGCCGTGGGCATGGGACACCGCGCGGCTCATCTGCCCAACCAGCTTTCCGGAGGTGAGCGCCAGCGCGTGGCCATCGCCAGGGCGCTGGTGACCAATCCGAAAGTTATCGTCGCCGACGAACCTACCGGCAACCTGGACTCGGCTAACGGGGCGCGCGTCATGGACCTGCTGGGGAGCCTCAACAGAGAGAAAGGCATCACCCTCATCGTGGCTACACATGACGCCGAGCTGGCGCGGCGTGCCCAACGCGTCATTACCATGAAGGACGGACGGGTCACGGGAGATAACAAGAAATGAGACTGAGAGACCTTTTTAACATGGCTTTTTCCAACCTGTGGCGGCGCAAGCTGCGCACCTTCCTTACCATCCTGGCGGTGGTGATAGGCGCCACACTGGTGGCGCTGATGGTATCCATCGGCTCAGGGCTCCAGAGTTTCATCGTGAACCAGTTCGGGCTCATCGTACCGCAGAACACCGTGTACATATCTTCGGTCCAGAACGCCAACTTTACTCTAGGCAGCAACGCGCGCAATGGGCCGCGCGAGATATCAACGACCGAAACCGTGGTACCCAAGCCGTTTACGGCACAGGACCTGCAGACGCTGGCTGCCATCCCCGGCGTGGAACGGGTGGATTTCAATGTCGATGCGCCGGCGCTCTTCATCCAGGCGCAGGGCAGCTCACAGATATTCACCGTCAATCCCAACCCCGTTCCCCAGTACGTTGAAAGCATACGTCATCTGCTCGCCGGCAGTTACTTCAGCGACGACGCCACGGGGCAGTGCATCCTAGCCTACGATTACCTAGCGGCCTTCGGCTGGCCGGATGCCGCCTCTGCCATCGGCAAACAGGTGATTATCGAAGTGGGGAAACAGAACCCATACGATACGCAGATGAAAGACTTCACCTTCACGGTGGTGGGCGTGCTCGACAAGACGAATGCCACCTCCGCCGTGCTCATTCCACAAACCGACGGCGAGAACATGGCACGCTACTATCAGGACGACCCCTTGCTCTATACGGACCAGGAGCCAGGCTTTTCCCTTCAGCTTAAAGCTCAAAATGCCTCCCAGGTGGACGCCATCGCCAAAGCGGTGAAAAACCTAGGGTTCAGCGCCACCACTCCCAATGAGATACTGGCGCAAATCAACAGCACCTTCAACGTAATTCAGATAGGATTAGCCGCTTTCGGCGTCATCGCGCTCGTCGTGGCGGCTATCGGTATCATCAACACGCTCATCATGGCCATCTACGAGCGCACCCGCGAGATAGGCGTGATGAAGGCCGTAGGAGCCACCCGCAACAGCATACGGATGCTCTTTACGGTAGAGGGCGGGGCGCTGGGCTTCCTGGGCGGGGTGGTGGGCGTGGTGCTGGCCATCGTCTTCGGAAAGGCGCTCAATTTCATTGGCGCTCGCACCTTCCTGTCATCATTCCCCGGCTTTAAGATGTCGGTCTTCTCTATCTGGCTCATTCTGGGAGTGATAGCCCTTACCACCGTCATCAGCCTTATCGCCGGGCTATATCCCGCCAACAGAGCTGCCCGCCTCGACCCGGTGGACGCCCTCAGGTACGAATAAAATCATAGGTCTTTTGATTCTCGAGGGGGAGACACCAAAGCAGTGCCTCTCTCTTTTTGACGTTTTATGGCTGGCAGATCTGATGCTATAATAATCTACAATAATATCAATCAATACGGGAGTTAGACATGTCCGAAACTCTGGGCAAGATGGAGAAACCCGAAGCCAGCCAGTTCAAGAATGGGCGCAAACTCTTCTTCGTACCGCTTGTCTTCAAACTGATGGAAGAAGATACCGCCTTGGCTGAACTGACGGCGAAGTATTGGAACGAGGTGGAAACCCAGTTAAACAATCTGGAATTCAAGCTGTCAGACATTAAAAAGGTTTATCACGAGCTGCTGCCTGAAGAAGATGATGCCAAGCGCCTGAAGGAATTGAGCATCGGCAGCCAGCGCATAGTCGAGTCATTGATGACTAAGGGTGCCGCGCTGATGGGGGTAGAGGACAGCGCCGTCATGGATGAATTCATAGATTGGGGGCGCTGCCTATCCATAGGTTTGCAGAGCCCTGCCGTCTTCAGCCGGGTATATGAAGCTTATCTCGATTCCCAGCGCAAGCGCGACGAGCACATCGCCAAGCGCATCGATGAGACGCTGGAAAAGGATGAGACGGCGGTGCTTTTCATGCGCGAGGACCACCGCGTGCAGTTCCCCCCCGACATACAAGTCTTTTACGTAGCCCCACCCAGCCTGGATGCACTGCAACGCGCCGTGCGCCAGCGCCAGGAAAAGCCACACAGGGAAAATGAAACTCACGACCACGACGAAGCAAAACCGGCGGATGAGCCGGAGAGCTAGGCCATCGAAGAGGGAGAGAAAAGCTCCCTCTTTTTATTTTCTACCTCTGGTATAGCCCCACCATTTCGGCCTCGTCCAGGACGTGTCCCTTGATGGCCTCCAGCACCTGTTGCCACCCGGCATTGCTCCCCAATCTTAAGGGCTGGTCGAGGGCATAAAGCATGAAATGGTAGTGGTGGGGCTTGCCGGGTGGCGGGGCGGGCCCCAGATAGCCCTGCCTACCGGCATCGTTTCTGCCCTGGGTAACACCGTTCTCCAGCCGCTCTCTTACCGGAACTCCTTCGGGAAGCCCGTTGCTGCCGACAGGCAGATTAAAAACCACCCAGTGGGTGAAGCCGCCGGGACGGGGGGCGTCAGGGTCATGGACTATAAGGGCAATGCTGGCTGCTTTAGCGGGTATGCCGTTCCAGGTAAGGGGAGGAGAGACATTTCTGCCGTCCCCGGTATATTTGACGGGGATATGCTCCCCGTCCTTGAACGCTGTACTGGAAAACGCTATTGCCATCACTAACCTCCTCTTAACCGCTCAGATGCGGTCTGGCAGTTCACTCAGGCTGGAGATTTTTTCATCGGGCGGCACTTCCTCGAAATAACCACCGCGGTCGAGCAACAGGGCTTTCAGGCCGGCATCTCGGGCACCCTGTACATCTACTACCCACTGGTCGCCCACATAAAGCGCTTCATGTGGAGACAGTTTGGCGCGTTTAACGCCCTGGCGGAATATCTCTGGACTAGGCTTGCTGGCTCCAGCCTGTTGAGACGTCAGGATTACCTGCATGTAAGGAGCCACTCCCAGCTTTTCCAACAGACCAGTCACATCCTTGTCGGCGTTGGAAATAAGTCCCAGAATCAGATCTTTGCCCCTGAGTGCGCTTAAGGCAGGCAGAACATCCTCGAACAGCACCAGGTTGAACTTGGACTTCTGCATATCAGCCAGTATGGCTCTGATGAGCTCCGGCCTGGGCTCAATTCCGGCTTCCTTGAGAACGGTTGCCTGGTATTTTACCCACAGGTTCTGCGTTTCTGCTTCGTTGCGCTGCGCCAGGGGTTTCTTAGCAGTCTCACGATAGAAAAACTCATCGGCGGTAACCAGCGGGCGTCGCAACGACCTGGCAGAAAGCTTTATACCTGCCCTGTCCAGAGTAGCCACTATGGCATCTTCACGAGGTGGATCATATCCGATAAGGGTATGATACAGGTCAAAAAATATGGCTTTAATCATAGTTGCGCATCCACTTGAACTTAGAAGGCCATCCCCATTCTAGCCAATAATATACTGCGTGTAAAGCTGCAAGCAGCTCCGCGCAGCCCGGCAAACGCTATATTCTAAAGGTTCATAAATATTGACATAAAGGGCTTACTGATATACAATGACACATAGTTACTACAAGTTTCCTGGCTTGGTAGGGGATTGGTTGTGCTCAAAGCGAATGAGTGAGGAAAATAGCGGTAACGCGGGAGAAGCCTCCTTCCGGGCACCAGTTTCAGCATCCATAAAGCAGGCCTATTCTGATTATAGCTAGGAGTTAACATGGGCAATAACGCGAAGAAATCGAACGAAGCCAGGACCACGGTAGGAGTAAAGCAGAGCACTAAAGACAAGCTGGACCGCAACCGAGCACCCGGTCAGTGTTACGATGGCTTTATCTGCCAACTCATCGACCTGTGGGAGCAGGTGAACAAGGCCAAGCAGCCTTCGCCGAAGTAAGAACAATTATCCCAGTCATTTCTGTTTTTCCAGGCTCTTGGCAGAATCAAATTTATGTTGACACATATTTTTAACAATTACAGCTTCTATTTTATAACTATTTAATACTGTGGAGATATGATTTTAGACATAATGGGATGAATCCAAGCTCCCGCACAGATGGCAGGGAGAACCAACTTCACTAGATAGTTCAGACAGCCTGATATGCTGCCTCGTTATGCCTGTTTTTGGCCTTTTTCACGTATCGGGTCGCATAGACTACTAAAGGGAGGTGATGCTGGGAAAAGAAAACGCTGTTAAAGGAGGTTATCATCTGGCTGAACACGTTTATTTCCCGTCTTAACGAAGGAGGTTATCTGAGAAAACATGTCCGAAGAAGAAAAGAAGAAATCAGGCTTATCCAGAAGAGAATTCCTTAAAGATGCAGGGTTGGTAGTCGGCGGCGCAACCATCGGTTCCATGGCCTTTCTCTCGGCCTGCGGAGGTACCACCACTGAGACCAAGACGGTTACCTCTCCTCCTGTTACTACAACCATCAGCAAGTTTATTGACCCCATTGACGGCACCGAGTGGCCTACACTGGCTGACCTTCAGGCCCACTTCGCCGCGGCCCATCCTTTCGCATCGTTGACCAACCTGGTCACCCTGAACGTCAATGGACTGGACTACACCCTGCAGGTTGATGACATGGACACCCTGGCCTTCGTCCTGCGCGACAAGATGGGCCTGTTCGGCACCAAGGTCGCCTGCGATTACGGCCAGTGTGGCGCCTGCACCGTCTTGGTGGATGGCGTTGCCACGTTTTCCTGCCTCACGCTGGCTATCGAAGCCGGCGGCGGCAAAAAGATACAGACCATTGAAGGCCTATCTGACGGCATCACACTGAGCCCTATACAGAAGAAGTTCTACGATAATGACGCCTTCCAGTGCGGCTACTGCACGCCCGGCTTCATTATGGCAGGGCAGGGGCTGCTCAACGCCAATGCTAAACCCACCGCTGACGACGCTCGACTGGCCATCTCCGGCCACATCTGCGTTTGTGGCAACTACAAGAAGGTCGTCGACGCGATAACAGGAGGCGTATAAATGGCTCTCACACCGCTTAATGTAATCGGTGACCCCACTAACAAAGACCAGGCTATAAACTTAATCTTAACCGGCAAGATGGACTACTACGCCGACCGCCTGCCGGGACGCAAGCTATACGGCGCATACAAGACATCCACCATCGCTCACGGCAACATCAAGCTGGATGCCAGCGGCAATCCTCTCATCGATACTTCGAAAGCCCTGGCTGAACCCGGCGTCAAGGCCGTGGTCACCTACAAGGATGTCCCTACCTGGACACAGGGCATCTTCTACTGGGGCCAACCGGTGGCCGGCGTTGTAGCCGATGACTGGTTCACCGCCATACGCGCGGCCAGCCTCATCACTGTACAGTATGATGTGGCTGCCACCGTCTTCGACCCCGATGCTGCCGCTCAACCCGGCTCACCCCTGTCGGGCGGTGCTCCGAATTCCAATACCTCAACCCCCTCTGTTGTAACGCGCGGCGATGTCAATGCCGGCTTTACACAATCCGACGTTGTCGTGCAGGCCGACCTGCCCTGGACCACCACCTACCAGCACAACATGCTGGAGCCCCACGGCACCGTGGCCTGGTGGGTAGGCGACGACCTGTATTTCTGGACCGGTTCACAGGACATCCATTCCGGCAAGAACGCCGTAGTCAACTCGCTGGGCATAGCGGCTAACAAGGTGCATGCCTTCACCCACGGCACCGGCGGCGGCCATGGCGACAAGACCGGCGCTCCATGCGGCGTACCCGCAGCCGTCATGTCAAAGAAGGTAGGCGGTGCCGCCGTGCAGGTGGTTGAGACTCGCCCGGTCAACATGACGACTAACACCCGCCAGTTCGACGCCAAGGCCAGCATCAAAATGGGGGCCAAGAACGATGGCACTCTGGTGGCCTGCGATGTCACTGCCCTGAGCAACACCGGCGCCAGCGGTTTCTTCGCCATCGCCTTCTATGGCCTACAAAATTCCTACACCATCCCCAACTACCGCCACAGCGTCACTACCGTTTTCACCAACCAGCCTTCGCGTGGTGCCTGGCGCTGCGTGGGCGACCCGCCCGCAGCCCAGGAGTACGACCGCGTGCTGGACACCCTAGCCGAAAAACTGAATATGACGCCCTACGACCTGCGCATGAAGAACCTGCGCGTCAATCCTCAGACCGGTGCTTTCGACCTGCCAGCACAGGATGCACCTAACCGCGTATGGGGCGGTATTGGCCTCAAGGACTGCTTCACCACCGTCTATAACAACTCGGGCTACGCCACTAAGTGGCACAAGACCGGCACCAAGACCCTGGCCGACGGCAGGATGCACGGCATTGCCATCACCGGCCACCTCGACAGCCACGGCTCCGTCAACGGCGCTACCCGCGGTGGCTCGCTCGTCATCACCGCCGACGGCAAGGCCCTTCTCATCGTAGGCGGTGCCCGCGGTTCCGAGGGTGCCGAGACCATCTGCACCTCCATAGTGGCCGAGACGCTGGGTATGGTCTACGCCGATGTGCGCGTCGGCGAATGGGGCAACACAGACGTCAGCATCACCGGCGGTATCCAGGCTGGTTCAGGCTGGACCGGTGGCGCTGGCTCGGCCTTCTACACGGTCGGGCAGAACGCCCGCACCGCACTCTTTACTGCCGCCCTCACCAAGGCACCTTTCAATACTATAAGCGGCATCACTATCAATGACCTCGATGCCAAGAACAGCTCGGTCTTCCTCAAGAGCGACCCGACCAAGACCCTCACCTACCGCCAGGTGATGAGCGGAACTGCTCCTATCGCCGTTGGCGGCACCGGCTGGGCCGCCACCCTGAGAAGCCGCTCCGTGGGCGGATTGCCCATCGGCACCGTCTGCAACACCAATGGTGACGCCGCTACCTGCACCGAGGTGGCAGTCGATACCGAGACCGGCCAGGTGGAAATCCTGGGCACATGGAATGCCGTGGATACTGGCCGCACCATCTATAAGAACGGCACCATCAAGGAAATGCTCTCTGGCTGCGAGCTCCAGATAGCCCAGAGCCTGTTCTACGGCGACGTCTATGATTCCGCCACCGGCGCCTTAATCAGCAGTTTCTACACCGAGGCTATGGTGCCCACCGCCATGGACATGAATGGCGGTGTTTTCAATGTCTATGACCTCGAGTCTGACGACTCTGCCGGGCCTTACGGCGCCCACGGCATCGGCGAGCCCTGTGTCACCAACGCTTCGTCCATCACCTGCGCCATCTACAACGCCACCGGCGTCTGGGTCGACTTCAATCACGGTGCCGGCACCCCCAACAAAATACTCAAGGCCCTGGGCAAGGCATAGGAGGAACATAGAAGATGTTTAAATTCACTCACGTCAACGCAACCACTGTGGCTGATGCCGCCACCACCCTGGGCAAGGGCAAGGCAGCCATCATCGCCGGCGGCACCGACCTCATGTGCTACATGAAGGGTATGTTCACCCCCAACCCGCCCTCCACCCTGGTC
>Ga0315268_10004795_pt1 | contig 14602 bp, 15 predicted proteins | sample C1_top_MG_FD_204535 | JGI IMG/M metagenome (GOLD analysis project Ga0315268, IMG submission 204535) | Sediment microbial communities from Yellowstone Lake, YNP, Wyoming, USA - C1_top | ecosystem: Environmental > Aquatic > Freshwater > Lake > Sediment | place: USA: Wyoming | collected 2017-08-01
TGGCCTCAAATACCCCCCCATATTTTGTTGGGATGGTTGCAGTGACAATCCTTCGGACCAAGGATTCTTTACTGAGGCGGTATTTAATCAAATCGGCAATGGTGACAATCTTCAACCCATACTCTTTGGCAAAGATCTGAAGATCGGGCATCCTGGCCATGGTCCCATCATCTTTCATGACTTCACAGATCACCCCTGCTGGCTTTAGCCCTGCTAATCTTGAGAGGTCAACAGAACCCTCTGTTTGTCCGGTTCGGACCAACACTCCACCCTGTCTTGCTCTTAATGGAAAAATATGCCCGGGTGAAACCAAATCTTCAGGTTGTGTGTTCTCATTGACAGCGGTTAAAATAGTGGTCGCCCGGTCAGCCGCAGAAATACCCGTGGTCACCCCTTTCCGTGCATCAATGGAGACAGTGAATGCGGTCTGGAACCGCGAAGTATTTTCAGAGACCATCATGGGGAGCCGAAGTTCATTGAGTCTTTCTTCTGTCAATGAAAGACAGATCAGTCCCCTCCCGTATTTTGCCATAAAATTGATGGCCTCAGGCGTCACCTTCTCCGCAGCCATGGTCAGGTCGCCTTCATTCTCTCGATCTTCATCATCGACCAGGATCACCATTTTGCCCTGGCGGATATCCTCTAATGCTTCTTCAATCCTATGAATCATGATCTTTTCTCAATCTCCCTTGATAAAACCATGTTCTTTTAAAAAAGAGAGGTCAACTTGTCCAGATTTTTGACCTCCTTGACTCATCAGTTTTTCTACATACTTCGCCAAAATATCAGTTTCCACATTGACTCGATCTCCGACTTGTTTCCCTGTGAGAGTAGTCTTTTCAATCGTGTATGGGATCAGGGTCATCTGAATCTCCCCTCCTTGGCATTCATTGACCGTCAAACTGATTCCATCAATGGCAATGGATCCTTTTTGTACCACATACTTTGATACGGATTCAGGAATTCTGATCTTCAATTGGAGGAAATCCCTTTCCCCCCTCTTCTCTACAATCACTCCAATCCCATCCACATGCCCTGTAACAATATGCCCGCCTAAGCGGTCCGTCAGCCTTAGGGCTCTCTCCAAATTGACTAAATCCCCTTTTTCCAACTCCCCCAATATGGTTTTTTGAAGAGTCTCCTGCGACAAGTCAAGTTCAATTTCCCGCTCCCTCTTCTGGACGACGGTTAAGCAAACACCATTTATATTAATACTATCACCAAGTTGCACTTCTGTCAAATAAGGTGGCAGTCCGATGGTCAACCTCTTTTCTTGCCCCCGATATTCTACCGTCAGAACTTCCCCCTTATCTTCTATGATTCCAGTGAACATCACTTTATTCCTTATCCCAAATACCCTTCAATCAGTATATCCTCTCCCATTTTTCTTGTCTTCATCTCTTTCAGAGAAACCGCTTCAGCAAGACTGGAAGCTCCTCTCCCACCAAAGATTCCAAGAGCTTGGGGATCACCGATCAATTTCGGAGAGAGAAAGAGAAGGAGTTTATCGATCAGACCTTCATCCAGGAATGAACCATTGATCTGGCTCCCTCCCTCCACCAGGAGGCTCGTCATACCGATTTCCCCAAGTTTCGAGAGGCAGGACTTCAAATTGATCTTTCCTTCTTGGGAGTCGAGGATTAAGATCTGAACTCCCCTCTTTTCTAATTTTTCTATTTTATCTTTTGGAGCTAACTCTGTTGTTGCGATGATGGCTTTGGAGGGAGAGGCTCCGATTACTTTAGCCTCTTCTGGAATATTCAATTGACTGTCTAAAACAATTCGATAGGGATCTCTCCCTCCCTTGATCCGGGCAGTAAGTTGAGGGTCATCTTTAAGTACGGTTCCAATGCCGACGAGAACTCCATCAACTTGGCCACGCAATTTATGGACGAAACGTCTTGAGGCTTCTCCTGAAATCCATTTGGAATCACCATTTCGGGTAGCGAATTTACCATCGAGCGTGGCAGCGGCCTTCAAAATAACAAAGGGCACTCTTCTCAATATGTATTTACAAAAGGCTTCATTCAATCTCTTACATTCTTTCTCTAAAATCCCTACTTCAACCTCAATGCCTGCTCTTTTCAGGGTCTCGATCCCTTTCCCTTTTACCAAGGGATTGGGATCCTCCATACCCATTACGACTCGTTTCACGCCCGATTCAATCACTTGCGGAGCGCAGGGAGGGGTCTTCCCATAATGCGTGCAGGGTTCTAAATTGAGGTAAAGAACGGATCCTCTTGCCTCTTGCCTTGCTTGTTGGAGAGCGATGATCTCTGCATGCGCCTCTCCTGCTTTCGCATGGAATCCTTCCCCAACCCGTTTGCCATCCTTCACCAGAACGGCCCCCACCATGGGATTAGGGGAGGTCCTCCCCTTCCCTTTTTCTGCAAGACGGAGAACTCGCCTCATCCAGTACTCATCATCCATAAATTTAGTGTCACTCAAAAATATGAAATTCGAATATCGAAACTCGAAATTGTTTAAACTCTAAACCCTAAATCCTAAACAAATCCAAAATATAAAACTCAAAAGGTAATTTCGAATTCTCATGCGTTTTTAATTTTGCCATTTTGACATTTGAGTTTGTTTAGAGTTTAGGATTTCGAGTTTAGGATTTAACAACTTTGTTTCGTATTTCGTGCTTCGGGTTTAAATTTTTCTCTAGTTATTTCTTTTTGGCCTCTTCCCTATTCCCAAGGAGGTCCTTCAGTTCATCCATGAACTCTTGGATATCTTTGAACTGCCGATAGACCGAGGCAAAGCGTACATAGGCAACTCCATCCAAACGATGGAGTTCTTCCATCACCCTCTCGCCGATCTCAGAGCTCTTGACCTCTCTTTCTCCTCTCTCCTGGAAATAAAGCTCGATGCGATTGACGATCTTCTCGATCAGATTGATACTGATGGGTCTCTTCTCACAGGCTTTTTTCAAACCATTGAAGATCTTAAGTCGATTAAAAGTCTCTCTCCTCCCGTCTTTCTTCACGACCAATGGAAGGGCATCCTCTGCCCTCTCACTGGTTGTGAATCGCTTATGGCAGCCGAGGCATTCCCTCCTCCGCCGAATGGAATCCTTATCCTTTCCCAGACGGGAATCCACCACTTTGCTCTCGGGATGATTACAGAAGGGACACTTCATTTTTGAATGTAGTAAGTGGAATGTGGAAAGTGGTTTTTTATATTGACTCTCTACCTTCCACCTTCTACCCTCCGTTTTCGGCTGAATTTCTCAATTTTAATTCCTGATTCTTTTAACATCCTTCTGGCTAAAGCGTCGGCATATCCATCTTCATAGACCACCCTCTCAATTCCTGCGTTGATGATCATCTTTGAACAGATGATACAGGGATGGTTGGTGCAATAAAGGGTGGCTCCTCGAATCGCCACTCCGTGGTAAGCGGCTTGGATAATGGCATTCTGCTCGGCATGTAAGCCACGGCAGAGTTCATGCCGTTCTCCAGAAGGAATGCCTCGTTTTTCTCGGAGGCAGCCGATATCCAGGCAGTGTTCAAGTCTGGAGGGAGCTCCATTGTAGCCCGTTGCTAAGATCTTTTTATCTTTAACGAGAACTGCCCCCACCTGCCTCCGAAGACAAGTCGACCGTTTGGCGACGAGATGGGTGATATCCATGAAATACTCTTCCCATGAGGGTCGATGGGGAAGATTCCTTTTTTTCTCTATCTTTTTCAAGGGCGAACCACTCAGAGGATGCGATGATTGAAAAGCCTTTGAAGAACCCAGTTCAAATTGACTGGGACGAAAGTGCTTAATATTGATTGAAACTATCCTTTAAATTTTTCTCGTTCAAGGGCTTCGATTTTTTCTAAACGTCTTTTGTGCCTTCCCCCTGCAAAGGGCGTTTCCAACCAGACTTTCACAATTTCTTTTGCCAGTTCCTTGCCTACAATTCGGCCACCCATGACCAGTAGGTTGGCGTCGGTATGGGCTCGGCTGAACTTTGCAGAATAAAGGTCATTAACCAGTGCTGCCCTGATTCTTGGAAATTTATTCGCTACAATGGACATCCCGATGCCAGTACCACAAATAAGGATCCCTCTCTCTAATTCTCCACGAGAGACTTTCTCCGCCACCAAAACTCCGAAGTCCGGATAATCCACTGAATTTTCATCAAAGGTCCCCATATCAATGGGTTCAACGCCGAGCGATTTCAAAAAGTTTTTTATTTCCTCTTTGAGTTCAAAGCCACCGTGATCGCAGGCCAACCCAATCTGCATGCCTCTACCCCGTTAGACACTAAAATTCCTCTTAAAACAAATAAGGGGTTAGAACTCCGTATAAACCCTCCCGTTGGCAGGTTGAATACCTTCTAACGGGGTCTATCCTTCAAATTTCTTGAAGACGAGCGTAGCATTGGTTCCGCCAAACCCAAAGGCGTTTGACATCGCCACGTTTATAGTTTTTTTTCTTGACACATTGGGGACATAATCCAAGTCACATTGAGGATCGGGTTCCTCATAATTGATGGTGGGTGGCATGATGCCATCTCGAATGGCGAGGATGGTGAAGATAGCCTCCGTGCTGCCCGCCGCACCTAAGAGATGGCCGGTCATCGATTTGGTCGCACTGATAGGAACCTTTTTGGCATGATCGCCGAAAACCTTCTTAATGGCGATCGTTTCCGTCAAGTCATTTAAAGGAGTGGAGGTCCCATGGGCATTGATATGATCCACATCCTCAGGCTTAACTCCGGCATCTTTAATGGCCATCCTCATACAACGCACCGCCCCATCTCCGTCAGGTGAAGGAGCCGTGATATGATAAGCATCGCCTGTATAGCCATAACCGATCAATTCTGCATAGATCTTTGCATTACGTTTTAATGCAAATTGCAGTTCTTCTAAAATAACGATCCCTGCGCCTTCTGCCACGACAAACCCATCCCGATTCTTCTCAAAAGGCCTGCAGGCTTTCTCGGGTTCATCATTTCGAGTCGAAAGGGCCTTCATCGCATTAAATCCCCCCACTGTGAGTGGGGTGATATTGGCTTCGGTCCCTCCAGTGATCATTGCTTCTGCATCCCCATAAACAATAGTGCGAAAGGCATCGCCGATGCAGTGAGCCCCTGTGGCACAAGCTGTGACCACGCAAGTATTTGGCCCTTTAGGACCGAACTGGATGGCAATCTGTCCGGAGGCCAGATTGGCAATGAGCATCGGGATGAAAAATGGAGAGATTCGGCTGGGCCCCTTTTCCAAAAGGATTTTGTGATATCTTTCGATGCTGGGCAATCCTCCCAACCCGGTACCCACAATCACACCGATCTGTTCGGAATTATCCGGTGTAATGGCCAATCGGGCGTTCTCCAAAGCTTCCTTAGTGGCCGCAATAGCATAATGAATGAAGAGATCCATTTTTTTGATCTCTTTCTTATCAATATATAACTCTGGGTTGAAGCCCTTCACCTCCGCTGCAATCTTCGTCTCAAACCCATTGGTATCAAACCGGGTGAGGAGGCCAATGCCTGACTTTCCTTCACAGACGTTTCTCCATGCGGTCTCGACTCCGATTCCAGTGGGAATGACCAACCCCATCCCTGTGACAACAACCCTTCTTCCCAAAACCTTATCCCTCCTTTAATGGGTACTGAACGAGAAGCCTCACTGAGTCACATGGGCCTGGATATATTCAATCGCATCCCCGACGGTTAAGATCTTCTCTGCCTCTTCGTCGGAAATCTCAATATTGTACTCCTCTTCCAAAGCCATGACCAGCTCCACTAAATCGAGAGAATCCGCTCCTAAATCATCAACGAATTTAGCTTCTGGAGTGACCTCGCTCTCATTAACGCCCAACTGCTCTACGATAATCTCCTTAACCCTCTTCTCAATGGACATGTAATCACCTCCTTATTTTGATTCGTCACATATAGATGCCACCGTTTACATTCAACACTTGACCGGTAATATAATTCGATTCTTCGGAAACAAGGAAAAGGACGGCCTCGGCCACATCATCGGGTTTGCCCAATCGTTCCATCGGAATCAACCGTTTCAATTCTTCCTTGACCTTCTCGGAAAGGACCTCTGTCATCGGAGTCTCGATATATCCGGGAGCAATTGCATTGACATTGATTCCTCTTTGAGCGAATTCCCGTGCAATCGTTTTGGTCAATCCAATCACCCCTGCCTTGGAGGCAGAGTAGTTGGCCTGTCCTGCATTTCCCATTTCCCCAACGACTGAGGCAATACTGACGATCTTGCCGCTTCTCTGCTTCGCCATGTGTCTGACCACAGCTTTGGTACAATTAAAAGTCCCTTTCAAATTCACATGGAGTACTGAATCCCAATCCTCTTCCGTCATCCTAAGTATCAACTTGTCACGGGTAATCCCTGCATTATTAACCAAAATATCGATTTTGCCAAACTTTTCTAAAATGGCCTCCACCATTCGCTCGACCTCTTTTAAATTGCCCACATCCACTTTGATCGCCAGGGCTTTTGAGCCGATCGATTCGATTTCCCTCGCCGTCTCTTCAGCTTTTTCAAGATTGATATCTGAAACCGCAATATCAGCGCCATTTCGAGCCAGAAGCAGGGCAACTGCTTTTCCAATCCCCTGGGCTGCCCCAGTGATCAAAGCTACTTTTCCCCTTAGTTTCAATCTTTCCTCCCCTCTTAAACTCTCCGATAAAAACCATCAAAAAATGCTTGGTATTGGTAAGGTTGGAAGGCATATCTGACTGTCTTTCCAACGCAGCCTCCAATTTAAGATATCTTCTTTAATGTCTGAAGATCTTCTAAATTTCCAGTTTCAATACGGTGATCGATCCGTTTCATCAAACCTGAAAGAACTTTTCCGGGCCCTATCTCCAAAACCTTTTCAATTCCCTTTTCAATCATCTCCCTCATGGACTCTTCCCAACGGACAGGACTCGATACCTGAGCCACCAATAACCCTTTCACCCTATCTTTTGAAGCATTGACCTCTGCCTCGACGTTTGTCACCACTGGGATTTTTAGGTCGCTCACAGAAATCTCTTCCAATGCCTTCTTCAAGCGCTCAGCCGCTGGTTTCATGAGAGGAGAATGAAAGGGCGCACTGACGGGAAGCAAAACCGCTTTCTTCCCCTCCTGTTTGATCCTTTCGATCGCCCACTCAACCGCTTTCGTATGGCCGGCGATGACGATTTGACCTGGACAGTTAAAATTGGCAGCGGTGAGAACTTCTTCAGATGAAACCTCTTCACAAATCTTTTCTACCTGCTCCCGCTCCATCCCCAGGACAGCAGCCATAGCCCCCTCCCCCACAGGAACAGCCTCTTGCATAAATTTCCCACGGAGGTGGACAATCTTCACTGCCTCAGAAAAGGTTAAGGCTTCGGAGGCTACCAATGCGCTATACTCTCCGAGGCTATGCCCTGCAGTGAATTGTGGCGTCAACCCCTTTTCTGTCTGAAGCACCTTCAAGGCTGCAATGCTCGTGGTCAACACAGCGGGTTGAGTATTTTCTGTCAGCTTTAAACTCTCTTCAGGACCTTCAAAACAGAGCTTTGAAATCGAGAAATGGAGACTATCATCCGCCTCCTGAAAAATCTGTTTCGCCACACTAAAATTTTCGTAGAGCTCCTTTCCCATGCCCACATATTGGGATCCTTGGCCTGGGAAAATAAAGGCGATGGACTTCATCGGGCTCCCTTCTTCCCAGCATACTCCTTGCTCAACTCCAAACCGATGACATTCCGCTGAATCTGATTTGTCCCTTCATAAATCTGGAGAATTTTTGCATCCCGCATCATCTTCTCAACAGGATAATCTCTCATATATCCATAGCCCCCGAAGATCTGAACCGCATCGGTCGTCACCTTCATCGCGACATCGCTGGCAAAGACTTTGGCCATCCCAGAGACCTTTGAAATCTCCTTTGGATTCTCTGACTGATCAATATATCGGGCAGTCGAATAGACCAGTGCCCTTGCGGCCTCCACAAGAGTGGCCATATCCGCTAAGAGATGTTGAACCGCCTGAAAAGAGATGATCTTTTTTTCGAATTGCTCTCGTTCCCTGGCATAACGGACAGCCTCATCGAGGGCTCCTTGAGCTAACCCCACACCCTGGGCCCCCACCCCAGGTCGGGTTCGATCAAACGTCCTCATGGTGGCGATAAATCCCATCCCTTCTTTTCCAATGAGATTTTCTTTGGGGACATAACAATCTTGGAAGACCAGTTCCCGGGTAGCCGAGGCACGGATTCCCATCTTCTTCTCTTTCTTCCCAAAATTAAAACCAGGGGTTCCCTTCTCGACAATCAAGGCGCTCGCTCCTCGGGGACCCTTTGACCGATCGGTCATGGCAATAATCGAGTAGATCTCCGCCTCCCCTCCATTGGTAATCCACTGCTTTGTTCCATTCAAAACATACCCTTCTCCTTTTCGGGTAGCGGTCGTCCGGATCGCCCCTGCATCACTTCCTGCATCCGCCTCCGTCAATCCAAAGGCAGCTAACTTTCTTCCCTTGGCAATATCCGGTAGATACTTTTTCTTCTGCTCAGGGTTCCCAAAAAGGAGGATGGGCATAGCGCCCAAACCGCTGGCAACCACACTCGTTGCGATTCCAAGACAGACCCGGCTCAATTCCTCTGCGACCAAACAATATTCTAAGATTCCCCCTCCAAAGCCCTCGTACTCTTCTGGCATGGAGACTCCCATGAGACCTGCTTCCGCACTGATTCGAACAATCTCCCACGGGAACTCTTCCTTCTCATCCAATTCTGCCCGAACCGGCAGCATTTTCTCCTCAGCGAACTTTCTCGCCAAAGCTTGAATCATCTTTTGTTCCGGCGTAAGAAAATAATCCAATCCCTTCTCTCCTTCATTCCTCTTTGGGTGAACCTCGTTAGAGAGAGCATGGCTTAGACTCGCCCTCCTTTCCGGCAGGCCCTGAACCTAACATGGTACAGGGCAGGCAGGAATGCTGGTTCTTTCTAACGGGGTGAATCAATGAATCGATTTCACGGTACCATCCATCTTTTCCTGGCGCTTCTGTCCCAAACGAAGCAGGTCTTGCTTCTCTCGAAGTTCTTCGATCACATGTTCATTCAGTCTATTTTTTGCCAGGTTGAAGGCTAATAGAATGGCATTCATGATCGCTTTGGCATTCGATGAACCATGGCAGATGACGCAGTTCCCATCAATCCCTAAAAGAGGAGCTCCTCCATATTCAGAGTAGTCCAGTCTTTTTTCCAAACGGCGGATGGCTCGTCTCATCAGGAAATAGGCTGCCTTGGCCCGGATATTATCTTGTGCCTCCCACTTGAGAATGGCATGGATGGTTTCCCAAAGCCCTTCACTAACTTTAAGTGCCACATTTCCCACGAAACCATCACACACAATCACATCGACCTCTCCATTATTGAGATCCCTGCCTTCCACATAACCGACGTAGTTGAGATCGGTCGCGGATAAAATGTCATGGACCTCTCGCGTCAACTCATTCCCTTTCCCCTCTTCCTCTCCGTTGCTTAGGACGCCAATCCGGGGCTCCTCTTTTCCTAAAATATATTTTGCGTAGGCATCTCCCATCATAGCGAACTGGACAAGATGAAAGGGCTTGCAATCCACATTACCACCCGAATCAATGAGGACCGTATTTCCTTTTGTGGTGGGATGGATCGTCGCAATAGCAGGTCGCTCCACTCCCTCCAATTTTTTCAAGATATACATTGCTAAACCCATGGCCGCTCCTGAATTCCCTGCGGAGACAACTCCACTTACCTGCCCTTCTTTTGCCAAATCGAGGGCGACTTTAATGGAGGTATCCTTCATCCTTCGGATCACGGTCGAAGGAGAGTCGTGCATAGCGACCACGAAGGGAGCATGGTGGATGAAAATAGGTAGTTTGGAAGTAGGATATTTGGTCAGTTCTTTACTGACCTGATCCTCATCGCCTACCAATACCACCTTGGCTCCATATTCTTTGGCAGCCAAAAAGGCCCCTTCGACAATGTTATGAGGGGCAAAATCCCCTCCCATGGCATCGACAGCAATCTTCATTTCACACTTTCCCCTATTTCTCTTCCTCTACCTTGATGACCTCTTTCCCCTTATATGTGCCGCAATGAGGGCAGACATGGTGAGGGAGTAAAGGTTCATGGCATTGAGGACAAAGAGAGAAGTGAGGAGCACTCAATTTTTTATGGGCTCGGCGTTGATCCCTTCTGGCTGATGATGTTCTCCGTTTTGGAACTCCCATTCAAAAGCACCCTTTCTCATCCGTTAAAACTGAGTAGATGTTTATTCAAAAATTTAGCCGAATGGCCTTATCTTTTTCACATAACAGATTCATACCCCATTAATCAAGCTTTAATTTTTTAAGGGCGGAAAAACCTGTCGGAAATTCCTCCTTCACACATTGACAGGAAGAGACATTTAAATCTTTTCCACATATCGGGCAAAGCCCTTTACATCCCTCCTGACAAAGGGGTTGATAAGGAATTTCTAAAAAAATCTGTTCGCAGGCGATCTCAGAGAGGTGGATCTCTCCTTCCTCAAAAAAACTCGACTCCATCTCCTCGCTTTCCAACTCTCTCTCTTCTTCCAAGGGCGTCCCTTTTAAAGGGTGAAGGGTCAGTTCGAACGTAGAGGAGAGAGGATAGGAAAATTCTTTCAAACACCTTCCACATTTTAATCCAAGGGTGGTCTGGACCCTCCCTGTGATGAAGACGGATCTACCTGACTTCTTAATTTTTGCTTCAGCTTGGAGTGGAGTTTCGAAGTTGAAATCAATCCTTGAAAGGCCTTCCAAGTAGGCCACCAAGGAAGCCTTCTCCTCTTTCCACTTCAGCTCTAAACCCTCTTCAGGAATATCATCCACTTTTAAAGTGAACATTTTGTTTCCATTCTTGTACGTTGGGTTAGAAGTTAAAATATATAAAAAAAATTTTTTTTGTCAAGAAAAATAGGGATGGAATAAAATGTGAAAGTTTTCGTTTGGAAAAAATTCCTTAATATATTAACTAAATTACAAACGGTACCGCAAGGGGCTCTCGATCTCACCCATTTAATTTGAATTTTATATGAAGGGCGGAGGAAGATGGATAAGAGGGATGATGCAGCATTATATGTATGGGTTTTATGGGAGAGCATTGATAGCGATTGATGGAAAAGGAAAGGATGAGGCTATTGTCAGGGCAGATAGCCTGAAAAGGTTAGAATAGAAAAAAGAGGCTCCTTGAAGGGGCCCCTTTTTGGTTACCCATCTCTATTCATTCTTCCCTTCGAATAACCTTACCAGCGTTTTGGAAACATTTTTAAAAAGCTCTCATAAGACTCGTTTGATTTTTTACATTTGAAGAGGGCTTCGATTTCAAGGAGGTCAATGCCTGAATATTTTTTTGGGTCAAGAGCGATACAATATTTTTGATCGATACGTTTAACAAGATATTCTCGCAAAGCCTGATCATAGGAGATGTATTCAGGGTCTTGGAACCCTTTAAAGTATTTTCCATCATAGGTTGTAACTCGGGTCGGCATGGCAACCCTTTTGCCAAATGCTGGAGAAACGGTGAGAGAAGCAATAAAACCAATCCCTAAGGTAATGAAAAGTGTTCTTAAAAACCATTTTGACTTCATAAAATATCACCTCCAATTTTTGATCCCTGTTCGTTTTATCCCGATTTGAGCTGAAACTCTATAGTGAAACGACTTAAATAAGTTGACATCCACTGGTTGTCATTGCGAACGAGGTGAAGCAATCTTATGGGATTGCCACGTCCCCCGCATCAAGTGCGGGATCCTCGCAATGACAACCTTTCAAGGTCGTTCAATAGAGAATTTATATCAGAACGGATGACCGATTTGTTTTTCTGGCGAATGGTTCAGGATGAACTGATCGAAGGGGCCTGACTTTCTTCCTCAATATATTTTATCAATGTCTCGAAAATTTTGTCTTCAATCAAACCCACTTTGTGAAGCCAGGTCATGGCATCCGAAATTTTAAATAGGACATGTGGTTCAATCCGGGTTGCCCTGAGCCTCTGCTGGCCCCCTTGCTCTCGATCCAAAAGGACCACCAGTTCGTTGACTACCCCTCCCTGGTCTCTGATCACCTCTGCTGTTTCAATAACACTTTCGCCCGTGGTGATAAGGTCATCGATAATCAGGACGCGATCATTACGCTCCAGAATGCCTTCAACCTTTTTCCTTACCCCGTGTTCTTTTCTTGCCTGCCGGTAATAGATCAGAGGAATACCCAATTTCTGACTCACTACCGTTGCAAAAGGAACACCTGCCGTGGGAACTCCCAAAATCTTGTCTATTTTATCCTTACCAATTTCATTCAAGATGATTCGGGTCAAAGAATTGGCAATCCAGTCCATCGTGTTTGGACTGGAAATCGTTTGCCGCAAGTCGATATAGTAAGGGCTCCTCTTCCCAGAGGCTAAGATATAATCTCCAAATTTGATCGCATTGTTCTTGATCAAGAGAATCCCAACCTGTTTCATGAGGAAGAGCTTTTCCTCTTCCCAAACCTTTTGTTCAATATCTTCAAGTCTCAAGATCATGGTTCACTTTTTATACAAAAATCCTCATAAAGTCAAGAAAAATCAAGAAGTTTTTCCTAAAACCATCGAAAGTAAAGCCATTCGAACAAAAACCCCATTTCGCACCTGTCTGAAATAGGCAGCCCCAGGATAGGCATCCACTTCTGGGTTGATTTCGTCCACCCTTGGGAGAGGATGAAGAATGGTGATCTTTTTTTTCAATTTTTTGAGAAACTCTTCATTAATGATATAACTGCCCTTGACTCTCTCATATTCTGATTGATCGGCGAATCTCTCCTTCTGGACCCGGGTCATATAGAGGAGGTCGCTTGCACTGGCTGCTTTGAACATATCTTCTGTCTCTTCAATCTGAATGCCTTTCTGCCTGAGATTGGAAGTGATTTCCTCTGGCATTCTGAGGCTGCCAGGCGATACAAAATAGAGCTGAGTCTGATAGAGGGATAAGAGTTCAACCAACGCATGGACCGTCCTTCCGTTCTTTAAATCGCCGACCATGGAGACTACCAAATTCTTCAGAGAACCTAACTCCTTATAGATCGTATAGATGTCGAGGAGCGCTTGAGTAGGGTGTTGCCCTGTCCCATCACCAGCATTGATGACAGGGATGGGAGCTGCATCAGCTGCCTCTTTGGCTGATCCAGTGCGCGGGTGGCGAATCACGACCACATCAGCATACTGGGAAACAGTTCGCACCGTATCCACCAAAGTCTCTCCTTTTGTAACAGAAGAACTCTCAACTGAACCCATGCTGACCACTCCTCCTCCCAACCGTTGTATTGCCGCCTCAAAGGAAAGCCGCGTCCGCGTGCTCGGTTCAAAGAAAAGAGTTGCCAAAATCTTTCCCTTCAATAGAGTCAGGGAATCCTTTTTCTTAAGTTCCTTCTCAAAACTGGATGAAACCTTTATGATGGTTTCAATGTCTTTTTTAGAAAATTGATTTGCATGTAAAATATCTTTCCCTTTTAGATTAGTCATTCTCTAAACCTCCTTTGGACACAGAGACCTTCAATCGATCCAGTCCTTTTTTCATTGCTTATTGATTTTCTGATACGACCATGCCATCCTTTACCGCGATTCGTCCTGCAACAATGGTGAGGATCGCCTTTCCGTAAAGCTCCCAGCCGTTAAAAGGGCAATTTCTACCTTTGGAATAAAAACGACTGGCATCCACTTTCCATTTCCTATCCAAATCAATCAGAGTTAGATCTGCCTTCGCGCCTGGCCTGAGGCTGCCTACTCCAAGCACATCAAGCCCAAAAATTTTCGCCGGGATGATGGTCATCTTCTCAATCGCTTGACTGAGTGTCAAAAATCTTGGATGCACCAGAAAAGTCAATACCAAGCCCAACGTTGTTTCCAGACCGATGACCCCAAATGGAGCCTTCTCCCATTCTCGGTTCTTTTCATCAGGTGAATGCGGAGCGTGGTCACTCGCAATCATATCGATCACGCCACTGGCCAACCCTTCCCTGACTGCCGCAACATCTTCTTCCGACCTCAATGGTGGATTGACTTTGGCATTCGGTCCAATTTCTCTTGCCATGTTCTCTGTTAAAAGGAAGTGATGTGGAGTGGCCTCCGCAGTCACCTTGATCCCTCGCTTTTTTGCCTCGGCAATAATGTCCACCGACTTGGCAAGGCTTACATGCGAGAGATGAAGGCTCGCTCCTGTTTTTTCTGCCAATTCGATATCGCGCTTAATAAATCCGGCTTCAGAGGTATAGGGATCTGCTCCAGGTGAAGCGTATGGCATCTGAACGTTGATTGACGGTTCCCTATGTTTCCTTTGCTTCCTCAGTATTCTTTCTCGATAGAGTGCAGATTCCTCATCATGTGGACTGATTAGAATTTTGTTTTCTTTTCCTTTGATCAGAGCGTTTCGCATGAGCCTGTAACCAGGAATGGGATTCCCGTCGTCGGAGATGGCCCGGGCGCCAGCCTCTTTCAGTTTGGCTATATCCGTCAGGCTATTCCCCTTCAACCCCCTTGTGATCGCAGCCTTTGAATAGAAGTTCACGACACTCTTTTTTCTGGCAAGGTCTAAGAGCCTTCGGAGTCGAACAGGGGTATCGATGGGAGG
>Ga0315268_10004796_pt1 | contig 14602 bp, 10 predicted proteins | sample C1_top_MG_FD_204535 | JGI IMG/M metagenome (GOLD analysis project Ga0315268, IMG submission 204535) | Sediment microbial communities from Yellowstone Lake, YNP, Wyoming, USA - C1_top | ecosystem: Environmental > Aquatic > Freshwater > Lake > Sediment | place: USA: Wyoming | collected 2017-08-01
CGGCCAGATCCCGCAAGAGAAGCAACCACTTGACGGTCCTGGCTGCCTGCGTCTGGGGGGCAACAGGCCGGCCGGTGGCGTCGCGATAGGCGGTCAGGACAAAGTCCACTCCGGCCGGAACGGACAGCGGGTGGAAGAGCCAGAGCCGCGGGTTGACCTCGATGAGCTTGAGCCGGCCATCCCGCGCGTCGCGCTTGAACTCCGCCGAACCCAACCCTCGGTGGCCGATGCCGTCGAAGAGCCGGCGGCCCGTCTCCAAAACCTCCTCGTCGACGTAACTCTCGAAGAGGGTCGCGGTGCCGAACCCGGGCGGGTACTGCCGGACCTTGCGGGAGACAAACTCGGCCAGGGCCTGCCCGGATCGATCGCGGTAAGTGCTGTAGAAGATGAGGCGGTCGTCGCCACCCGGAATAACCTCTTGGAGGGCGAACGCGACCCCGGCCGGCAGCGAGGCTAGAGCCCGGCCGGCCTCGTCCGGATTACGAACAACCAGGACCTTGCCCCGGGTCAAACCCCAGAGGGTATAGGTCATGGCCGGCTTAAGCAGAGCCGGAAAGGGAAAGCCGTCGGGGATGGACCGGCTCCCATTCCCCGGCTCGGCCACGACCTTCGCCGTCCCCGGCCCGGCCACGACGTTCGCCGTCCGCGGGACGGCCAGGCCCGTTCTGGCCGCGAGTTCGTAGGTGCCCGCCTTGTCCAGCAGAGCCTCGAAGAGGTCCGGCGGCGACAGGACGAAGACAAAGTCCGGTTCCAGTTCACTCCGTCGCACGGAGACGAACTCGGCGAACTTGTCATTGCAGGGAAGAAGGAAGGGCGGTCGCCGCTCGGCTCGGACCATCCCGCGCAGGAATTCCACTAAACCGTCGGGGTCCCCGGTCGGATCAGGGCAGAGTCGCGGACGTCCGTAGCGGGAGCGGAAACCTTCGCGGGCAGGGTCGCAGTCGAAACCCCGCACGGCCACGCCCGCCCGGGCCAGGATCCTCACGGCCCCAAGGCCATTGGGGCTCAGGTCCAGCACGTAGGCGGGCGAGCTCATCACGAGGAGGGGCCTCTCCGTCACTGGCGTCGCCTCCCCAGCAGGCCTTTCAGGAGGTTCTTGGGACCGGATGGGAACGGGCGGTCGAAGGCGCCGTCCAAGCGGGCTCGAAAGACCGCCGGAGTGTCGGTAGTCTCGACCATCGTGCGCCGAAGGAGATGGAGGGGTGTAGCCCCGTCGTTGACACCCGGCCGACAGGTGCAGGCCATCTCGTACCCGGTTCCGGCGGCGAGGGAGACCACCTCGGCGGCAAAGAAGCCGAAGGGATAGCAGAAGGCCGTCGGACGGCGGCCGATCTCTCGCTCGATCACCCCGGCTGAGACGAGCATCTCGTCGCGAACCTCGGCCGGCGGCAGGTGGGTTAGGTCGGCGTGGCTCAAGCCGTGCGAGTGGATCTCGACCCCACTCGCGGCCAACTCGCGGAGTTCATCCCAGGAGAGCGGGCGGCTCTCCGGGTCCCGGTCTTCATCGACGCCAAGATCGGCCATCCAGGGGAAGGGGCGATCCGAGCCCGGGAAAGTCGTCGGAACGAAGACGGCCGCCGGAACGCCATGGCGCCTCAGGACGGGCAAAGCCTGGGTCAGATTATCGAGGTAGCCGTCGTCGAAGGTCAGGACCACCAGACGGTCGAGCGAATCTGACGACAGCGGATCTGACGGAGATGGCCCCGGAACTCCCGTCCTGAGCAGGGCCGGAACCTGGCTGAGGGGCACGATGCGCCGTCCGGAGGCCAGGACCAGCCGCAACTGCCGGTCGAGAACCTCGGAGGCGACGGAGAGCTCGCCCAAGGGCTCTCGGCTCACTCGATGGTAGAGAAGGATCCGGAGGCCGGGCCGGCTCTGGCGGAAGGCCTTGACGACGGGGCCGAGACCCAGATGCCAGGCCAGGGCCCAGAGAACCTTGACGGCTCGTTTGAGTCGATCAAAAGCGGTCAGGGAAGAGACCTCCCGAGAAAGCCCGGCGGGCCTGCGCGCTCTCGCCGGCTTCGGAGCCTGTTTCGGTCTGGAGAGCCGGGTTCCTTTCGAAGCCGGCCGCGTCGGCAGGAACCCGATGGGGTGGGGGAGTAATACCCAGCGTCCTACATTTCGCGCCACGAAGTATCGGTCTAGGCAGGACGGCATCGCCGGGAGGCGCCGCTACGGCATCGACGTTCAGAGCTCTCCGCCACCGCAACTTCCGCCTCTTCTGGTTCGCCCAGATGTTCTCTCTCATCGGAAGCTGGATGCAGATGACCGGACAGCAGTGGCTGGTGCTTGAGCTGACGAACGACGCGCGTAAGCTAGGCGTGGTCAGCGCCCTGCAGTGGCTGCCGGTTCTCCTGCTATCCCTCTTTGCCGGCGTCATCATCGACCGCCTGCCCAAGCGTCGAATACTCATCGTCACCCAGTCGTGCCTATCCCTGCTGGCCTTCGTCCTGGCCGCTCTGACCCTGACGGGTCGGGTCCAATACTGGCACATCCTCATCACGGCCACACTGGTGGGCACGGTGCAGTCCTTCGACATGCCCACCCGGCAGTCGTTCATCGTCGAGATGGCCGGCAAGGAAGATCTCCTCAACGCCATTGCCCTGAATTCGAGCATCTTCAACTTGGCCCGGGTTATCGGCCCGGCTGCCGCCGGTCTGGTCATCAGCACTTTCGGCACCGGCTGGGCCTTCTTCCTCAATGGGGTGTCCTTCTTCGGCGTCATCTACGTCTTCAGGGCTATGAATGTCGCGGAGCAGGCGCGGCCGCCACGTCAGAGCGACACCTTCGGCGAAATCCGCGCCGGGCTCAGCTATATCAGGGACACTCCATCGGTCCTGGGCGTCATGACCCTGCTCGGCGTCATCTCCATCTTCGCCCTCAACTTCAATATTCTCGCCCCAGTCCTGGTCAGGAATGTCCTGCACGGCACCGCCGGCCAGTACGGATTTCTCATGTCCTGCATGGGCCTAGGCGCCCTGGCGGGTTCGGTCAGCCTGGCCACCTTCGGTGGGCGCGGGCCTCAGATGACCGTCATGCGGCTCGGGGCCGTCGCCTTGGGCCTAGGGGAGATAGCCCTGTTCTTCGCCCGAGGCTGGGCCCTGGCCGCCTCGATGCTGTTCGTCTGCGGCGTGGCCGTGGTCACCTTCTCGGCCAGCGCCAATACAACCATCCAGGTGAGCGTTCCCGACCGGCTCCGCGGCCGAGTCATGAGCGTGCACTCCCTTGTTTTCGGCGGGTTCACCTGGTTTGGCGCTCTCCTGTCCGGCTTCATGGCCCAGATTATCGGGGCCTCGGCCGCCTTCGGCATCATCGGCTGTATCGCTGTCCTGACCACCCTAGCGATGTGGGGGACGGGGAAGCTTCCGGGTCCGCTTCGACCCCCGGAGGCTGATTCATCGCCGGGCGAGCCGGGAGGGGAAACCCTCTCTCGGAGCGAACTGCGGAAGACGCCTGCCACGAATGGCAATCCTAGCTGGGGTGAGCCGAGACAATGAGTCACACGCCTGTTCGGGTCCGCATGGCCCCGAGTCCGACGGGCCCCATCCACATCGGCAACATGCATACCGCCTTCTTCAACTGGCTCTTCGCCCGCGGGACCGGCGGAACGTTCGTCCTTCGCTTCGAGGACACCGACCGGGAACGGTCGGACGTGAAATACGAGCAGCTCATCTACGACGAGATGAAGTGGCTCGGTCTCGACTGGGACGAGGGCGCGGACATAGGCGGGCCATACGGCCCCTACCGCCAGACGGAGCGGCTCCCTCTCTACGGCGAGTATGCCCGGCGTCTGCTGGCCTCGGGCCACGTCTACCCCTGCTACTGCAGCCAGGAGGAACTCGACACCGAGCGCTCCGAGGCCCAGAGGGACGGTCGGGCCTACAAGTACAGTGGTCGATGCCGGCGCCTCGACGAGGCCGGCCGCGCGAGAATGGAGGCCGAGGGGCGCAAGCCGTCCCTGCGCTTTGGCGTTCCGGAGGGCGAGATCGTGGTCATCGACGATCTCATCCGAGGCCGGATCGACTACCCGACCGACGCCATCAGCGATTTTATCGTCGTCCGCTCGAACGGCATGCCTCTCTACAACTTCGCCGTCGTCGTGGACGACATCACCATGCGAATCACCCATGTTATCCGGGGCGAGGGGCACATCTCCAACACGCCGGTTCAATGCCTGCTTTACCGGGCCCTGGGCATCGACCCTCCCCGGTTCGGGCATGTCGGCCACATCCTGCTCCCGAGCCGCGAGAAAATGGCCAAGCGAGCCGGTAACGCCTATGTGGGCCTGTACCGCGATGAGGGTTTCCTGCCCGAGGCCATCGCCAACTTCATGGCCCTCCTGGGCTGGACCCCGCCTGACGGCCGGGAGTTCCTGACCCTGTCCGAGATGATCGCCCAGTTCTCCATCGATCGGGTGACCAAGGCCCCGTCGGTGTTCGACCCGGAGAAGCTCACCTGGATGAACGCGAACTACATTCGCAAGCTCGCCCGGGACGAACTCGCCCGGCGCTGCCTGCCGTTTCTGGAAAGGGCGGGCCTCGTGGCGGGTGGGTCCGAGCCGCCACCGGGTATGGTCGCCGCGGACTTCCAGCGCGTGGCCTGGGTTGTCGGCTTGGAGCAGGAGCGCATCGAGACTCTCTCCGCGATCGTTCCGGCCACGGAATTCTTCTTCCGCCGGGTCATAGAACCTGACGACCAGGCCCGGAAGACCCTGGCCACCCCCGGAGTGACGGAGGTTCTGACCCGTGCCGCGAGGGCCTTCTCGGCTTGCGACGACTGGCTACCGGAGGGCCTGGAGGCCGCCGGACGCGCGGTTGTGGCCGAGATGGGTCTCCCGGCCAAGGAGGTCTTCCAGCCCGTGCGCGCCGCCGTCACCGGCAGACTGGCCAGCCCACCCCTCTTCGACACCATGGCCGCCCTCGGACGCGAACTCTGCCTCGAACGACTGGCCCGCTGAGCGAGCTAGGCCGGCGCATAGTGTCCTGGGCCGGCCCCGGGCGGGAATGCCGTCGTGGCGGAGGACATCGCGAATGATCTCCCGAACTGTGTCTAGCTTGTGATATCGTGGTGAGGCTAGTCCGGGGCAACTAACAAACACGCGGGGGAGGCGGAGGTCGTCAATGTGCGGCATTGTCGGCTTCTGGGGCTTCTCCGATCCCGCCCTGCTGCGGCGAATGGCTTTGTCCATCAGCCACCGGGGTCCGGATGACGAAGGCTTTTTCGAAGCTGGTCCGATCAGCCTGGGGCACCGCCGTCTCTCCATCATCGATGTCCGCCGCGGCCATCAGCCCATCGCCAATGAGAACGGTCGCCTGCAACTGGTCTACAACGGCGAGGTCTACAACTTCCGCGAACTCAGACGCGAACTCGTGGCCGAGGGCCACGTCTTTCGAACCGACTCGGACAGCGAGGTCATCGTTCACGCCTACGAGGAGTGGGGCTTCGAGGCTTTCGGGCGTTTCAACGGCATGTGGGCTCTGGCCCTGGCCGATCTTGACCGCCACCGGGTTGTGTTGGCCCGCGACCACTTCGGGATCAAGCCCCTCTACTACGCCCGGGCCCCGCGGCGCCTTCTCTTCGCCTCGGAGATCAAGGCCATCCTCCAAGACACTGAGTTCGAGACGGCGCCAAACGATCAGAGTCTCTACGAGTACCTGGCCCATAACCTTCATGATCACAAGGCCGAAACGTTCTTCGAGAGCGTCTACCACCTGCCGGCCGCTCACTACGCCGTCGTTGACGCCGACGGGATAAGCCTGTCGGCCTACTGGACACCACGCCCGCGAACCGACGGCAACAGCGACCCGGCCGAGTTCCGCCGCCTTTTCCGCGAGTCGGTCCGTCGTCGCCTGGTCTCCGAGGTCCCGGTCGGAGCTTGTCTGTCCGGGGGACTCGATTCAACGACTATTGTCCGGCTGATGAACGGTTTGTTCGAGGATAGGGCCCAGGACTCCGAGTCCATGGGTGGTCGTCTAGAGACCTTCTCGGCCGTCTTCGACAATGACCCGATTGACGAGCGCGACTACGTGGCCGAAGCCGTCCGGGGCACGCGATCCGTCAGTAACCTGGTTCATCCCACCCCACACGAGTTCGTGACCGAGTTGGAGGCTTTCGTCTGGCACCAGGACGAGCCTCTCGTCAGCACCGGGCCTTACGCCCAGTGGCGGGTGATGAAGGAGGCCTCGGAGAAGGTCAAGGTCCTTCTCGACGGGCAAGGCGGAGACGAGCTACTGGCCGGGTATGTGCCCTACCACATGGTCTACCTGCGCCAACTTCTCAGGGAGCGACGCTGGGGCTCGCTGGCGAAGGAGGCCCTGGTTTCCGGTGATGTTCTCTGGCCGCTGATCCGGCGTCGCCTTAGGTCCAGAAGGCGATCCCGTCGCATCGACGAGCCGGGCCTCATCCGAGACGGCTTCCGGGCCACGGTCACCAAACCCCGTGACAGCCGATCCCAGGACAACCTCAAGGAGCGCCTGGTGCAGGACATGACCGCCTATAGCCTGCCGTGTCTGCTCCGGTATGAAGACCGTAACTCCATGGCCTTCTCCATGGAGTCCCGGGTGCCTTACCTCGACCAGGAGTTGGTCGAGTACATCCTGGCCTTGCCTTCCCAGGCCATCATCCGCAATGGCTGGAGCCGCGCCATCCTGCGGGAGGCCATGCGGGGCGTGATCCCGGAGAGAATCAGATTGCGGCGCTGGAAGGTCGGCTTCACCACCCCCGAGATCCGCTGGCTCATGAACCGGCGGGCGGTCTTCGGCAGCCTTCTGGCGAGCCCGCTCTTTCAGAGCCGCAAGTACTGGGACGGAGAGAAGGTCCTGCGGGCTTTCCGAGGCGCCTGCGCGGGCAAGCTGGACAACTCCATGTTTTTCTGGCGAGCCATCAACATTGAGATCTGGCTGAGGGTTTTCTTTGGCGCCGACGGCCAGGCGCGCCGGCAGCCCCCGCGCTCCTACACCGAGGTCGGGGACAACCAGTGGCTCGCCACTCTCGCTCCGGAAGAGTGGGCTGAATTGGCTGACGTCTCCGGAAACCCAGGTAAGCACATCTTCGTCCTGGCCGGGGCCCGGGTCTGGGCCCGTGTGCCGCTCCGCACACGCCTTGTGGCCAAGGACGACGACATCGCCGAAGTCATCGGCGAGGCCCTCGGCCGGCAAGGCCCCGCCCAATCCGCGGGGCTTCGCCTTCGCCCGGGCGACACCGTGGTCGTGAGCGAGAAGATCATTGCCATCTCCCAGGGGCGCTCGTTCGCCCTGAGTGAGATCAGACCGTCCCGGATGGCCCGACTGCTTTCACGGTTCGTGAGCCGCGGCCCCCATGGTATCGGGGTCGGGATGCCCGAGACCATGGAACTGGCCATTCGGGCCGTGGGGCTTGGCCGTATTCTGGCGGCGGCAGCCGTGGCCGCCCTCGGCAAGGTCGTCGGGGTCAAGGGTCTTTTCTACAAGGTCGCCGGGCCGCTCGTGGGGGCCATTGACGGTCCGACCCCCGGGACCATCCCTCCCTACAACGGCCACGCCAAGCTGGCTCCCAAAGATCCGGACGCCGTGGCCCGCGGACTCTCTGCCGCGCTCTCCCGTCTGGCGGGAGCGCCGGTTGAAGCGGCCGTCGTCGATGCCAACGATCTCAGCGTCGCCGTGCTGGGGGCGAGCCCTGGCGTCGATGCGGCGCTCGTCATCGAAACCTTCAAGGACAACCCCCTGGGCCAGGGAAGCCAGCAGACACCGGTGGCCATTGTCCGGCCGGCGGGCCGCCTCTCGCCCGACCCGACCGGACCATAGCCGCCCGACGCCCCTAACCCCGCCACATACGCCCTGGACAGGGAAGTCCCGCCAGAAGCGGGGAGGAAAGACGACCCACATCCAGAAATAGCGCAGAGTTTCCACATCCCTTGGCGACGGAGAGCGCGGTGGTCGTCGTCGCGAATCCAGAGAGGTAGAGGGTTCATGGTGAATGGGAGAGGAAGAGCCAGGCTTGCTTTGGTTCTGGCCTTGGCCATCTTCGCGGTTCTGGCTGGTGGCGGCTGCAAGAAGGCCAGCGTGTCGATTGAGAGTCTGCCGGTAACCTGCCAGGCGGACGTGAGGGTCTTCACTCTCTTCGCCGGGTTGAACGCGGCCGGCTACGACGAGGAAAGAGGGGCGGAGATGGATCCTCTGCGACTTCAGGTCCGTGAGGCCCTGGCCTCCGCCGACCCCAAGGTCATCGAAAGGTTCGGGGCTCTCCTCCGTCAAGGCACCCCGGAGTCTATAACCCAGATCGTTCTGAAGGATATTGGCGATGCCCCGGGCTTTGGCTACAAGGAGGAGCACGGGATCGTGGCCGACGTGTCCGCGGGCCTGAAGACCTTGTGGGCCGCCGGGGCCGAGACCCTCTACGGCGACACGACTTCCGCCCAGGCCGACGCGGCTGCCGTCCTCAATGGACCGGCCGCGGCCGCCGTCCGAGGGACGCTCGGCTACTGCCACGAAGAAGTGAGCCCCTTCACCTCGGTTTTCGTCATCCCTAACCAACTGGCAAGTCACGGGTTCTCTTATCGCTATCTCAAGTCGGACAAGTCCGCGATCGTCGTGGTCGGCCCAGCCGGTGCGAGCCAGATTCCGGCCCTGACCCGAGAGGTCTTCTACCTTTACTTCGGTGAGACCCTCTTCCACCAGCTGTCGATCGACGGTGACTTGAGTAGGTTCGATCCCGTGCTTGAGAAGGCCAAAGCGGTCAAGCTGATCGGCGACAGGTACTTCTCAGCCCAGGGCTTCGCCGAGGAGTGTCTGGTCCGGGCCCTGGTAGCCAGGCTCGTCCCGCCCGGCGATCCGGCGGCGGCAATGGACGCGGAGTACAATGCCGGCTTCGCCCTGACCCCGGCGTTCTACGAGGCCCTGGCGGCCTACGAGACGGGCGACAAGGCCCTGGCCGAATCTGTGCCCGAGCTTCTGGCGGCGGTGAACGTGACGGATCTTCTGAACAGGATGGAAACGGCGCCGCCTACCGGCCAGTAGAGACGAACGAGCGACCGGGCGGGCCAGTCGGCCCGGCGAACGAGCGACCGGGCGGGCCAGTCGGCCCGGCGGGCAAGGACGCGAGGGCGTCCCGGGGCGGGACGCCCTCGCGCTTTCCGTAGACCATCCACGCCTGCCAGGACTTCCCTTCCGAGGCTAGAATGACCCCGGCAACACCATGGAGGTGAGGTCCATGTCAGAAACAGAGCCGGCAACCGGAACCCAACCCCTTCCGCCGGCCCAGGACCCGGCTCCCGCCGAAGACGCGGGAGATGCCCCGGGGGAGGGAGAGGAGGCGGCCGAACCCGCGCCCTTCGACCCAGGGGCCATCGTCGACGACGGCCAGATTACCGGGCACTTCGGTGACGACCGCGGCGACCATATCCACCAGGGTACGGATGTCGACACCCCCCTCGGCGAGGAGAACATCGAGGTCCACTGCCCGGTCAGCGGCACTGTCTCCGACGTCGGAGGCAACTACAACAAGGTCTCCGTCCGCGACGAGAATGGTTACATCCACGAGTTCCTTCACCTCGATAGCCGCAGCGTCGCGATCGGGGACCCCATCAACGCCGGAGACGCCGTGGGCATCATGGGTGGCTTCGGTCCCGACGGCGAGCACCAGTACGGCACCCATGTCCACTACCAGATCTGGGAGCCCGGCGGTGACCGCGTGGACCCGGAGACCGACTATCCCTACTTCGGCGATGCGGCGGATCAGGAGGAGGACGTGGGCGACCCGCCCGTGGAGGGTGACGGTCCCGGCTCCTACGGCGGAGAAGCGGCCCCAGCACCCGGTCCGGCGCCCGCACCCGGTCCAGCACCCGGCCCGGCACCCGGCCGAGCGCCCGCACCCGCACCCGGTCCCGCACCCGGCCCAGCGCCCGCACCCGGCCCAGCGCCGTCCGCTACTTCTCCCGAGGGTGCGAGGCGGCAAATCAGTTCCGGCTCGACCCTTCTGTCCAGAGAGGTCGCGCGCCTTTCCCGCCTGCAGCGTCAGGCGGCGGGGGCAACTTCGACGCCCTCGGCCTCCGAAGCCAAGAAACTGCTTTGGGCGGCGGCCAACGACCTTGGCGACCGTCTCGACCTCGTGTCCATGACGGCGACCGAAGCGGAGACCATCGGCGAAGAACTTCTGGCCCAGGCCGTCGCCTCCAGGAGCCGCAAAGGAGACCGGACAGGTGTCCTTGAGAAGATTGTCGCTCTGGCCATCTACTCCGGCCGAGCCAAGGCCGTCGGCCTGGCGGCTCGGGGCCTAGCCACCCGCAATGACGCGCTGGTTCGCAAGCTGGGAGGTGACCGGCATGGGTAGGTCTGTTCACCAAGCTTCGCCCGGAGGGTTGGCCGTTCCACTGGCCGCGCAAGACCACCTGCCGCATCTCCTGCGACTGATCGGCCAGGCCGACCAGAGGGTACTGGCGGCTGTTTTCATCATCGACCCCCGTCCCGAGGACGACCGCGAGGGGTTGGTCAAACTCGTTCTGGACGCCCTGGCCATGGCGAAGTGGCGCGGTCTTGACGTGCGTGTCCTGGCGGGCGGCTCCAACCGCACCCCGGCCATCGAACTCGCCGACCGCGTAGCTCGTCGCTATCTCGAGTCTCGTGGCGTTCCGTGCCGGCGGTTTGCCGGAATCAAGGGCGAAACGAGTCTTCACTCCAAGTACGTCGTTGCCGACGACACAGTCGTGGTCGGCAGTCACAACTGGACTCATCGGGCCCTGCGCCTGGACAACGAGCTTTCAGTGGCCGTCGCCTCGCCCGAACTAGCCCGCGGGCTCACGGGTCACTTTGAATGGGACTGGACTCGCGCCGCCGAGCCGGGACCAGTCGAGGAAGGAGGCGAGAAGCCATGACTCCGGATCCTCGCACGCCGGATCTCCACGATAGCCTGAGAGAAGCTCTCGTCGCCTGGACCGCGACCTGGCACCCCGCCTTGAGCTTCAGCGTCCGGCAGAAGCAAACGCTGGCCGCCCGGCTTTACCGTCTGGCTGTTCACACCGGCGGCGAGCCGCGGGATGAGGAGTTCCTGGAGGACCTCGGGGGTGTCGGCGTCTATGTCGTCTGGGCCGCCGATCAGGGCCTGCGCTACCACCTCGGTCACCTGGCCACCGATCTCGGACAGCCGGTCGATCCCCCGGCGGCCGACCAAGTCCCCTCGACCCCGGCCATCGAGGCCTTTCGCCTCCATCCTCGTATCGCCACCTACGTCGAGGTCCTACAAGACACCCCTGGAGGTTCAGCCCCCGCCTCGCCCGCCAAGACCGGTAGGGCGCCCGGCCCGGGTCGCGTCAGTCTGGAGGAGGCCGTGCTGGATCAAGTCGGACGCGCGGCGGACGCGGTGGCCGCCAATCCACCTCCCGGCGGGAACGCCCGTCCAATCCCCGCCACTCGGGCGGCAAGGCTCGGACGTCTTCTTGCGGCCGATCCGGTCGGCCCGGCGTCGTTCAAGCTCGACTGGGCCCAGGTGGTTTCCGGCTCCGCCTACCTCGATCAGGCCCTGAACCTCATCGGCTCGGCCGAGCGGGAGATTCGAGTGACGATGTTCTTCATGACCTACCGGCCCGGCACATCCCATCCGGCGAACGCCCTGGTCGAGGCTTTGGCCGCCGCGCACGGGCGCGGTGTCGCCGTGTCGGTCACCCTGGATCTCGACCGCCCGGAGGACGTCTTCGGTTCCCGTCTGGTTAACCGCGCGGCCTTTGATTTTCTTAAAGCCGAGGGCATCGACGTGGCCTGGGATCGGCCCGAACGTCTGACCCACACCAAGCTCCTTGTCGTCGACGGGCGGGATATCCTGGTGGGCTCGCACAACTGGACGGCCGGGTCAATATACGGGTACGATGACCAGAGCCTCGCCCTCCATTCGGAAGCTCTGGGCGGCGCGTTGACCCAGTTGTCCCAGTCGATTCACTCCGGAGGATAGGAGGTTGGCGGGAACCGGCGCCCGAAAGAAGCGTCAAGAAGCTTCGAGGTGAACTCGATTTTAAGAGCCACGACAGACGGCGCTAAGCGCCTAATCATGGTCGCTCTGGTAGCGGGGTCGCTCGTCCTTGGTTTGGGGGGCGGCCCCGCTACCATGGCGGCGACGCCGGCGCGGCCGGTGGCTGCGACCGCCGGCCAGCCGGCCACGCCGGCCCCCGCCCAAGCCATCTCGCGGATCGCCACGGAGGAGAAAGTCCTGGCCCTCACCTTTGACGCGGGCTCGGACGCCGGTCACACCCTGGCCATCCTGGATATCCTCGACACCGAGCGGGTGAAGGCCACGTTCTTCCTCACCGCCAACTGGCTGGAGAAGTACCCCGAACTGGGCGCCGCCATCGCCTCGCGGGGGCACTGCCTCGGAAACCACACCCGAAGCCACCCCCACCTGACCGCGCTCACGGACGACCAGATCAGAGAAGAGCTGACCTCGACCGAGGAGGGAGCTCAGAGCGCCTGCGGCCGCTCGACCCGGCCGTTCTTTCGGCCGCCCTTCGGCGAATACGACGAGCGCGTTTCAAGTCTTGTCGCGGAAGTCGGCTATGAGTACACGATCCTGTGGACCATCGACTCCCTGGATTGGCAGATGATCCCGGCCGAGGAAGTCACCCAACGAATCGTCGATGGCGCCGAGCCCGGAGCGATCGTCCTCATGCACGTGGGTTCGCAGACCAATGAACCAGAGGCCCTCCCGGAAACAATCAGGCAACTCAAGGCCAAGGGCTATCGCTTCGCCACTCTGTCCGAGCTCCTGCTCGGTGAGACACCGCAAGGAGTGACCTACTACACGGTCAAGGTCGGCGACACGCTATCGTCCATCGCCCGCCGCTTCAGGGTCGACCTTAGCGACATCCTCAAGACCAACGGCCTGGAGAACGCCAACGCGATCAAGACTGGCCAGATTGTTATCATTCCCAAGCCGGCGGGCGGGAGTGGGGGACAGGGCGATCAGGGTGGATGGGGCGGCGACGACGGACAGGGCGGAGCGGGCGGTGACGACGGACAGGGTGGCGCCGATGGAAGCAGTGCCGGCTCAGGTCAGGGGCACGGTCTCCTGGCTCGCTTCTGGGCGGCTCTCGGCCGGGCCTGGGACCATGTGCGCGGCCTTCTGGCGCGACTAGTCGGGCGTTGAGTAGGTAACCCGCCCCGCTTGGGCCAACTCGGGCAGGCCCGCCAGAATGGCCCCTCCCGCCTGACGCATAGCCTTCCGCAATTCACTGGTACCGAATCCCGGCCGCCATCTGTGCCAGAGTTCGTCACTGACCACCAGGAGATTGGCCACCGGGAGGCCCAGAAACTGTCCGAGAGCATACATGGCCGAAGTTTCCATGTCCACGCCCAGGACCCCGGAGGCCCGGTACTTCTCGATCTTCCAGATGAACTCGCGGTAGATGGCGTCGGTCGTCCAGTGGCGCCCGGAGTGAATGACCCGCCCAGGGGCGGCCGCGGCCAGGGCCCGGGAGAGAGCCTCACGAAGGGCCGGGTCGGGACCCACCCTCGTCTCGGCCGGAAGATAGTGCAGGGACGTTCCTTCCTCGCGAACACACTCCTCGGGAAGAAGGAAAGCACCCACCGGGGCCGTCTCCTGAAGACTCCCGGCCATGCCCAGACCGATGATCCGCCTTGCCCCGGCGGCCACTAGTTCCTCGAGGATGGCCACTGTGCCCGGCGCGCCGACCGGGAAGGTTGTGAGAGAGACGTAAATCCCGCCCACTTGGCCGGTGAAGAGTTGCGGGGTAGCGGGACTACCGTAGGGCCAGTTCTCGGAGGGCGATAACCCGGCCTCCTTGGCCAAGTGCTCGGTCACCGACTGAAACCAGGTCCCTATCACGAGCGGGGCCAGGCTGAAATCCTCAAGGCGGGCCGGCAGTCCCCGCGACGCCCGTTCCCGCAGGACGTGATCCAGGTACATGGCCGGCGTGAAGCGCACCTCGTCCCGGTAGCCTCCGCCCTCGCTCATCCGGGCCACCTCCTCGATAGGTACGATACCCGGGAGACGCTGTGGGCATCGGAAGAAGCGTTAAGACTGGCCAATTCCAAGAGCCAAGGACAATTACCTTCTTGGCCTGTTCGGAAACCGCCGGACGGGTCGAGGCGGGAGCCCGGAACAGGTCGGAGCAGGACCCGGAACAGGTCGGAGCAGGGGGTTTGGCGGAAGGCGGTGAACATGCCCCGCTAGTAGAGCGACTGTCCGCGCGGGTTCGCCAAGGAAGCTTCAAGGAGGGTCCGTCTTGAGACTGACGGGCGGCGAGATCGTTGTCGAGACTCTCATCCGGGCCGGCGTGCCGTTTCTGTCCGGCATACCCGGGCATGGCTGCCTGGCCCTGGTCGATGCGCTGCGCCGGCGCCGGCGAGATTTGCCGGTCTACGTCGTCCGGCACGAGCAGAGCGCGGTGCACCTTGCCGACGGATACTACCGCGTTTCGGGAAGGCCGGCCGCGGCTTTCACCTCCATCGGACCCGGCGCCTTGAACACGGCCGTGGCCCTGGGAACCTGCTTCGTCGACTCCACCGCCGCTCTGGTTCTGATCGGCGAGACCCACACCCACATGACCGGCCGCGGGGTCTTGCAGGAGATTGAGCGAGGGCGGGCCGCCGACTCCATCCGGGTTCTCGAGCCGGTAGCCAAG
>Ga0315268_10004797_pt1 | contig 14598 bp, 14 predicted proteins | sample C1_top_MG_FD_204535 | JGI IMG/M metagenome (GOLD analysis project Ga0315268, IMG submission 204535) | Sediment microbial communities from Yellowstone Lake, YNP, Wyoming, USA - C1_top | ecosystem: Environmental > Aquatic > Freshwater > Lake > Sediment | place: USA: Wyoming | collected 2017-08-01
GAACGGGTCTGGCGCCTGGTGCGAAGAAGATGCATTCATAACAAATACTTCCTCACGTTAGAGGATGTCATGCAGACGGTAGAAGATCAGTTCTTCCAGTGGGCCTCAGGAAGCGAGGCCCTTGTCCGATTATGCGCAATTAATTAAGACGCTGAGTATAGTTTTTATTACAGTCAGTTAGCATCATAATTGATTTAAGCTAGTTCCAGGCAAATACTACTCGGAGCATTTAATAGGTTACCTCTCTGGCGGCCTGAACCTTGGGGGAAATCTCCCCTGAACCCAGTAGTGTCCGGCAGGTATTTTGCATTACCGGATCAAATCGGGAAATGAGAAATGTAGGCGCAGGCTTTGGCCTGCGCCGTCCCAAACTTTCAGTCAATCCCCCCGAGAGTTTCCGGGGGGAAGAGAAAACTCCGGACACAAGAAGTTATTTTATGTTCGAACAATTATTGGCGGGCAGTGCCCGCACCAGGAAGATATTCATGTAGGGCGCGTTTCACGCGCCATTATTGGTGCGTAGAACGCACCCTACGGGAGCCTGGTTTACGGTTTCCGGCCGTGACCCTGCTACGCAAATAGCGTGCCGGACACTGCGCCCTGACCCCTCTTTGCCAAAGGGGGGAACTTAGCGGAATTTCCTGGAAAGTCCCCCTTTGCCAAAGGGGGATTTAGGGGGATTTTTAATCAAATCATCCAAGGCTAATGTAACCTATTTTTCGCTCTGAATGGTAACTTAACGTCGTTTACCGAAGACAGAAAACCGAAAACCGAAAACTGAAAACCGGAGGCAAACATGCCTGCTGCGTCCTCACCCGGCCAACTGGAAAAGTTACTGGTCTGCACTGACGGCTCCCCGGAGAGCCAGGGGGCCATCAACGCCGCCCTGGATCTGGCCCGGACCTATGGCAGCAAGGTCTATCTCCTGCAAGTGGTGGCCTTTATTCCAGGTTACGAGCTGCAATCTCCGGACCTGCTGCCCCCGCCGCCCCTCAACCTGGAGGTGCAGGCGGCGCAGGAGGCCGCGGCGCAGGAGCGCCTGGAGGCCTGGCAGGCCGAGGCGGCGACGCGGGGAGTGGACCTGGAACCCCGCATCCGCACCAGCACCTCGGCCTACCATGGCATCCTGGAGGAGGCCGAGGCCCTGGGCCCCGATTGGATCGTCATGGGCCGCCACGGATTCACCGGCCTGGCCCGGCTGCTGATGGGCAGCGTCACCGCCCGGGTCATCGGCCACAGCCCCTTCAATGTCCTGGTGGTGCCCCAGGGGGTCACCCTGAGCTTCCGGCGGATCATGATGGCCAGCGATGACTCTCCCTACAGCGCCGGGGCCTGGGCGGCAGCCCTCAGCCTCGCCAGGGAGATGGGGAGCGCCCTCATCGGCGTATCCGTGGCCGCCGGCGACGGGGAAACCAAGACGGCCATGGAAGTGGTGGAGAAGCTGGAAGCGGCCGCGGCGCTGCAAGGCATCACCCTGGAAACCATGGTGCTCCGGGGTAAGCCCGACGAGGCCATCGTCAAGGCGGCCACCGCCAAGGAGGTGGACCTCATCGTGTTGGGCAGCCACGGCCGCACCGGCCTGCGGAGGCTCCTCATGGGGTCGGTGGCGGAGCGGGTCATCGGCCAGGCAAAGTGCCCGGTCCTGGTGGTGAAGCGGTCGGCCGCGTGACCGGACGCCGATTTGCCCCCGGGGTTGATGACACCAAGACCAAGAGGAGGTTATCCTTCATGATGCGGCAACCCGATTCCCCGGGGTGGAATCCATATCTGGCCGGGGCCTTGAGCGGGCTGGTCTCCGTGCTGTCCGTGTGGCTGGCCGGCAAGTTTCTGGGCGCGTCCACCACCTTCGTGCGTGCCGTCGGCATGGTGTACCAGGTGTTCGGCCCGGAGAGGGTGGCGTCCATGGAATATTTCCTGAAAGAACTCCCCATTATCGACTGGCAGTGGATGTTCGTGGTGGGGATCTTCCTGGGATCCCTCCTGGCCGCCATCACCGGGGGCGACTTCCGCTGGCAGGCCTTGCCGTCCATGTGGGAGCAGCGCTTCGGTCCCGGCCGGGGCTTACGCGCCTTGGCGGCCTTCAGCGGCGGCGCCGTGGCCATGTTCGGGGCGCGTCTCGCCGACGGCTGACCCAGCGGCCACGGGCTGAGCGGTTCGCTCCAGCTGGCGGTTAGCGGGTTTCTGGCCCTGATCTGCTTTTTCCTGGGGGGCATGGCCATGGCCCGCCTCCTGTACGGGGGAGGGCGGCGGTCATGAAAATGCTGCTGTACGGACTGGTGACCGGGGTGCTGTTCGGCTTTCTGCTGCAAAAGGGCCGGGTGCTCCGCTATGACAAACAGCTGGGCGCCTTGCGGCTTCAGGACTTCACCATCGTCAAGTTCATGCTCGCCAGCATCCTGGTGGGTATGGTGGGGGTGTACGCCCTCAAAGACTTGGGGCTGGCGCAATTATCCATTAAGCCCACGGTCCTGGGGGCCAATATCTTGGGCGGCCTGATCTTCGGGTTGGGCTGGGGGCTGTTGGGGTATTGTCCCGGAACCTCCGCCGGGGCGCTGGGGGAGGGCCGCTGGGACGCGGGGTGGGGCATCCTGGGAATGCTCACCGGCGCCGCCCTATTTGCCGAGGCTTACCCCTTCCTGGAACACAACGCGCTCACCTGGGGCCATCTGGGAAAACTCACCCTGCCCCAGGTGCTGGGGGTGAGCCCTTGGGTGATCATTCCCATCTTGGTGGGGGGCAGCCTGGGATTTTTTTATTGGTTGGGAAAACGGGGGTTATAGGAGACCTTAGCCCAAGGAGCCAAAATGGAGGGAAACGGCTACTAGAAAGGGCCAAGAATGTAGGGCGGGCACTGCCCGCCATTATTTCATCTCGTCCCCTCGTCCCCAAGCTCCTGCTGGGGGACGCATATAGGCGCCAAGCTCCGCTCGGCAACAAGAATGTCAGCGACGGCCGGCTTTTGAGCCAAGCAGAGCTTTGCATCCAAGCGGGTTCCCCAGCGGGAGCTTGGGAACCAGAGCCCGTAGGGCGGGAAAGCGTAGCGCATCCCGCCTTTAGCATCATTAGTTTTCCAACAGCGTTCCAGCAGCGTGACCGTGAAAAAGAACGTGCCGCCAGGAACAAAGGCGCGAATATTTTGCGGCATAAGTCAAGTCTAACCCGATTGCCGAAGGCGGGATGCGCTACGCTTTCCCGCCCTACGGCTATAAGAAATTAAGGACAGTAAGTTTACAAAATGATTATATTACAAAAATCACTCGCTGCAAGTTACTGCTATATATCTTCAACTGCTGCAATTGAAATCTGTTTTCATTTTTCCGGAGACAAGGCTTCTCTGATCCTCTCCGGCAGCTCCCGGGCCCGCCAGGAGGCGTCGATGGCCACCAGGTGGGCGGTGCCTTCGGCCACCAGGTCTCTACCCGTTTCCGGATAAAACTCGAACCGGAAGACCAGGGCCTTGGGACGCACTTCCTGGAGGCGGGTCTCGATGGTGAGAATCTCGCCGTAGCGGGCCGGGCGCCGGAAGCGGCACCAGGCCTCGACGATGGGCAGGCCGAACCCGGCGGCCACGTTCTTGAAAGTTTCCTCGGGTTTCAAGCCGCAGGCCCTTAAATACTCCTCGATGGCCCGGTGGCAATAGCGGAAATAGCTGACGAAGTAGACGATGCCGTAAGGGTCGGTGTCGCCGAAGCGCACCCGCACTTCAGTGCCATGAATTCCATCTCTTCCCAAGGGGTGTAGTTGCTGGGACATTTCTCTCTCCCGTAAGCTGTTGCCCCGCGCCCCGGAGGCGGCGCAGAAGGCGGCGGCGCCAGCGCCACCGGTTGGGGTCCTGAAGGCCTATGCGGTAACCATGGTTTGTTCTTAGCATCTTACAATCGAAATCCCCAAACCGAAAACCGAAAAAACAGTTCTCTAAAAGAAATTCTTCACAGAATCGGGTTGACAGGTGGCCAAAAAGAAAATAATCTCCACTAGTCCGACTAGAATCGCCCCGGCCGCTTCAGGGACCTGTGAATTACTTACCTCCCGGCCGTTACGGGGGTTAGGGCGGGGGCGCACGGGTTACGGAAGAGAAGGAGTCGCCGATGAAGACAGTGGCCCAGAAGATCCAGGAATTGCAGGAGCGGGAGGCCCGGATCAAGGGCATGGGGGGCGCCAAGGCGGTGGAGAAGCAGCACTTGAGCGGCAAGCTCACCGCCCGGGAGCGTCTGGAGCTCTTTTTCGACCCCGGGAGCTTCCGGGAGACCGATATTTTTGTCACCCACCGCTGCGTCAATTTCGGCATGGAGCAGATCGAGATCCCGGCGGACGGGGTGATCACAGGTTTTGGCCGGGTGAACGGCCGGGTGGTCTTTGCCTTTGCCCAGGACTTCACGTCCCGGGCCGGCTCGTTGGGGGAGATGCACTCCAAGAAGATCTGCAAGGTCATGGACCTGGCCCTGAAGGCCGGGGTGCCCTTCGTGGGGTTCAACGATTCCGGCGGGGCCCGTATCCAGGAAGGGGTGGACTCGCTTTCCGCCTACGGCCAGATCTTCTACCGCAACGCGGTGGCCTCGGGGGTGATTCCCCAGATTTCGGCCATCATGGGCCCCACCGCCGGGGGGGCGGTCTATTCCCCGGCCATGACGGATTTCATCTTCATGGTGCAGAACACCTCGTACATGTTCATCACCGGGCCGGATGTGATCAAGAGCGTCACCGGGGAGGAGATCAGCTTCGAGGACTTAGGGGGCGCCATGGCCCACAATATGAAAAGCGGGGTGGCCCACTTCGCCTGCGAGACCGATGCGGACGCCATCGAGCAGATCAAAAGGCTGCTGAGCTTTCTGCCCAACAACAACCTGGAGGACCCGCCCCTGAGCCCGTGCAGCGACCCGGCTTCCCGGGAGGAGCCGGCCCTGGACGCCCTGGTGCCCGACAGTCCCCGGGCCTCCTACGACATGTATGACGTCATCCGGGCCGTGGTGGACGACGGGGATTTCTTCGAGCCGCACCACTACTACGCCCGGAACATCATCACCGCGTTGGCGCGACTGAACGGCCGGCCCATCGGCATCATCGCCAACCAGCCCCAGGTATTGGCCGGCTGCCTGGACGTGGACGCGGCGGACAAGGCGACGCGGTTCATCCGCTTCTGCGACGCCTTCAACGTGCCGCTGCTGACCATCGCCGACGTGCCCGGCTACCTGCCGGGGAGCGAACAGGAGTGGCGGGGCATCATCCGCCACGGGGCCAAGCTGCTGTGGTGCTACTCCGAGGCCACGGTGCCCAAGGTCACCCTGATCACCCGCAAGGACTACGGCGGCTCCTACCTGGCCATGTGCTCCCGGGACCTGGGGGCGGACATGGTCATTGCCTGGCCCACCGCGGAGATCGCGGTCATGGGGGCCGAGGGCGCGGCCAACGTGATTTTCCGCAAGGAGATCCAGGCTGCCGCGGACCCGGCGGTCAAGCGGGCTGAGATCATCGCGAACTATCAGAACCTGCTCTACAACCCCTATATCGCCGCGTCCCGGGGCTTTGTGGACCAGGTCATCGTCCCCCGGGAGACCCGGCCCCGGCTCATCGAGGCCTTTGAGGCCATGAGCAGCAAGCGGGAGACCCTGCCGGCCAAGAAGCACGGGAACATTCCGGTGTGAGGAGTAGCCAGTGGTCAGTAGTCAGTGGTCAGTAGTCAGTAGTCAGTAACCAGTGGCCAGTAACAGAGTGGGATGATTGCAGTTTTTTTTGAACTTTGAACCTTGAACTAACCAGGGAGAGGCTATGCTCATCAAACCGCGAGAACTGGCAGCCATCAGCGGGGCGATTTCGGCGTACCTGGCCCAGGAGGAGGCCTGCCAAGCCGCGGCGGCGGCCGGGGTGGGAGCCGCCGGGCCGGGCCCGGCGCTGAACCTCTGGTCCCTGGCCGGGCGCCAGGAAGCCATGCAGCTCCGGCTGCTCATGCAGCGAAGGAGCTTGCGATAAAAAGTGTAGGGCGCGCTCTGCGCGCCACATAACTGGTGCGTAAAACGCACCCTACACGAAATCCCCCCTGACATCCCTTTGCCCAAGGGGAGATGGTCAGCCGGTGAATTAAAGGCCCCTTTGGAAAAGGGGTTTTAAAAGGGTTTCAGAAAACTGAAAACAGAAAACCGAAAACAGGAGTCACCAATGGCCGGGAAAAAACCCATCAAGTTCACGGACACCACGTTTCGGGACGGGCACCAGTCGCTCTTGGCCACCCGGATGCGCAGCGAAGACATCATCCCGTTCATGGAGCGGATGGACCAGATGGGCTACTTTGCCCTGGAGGTCTGGGGGGGCGCCACCTTTGACACCACCCACCGCTTCCTGGGGGACGACCCCTGGGACCGCATCCGCACCATCAAGGGGATCCTGAAGAAGACTCCCACCATGATGCTGCTCCGGGGCCAGAACCTGGTGGGCTACCGCAACTATGCGGACGACGTCACCTACCGCTTCGTGCGCTACGCCGCGTAGGCCGGGGTGGACATCTTCCGGGTCTTCGACGCCTTGAACGACATGCGCAACTGGGAGGTGTCGGTGAAGGCCCTGATGGACGCCAAGAAGGCCGGGCTCATGGCCCACTTCCAGGCGGCGGTGTGCTATTCCCTGACGCAAAGGCGCATGGGCGGCCCCATCTTTAATCTCAAGTACTACGTGGACTTCGCCAAAAAATCCGAGGACATGGGGGCCGACTCCTTCGTCCTCAAGGACATGGCCGGCATGGTGTCCCCCAACGACGCCTACGCCATCATCAAGGCCCTGAAAGAGACTATCAAGATCCCGGTGGAGTTCCACACCCACTACACCTCGGGCCAGGGCTCCATGAGCTACCTAAAGGCCATTGAGGCCGGGGTGGACGTGCTGGACACCTGCCTGTCGCCCTTTGCCCTGCGCACCGCCCAGCCGGCCATCGAGCCCCTCATCGTGTCCGTGGAGCAGACGGAACGGGAAACGGACATGGACCTGGCCGCCCTCATCGAGATCGGCCAGGACCTGGAGAAGGTGGCGGTGAAGTACCGGGACCTGCTGGACACCTCCAAGATGGCCCAGATCGACACCGGGGTCTTGCTGCACCAAATCCCCGGCGGCATGTATTCAAACCTGGTGAACCAGCTCAAGGAGGCCAACGCCCTGGACCGCATCCAGGAGGTGATGGCGGACCTGCCCCAGACCCGGGAAGAGCTGGGGTTCCCGCCGCTGGTGACCCCCACCTCCCAGATCGTGGGCATCCAGGCGGTGATGAATGTGTTGTTCGGGCGCTATCAGATGGTGCCGGCGGAAGTGAAGGGCCTGGCTTACGGCCTCTACGGCAAGACCCCGGCCCCCATGGACCAGAAGGTGCAGCGGATCATCCTCAAGGGCTACGAGCGGGGGGAGAAACCCACCACCAAACGGCCCGGGGAGATCCTGGAGCCGGAGTGGGACAAGGCGGTGGCCGAGACCAAGGGCCTGGCCAGGGATGACGGCGACGTCCTGATCTATGCCCTTTATCCCACCACCGGCAGCCGCTTCCTGAAGTGGAAGTACGGCCTGGAGCCGGTGCCGGCAGAGGTGCAGGCCAAGACCCTGGAGCAGGTGAAGCTGGAGGACGAGGTCTATCTGACCATCAAGCAGAGGAAACTCTTCCAAAAGGTCAAAGAGTACCTGGATTCTCTGGAGAAACCCCTGCCGGAGAAGGGCCCGGGCCTGCGGACCTTCAACGTCTTCGTGGACGGGTCCTACTACGAGGTGGAGGTGGAGTGCACCTCCGGGGCCCCGGTGCTCACCGGCTTGGCGCCGGTGGCGGCCCCCCGGCCCGCGGCGGCGCCGGCCGCAGCCCCCGCCGCGGCTCCGGCCCCGGCTGCGGCTCCGGTTGCGGTCCCGGCGGAAGCCCTGGCCGCGGGGGAAGTGCCCCTCAGGGCCCCCATGCCGGGCATGATCATCAGCTACACCGTCAAGGTGGGGGATCAGGTGGCGACCGGCGACCTGGTCTGCGTCCTGGAGGCCATGAAGATGCAGAACTCGCTGCCAGCCCCGGCCAGCGGCACCATCAGGGCCATCAACTTCGAACCCGGCGCCTCGGTGGCCAAAGACGCGGTCATCCTGGTCATCGGCAAGGGATGATTAGGGGAGGGGGCCAGGGGCTTTTTCGTAAGTGGCCCCTCCCCCCTCACCTAAAACCACTCCCCCAACCCCTTAAGTAAAAGCAGGGGAAGTCGGACAGCAGCCCGGCTTCCCTTGTTTTTTTATTCTGGTCCCCAAGCAGGAGCTTGGGAACGAAAAAAGAGAATTAATTTTATTCACGGCAAGTCGCCCCTGCCTTAACTTTTCCCGCCGGCTCAGGTCTAAAAATTAAAAGGAGCCATCAAACCTTTTGGGGAGGATTAGGTGGTGAACAAGATAAAGCGTCTTTTAAGAAAGGTGAAGGCCCCGCAACTCCTGGTGGGATTGCTGCTGGCCTTGAGTTTCTTGACGGGGTGCACTTCCGCCATGCCCCAACAGAATCCCTACATGCTGACGGGTGCGGGTCTGGGTGCGGCCCTGGGGGCCGGCATCGGAGCGGCCGCCAATCATAATAATCCTTGGAGGGGTGCGGCCATCGGCGGTCTGCTGGGGGCTGCTGGAGGTGGTATAGCCGGAGAGATGTACGGGCGCTCGGTCAATCCGCCCCCCTACTATCAGCCACCGGCAGCGAGCCAGGGCTATTACCAGCAAGCACCGCCTGCACCGCAGCCCGGTTATAGCTACGCGCCGCCCAACCCCAATTATTAATAAGCAACCTTTCCCGCGGTGGGGTGGAAGGGTCGTGAACGGGCGACAGGGAATAATCCTGGTGCTGACGGCGGTTAGCCTGCTCATGGGCTGCGCCGCCAACCCTTACCTGTCCACCGGCGCGGCCGTGGGGGGAGGGCTCGGGGCCCTCACCGGCGCGGCCATCAACCATAGAAATCCCTGGCAGGGCGCCGCCATCGGCGGCTTGGTGGGCGGCGCCCTGGGAGCCGTAGGCGGGGAAGTGGTGCGGCCGCGGCAGCCGGGGCCGCAACCGCCGCAGGGCTACTACCAGCCCTATTACGGGTCGCAGTACGGCAGGCCCGGCTACCGCTCGCCGCCTCCAAGTCCCAACTACAGCTCCCGCCCGCCGGTTGCTAGCCCTAACCAGGGGAACAGTGCCCCGCCGGGGGGCGGGGATTATTATAGTCAGACGACGCCGCCGCAGCCCGATGGCTGCCGGACGCCCATGACCTACGCGCCCTATTATTATTAGCCGGGCGTCCTGCCATTAAGCCGCTAAAGACGTCAGGTTGGGCGACGCGAGGCCGGCATTGGCAGCCCGCCGCGCCTCACGCCGCATGGCAAAGAGATCCTGAAGATATTCAACCACCGACCTGAAGCTCCCGCCCGCCGGGGAGGGCAGGGCGGGGGACGAAGTTCATCGAGCCTAGAACTCCGGTCAATTCCTCATCTCCTTGCCGCTCCTCCCCCGCCGGGGGAGGGGCGTTCCCAGAAATAATTAATGCCGGGTCGGTGGCAGTCGTGGTAAATTGACCTCACTGCCTGTGACCGCCGGTTATGGAGGGAAGGAGGTCAGCGGGCCGTGGGCCCCCGCCCCCCTCCCTGAAAAAACCGGGGGCGGCGGTGCGGCAATATTTTGGCGCGCCGGGACCGGCGCCGGTTCTCAGAGGTTCACCCGGTATGGCTGACCGCAGTTCAGACCACCCCGGTCCATCCGGAGTCCCCCTGGTCGCCCCGGCCCCCTGCCGGGAGGTTCCCCTGGCGGCGGTGGACCTGGAGGACCACACCTTTGTGACTTTTCGGGCCCCGGACTTAAGCCGGCTGGTCATCTCCATGCGGGAGGTGGGGCTGCTGGCCCCGCCGTGGTTGCGTTCCAAAGGGCGCCGCCGGTGGCAGGTGGTGGCGGGCGCCAAACGCCTGTGGGCCGCGGCGCACCTGGGCTGGGAACGGGTCCTGGCCCGGACTCTGCCCGCCGGCGCCCCCGATTCCCACTGCCTGCTCCTGGCGCTCTACGACAACGCCTTTACCCGGGGCTTTAATCTTTGGGAACAGGCCATCCTGGCGGGCCGGCTCCTGGAGCATTGGGACCGGGCCACGGTGGCGGCCAGGTTCCTGCCCCACCTGGGTCTGCCGCCTGCCCCGGCCTTTCTTTCGCGCCTGGAGGCTTTGGCCACCCTGGAGCCACCCTTTCAGGAACTGGCGGCCAGGGGGCGCCTGGCCCTCACGGCCGGGGCGGCGCTGGCTCGCTGGACCCCGGAGGACCGGGCCGCGGCCCGGCCCTTTTTGGAGCAGTTGTGGCTCAGCCAGAGCAAGCAGGAACGGTTCCTGGAGGCAGTGGCCCTGCTGGCCCGGCGGGAGGCCGTGAGCCCCGGGGCGGTCCTGGCCCGGCGGGAGATGCAGCAGCTTTTGGTCGAGCCCTCCCTGAACCCCCAGGAAAGGACGGAGGCGGTGCGGCGGCAACTTGATGGCTGGGTTTACCCCCGGTTAAGCGCCGCCCGCCAGGCCTATGAGTCTGCCTTGGGCCGTCTGGGCCTGGCGGGCCACCCCCGGGTGCGCCTGCAGCCGCCCCCCGCGTTTGAAGGGCCGGATTTTCACCTGGAAATCAAGTTCCGGGATGCACCCGAGTTGCAGGAACTCCTGGCGGACATCACCCGCCTGACGCAGCAGGAAGAATTTTCGACCCTGACCCGGCTCTAGGGTTTTGTTTCAGAAATATCTTACCTTAAGCAATCCCATTTTCCCCCTTCCCCCCACCCCCCTCCCACCAGGAGAGGGGGAGATTTATTGGCAAAACTTAGCAAAGTTCCTTGCGAAACACGATACTGGTATGGTGTTGAGAAAGTGATTTCAAGGGAAAACCGGGTGAACCAAAGGCCCCCTTCTATCTGCAAACCCCTGCCATTCCCCAGAATAGGGAAGATAGAGGCCCAGGCGGGGAAAGACTCCGGGTCTTGAAAAGCCTTGATCCCTAGGAGCTGGGAGATGGGCCGAGGCGCTCCCGGCCCCCGGGAGATTAAAGATTATCTCCAAAGGCCCGATAGATGAGGGAGGGGGCGAGACATCTGGTCAAGGGAGGGCTCATGCGCCGAAGAAAAGGGGAGGAGATGGAGGCCCGCCTGGCCTTGATGAAGTCCAGGATCGCAGAATTGCGCCAAAGGCTGGAAGAGGCGGAAGAGGAAGTGAAAGCCGAACTTGAAAGACAGGTTGACCTGATCCCCGGCCAGGCGGAGGCGGAACGGCAAAAATTGCGGGACCTCAAGGACCTGGGCATCGAAAAGTGGGAAACCATCAAAGGGCAGGCAGAAAAAGCCTGGGAGGAACTGGAAAAGTCTTTGGGAGAAATTGCCTCCAGACTGAAGAAATAGAGGGTTTGCGCCCGGCGCCGCCAACCGGGCTCCGGCCATTTAACCCGCCCCCAACCCGCCGCCAAACCCCATCAAAAAAATCCTTGCAACTCCAGCCAGCATAATTATAGTCTTGTAAACCTTCTTGAATAGTTATCGCGGTTCTTTTTTGGGTTGCGACGTCCATTTCAGGTCCGGAGGTGAGGCGGCGGAGAAGCATGCGGACTCAAGGGGCTGCCGTTGGGGTTCCAGCTATTTGAGGCTCCCTTAAAAAAACCGATTATCAAGGAATCTTAACTATGGAAGAGCGCCGCGCCAACCGTTTGCTTCAGGCCGCCAGCCCCTACCTCAAGCAGCATGCCCACAATCCGGTGAACTGGTACCCCTGGGGGCCTGAGGCCCTGGAGCGGGCCCGCCGGGAAGATAAACCCATCTTCCTGAGCATCGGCTACTCCACCTGCCACTGGTGCCATGTCATGGCCCACGAATCCTTTGAAAACCCCGCCATCGCCGCCATCATGAACCAGCATTTCATCAGCATCAAGGTGGACCGGGAGGAGCGTCCGGACCTGGATGAAACGTATATGAACGCCATTTACGCCCTCACCGGCTCCGGCGGCTGGCCCCTGAGCGTCTTCCTCACCCCGGACCTGAAACCTTTCTACGGCGGGACCTATTTCCCTCCCGACGACCGGGGCGGGCGGCCGGGTTTTTCCCGCCTGTTGCTGGCCCTGAGCCAGTCCTATCGACAGAACCGGGAGCAGATTGCCGAGCTTTCCCGGAAGGTGCAGGCGCACCTGGAGGCCCAGGGAGAATTGCCGGGAGCCGGAGAGGAGCCCAGCCGGGAAGTGCTGGACGCCATGGCCCGGCGGGTCGCCAGCAACTTTGACCCCCAGCACGGGGGGCTGGGGGCTGCCCCCAAATTTCCCCGGTCCCTGGAGTTGGAGTTTCTCTGCCACTACTACCGCCTGGCCGGCGACTCCCGCATCCTGGAGCAGTTGGCCTTTGGCCTGGAAAAGATGGCCCGGGGGGGCATTTACGACCAACTGGGGGGCGGCTTCCACCGGTACAGTGTGGACCGGGCCTGGGTGGTGCCCCATTTTGAGAAGATGCTCTACGACAACGCCCTGCTGCCTCCCCTTTACCTGGCGTGGCATCAACTGACGGGGAGCCCCCTGGCCCGGCGCATCGCGGCGGAGACCCTGGAGTTCGTCTTGCGGGACCTGGGGGCGCCCCTGGGGGGGTTCTATGCCGCCTGGGACGCGGACAGCGACGGAGTGGAGGGCAAATACTACGTCTGGAGCCTGGAGGAAGTGGAGGAGGCGGTGGGCTCCCAGGCTCTGCCCTTGGTGGCCGCGGCCCTGGGAGTCACCCGGGAAGGCAATTTTGAGGGCGCCAACGTCCTGACCCGGCCCCTATCCCGGGAGGAACTGGCCGCCCGGTTTTCCTTGGCCCCGGAGCAGGTGGGGGGCCGTCTGGAGGAGGCCTTTGCTGGTCTCAGGCGGGTGCGGGCGCAGCGGCTGCCGCCCCACCGGGATGAAAAGATCATCGTCTCCTGGAACGCCCTGATGATCTCCGCCCTGGCCCTGGGGGCCCAGGTTCTGGGGGAGGAGCGCTACCAGGAGGCCGCGGTGCGGGCCGCCAGATTCATCCTGGCGGAGCTCTGGCGGCCGGAGGCCCTCTACCGCATCTGGTGCGACGGCCAGGTGGCGGTGCCGGGATTTTCCGAGGATTACGCCTTGCTGGCGCACGCCCTGCTGGACCTCTATGAAACCGACTTCGACCCCGCCTGGCTGGTGAGCGCCGGGCGCTTGCTGGACCTGCTGGAGGAAAAGTTCCTGGACCACGCCGACGGCACCTACTTTTACGTGGCCCGGGACCAGGAGGCCACCCTGTGGCGCTCCAAGAGCATTTTTGACCAGACCATCCCTTCGGGCAATTCCATGGCCGCCCGGGCCTGTATTAAGCTGCACCGGCTGACGGACCAGCCGCGCTACCGGGACCGGGCCCTCACCATTCTCAGGCGCTTTCAGTCCCAGGCCCGGGAACAGCCCGGGGCCTTTGCCCACCTGGGGACCGTGGCGACCCTGTCCCTGACCCCGCCCCTGGACCTCACCCTGGTGGGGGATCGCAACCACCCGGTGCTCAAAGAGATGGTCAGAACGGTATACCGCTACTTTCTGCCGGAGCGCCTCCTGGTCTTGAAAGACCCGGCGGACTGCGCGGCGCTGGAAAGACTGGTCCCCGCCGCCCGGACCTATGCCCCCCAGGAGGGGCCGGTGGCCTACCTTTGCCGTGACTTCGCCTGCCAGCCGGCCATCACCGAAGCCCGGGAGCTAGGGGAAAAGCTGGCCCAGCTAAAGATCTAGTCATGGGGTCCGGCATGGGACCCCGGCCGGCTTTCCCGTGGGCGCCGCGCCGTTCTCGGCTTGCCGGAGGGGAAAGCTTTTCCGGTACTTGCTTTCCCAAGCGGGAAAATAGTAAAGTGGGTCCAGCAGCGGGGGCCGGATCGCCCCCGACCGCCGTTGCCGGGGAGGACGCCATGGACCGAGATTATCTGGGGTTGGTGCGGGACCTGACGGAACAGGTCATCGCCGCGGCCTGCCCGGAGAAATTGCCCGACTTTGCCGAGGATTTCGCCGATTTTGCCCTGGCCGCCGGGGCCCTGCAGGTGTCCGAAAAGACCGATTATTTCAAGGGGGGCCGGGGTCTGGACACCACCCTGGTGGCCGGCATGTTCTTTCAGGTGGTGGTGGAGGCTGCCGGGTTGCCCGGCGGCACCGGGGAGCGGGTCTCCTTTATCCGCAAAAAGGCCAAAGATTACCTGGTCAACCGTTTGGCCGGGCAGATCACCCTGTCCCAGTTTTACCGGTTGCTGAACCTCATTGAAGAGAGAGCCGGGCATTATTTCGAACACCTGGAAAAGGATTGGGCCGCCAGGCCCATGGTGGAGATCAGCCTGGCGCCGCCGCGGTTCGAGCCCGTGAAAGGCGAGGAGCTGCGCCAGGCCCTGTCCCACATCGGCCTGCCCGAAAAGGGGAGGCGCAAGCTCACCCCCGAGACCCTGTGGGAGTTTCTCCGCTCCACCCAGGGCGGCTGGTTCCGCCTCCTGGAATTCGAGGCCGCCTTCAAGGTGAACAAGAAGACGGCCTGGATCTATTTGAACCTGATGCTCACCCAGGGCATTCTGGAACACAACGGCGAGAAGGCCAACCGGGTGCGCTACGCCCTGGCCGGCTCCTTTAAGCTGGCG
>Ga0315268_10004798_pt1 | contig 14594 bp, 9 predicted proteins | sample C1_top_MG_FD_204535 | JGI IMG/M metagenome (GOLD analysis project Ga0315268, IMG submission 204535) | Sediment microbial communities from Yellowstone Lake, YNP, Wyoming, USA - C1_top | ecosystem: Environmental > Aquatic > Freshwater > Lake > Sediment | place: USA: Wyoming | collected 2017-08-01
ACCAGGTGTATGAGCAGGAACACCACGCTCACCACCAGCCAGACCACCGGCAAGGTGTATCCCAGGCGAGTTAGGAGATATCGGATCATCGCTGCTTAGCACTCCGTGCTTAGCGCTTAGGGCTTAGTGCTTTGTTCTTCGTTCCTCGTTCTTCGCGTTCCGAGCTGAGGAACTTGAAAGTGAGCTCTTCAATCAAAAATCAAAAATCAAGAATCCTGCAAATCTTCAATCTGAAATCTTAAATCTGCAATTCCTAATGTCTGGCGTCGAGCTTCTCGACCTTGACCTGTTCGATCCTGCGCTGGTCCATCTGCTTGACCGTGTATCTTCGTCCTTCGAACTCGAAACAGTCTCCCACCTTGGGGACTCTCTGCAGCCGGGCCATCACGAAGCCCGCCAGCGTCTCGTAGCCGGCGTTGCGCGGCAGCTCCACGCGGAACTGCGATTCCAGGTCGCGGATGTTGGTCGCCCCGTCGAGCGTCATCGCTCCGCCCGCCGTCGCTGCCTGGGGAACCACCACGTCGTACTCGTCTTCGATCTCGCCCACCAGTTGTTCGAGGACGTCTTCCACGGTGACTACGCCGACGGTCGAGCCGAACTCGTCCACCACCACGGCGAGATGTTTCTTCCGCCCCTTGAAGTCCATCAGCAGGTCGGGCAGCGGCAGGGTCTCGGGGACGACCAGCACCTCGCGCATCACGTGCCGCACCATCAGCTCCGGCGATTGGGTTGCGCCGTCCGGCCCGCGGCCCTGTTTCAGGCTGCCGTACTGCGTCCAGCGCATCATGTCCTTGGCGTAGAGCACGCCGATGATCGCCTCCGGCCCGCGCGCCGGATCGTAGACCGGCACTCGTGAATGTTGTTCGTCGACGATCCGCCGCATCGCCTCTTCCAGCTTCATGTCGCCGGGCAGGGAAAAGATGTTGGGCCGCGGAACCATGACTTCGCGCACCGTCACCGCCTGCAGGTCGAGCGCGTTGTGGATCATCTCTTCCTGCAGCGGAGGGATCTGCCCGAAGCGCCGCGACGCCGTCGCGATCAGCTTCAGTTCCTCCGGCGAATGGACCCCGCCCTCATGTAGCGGCCGCGAGCCGAACATGCGCAGCACGAAGCGCGACGACCCGGCCATGAACTTGGTGAACGGCGAGAAGACGGTCACAAAGATGTCCAGCGGAGTCGCCACCGCCAGTGACACGCGCTCCGCCTGTTGCAGGCTCACCGTCTTCGGCACCACCTCGCCGAGGATGACGTGCAGGTAGGTGATCAAGGTGAACGCCACCGTCACCGACGTCGCATGCGCCCAGATCACTCCGTGCGGCAGGCGGGCCAGCGGCACTTCCAGCACGTGTGCCAGCGACACCTCGCCGATCCAGCCCAGCGCCAGCGAAGCCATGGTGACGCCCAGCTGGATGCCGTTGAGCACTTCATCCAATTTGTTCTGGAGTTTGCGGACCGTCCGCGCGCCGGACTTGCGCGCCTCGATCAGTTGTTCCAGCCGGGTATCGCGCACGCTGACGATCGCGTACTCGGCCGCCACAAAAAAGGCATTCGCCGCCACCAGCAGCACCACTCCGATCAGTCGCAGCAGCACAAAGGTGAACATGCGCCTCAGATTCTACAAGAAGCGATCGGGTGGAGGCGCAGGCGCCCTCGCCTGCGCGGTGGCGGCGTGGGCCTTCAAGCCCACGAATCAGGTCTCACAGTCGAAACGCTTTAGCGCTGGGACTAAAAGCCCGGGGATCAGCTAACGAGCCCGCCTTTCGCCCGAAAAGACGAAAAACGACCCGCCGGAAGCCCTTTGGTTGCTTTCCTTTTCCCACTTGCGGTGTCTAACTTTTCAGGGAACCTTCCCGGCCCCGTACCCGTATCACCCAACAGCACCAAGGCCCGCTTTAAGGAGAACACCCGTGGCGAACGGTAAAAAGAAATCCAAGCGTCTTTGGATCATCCTCGGCAGCATCGTCGGCGTACTCGTGATCGTGGGCGGCCTCGTCGCCGCCAAGAGCAGCGGCACCAAGATCGATCCCACCAAGTTGGCGAAAGTCGATCGCGGCGATCTCGCCAAGAGCGTGGTTGCCACCGGCAAGATCCAGCCCATCACCAAGGTCGAGATCAAGTCCAAGGCCAGCGGTATCGTCAAGAAGCTCTATGTCGATTACGGCGCCTACGTCAAAGCCGGACAGCTCCTCGCCGAGCTCGATAAGGAAGAGATGATCGCCCAGGTCCGCCAGTCCGAGGCGCAGGTGCAATCCACCGAAGCCAGCCTCAACTCGGCCAAGGCCGATCTCATGCGTTCGCAGGTGGACGCCGAAGGCGTCGAACTCCCGACCTTGAAGCGCGCCTATGATCGCGCCAGCAAGATGGCCAGCGACGGCGTCGTCTCGCAGTCGGCGCTCGACGACGCGCAGCGCGCCTACGAGCTCGCCCTCAACAAGCAGAACATCTCGCGCGCCCAGGTCACGGTCAACAAGGCCAAGGTCGTACAGGCCTCCGCCGACCTCAGCAAGGCCCGCGCCACTCTCGAGCAGCTCAGGGAACAGCTCAGCTACACCACCATCACCGCGCCCATCGACGGGCTTATCCTCTCGCGCGACGTCGAGATGGGTGATGCCGTCAGCTCCATCCTCGTCATGGGTTCGGCTGCCACCCTGGTCATGACCATCGGCGACACCCGCGAGGTCTACGTCCTTGGCAAAGTCGATGAGAGCGATATCGGCAAGGTCTATCTCGGACAGCCCGCCCGCATTAAGGTGGAATCGTTCAAGGACAAGACCTTCACCGGCAAGGTCACCAAGATCTCGCCCATGGGCGTGGAGAAGGACAACGTGACGACCTTTGAGGTCCGCGTCTCCATCATCAATCCCGGCGGAGAACTCAAGGCCATGATGACCGCCAACGCCGAGATCATCCTCGACGAACACAAGGGCGTCCTGACCATCCCCGAGAGCGCCATCATCTACGACAAGGATAAGAAGGCCTCCGTCGAGATCCCTGACCCGAAAGGGAAGGACGGAAAATCGAAAGTCGCGGTCACGGTCGGCATCTCCAACGGCGCCAAGACCGAATTGCTCAGCGGCTTGAAGGAAGGCGACCAGGTCGTCCTCCAGTAACCCATCTCTGCACCGCCCAATCAGGCGATGCGAGTGCTGCCGCGCGAGTTCTGCCCAACTCGCGCGGCTTAACTTTTGATCTGACTTCAGGTATTTACGAACGGAGGGTGCCCCATATCTGCCTGTCGTTGGCAGATGTGGGGTTCCACGAAACTGCCTTTGCGATTGTCATCCTGAGCGAAGGACGCGGTAAATCGCGTCCGCCCGGGGCCCCCGCCAGCTCCCGCTGGTGGGGTGGTCAGTCGAAGGATCCCTTTTGACGTCACGGTCCTGTATCTGTGGCCCCGCCGACCTCGGCTGGGCCTTTTGTTTTTGAATTTACTTGTAGGTGGCGCGGGCGTCCTCGCCCGCGGCTGTTGCTTGTCCTCACGAACCGCTTCAGCGGTGAGGGATCTGCTGATGCTTTTGCATTGGACTTGTCACCCTGAGCGCCTTCTTCCTGGCGCGTAAGGGTCTATGCATTTGATTATCGGTGGAGGTGTCTCTAGCTTATGACTTTCGGTGGAGGCGTAGGCCTTCAGGCCCACGAATCAGTCGTTCCAAATTCGAGCGCTTCAGCGTTGGGCCTTTCGGCTCCGGCCAACGGGAACGGGAAACGCGCTTAGAGATTTACTGCCGCCAGCCGCAACTCGGCGCCGAACTCCCGCACCGTCTGTTGCCGCAGCTCGCGATCTTTCTTTAGGGATTTTTTCACGGTCGCTTCCAGCGCCGCCGGACAGTCGGTAGCCACGCCGCACAAAGGCGGCGCCATCTCGTTCAGAACCTTCTGGGCGCGCTCGATGGGGTTCACCGCTTTGTAGGGGTCTTGACCTGAGACAAAGACGTAAGTCAGCAATCCCAGAGCGAACACATCTTCCCGCCGGTCGCGATCTTTGGTGCCGGAAATCACCTCCGGCGACCAGAACGGAATGCGCTTCATCCCTTTCTGGATGACGCGCGCCGAGGTATGCAGGAACTGCGGAAGCTTGGCATGCACGTCGGTGATCTTGACTGCGCCGTCTTTCACTTTCACGTCATCCGGGGTGCAGAGACACACATGTCCCGCGCCGTTCAACGCATGCACGCCTTCACAGAGTTTGATCAGGAGCTCGAGCTTTTCCTTGAGCGGGATCTCGCCATGCCGCTCCATCAGTTCGGCCAGCACCTCGCCTTCCACCCATTCGGCGGCAAAGTAGGCCAGCGTTCCCGCGTTTTCCCGCTGCGTGCCCTGTTCGTAGATCTCGACCACCGCCGGATGACGCACCGAGGCCAGGGCTGCGCCCTTGGCCATCACCTGCTCATTCCATTCCGGCGTATTCGACAGGCGGATCATCGCCGTCCGCTGCGCGTCCTGGCCGACGTAGAGGGTGTACGTCGCTGCCTGTTCCAACTTCTCCACGATCTGGTACGAACCAATGTTCTTCATCGCTCTGCGGCTAAAACTAACACGCGCCTCCGGCAATGACCACAGAACTTGAGCCCTACGGGTGCAACGAAAGTAGAAGGAGGCCCATCCTGGTTCTACGGGGACAGGCCATCGGCGTTTGCATCGGTCCCGGCTCTACTTGCGACGCGGATTTTCGACGGCACGGTCTCCCGATGGCCCGAGGGCCTGCTTCCCCCCACCTCCCCGCTTGACTTCGCCCGCTGCGGCGGTTACGTTTCTCCCTCGGGACCGGCAAGTTTCCTTCACCCTTTTTCCCGTGGCGTTCTTTCAGCGATAGAGGACTGTTTCGCGTATGCCCACCAATCGACTCGTTACTCTGACTACGGATTTCGGCCTCAACGACCACTTCGTCGGAACCATGCGCGGCGTCATCACCAACATCAATCCCGCCGCCCTGATCGTCGACATCTGCAACAACGTGCAGTCGTTCGATATCCTCGACGCCGCCATCACCATCTCGCAGGCCTACCGCTATTTCGCCACCGACGCGGTGCACCTGGTGTGCGTCGATCCCGGGGTGGGCAGCAACCGGCGCCCGCTGCTGGTTCAGACCGAGCGGCACATCTTCCTGGCCCCCGACAACGGCGTGCTCTCGCTGGTCTATGAACGCGAAGAGCGCCTCTCTGTCCGCCACATCACCGCCGAACACTACTTTCTGCAACCCGTCTCCAACACCTTCCACGGACGCGATATCTTCGCCGCCATCGCCGGATGGCTCTCCAAGGGAGTGGAATGCTCCAAGTTCGGCGACGAGATCACCGACTTCGTGCGCTTCAGCACCCCGCGTCCCAAGGTGCTCTCGCCCAACCAGCTCAAGGCCGTCGTCCTCAAGGTCGATAAATTCGGGAACCTCATCACCAACATTTCCGCCGCCGATGTGCCCACCCTGTTCGGCGAGCCGCCCACGGAATTCAAGCTCACCGTCGGCAAAGCCGAGATCACCAAGCTCAAGCACTGCTTCTCGGAAGGCGCGCCGGGAGAGGTTTTCTGCGTCGTCGGCTCGATGGGCTTCGTGGAAGTCGTCGCCAACCGCGGCAATGCCTCCGTCGCCATCCAGGCCGGCAAGGGCGCCGAGGTGCAGATGACCTTCGCGCAACCGCAATTCGCCAACGTCGCCGCCCCGGCATAACACGTGATCCGAGGGTGCCCCACATCTGCCTTCCTTTGGCAGATGGGGGATTCCGCGAACCTCGACAAAAAGACCCAGCCATTCTCGGCGGGGTCTTTTGATTTCGCTTCTGTGTGGCGCGGGCGTCCTCGCCCGCGGTCGTCACGAACTCCAGCTACTGAATGCTGATGGCTGGGTGCTGAATGCCGTTACTTCAGTGGCGCGAACCCCATCTTTCTTACCAGCGCCAGGTAGCGCGGATCCGTGTGCAGCGACTCGAACTGGAACAGGGTCTGCAGCGATTCCATCAGGAAGTCGTGTTCCGCGTAGCCCGAATTCAGCCACTCGAAAGCCTTGTCCTTGTCGCCCAAGTCGGCGTACATCCCCGCCATTTCGACGCTGGAGATGAACTTCGTCTTGTTCTTGCGCTGCGCCAGCCGGACTTCGATCCCCTTGCGCAACGCATTCTGCCATCCCCCGGAGCGGAATCCCGCATCCAGCGCCGCCGCAAATTCCGCGTCGTTCTTGTCGCCCATCAACTCGGCGGCAGTCTTGAACTCCTGGATCGCCTCCGGATACTTGTGCAGCCCCCAATAAGAACTCGCCATGCCTTGGTGGGCCCGCCCGAACGTCGGATTTTCGGCAATGATTAACTTGGCGGTCTCGATCGCTTTATTGAATTGATGACCGGAGTTGTAAGCTTCCGCAAGGCAGAAGGCCACGATCGGCGAGAGTGGATCGAGTTGTCGCGCGCGGTTCGCTTCCTCGATCGCTTCCTGGTTCCTGCCCAGCGCTCCCATGTCCTCGGAGAGCCATTGGTGGGCCGTGGCGTCATTCGGATCCAGTTGCAGGGCTTTTCGGTATTCGGCCTCGCCGCCGCTGAAGTCCCAGCTGTGCTGCATCCAGTCCGATGCGAGCACCGCATGCGGATGCGCCAGCGTGGAATCGAGTTCCAGCGCTTTCTTGGCCATCGCGTCGGCTTTGGAATAGTCCTCGGGTTCGCCGCCATACGAGGGGAGCACGCCATAAGCATCCGCCAGTCCCGAATACGCCACCGCGTAATTTGGATCTTTGTCGATCGCCTGTTGCAGGTAAGAGATCCCCGTCAGGATGTCGGCGTGAGTCCGCTTGCTCCAGTAGTAGCGGCCTTTCACGTAGAGTGCGTACGCCTCCGGATCCTTCGTCCCCTGCCGTGTGACCTGCAACTTCTCCGCCCCGCTCATTTTCGTTCGCAACTTGCCCGCGATGTCGCCCGCGATCTGCTGCTGCAATTCGATCAGCTCGGAAGCCTTGCGCTCGTAGTGCTCTCCCCATATCTCGGTGTTGTCCTGCACGTTGGTGAGTTCGGCGCTCACCTGGATCATGTCTCCGTGTTGCACCACGCGTCCTGTCAGCAGCGCATCCACCGTCAACTCTTTGCCGACCTTCTGGGCATCGATTTCTTTCCCTTTGTAGCGGAAGACCGAGTTGCGAGACTTCACTTTCAGTTCCGGCACATGGGTGAGGCTCGCCATCAGGGATTCGGTGATGCCGTCGCCGATCAGTTCGGTGTCGGCGTTGCCGCCCGTGCTGCCAAACGGGATCACCGCGATCGATTCGATCTGCGATGCACTCGGTTTGCTGCTCCAATACCAGCCTCCCGCGACGATCAGGGCGAAAACCACGGCCCCTGCCGCCAGCAGGGGCCAGCGCGACTTCCGCGCCGCGTCCGTCGCGGACACCACCGTGGACGACGAAGCTCCCCGCAGGTTGCGATTCGAATCCGATGCGCCCGCCACCGCGCCGGAGATCGGCGCGGCCGCTTCGCTTCCCGAGGCCGAAGCCACCGCCGAGACCGCTCCCGAAGTCGCCGCTCCGGCTCGCGGCGCAGCATTCTTTCCCGATTCCATCTCGCGCTTCAGGCGCTTTAGATCGGCGCGCAGCTCCGACGCATGCTGGTACCGCAGGTCTTTGTCCTTCTCCAACGCCTTGCTGACGATGTCTTCCAGCTTGGGTGGCAGGTCGGGATTCAAGCGCAGAGGCGATAACGGATTGCGGTTCAGGATCGCGTCGAAGATCTCCGCCGTGCTGTCGCCACGGAAGGGCAGTTGCCCGGTCGCCATCTCGTACAGCACCGCGCCGAACGAGAACAGATCGGTTCGCGCGTCCAACTCTTTGGCGCGCGCCTGTTCCGGAGACATGTAGGCGACCGTGCCCAGCGTCGATCCGGGGCTGGTCAAGTGCCGTTCTTCGCTCCCGCTCGTCCGTGTGTTCGGCGACTCCGCGGTGTTTGCCGAATTGCTGCCGAGGCTCACCATGGCCAGCCCAAAATCAAGGATCTTGGCGTCGCCACGCTTGGTCACGAAAATGTTCGCCGGCTTGATGTCGCGATGGACGATCCCCAGGCTGTGCGCCGCATCGAGTGCGTCGGCGATCTCGATCGCCAGCGGCAGCAGGATCTCCGCTTCCAGCGGACGTCCGCCGATGCGATGCTTCAAGGTCATCCCATCGAGGAATTCCATGGCGATGAAGCGCTTGCCCTCGTGCTCCGCGATCTCGTGGATGGTGCAGATGTTGGGATGGTTGAGCGCCGAGGCCGCCCGCGCCTCGCGTCGAAAGCGCTCCAGGGCCAGCGCATCCTGCGCCAGTGCTTCCGGCAGGAACTTGAGCGCGACAAAGCGGCCGAGAGTCAGGTCCTCGGCCTTGTAGACAACGCCCATGCCGCCGCCGCCCAACTTATCGACGATGCGGTAGTGCGAGATGATCTGGTCGATCATGAATGGATAGAGGGTCCTGTTGGGAGTCGAATCATCTTATGGAGTACGTCCCACGGCGTCAATCACGAACCGGCACGGGTGCCGTGAGCGCGGACATTCATGTCCGCAACCGTAGCCTTTGATTTTGCCTTCGGAAGGGCACGCCTTCAGGCGTGCCGCAAAGACCCGCGCGCAGCGCGTTCCGCTCTGCCGAAGGCGTCTTTGCCGTTCGCTTTTGAAGTTCAACCTTCGAAACCTCGCCTTTCGCCTTCCGACCTCCGACTGTAAACTGGTTCTATGCGCTACACCCTCCGCTTCCTCTGGAACGCCCGGGCCGCAAGAAGCGAAAAGTCAGAGGCTTGCTGATGCGATACGTTTTCAAGTTTCTGTGGAATTCCACGCGCGGACACCACCTCGCCCCGTGGCGCAGCCCTTATCTCAAGTGGAGGCTCGAGACCTACACCGGCATCAAGATGATGAATATCGGCTTCTTTGAATTTTGGGGAATCATGTGGCGCGAGCGCAACGAGATGATGCGCTTCCTCGAGTGGACTGCGACGATGGACAACTACGCCCGCCCCAAACCCAAAAACCCCTGATGGCCTTGTGTGGCGCGGGCGCCCTCGCCCGCGGCCGTTGCTTTTGTTTTCTGTTTGTCATCCTGAGCGAAGGACGCGCAAAACCGCCTCCGCAGTCGAAGGATCCCTTTTGACGTCGCGGCGATGTATAAGCCGCCCAGACGCACTTTCCTATTCGTAGCGCGGGCGCTTTCGCCCGCGGGTTAGTCTTGCTTTCGGAAGGGCACGCCTTCAGGCGTGCCACAAAGATCCGCGCGCAGCGCGGTCCGCTCTGCCGAAGGCGTCGTTGACTTTGCTCAGCCGCTTGCCGGTGCCCCACCTCCGCCTTCCGTTGGCAGATGTGGGCGTCCACGACATTCGACCCGTGGCCCCCTGCCGCCTCCGTCTTCCCAACTCCGCCCTTTCGTACTAAACTGCGCGCCCATGCTGACCCGCAACCGCATCATGGCTTTCGTTCCCAGCGCCGATCTCGGCCGCTCGCGTGGCTTTTACGAGGGCACCCTGGGCATGCGCGTCCTCTACCAGGACGGATTCGCCGTGGCGCTTACCTCCGGCGGCATCATGATCCGCGTCACCCAGGTCGGCAAGTTCACGCCGCAGAAGTTCACCGTATTCGGTTGGGAGGTCGCGAACATCGAGCAGGCCGTGGCCAAACTTCTCGCCAGGGGAATTGTGTTCAATCAATACGGCATGCCCGGACAGGACGAGCAGGGGATCTGGACCGCCCCCGGTGGGGCAAAGGTCGCGTGGTTCAACGATCCCGATGGCAATGTTCTCTCCCTGACTCGCTTCCCCACCAAGAGCCGTAAACCGCGCGCCAGGAAAACGAGTGCCGGCCAGTAGCCTGGTGTCCCATATTGCTTGGTGCCCCACATCTGCCTTCCGTTGGCAGATGTGGGATTCCACGAATCTCGGCAAGTGGCCCAGCCGCCCTCGGCTGGGGCTTTGCTTTTGTCTTTGGTTTTTCGATGGCCCGGTGGCTCGGTGGCAAGGTGGCCCGCTTGCTTCTTCACCGTTTTTCCACACTTGCACCGAAAATGGGGGATTGCAGCATCGCGCTCCCCGACTTACCTTCAACCAGCAGCATCATTCCAGCCCGAAGCGATGCAAGCCGCCGCCTCGAACACCATGCGAGCCACGCGGGGATGGATTCCGACAAGGCTCTGTGGAGCGATCAGGCGTGGTTGGCCAATCCTTCAAAAATGCGCGGAACTGGGACCGTCATTTGCGACCGTAGTTATTGACCGTCTAGGTTCCGCTTCGCCCGGCCGGTTGCGGGTAACTCGAAGTCCCGATTGGGGCTTGCTGACTGGTGTTGGCTACCGATAGAGAGTAAAATACAAGATGTAGCGGTACCCTCTTGACAAGCACAATAGCGGGGAGTACTGTTCGCTTCCACTGGTTGTAAACACGTTGCCCCGGAGCGACTCGTCGAAGGTGCTAATAGGCCAAAAACCTTCCCCGAGCGCGAATGGATTTCAACCGTGGGACGTGACCCGGTTTCAGGTGATTTGGGAGCCGGGAGTGACGAAATGTACGTCGGCTTTACCCGTCTGGCAGAGGTGATCAGCCGGGTCTTCGGAGCTTCCTCCGCTGTCGCCCATCGGCACTTTGTCACGACAAGGGACCCAAGGGCCGTAGGTACCGGGCTAGCGTTCGCCCGTGAGGCCGCGGTGGCCTCGAACCAAGTCAATAACCCCGTCGCCGCGCGTCGGTGGCGGAGTCAGAGCAGTAGATCTCTCTATCGTAGCGTCGTCCTGAACCGTGCGGTGGCTCAGGATGGCCGAAACACTTCTGCGCCGCTCGTTTTTGCGGTGCAAACCATCGCCTGCGCAAAATTCCATGCGTCGGCGATGCGGGGACTTCTGTCCTCAAAAATGCTTCCGATGGAAACCCTCGCGTTAGGTTTTCGGTGGAAGCGTGGGCCTTTAGGCCCGCGAACTGGCAAGCTAAGAAATGGGGCTTTAGCCCCGGGCCTTTCGCGGAGAACACATCGTGGGAGAGCGGGGCTTTTGCCCCGCGACAGCGCAAAGTTTCAGGGCGGCCGGAGCCGCCGGGCCAGGCCAAACAGACAGCAAACCAAGGAGCAATGAGTAATGGCCGAAGTGACACAGAAATCGACGACCTCCGCCGCCGCACCAGCCGGCGTATCCAGCCAACCCAGCAAGCGCAAGGCTCCCGGACTTCAATTCAAGCGCCTTTTGACCAAGGCCGGCGTCTCTCCTTATGACGAGATCGAATGGGAACTCCGTACCGCTCAGATCACCGATGCCAAGGGCAACGTCATCTTCGAGCAGCTCAGCGTCGAGACCCCCAAAGACTGGTCCATGACCGCCACCAACATCGTGGCCAGCAAATATCTGCACGGACAGATCGGAACCCCCGAGCGTGAGTCCGGGGTTCGCGCCCTGGTGACGCGCGTCGCCGAGACCATCCGCGACTGGGGCATGAATGGCGGATACTTCCGCTCCGCCGAAGACGCGGCCACCTTCCACGACGAATTGGCCTACCTGTTGCTCCACCAGTATGCCGCGTTCAATTCGCCGGTCTGGTTCAACGTCGGCTGTGATCGCATCGAGCCCAACTCCGATGCCGCCAACTGGCATTGGGAACAGGCCATCAACCAGGTCAAGTTCGCGCGCACCGGCTACAAGAATCCTCAGTGCTCCGCCTGCTTCATCAACTCCATCAACGACACCATGGAGTCGATCCTCACCCTCGCCAAGACCGAGGGCATGCTCTTCAAGTGGGGCTCCGGCACCGGCACCAATCTCTCGCCGCTGCGCGGCTCCATGGAAAAGCTTTCCGGCGGCGGCACTGCTTCCGGCCCGCTTTCGTTCATGAAAGGCTTTGACGCCTTTGCCGGCGTCATCAAGTCCGGTGGCAAGACCCGCCGCGCCGCCAAGATGGTCATCCTCAACATCGATCATCCTGACATCGAGATCTTCATCGATTGCAAGGCCAAGGAAGAGAAGAAGGCGCACACCCTGGCCGCCAGCGGCTACGATGCCAGCGGTCCCGACTCGGAAGCTTACAGCTCCATCTTTTTCCAGAACGCCAACAACTCCGTCCGCGTCACCGACGAGTTCATGGAAGCCGTCCAGCGCGACCAGGATTTCTCCACCCGCGGCGTGCGCACTCGCGAGCCCATCGCCACCTACAAGGCCAAGGACCTGCTGCGGCAGATCGCCGAGGCCACCTGGAAGTGCGGCGATCCCGGCATGCAGTACGACACCACGGTCAACAAGTGGCATACCTCGAAGAACACGGCGCGCATCAATGCCAGCAATCCCTGCTCGGAGTACATGTTCCTCGACGACTCGGCCTGCAATCTGGCGTCGATGAATCTTCTGAAGTTCGCGCCCAGCGGGACCTTCGACGTCGCTTCTTATCGCCACGCGGTTGACATCCTCATCACCGCGCAGGAGATCCTCGTCGACAACTCCGGTTACCCGACGGAAGCCATCGGACGCAACTCGCACGACTATCGTCCACTCGGACTCGGCTACGCCAACCTCGGTGCGCTGCTCATGGCCGCCGGCCTGCCGTACGATTCCGACGCCGGCCGCGACTACGCTGCCTGCGTCACGGCCATCATGTGCGGCCAGGCCTACCTGCAGTCGGCCCGCATCGCCGAGCAGACGCCCACGCTTCCCGCCGCCGGAGAAGTCCTCCAGCAGCAATATGGCGACGAGGGAACGCCGGGCGGCGCGTGCCCCGGCTTCTACATCAATCGCGAACCCTTCCTCGATGTCATCCGCATGCATCGCGCCTCGGTCAACAACATCCATCGCAACCACGTTCCCAAGGAACTGCTCGACGCTTCGCGCGACTGCTGGGACCAGGCGCTGGCCCACGGAGAGAAGTACGGATACCGCAACGCGCAGGTCACCGTGCTGGCGCCCACCGGCACCATCGGCTTCATGATGGATTGCGACACCACCGGCGTCGAGCCCGACCTGGCTCTGGTGAAATTCAAGAAGCTGGTCGGCGGCGGCATGATCAAGATCGTCAATCAGACGGTGCCTTCCGCGCTCTTCAAGCTCGGCTACTCCCAGGAACAGTGCAACGCCATTGTCAGCTTCATTGACGCCACCGGCACCATCGAAGGCGCGCCGCATCTCAAGGATGAGCATCTCGCCTGCTTCGATTGCGCCTTCAAGGCCGCCAAGGGCACGCGCACCATCCATCACATGGGACACCTCAAGATGATGGCCGCCGTCCAGCCCTTCATCTCCGGCGCCATCTCCAAGACCATCAACATGCCCGAGCATGCCACGGTCGAAGAGATCGCCGACGCCTACGTCGAAGCCTGGCGCTTGGGTCTCAAGGCCGTCGCCATCTATCGCGACGGATCCAAGAAGAACCAGGTCATGGTCACCAGCAACCTCCTTAAGGAAGCCAAGAAGGAACAGGCCGTCGTCGAAGTCGAAGATCCTTTCGCTCCGCCGCGCGCCCGTCGCCACAAGCTTCCCGACGAACGCATCTCGGTGACCCACAAGTTCAACATCGCCGGACACGAGGGCTACATCACCGTCGGCCTCTACAAGAACGGCATGCCCGGCGAACTCTTCATCACCATGGCCAAGGAAGGCTCGACCGTCTCCGGCCTGATGGACAGCTTCGCCTGCGCCAGCTCGATCGCCCTGCAACACGGAGTGCCGCTCCGCCTGCTGGTCGATAAGTTCGCGCACACCCGCTTCGAACCCAGCGGCTGGAGCAGCAACCAGGACATCGGCTTCGCCAAGTCGATCATGGATTACATCTTCCGCTGGCTCGAACTGCGCTTCCTCACCGGGCAACAGGGATCGTTATTTGACGATCTTCACCCCAAGACCGCCATGCTCGAGAACGGCTCGCAGCACGAGATGGAAGCCCGCAACGCCGCCAACGACCAGCGCCAGGCGAGCAACGACTATTCGGCGGCGACCACGCCGCGTCCCGGTTCCAGCTCGTATCATGCTTCGGACGCGCTCAAAGGCATGATCGATCTCGGCGACGCTCCAAGCTGCCACGTCTGCGGCGCCATCATGACCCGCAACGGTTCTTGCTACCGCTGCATGTCCTGCGGCAGCACATCGGGGTGCAGTTAGCTTGTCATCCTGAGGAGCGAACGCCTCGTTCGCGACGTAAGGATCTATGCATCACCAAGAGCCCTGCTTCGCAGCGGGGCTTTTGCTTTTGCGTCGTGGGTGGCGCGGGTGTCCCCGCCCGCGGCTTTTGCGTCCGGAGGACGCGCCCGTTTGCTAGCCCAGGGCGTCAGCCCTGGGACTAGAATCCGCGCGCAGCGCACACCGCTCTGCCGAAGGCGGTTGTGCAGTGGAACCCTCCCCCTCCCTGTTCTTGTCGTGTTAGAAAACAAAGGAGTTGCGGGCGAAAAATCGTGTAAGTGCTTTGTTCTCTAACACGACATTCGTGCATGTATGAAACGAAGGCACTTAGCTGGATTTCGGGGGCAAAAACCGAACTTTCGGCCGCCGGTGCGTGCAGGGGTTGGTTGCCGAACTCGTGGTGGTAAGAGAGAGGGACCGACGAAGGTTGCGGCGGGAGCCGTCCTTCGTCGAGAGCTTCTTAACAAGATTGATATTCGTGGATGGGAGCGAGGATGTCTGTGACGTTTAACCCTGAACGATGTGA
>Ga0315268_10004799_pt1 | contig 14594 bp, 10 predicted proteins | sample C1_top_MG_FD_204535 | JGI IMG/M metagenome (GOLD analysis project Ga0315268, IMG submission 204535) | Sediment microbial communities from Yellowstone Lake, YNP, Wyoming, USA - C1_top | ecosystem: Environmental > Aquatic > Freshwater > Lake > Sediment | place: USA: Wyoming | collected 2017-08-01
TATAGCTCGCCGAAGCGAGAGGGCAAGAGCACTCCTGGTTTTTTATGCTCTGGCGGATCTTTTCCGCTTTGGAGCTTTCCCAGATTTTTCGAAAATCGTAATTAGCTTCTCGCAAGTTTCCCATCGAATCCGCTCGCACGCAGCAGGGCCAGACTTCTCCCTCGGCCGAAATTTGGGCTGAGGCAAATCCGGCGTAACAGGGGATTATTTGCTTCTTCCCCCGCATTATTTTTTTCGCGAGCTGATAATATTGCCGCCTCAAGGACCGGGTGATTTTTGAGAGGCCGACCGTTTTTTGATTTTTCATCTTCCCAAGGAGAAAGTCAATGGCGGATTCATATTCCTGATATTTGGGAAAGACGTCGAGATCAAAATTGTCGAGCTCGACTCTCTGTTCGGCTATCTCCGTAATATACGAGTCTGGTTTCAAATTCTCGATGACATAACTATAAATTTCGGGAATCTCGTGGAAATTCAATTTCGAAATGACCGTGTGGATGCCGATGGTTAAGCGGGGATTTTTTATTTTTCCGAGCGCCGTATAGCTTTTGATAAAATTTTCAAAACTGCCGGCCAAATTTCTGATTTTATCGTGCTTTTCGGCAATGCCATCCAAAGAAAAATTGATAACTATTTGGGATTTTGGGCAATTGGCCAGAATTTTTTCAACCATTTCTGGGACAACTTGGTATAAATAGCCGTTAGTCGGGATGTTTATGACTTTTGGTTTCAGGTGCTTATAAGCGATCGAACACAGCTCTGGCAAATCTTTTCTCAAGAATGGCTCGCCGCCGCTCAAGATCAGCCAATAAATTTTCCCCCGCCCGATACTTTCAAAAATTTTTTCCCATTCCGCGAGCGTCAGCTCATCCACCTCTTTTTTCCAAATATTGCAGGTTTGGCAGCGGGAGGGGCAGCGATAGGTGACGTTGAGAGTCAGATTCAACGGGAAAATTCTTGGTTTCCCAAGTCTGCGAAAAGCTTTGTATAAAGGTATTTTAGCTGCTATTCTTTTCATCGAAGGTTGAGATTTTTGGTAGTCTTGGCGACTTTCCAGATTCTCGGCTCGGTTTTCCTAACTCTCGAGTCATACCAGCCGAGAAGTCGGCTCCAGGCTTCGAGAAGTGCGACGAACGGGGCATAAATAACCGTTCTCCAGGAAAAATTTCCGGAGGAAAAAAGAAGCTTCAAGATTCTAGAAACTGAAAGCGTTGAAACAATATAATTTTTTTGGCGGAGCGACAAGTGCCCGGCATAGATTCTTCTTCGCTGGCGGACAAAATCGCCAAGGGTTTCCGGTCCCTTATTGCGGACAATGGCTTCGGGAACATATTGGATCTTATAGCCGCGGCTGGTGATAGCGGCTTCGAGACTGGCTTCATCAACCGCGGAATCAGCCGGTATTTCACGGATGATGTTTCTGAAGGCCACCATTTCGCCCATTTTGGGATTTTCGAGCGAAATCCGATGATGAAGATCCCACATTAGGTGAGCCGCGTAGCCCAGGAAAGAATTCGGATCATTGATCGGAACGGGACGCGCGCCGGTCATTCCAATTGTGGCATCTCGAAAAGGCCAGAGGAGTTTTTCGAGCGATCCGTTCGCGGGCAGGGTATCGGCGCTCACGAGAATCAAAACATCAGCTGTGACATTTTTGAGCCAAAGATTGACGGCCGAAGATTTTCCCTCCCGTTTTTCCTGAACCAGGAGTTTTACCCTGGGATCGCGAACAGAAAATTCTTTGACAACTTCAACTGTGCGGTCCGTGCAGCCGCTGGCTACCACCCAAATTTCCCGAAGACTAGTCTCGCTAAAAGTTTCTTTTTCAATGGCTGAGAGCAATTTTCCGATATTTTGCTCCTCATTATAGGCCATTATTCCGATTTCAAATGCAAGCATATCCTTAGATTATCAATTTTAGCTTAGCATATGCCAATCCCTCTAGCCACTTTTTATAAATTTCATAAAAATGCTAGAATTAATAGGGATAAACTTGAATCAGGCTCGAAGAATGGTGAGTGAAAAGGGGAAAATAGATTGCCCTATTTGCCAAAATCAAGCGGCTTTTTTTACTTGCAAGAATAATTGCAATTTGTTTCGCTGTGGAAAATGCGGCTTGGTTTTTGTTTATCCAATAGTTGATGAATATCGGGATATCTATCAAAAAACATATTTAAAAGATAAAGAAGAACTGCAACATGCCGGTGATGCTGAAGCTTGGGAGGCGACAGCAGAGACATACGAAAAATATCTCAGGAAACTGGAGATGCATCATTCTGAAAAAGGAAGACTCTTTGATGTTGGTTCAGCCACCGGACTGTTTATTGAAATAGCTCTCAAGCAAGGATGGGAGGCCAGCGGCATAGAAATATCAAAAAAAGCTGCTGAAGCTGGAGCGGGGAAAGGTCTCAATATTTCTTATGGCGACTTTGAATCTTGGCAAGGCAGCAAAGATTTTGAGGTAGTGACATTTTGGGATGTTCTGGAGCATTTTTTAGATCCGGAGAACGCAATCAGGAATGCCCGGAAAATTTTGAAAAAGGGCGGGATTCTGGCCATTAATACCCCTGATTCAAAAAGTATACTAATGAAAGCAATGGGAAAGCACTGGCACCATTTCAATCCACCTTCGCATCTCCATTATTTCAACATTGAAAACCTCAAGGGACTTCTTGAGAAAAATGGCTTTGAAACAATTTATGCCGGCAGAGTTGGGAAGAAGTTTACTTTGCAGCAAATATCCAAGCTACTTGCTATGTGGCAGAGGATCTCGCTCTGGAAAACAATCTACGGTTTTCTTTCCCAAAGCCGCTGGGGCGATCTGAAAATTCCAATTAACACTCGCGATAATTTATTTATACTTGCTCGCAAAGTAAATTAAATTCGTCAATAACTGTTAAGCGGCTTCATGAGTTATGAAGAAATTCCCAAGCAAAGAGAAAAATATTGATTACATAGCATATGGAGTCATAGCTGTCTATATCCTGATTTTCATTTTTCTTTCCTTTGGAAGGCATGATGCCCTGAAATCCTATCTCAATGATACCTCTGCCTATGATCAAGCTATCTGGAACACGCTGAAAGGTCGAGTGATGATTGTTTCATCCAGTCTTTTGGATGAACCCCAGTTTTTTGCGGCCCGTTTCAGTCCGATTCTTTTCTTTTTTGTGCCGATTTATGCGATTTTCGCATCACCCAAATGGCTTTTTCTTTTCCAGGCATTATCAGTCGGCTTGAGCGCCGTGCCGGTTTATCTTTTGGCAAAAGAAAAGCTCAAAAATATTTTAGTGAGTTTTATATTTCTGGTGAGTTATTTGCTTTATCCAGTTCTCCACAACGGACTTCTTTATGACTTTCATGAGATAGTATTCGCGGTCGGGTTTGCCGCGTGGGCCTTTTACTTTTTGGAAAAGCGAAATGACAAGTTATTTATACTCTTCGCTTTTTTGATGATCCTCTCACAGGAGTATCTCGCTCTTCTCGTTTTTATGATGGGTATCTGTCTTATATTTTTCAAAAAAAGAAGGAAATTCGGAGCGATGGTCGCGATTGCTGCTCTCTTTTATTACATTTTGACTGTATCCGTGATTATGCCCCATTTTTCAACCACCGGAAAAGCGGCTTTTCTGGCGAATAATATGGCTCTCGCGTCACGATATGGCTGGCTTGGCTCTGGTTTTCCTGAAATTATAAAAAATATTCTAATTCATCCGCTTTTTGTCCTGAAAGTGATTTCTTCTTTTGATCGATTGAGATATCTCTTTCTTCTTGTTGCTCCTATTTTCTCACTAGCTCTTTTCTCATGGCCATTTTTGATTGCCCTTCCGGTCATCTTTTTATACCTCATAAGCATGAACTCAATCACGTATAATATTTTTTTCTATCATTCAGCGATTCTGGCGCCTTTTGTGTTTTTTGCCGCAATTTATACTTACAAAAAATGGTTTTTGGAAGACAAATTTTTGCGGCGCATTTTTGCTGTTTTTATTTTGACTTTCAGTCTGGGGGCAAGTATTCTCTACGGAGTCTCGCCGCTTTCTCCTTATTACAAAACAAGCGATTACATCCCCAGCGCTCACGCGAAAAAAATTAAAGAGGTGGAAAAAATAATCCCACCCGAGGCATCGCTTTCCGTTCAGCATAATCTAGGTCCGCATTTTTCGGAACGCGAGCTGATCTGGCGCTTTCCACTCCATAAAGATGACGCGCAATATATTCTGCTCGATACCTTTGATCCCTATGCGTCTAATCCCAAACAATTGTTTGTTTTCCCATACGCTCTCCAGATGGAAGTGGGTGATTGGCAGCAAGCTATCGAAGATCTAAAAAATTCAAAAAAATACGACCTGATTTTTCAGGATGACGGCTATTTGCTCTTTCGAGCTCGAAAAAATGCATGAAGTCAGTTCTCGGCGGTTTCTCGAAACACGATGTATTTTTGGAAAAAAAAGCTGTAAAAAAATAGGATGCCGAGGGTGGCCAGTTTCAGCCACACGACGTCCAACCCGGTGACCATCTTGAGAAAGCGCAGCAGAAGAGTTTCCAAAGTCAAATAGGACAGCGAGAAAAATAAAAACCGGAAATATTGTCGGGAATGATTCTGGCTCTGGTTTTGAAAAGTGAATTTTTTTTGCCCCCAGAAAACATAAAAAAAGGAAAAAATACCGGCCGTGATATTGCCGAGAATATAATAAATTTTCAAGATTTTTACCAGCAAGAGAAAAATCAAAAAATTCAAAACGGCGTTGGATAGTCCCACCAGAGCTTGTTTTGCCAGCTGAAAAAGTGTTTTCATAATTGTTATTGGAGATATATATAGATTGTATGGGTAAGTCTGGCTGCTTGCAAGACTGCCGCCCGATTCATTTCATCTGCTCAGCTATGCGGAATATTTTCCAAAAAATCATTTCAAAAATAGACGCGAGGAAAGCTTTTGTCCTCATTGGCGCGCTGATAATTTTTTTCATTGCCCTGAAGCCCCCGATCGATCCGGACCTTGGCTGGCACATCGGAGACGGGATTTATCTTTTCGCTCACCGTTTCCAGCCGGCGCACCAGGATATTTTTTCCCATTCAGTCCCGAATTTTCCGCTCATAATGCACGAGTGGGCCAGTGATATCCTGATTTACTTTATATATGCCAATTTTGGGTTGCTGGCCCTCACGATTTTTTTCGCCCTTATCACGACCGCGGCGTTCCTTTTGGTGTCCTGGGGACTGGCGGCAAAACGGGAATACAAAATCATCGCGGCTATGCTTGGAGTGATCGCCAGTGTTCCGATCCTCGGAGCCCGGGCGCAAATGATCAGCCTGTTGGGCCTCGCGCTCGTTATTTTTATCATTTTCCGGTTTCGGCGCGCGAGAAGCTATAAAGGAATATATTGGCTGCCGCTTATTTTTTTCATTTGGGTGAACCTCCACGGCGGATTCGCGGTGGGCCTTTTCTTTTTGGCGGTGTATTTGGCCGTAGAATATGGGAAATTCCTGGTTTCTTCCCGGATTCGCCAGAGTCAAAAAAAATTAGTCGGAGAGGGCACAATTTTTGTTGCAGTTTCTCCCCAAAAGAGGATTTGGGGAATGTTCAAAAAATTTTGGAGCTGGATCAAGAGACGAAAATCAGTGGTTATCACCCGCGAGTGGTTTTTGGCTGAAGCTCTGGAGCTTGGGGCTCTCTGGCGGCTCACGGCTGTGTTCTCGCTTTCGGCTCTCGCGACTCTGCTCAATCCGTATGGTTGGCGGATATACATTGAAGTGGTAAGCACAATTTTCGACAAATACACGAAGCAAATCATCGGCGAGTGGCTGCCGGTCACTTCCTCGAATCCGATGAGTTATCAATTTCTGATATACCTCACACTGCTCGCCATCCTGCTGCTTTTCAGCTGGCGAAAGCTGGATGTCACTTATTTTCTAGTTTCGATCCCGTTTTTGTTTTTGGCTTTCTCGAGCTGGCGGCATATGCCCATATTTTTGATCGTCAGTAATCCCTTTTGGGTGGGAATTGTCGAACATCTCACCGGCCGCGAGCTTCTCCGGATGATCAGCCGCCGCTGGGCGCTGGCGCTCCTCATAGTCGCGGCAGTTCTCATTGCCCGTCAGCAGACGAAAGACGTCCTGGCGCGTGTCAGTTCGCCGGAAAAATTGGCGGGGGGCGATTATCCTTATGGCGCGGTTCAGTATCTCAAAACCCATCCGATCCCGGGTCCGATGCTCAATGAATACAATTGGGGAGGATATTTGATTTGGCAATATCCGGAGCGGAAAGTTTTCATCGACGGACGGATGCCCAGCTGGAAAATGGGCGATTTCCGGATTTTCAAAGAATTCAGCGATCTAATGGGAACCGATCCGGGCTGGGAAGACAAATTCAAGCAGTATAATTTTGGGTTCGCGCTGGTCTACAACAATTCCTATAACGACGGGAAATTCAACTATTTGAAATGGAAAAAGGCCTATGGCGACGATCTGGCCGCTATCTATCAAAGAACGAATAATAGCAAAGATTGAAAAAAAAGGTGTTTAAGCTATAATACATATATAAGTGAATTAACCGCATTATGATGAAGAAAAAATTCATAATTTTTATTTTGGCGCTTTTGGCCAGTTCTGGCCTCTTGGCTGGAACGTCGAAAGCCGTGAATACCGGAACGGTGGGCATTCTGCCAGCCTATCCCGATCCCACTGTCCCATATTCGAATTCCTGGTGCATCTATAATCTGGATCTTGGGCAGTCGAAGCGCGACGCGGTTCGAGTTCTCAATAACCGGCCGGAAACGACCGTAGTCAAGCTTTATGCGGTTGACGCCGTCACCACAACCGACGGTTCTTTCGCGCCGCTCGGGGAAGACGAAGCGAAAAAAGATCTCGGCAGCTGGATCAAGCTGGGAGCGAACGAGGTTGAAGTTCCCCCAAATTCGGAAAAGCTGGTTCCTTTCGAAGTTTCAATTCCCAAAAACGCCGACGTGGGAGACCATATGGGGGCCATTGTCATGCAAGAGATCGAAACCGGGACGAATATCCAGGGGACGGGAACGAAAATTATCACCCGGGTCGCGGTGCGCGCTTATGAAACGGTTCCGGGAACAGTGAGAAAGGATTTTGATATCACCCGCTTGGATTGGCGAATGGATCCAACCGTAAAAAAGAATTTCCTCAAAGATTTCCTGGACCTCAACAAACAAACCCTCTTTTTTGTCGGCCTCAAAAACAACGGCAATGTGAAAATTACTCCTCATGTGACCATAGACGTCAAGAATATGTTCGGGAGGACGGTCGCCCATCTGCCAGACCAGGAAATTGGGGTTCTTTTCCCCAACCGGGAAAATCGGGACGGAACCATCGGCTGGAGCGGCATGCCTCTGATTGGACGATATACCGTCAAAGCCACCGTCAATTTTGTCGAAGAAGGCGTGGGTCAAAAAACAGAGGAAATCTCACTCTGGGTCTTTCCATATCGCATTGCGTTTCTCCTGATCCTCCTCTTTGTTTTGGGGGTTCTTTTGCGGCTGATCTCGAAATACCGGTTGGAAGCTTCCAAAGAAAAAATGCCCATATATGAAGCAAAAACAGGGGATACCCTGGCGACATTGGCTTCCCGCTTTGAGATAAACTGGAAAAAACTCGCCAGAACCAACGGCCTCATGAAGCCTTATCATATCAGTCCCGGTGAAAAGCTGTTTGTGCCGGTCAGTCGTCGAAATCGGAAGCTCTTGATGGAAATGTTCCAGAAAAGGGAGCTCCTGCCTTCAATTGACAAAGGGGCTTCCCGAAGCGGGAGGAAAAAGGTTGCCATTTGGGCTATTGTTCTCGTCGTGATCGTTGGGGGATGGATGTATCGGCAAAGAACCTTGACCGGCAAGCAGAATATCCGGCGAACGGTGGAAAATCCGAACCAGAAAGTCGAAGAGCCGAAAGAAACCGCCGAAAAAACGGTATCCGGGGCGTTCAAAAAATCGAGCGTATCAGTCGGCATCGCGACTCTCGCTGGCGGCGATCCGCAATCCAGTCAGCGCCTGCTCAATCGCTTTTTACTTGAAGGGTATAAGGTCCGGTTATTGGGCGGGGCGGATAATAAATACCAAAAAACTACGGTTGAATATCTGTCCGGGAAAAAAGACCAGGCTGACATGGTCAAAAACGACCTGGGCGTGACTGACACGGTGGATATGGTCGAAACGGCGGGTCTTGCCCAAGACGCGATTGTCTATAATTTGATCCCGAGAGATCAATATATCGAACTGAATTACCAACCCAATGGCGTGGGTCCCCAGAGAGATCTTATCAAAGTCAATCTTTTGAATGGCGGCGCGGATGACGCGACCATCAAAAATATCAATGATGCTGTTTCGCTCGGCGGCTATGGCCTCGCGGCCGATGTAGGGCGGGCGGCCAACGCAAATTTTCAGAATCTAACCATAAACTATGCCGATGACAGCCAGGCTAAAAACGCTGAATCTCTCAAAAACTATCTCGTCGGATTGGGATACGCGGTCAATTTGGCAAAAAACATAAAAGGCGAGAGCGGCGGGCTTAGCTTGATCGTCGGAAAAATCTAGAAAAAGAATACTGATTCGCTGTTCAAAAAATCAGACGCCCAAGAGAGCCATTGAATACTTGGAATGAAATCAAATCAAAGAAAGAAAAAAAAATTCACTCGAAGCGGCTCTAAAAAAAGCCAGAAAGCCAAGAGCGGCAGGCGATCAAAAAAAATCTCGTCGTTGATCAAGTATCACGCTATCGTGACCCTCTTGGTAGTCTTTTTGTATTTAACTTTAGGTTTCGCGGCTGATCCTCGATTGCTACTCACGGATTTTTCGGAAAAATACGCCCAAGCCGCCACGAGCCTGACCACTCTCCAAATTGTGGTGCACGGCCCGCCAGCCAAGCCCGAAGTCACCGCGACTCCCGGCTGCAGTTCTTCCTCGCCTTATGTGCACTTGAGCTGGCCCGCGACCAACGACACTGATTCCTACGACATCACCCGAAATAGCGTGGTTCTGGTGACGGGCTGGACTTCAACGTCCTACCAAGACACGGCGGTCGTTGCCACGACTACCTATACCTATCAAGTGACTGCCAATGGCCCGCTGGGAACTGCTACCTCGGACGAAGTGAGTGTCACGACCGGAGACTGCTATGTTCCGCCGGTGCCGGCCGCCTGCGCCATCGTGACTCTCAACAACATCGATCTCACGCAACACCCACAAATTCCCAAAATAACCGACCGCACGCCGACGTTTACCGGAACAACCAATATGGCCTATGCTGTCATGCGCTATGAAATTTACTCCGGACCGATGATCATCGGATCTAATACGGCCAATTCAAACGGCTATTGGACTTTCACCGTTCCGACAAAACTCAACTACGGACTTCACACTATCTATGTCACGGCGACTGACCCGGCTGATCCGACCCGGTCTGTCACGGAAACACAAAATTTCCGGGTGGTGAAGAAAGAGGAAGAGGAAAAAAAAGAAGAAGAGAAAAAAGCTGCGGCCCAGCCGGCCGCCGCTGTTCCGGACCAAATTCCTCCGGAGGCTGCTCCGATCCCCAAAGAGCAGGAAGGCCCGCCTTTCAATTTCAATCTGTCCGTTGAAAACAAGGATAGGTTGGTTTATTTCGGATCTGACCTCCTGACTAATTTGAAAATCATCAAACTGTGGGATTTCTCCCCTGAAGAGGATACGTTGAAATACAAAGTCACCGACGTCTCGGGCCGGACAGTCAGCCAGTGGGAGAAGTCGGCGCTCATCGCGCCCGGCGCGAACATCCAGGACGATTTCAAAATTCCCATTTATCTCCGGTCGGGGAAATACAAGATAACAGTCGAGGTCCAAAGCGGGAAATATCTAATCGAAGCTGAAAATTCATTTGAGCTTCGGGAAAAGCCAATCGTGAATTTGGGCGGAGGCTTGATCATCACTTACCCGATGGTGATCAGTATTCTTGGATACGTGCTGATATTCTGCCTGTTGCTGCTTCTCATATTTCTGGCGCTCCTCGCGCGGGAATATTGGCTAGCGCACCAGGCCCAGCTCCAAATTGATGAGGAAGAATTGGCGCGGGAGGGTTATATAAGCTAAGAAGGAGGTGTCTATGATAATAAAAAATTTGGACTTGATCGTGAATGGCATAATTTTGGCTGCTTCGCTCCTGGCTATCATTTTCACTTCGGGTGTGGTTTGGCGGGTCGAAAAAAAGCTGGATATCTCGTATAAACTTTTGCTGCTGGCCATCCTAGCCTTCACCGCGTCGGAAATAATCGGTTTTCTGAATCCGCTTAATGATTTTTTAATCAGCATTTCCGCGGGCATTATGAAAATGCTCTTCGCGATCTTTTTCCTGTGGGGCGTTTGGACAATGCGCAACATGATCCGAAGCATCGACGGGGAAAAGAGCGATTTCAAGAATTGATACTAATAGGCGACTTGATTTATGAAAAGCGCGATGAAACTAGGAGGAATATTTTTTCTGTCAGCGGTCTGCTGTCTGTTTGTTTTGGCCGGCGCGGCGCGGGCGGTTGAAACCGAAACCATCGGCATCGTCCCGGCCTTTCCGGATGCGGCCGTCAAAAATTCTGACGCGTGGCTTTTGTATAACCTTGATCGCGGCCAGAGCCGAAAAGATGCCGTAACCGTCATCAACAACAAAAATGAAACCGTCGTCGTGAAGCTTTACGCGGTTGACGCGACTATGACAGCTGACGGATCTTTTGCCCTCCTTCAAGAAAGCGATCCGAGGCAGAGCGTGGGGGGCTGGGTGAAGCTCGCGGCCAGCACGCTCGAGTTGCCGCCCAAATCCGTGAAGCTGGTGCCATTTGTGTTCACCGTTCCCCCAAACGCGGAGATTGGCGACCAGATGGGAGGGATTGTCATTGAGGAAATGGGAACCAACGGGCCACGGGTCACCGGAAGTGAAGTGAGGATTGTGACGAGAGTCGGGGTGAGAGTTTATGAAAGAGTCCCGGGTGAGCTCACGCGAGGCTACACTCTTTCGAATTTCAATTGGAAGATCGTGCCAGGGAATCCCAATTTTTGGCTCGACCTGCTCGGGCTAGGCGGGCGAACGGTATTCCTGGCCAATATAAAAAATGAAGGCAACGCGAGGCTTTCGCCGCGCTTCACGGTCGAGATAAAAAATATTTTCGGGCGAAGTGTGGGCGCGGCTACGAGTTCCGAGGGGGCGGTAATTTTTCCCGGAGCTGAAAGCTCCGAAATCGGAGCGGTTTGGAACCGCATCGCTTGGATCGGGCCCTACCGGGCCAAACTCACGGCGCAATTTTCCGAACCCGGAACCGAAACCGCGACGCGGACTTTGACTATCTGGGCTTTTCCGTTCCGACTGATCTTCTGGCTCGTGATTCTCCTGGTGGTTTTTGTGATTTTGCGGTTGTTTCATCATTATCTCAAGGAAGGATACAAGGAGCGCTGCCCGATCTGGAAAGTGAAATCGGGCGACACGCTCAAGACCCTCGCCAGAAAATTTGAAACGCGCTGGAAAAAAATTGCCTGGCTGAACGACATCCAGAAACCGTTCGCGCTTGAAGCGGGAAATAAAATTTTTATTCCGCTCACGCGGAAAAATAAAAAACTGCTCGGGGAAATGATTGAGAGGGGAGAACTTGGAAGGGGCATGGCCACTCACGCGAAAAGCGCGAGATATAAATTTATTGCGCTGCTCGTTGTCATAGCCGTTATTGCCGGAGGCTATCTCTACTTCCGCAAGCAGCGAGTTTTGCGACGCGAAGTCCAGGTTCCCGCTAAGCCTCAAGAAAATCCGAGCGAGACAGCTTCTCAAACAATCGGGGGAGCAATCCGACCCTCGTCGATCAAAGTCGCGATCCATAATCCTTCAGCGGGAGACCAGCAGTCAACTGATCGCATCATGAAAAAATTTCAGCTTATCGGCTATGACGTCAGCGCGACCACATCAAATCCGGCGCCAAACGATTTTCCGAAAACGACCGTCCTTTATGCTCCGGGAAAAATTGACGAAGCCAATATGGTCAAAAATGATTTGGGTGCGCCAGCGGAAATTGATCTCAAGGAAACAGAAAATATGCCGCAGGACATCGTCGTCTATAATCTGCTGCCGAAAAATAATTTTTTGGAAATTGGGACCGTATTCACGACGCCGCAGAAATGAAAAAAGAAAACCCGGTAGTGAAAATTCGAAAAACAAATTATAAATATATAAAAAAATATATATTTTATAATAGCAGGCGTTAAAAAATTTAGGTGAGAATTTCTATGAGCAAAGCTCATTCGAATTTCTACTACCGGGAAAATGTGGATAACTATCGGTATTTAGGAAAACTTGAGATATAATTTATCAAGCACTTGACAAACATCAAAACATAAAAATAATTTTCATCAAAACGGTGGATCATTAAGATTGCGGGGAAGGGTCAGCACAGGCTAAATACAGCTAAAAGTAAATACTTATAGGAATTATCGGCAAATAGTTTGATAAATTTCGGGAATTATAATTTCCCGATTTTTATTTTTTATGGGCTAAAATTCAGAATAATGGCCGAATTAAATAATCAATCAAAAAAGCGCGCATGAAGAGCTAAAAAATGGACCAAATATTCGCAAAAAATGACGAAAATTTATCGCTCCAAAAAAAGTCCCATGAAATAGGCCTATGATGATTGAGAAGGCTGTCCAAAATTGATATAATACATATTGACGATACAGTATCCGATACAGTATCGATTCAGCATATAAAAGATATAAATGACGACTAGCGTAAAAAATCTAATATCCCTTCAAGAAGCGAGCAAAATGACGCCTTACAGCGCCGACTATTTGAGTCTTTTGGTCAGAAAAGGCAGGCTTGAGGGTCAAAAAGAAAATGGCAAGTGGCTGACCACCCGAGAGGCCGTCGACCGCTATATGAAAAAAGTGGCGGAGGCGAGTTACTTTCATCAGGAAAGTTTGAACGTCAAAGTGCCGGCGGCGGAAATAAAAAAAGCGTCGGTGAGCTTGCGCTGGGCCACGATCATGCTCGCGGTGATCGTCGTTGAGGCGGTTGTTTTCTGGATCGTTGCCATGAACACCAAGACGGAATTCGTCAGCGGGAAATACAAGGTTGTCGAAGACGCGAACAACAATCTGACAATCTACGCTGACGACCCGGCGAGCATCGGGAACGTCATGATAGTGCCGAAAGAATAATGCATGCAACACGAAACATGTAACACGAAACACGAGGGAATGAAAAAATCAAAAAATAAAAAAAATAATATATTCTTGAAAAAAATTCTAACGGCGGGGATATTCTTTCTGGCCGTAATTTTTATATTAGCAAACGCCGTGCAGGCGTCGGTTCTCAAGCAATTCAACTATCAAGGACGCCTCACGGACGCGGCGGGAACTGATAAGACAGACGGCGCGTATGATTTTGAGTTCAAATTATATTCAGCGGCGGGAGGCGGCGCGGCTCTTTGGACGGAAACCTGGACAAGCACGGCGCTTTGGACTTCAGCCGGAGGGAATACCATTTCGGACGGGAACGGCGGGAACGGCTGTGCGACGGGAACGAAAAAAATCATCTACGGCACGACAACAAACGAAGGCACGCTCGTGGCCGGCCAGCAGATTTGGAATTCGACTCTGAAAGAAAGCTCGATTGTCCAAAGCGTGACGACGGCCTCGGACTATCTGTGCGCCTATCCGCCGCTTTCGACTTGGGCGGATGGCAACACCTTGACGAACATGATCTACGTCAAAAGCGCTATCTTCAATGCGCAACTTGGCTCTGTCACTCCAATTTCGGTTGATTTCACTTCGGGCGAATACTGGCTGGGAGTAGCCGTCGGATCCGGCGGATCGCTGGACAGCGAAATGGTGCCGCGGAAAAAAATTGGAGCGGTGCCTCAAGCCATCAACGCGAACAACTTGGTCGGCGACGGATACATAAATATCAACAATACGGATCCGGCGCAAAGCTCGGCCAGCATTTCATACAATCCAGCCTCGGGAACAAACAACGCTCTTTCCGTCACTTACGGCTCCGCCGGGGGAACCGGAACCGCGCTCAAAGTCACCCAATCCGGAAATGGAAATATCTTCGGACTAGTTGACAATACGACTGAGGTTTTCACGGTGAAAGACGGCGGCAACGTCGGGATCGGGACGACGAGTCCGCTTTCAAAGTTGTCCATCGTAGGCGACGAACGGGTGACCGGAAAAGCCGCCTTTGGAGACTTGGCCCAGGTTGGAACAGGGACCTTCGCAGCTGGTTCAATCGGCCTTGTGCCTTATCTCAACGTGGAAAACACGGTCGGCGACGACAACGTCGTGCGGGAAGTGAATATGTTTTCAAAAATGATGCTCGACAACACCGCCACCGTCACCACCAAAAGGATTGGTCTTTTGTCGGACGTTGAAACGGGGGCCAGCAATCCGCAAAATTACACCTCCAATATCCGGGCAATCCAGGGGCAATTGAATTTTTATGGCAGCGGGACGGTGAGCAACGCGGAGTCTGGAGTATTTCTCTCCAACATTTATAACAGCGGGACCGTGAATTATCCGAAAGCTATCGACTCCGGCCTTTATTTGAATGACTCTGCCAAGCCACTGACG
>Ga0315268_10004801_pt1 | contig 14590 bp, 13 predicted proteins | sample C1_top_MG_FD_204535 | JGI IMG/M metagenome (GOLD analysis project Ga0315268, IMG submission 204535) | Sediment microbial communities from Yellowstone Lake, YNP, Wyoming, USA - C1_top | ecosystem: Environmental > Aquatic > Freshwater > Lake > Sediment | place: USA: Wyoming | collected 2017-08-01
TATTGTCGGTGTCGGTTTTCGAGAAAACCGAGATTTCATGCGCTTTACAGCCCGATATGAACAGAACCATTTCATCAGCCACAGATAACCAGTTGATGTTGTTTGATTTTTAACCGGACACTACTGCCAAAACACCTGAATTGAAACAGGCGCCTTATCGGGCATGGAAGATGAAATATCCAATTCTCCCTGGACACCGATTACGCCATCCAGATCCAGGCCATAATTGACTCCGACACTGTTTTTACTGTCCGCTGCCATAGCAGGCGCAACAAGGAAAACAGACAACAAAACAGTCATAACAATTTTTTTCATAATTTGAATTTCCTATGGGATTAAATACGATGTTGACCAAGTGCAACAGGCCGCCTAAAACATACTGGTCGGCGCAACAGGTGAACCAGGAGGTATCGGATAAGTGTGGCGAAAACCGCGTCATGAGCCCTTTTGCAGCCACTCGATCAGCGCGTCCTGCGCGGGCTGCGCCAAGGCGGCATTCGGATGATTGACGATGAACACCACGATCCACTGCTTGCCGCTGTGCGCTTTCACGTAACCGGCGATGGATTTAACGCCTTCCAGCGAGCCGGTCTTGAGATGCGCATATCCCGCGATCCCGCTATCACTGAAACGTTTTTTCACCGTGCCGTCCATGCCCAATATCGGTAGCGAAGCTTCCAGTTCGGCGTAGAACGGGCTGCCCGTGGCGCGCTGCAGCAACTCCGCAAGATGCGCGGCGCTGATGCGCTCCTTGCGTGACAAGCCCGCGCCGTTTTCCAGCACCAGTTCCGGAAATTGCAGTTGCTGTGTCTTTAACCATTGCCGCATCGCCGCAGTGCTGCGAGAGATGTTTGCTGGTAGCGGGACTCTCACAAGTTCATGCAATGGTTCCGATGATTCCGCTCCTGCGGTATCCCCGCCTTTTTGCCCGGCAAGAAGCGGGGCTTCGCTCGGCACCTGCGCTCTTGAAAAATCGTCACGGCTGTCCTTGCTATCAGCAGCGGGCAACAATCCTCCCGCTCTCCGATTAACATGCGCTGCATCGGTTGCGGTTTCTACCGTCCCCAAGGTCAGGAAAAGTTGCCGCGCCATGGTGTTGTTGCTGAATTTGTTGATGTCGCGTATCACTTCCGACAACGGCGGCGAGACATACTTGGAAAATGGAATCTGGCCGGCAGGCGCAGTTCCTGAACGCAACCTGCCTTGCAGTGTGCCGCCGAGCTCTTGCCACAGCCCGCTGAACACCGCGAAGAAATACTCGTCTTGCGGCAATAGCGAAAAGTAATCATCCGCCTCGCCACAAGCGGCAGGAATCTTTCCTTCCAGCACGATGCTGTGTCCGTCCAGATGCGCCTTGTAGGCATCATCGCCGCCGCAATGCAATCTGGTCGAAGTGGTGATGCGATTGATCACAGCGTAGCCGGCCAGCGTGGGCTCCAGCAGGGCAATGGTTGCTTTGCCATCCGGGATAAGATGCAAATGCAGCGCATTAAAATTGAGCAGCAATGCGCCGGCGCCGACGTTGTAAGCGCGCGTCGGGTCATGGTCGAATTCTGCGGGATCCTGGCTGACAGCCTCAAAAGAACCGTGATCCAGCACGATGTCGCCGCGTATCTCGCGCAACCCCCGCTGGCGCAATTCGCGCAGCCACATCCAGAATTGCTCGACGGTCAGCTTCGGGTCGCCATAACCCTTGAACACCAGATCGCCCTGCAACACGCCGTTCTCCAGCTTGCCGTTGAGATACGCCTCGGTCTTCCAGCGATATGCCGGGCCCAGCGTTTCCAGCGCGGCAAAGGTGGTGAGCAACTTCATCGTGGACGCAGGGTTCATCGCCCGCTCTGCGTTCAGGCTGATGATGGGCGTAGATTCGCCAGTCTCCTGCACCACGATGCCGACGCTGGACAGGGGGATATGCGCGCGTTTGAGTGCCTCGCTGACAGGCTCCGGCAAAACAGCCGCAACCGCCCTGGTGGCGATCAGGCAGAAAAAAAACAATTTGATGAAAAAAACTCGCATAACGTTTAACAGTCTGTTGAAATTCTCAATAGCTGCTGAAAAACAGTGAATTTCTGGGGTCACTTTACCCCTCCCAGTGATCTAAAAATCGATTGTAGAGCTTCCTGAGAGGTCAAAGAATTTCTACATTTTCAAATACCGATAAATTCAACAAACTGTTAACTCAGTTGATTGACGATGCGCAAGGTGCGGCTTACCAGCAAATCCATCTCCAATTCGCCGATTATATACGGCGGCATGAAATAAATCGTGTTGCCGATGGGGCGCAACAATAATTCATTGCCCAGCGCGAGCTCGAAACAGCGCCGGGCAAAATCGCGCTGCGGCGTCTCCACCTCAAATGCCCAGATCATGCCGGTGTTGCGCCAGTTGCGTACCGCGCAGTGTTCGCGCAATGGCGCTGCTATTTCGTTCATGTATGCCGCCTTGTCATGGTTCGCAGCGATCACATTATCCTGCGCAAATATATCCAGCGTGGCGAGCGCTGCCCGGCAGGCCAACGGATTGCCGGTATAGGAGTGTGAATGCAAAAAACCGCTTGTCATCTCATCGCTATAAAATGCCTGGTAAATTCCGTCACGCGTCATCACCACCGACAACGGCAGATAGCCGCCGGTAATACCTTTTGATAGACACAGGAAATCAGGAGTAATTCCCTTCTTTATTCCCTCTCCCGCACCCCTCACCCCCTCTCCCGCTGGCGGGTGAAGGGAACTCGATGGTGGGGGGGCTTGCCCGCAGGCGAACATCGTGCCGGTTCGTCCCATGCCGACGGCGATTTCATCCGCGATCAAATGCACGTCATATTCGTCGCAAAGCTGCCGCGCGCGCAGCAAATAGACCGGGTGGTACATCGCCATGCCCGCCGCGCCCTGCACCAGCGGCTCGATGATGAATGCGGCCAGTTGCGCATGATGTCGCTGCAAATGCAGTTCCAGCGCATCCGCGCAGCGCAGCGCATAAGCCTCCGCGCTTTCTCCCGCAGAGGCTTTGCGCCAGTCCGGGCTGGGCACGGTGGACTGTTGCCGGATCAGCGCACCGTATGCATCGCGGAACAGCGTCACGTCGGTCACCGACAGCGCGCCCAGCGTTTCGCCGTGATAGCTGTTTTCCAGACTGATGAATTGCACCTTTTCCGGCTTGCCGCTGTTGCGCCAGAAATGCGCACTCATCTTCAAAGCGATTTCGGTCGCCGATGCGCCATCCGAAGCATAAAAGCAATGTCCCAGTCCTTTCGGCGCGAGTTCGCGCAGACGTTCCGAAAGTTGCACCACCGGCTCGTGGGTAAATCCGGCCAGCATCGCATGTTCCAGCTTGCCGAGCTGGTCGGCGATCGCGGCGCCGATGCGCGGATTGCAATGCCCGAACAGGTTCACCCACCAGGAACTGACCGCATCCAGATAGCGCTTTTTGTCATAGTCATACAGCCAGACGCCGCTGCCCCGCGCAATCGGCAGCAGCGGGAAATTCTCGTAGTGCTTCATCTGCGAGCAGGGATGCCACACGGCAGAGAGGCTGCGGGCAAGGAGATTACTGTTGTTTTCCGGCTGATTCGGCATGCGCGGAATCATAACGGGTTTTGCTGCTTGCGCGTATGGCAAAGTTTGGATAGCCTGCAATCCAACCATGTTATGGACGGAGGGCATGTGCATATTCTGATCACCGGCGGCACCGGCTTGATCGGCCGGCAGCTTTGCAAGGCACTGCTGGCGGAAGGGCATGAGTTGACGGTACTGAGCCGCAACCCGGCTTCTGTTCCGGCGAAATGCGGCGCAAGGGTGCATGCGATGGCCGGGCTTGACGAGTGGCGGTCCGGCCAGACTTTCGATGCAGTCGTCAATCTGGCCGGAGAGCCGATAGTCGATGCGCGCTGGACGGCGCAACGCAAACAGGTTCTATGGGATAGCCGGGTAACCCTGACTGAAAACCTGGTGCAGCACATCGCCGCCGCGCGGCACAAACCCGGCGTATTGTTGAGCGGCTCGGCGGCGGGCTATTACGGAAATCGCGGCGATGCCGCGCTGGATGAATCGGCTGCGGCGGGTGAAGATTTTGCCGCCCAATTATGCAAGGCCTGGGAAGCTGCCGCGCTAGCCGCTGGAGCCTCGGGAGTACGGGTATGTTTGCTGCGCACAGGCCTGGTGTTGAGTCGACACGGCGGGCTGCTGGGACGAATGCTGTTGCCGTTCAAGCTGGGCCTGGGGACACGCCTGGGTGATGGAAAACAGTGGATGAGCTGGATACATATTGATGATTATGTGAGGATGCTGCTCGGCTTGTTGCGCGATGCCCAAGCCAGCGGACCGTACAATATGACCGCTCCGCAACCGGTCGCCAATAAGGAGTTCACCGCTACCCTGGCAAAGGTACTGCATCGCCCCGCCCCATTCATTGCGCCGGCAAGGCTGTTAAAATCAGTCATGGGCGAACGCGCCTGCCTGCTGCTGGAAGGACAAAGAGTGCTGCCGAAGAAGATGGAACTGGCCGGCTATCGCTTTGCCTTTACGAATCTAGCGGATGCGCTGCACGACTTGATTGACAAATAGTTTGCCCGGTTAATTTCCATGTCATATCCATGTCATATCACTGGCTTTGCTTTCCGTATCACCCCATTTGTGGCATCCTTCGCACCTTGATGCAGGTGCGCAGTGTTTATTTCTGTCTCTTTTTAAATATATTCGGACGACCGGAGGATGGCAGTAATGAAACGAGTTGATGATTTCCGCCTGCGCTTTGGCAAGCGCGAATTGGTGCCAATCATAATCGGCGGAATGGGCGTCGATATTTCCAGCCGCGAATTGGCTCTGGAAGCCGCCCGGCTCGGCGGGATCGGGCATATTTCCGATGCGATGCTGCCTACCGTCACGGACCGCCACGACAAGACGAAGTTCGTCAGCACCAAACAAAAACAGTACAAACTCAACGTCAAAGAGACCAACAAAGCGATCGTGCAATTCGATCTGGCGCAGGTGGCCGAATCGACCCGCCTGCATGTCAGCAAAACCATGGAAGCCAAACGCGGCGATGGCATGATTTTTGTCAACTGCATGGAGAAGCTGACGATGAATGCGCCGCGCGAAACTTTGCGCGTACGGTTGTGCGGCGCGCTGGATGCAGGGATCGACGGCATCACGCTGAGCGCGGGTCTGCATCTCGGATCATTCGCGTTGATGGAAGACAACCCGCGCTTCCGCGATGCCAAGATGGGCATCATCGTCTCCTCGCTGCGCGCCTTGCAATTGTTCATGCGCAAGACTGCCAGGCTCAATCGCCTGCCCGATTTCATCGTGGTGGAAGGCCCCTTGGCTGGCGGACATCTTGGCTTCGGCATGGATTGGGCGCAGTATGACCTGCACACCATCGTGGCGGAAATCGTTGCCCACTTGAAAGCCGAACAACTGGATATCCCGGTGATCGCGGCGGGCGGTGTCTTTACCGGCAGCGATGCGGTCGACTTCCTGGAAAATGGCTGTGCTGCTGTGCAGGTGGCGACTCGCTTCACCGTTGCCAAAGAATGCGGCATACCGGAAAAAGTCCAGCAGGAATACTTCAAGGCCAGCGAGGAAGATATCGTTGTGAACATGATATCGCCGACCGGCTATCCGATGCGCATGATCAAGAGTTGTCCCGCAATCGGCGCCGGCATTCGCCCCAACTGCGAAGCGTTCGGCTATCTGCTTGACGCAAATGGCCACTGTGATTACATCGATGCCTACAACCGCGAAGTGGCGTTGCATCTCAACGCCAAGAAGATTTCCGTCAAGGACAAGACTTGTTTGTGCACCCACATGCGCAATTACGACTGCTGGACCTGCGGGCATTACACCTACCGCCTCAAGGACACCACGCACCGCAATGCCGACGGCGCCTATCAAATTCTGACCGCCGAACATATATTCCACGACTATCAGTTCAGCACCGACAACAAAATCGCCCTGCCTCCGCTTCACCCCTGAAAACATGAATAAAGGGGAATAGAATCAAGAATCAAAAATCAATGTAAATCAATGGCAAATCAACAAATCAATGGGGTCAGACTCGATTGATAATTGAATAAGCACGCTGTATAGTGCCACCTCCTAACTCAGGAGAGATAACAATGGCGCGCTTACCCAGATTCGTCATACCCGGCCAGCCGCAACACGTTATCCTGCGCGGCAACAATCGCAGCGAAATCTTCTGTGCGGATGCCGACTACCAGTTTTACCTCGAAAAACTCCAGCAAGCCTGCGTCACGCACGGTTGCGAACTTCACGCCTACGTCCTGATGACCACCCACGTCCATCTGCTCATCACCCCGAAAGAAGAGCAAAGCCTCGCCAAAGCCATCCAGATGCTGGGCCGTTACTACGTCCAGTACTACAACTACTGCTACCAGCGCACCGGCACCCTGTGGGAAGGACGCTACAAAGCCACCCTGATCGACAGCGAAACCTACCTGTTGACCTGCATGCGCTACATCGAGTTAAATCCCGTGCGGGCGGACATGGTCGCGCACCCGTCCGAGTACCCTTGGTCAAGTTATCGCTGCAACGCACTGGGACAACCGAATGAACTGGTCACACCGCATCTCGAATACCGGCGGCTGGGCAAGACAGACGAAGAACGCCAAGCCGCATACCGCCAGCTATTCAAGCACCGCATCCCGGAGGCCAGCCTTGCCGAAATCCGCGACGCAACCAACAAGGCGTGGGTGCTGGGAAATGACCGGTTCAAACAACGCATCCAGGCCAAACTGGACAGACGGGTTGAACCGAAGGCCAGGGGCGGGGACAGGAAGTCTGAAAAGTTCCTGAACAAACTAAACTGAAACATTGGTTCGGCGGGAGGGTGATGAAAACGGGAATCAGTTGCGCAGTGTTGTTGTGCTTAATGGGAAGTATGGCAGGTGCGGCAGCGAGCGGGAATATTGCCGGATCAATCGAGTCTGACCCCATTGATTTTGTTGCCGGATCAATCGAGTCTGACCCCATTGATTTTGGGGGAGGGCTGGGGTGGGGGAGTGTTTTCGCATCGCACATCGTTGCTGCCCCGACACACGGCGCACTGGTGATGAATGCGGACGGGACTTTCAGCTACACGCCCGACCTGAACTACTTCGGTGCGGACAGCTTCTCCTACAATTTGAGCGACGGCCCGCTGGATTCCAACCTTGCGACGGTGAGCCTCACCGTCACGCCGGTGAACGATGCGCCGGTAGCTGCCGATGTTGCGCTGGCCACAGCCGAAGACACAAAATAAATCGCCACCCTGCCCTTGAAATCGGGCGGGGCCGCCCCGACTGTTGGCACTCGCAGGCAGAGAGTGCTAAACTCCGCCTCCGCATTTTTTTAACCCCTTGTTTTAGGAGACATCAGTATGAAAATTCGTCCTTTGAACGATCGCGTGATCGTTAAACGTATGGAAGAAGAACGCAAGACCGCCTCTGGAATCGTGATTCCTGATGCCGCCACCGAAAAACCGGACCAAGGCGAAATCATCGCCGTGGGCAAAGGCAAGGTCGGCGACGACGGCAAATTGCAGGCAATGAGCGTCAAGGTCGGTGACCGCGTGCTGTTCGGCAAATATGCCGGCCAGGCATTCAAGATGGACGGCCAGGAATATATGACCATGCGCGAAGATGACATCATCGGCGTAGTCGAAGCCTAATCCAGGTTCAAATCGTCGGTGATACTGCGTTGGCATCCTCACTCGTTCCTAGCCGTGCTCGATGCACTGTCTTCGTCACGAGTTCGTTGCCGCCTTGTCTCACCTTAGCTTTGAACCTGGCACATAAATACTGAATTTAAGGAGAATAAAACATGGCAGCTAAAGACGTAAAATTCCACGACGCCGCACGCAACAAAATGGTGGTTGGCGTGAACATTCTGGCCGATGCAGTCAAAGTAACCTTGGGCCCTAAAGGCCGCAATGTCGTGCTGGATCGTTCCTATGGCGCACCCACCATCACCAAGGACGGCGTATCGGTCGCCAAGGAAATCGAACTGAAGGACAAGTTCGAAAACATGGGCGCGCAGATGGTGAAGGAAGTCGCTTCCAAAACCTCTGATGTAGCGGGTGACGGCACCACCACAGCGACCGTGCTGGCGCAATCCATCGTTCAGGAGGGCATGAAGTTCGTCGCCGCCGGCATGAACCCGATGGACCTTAAACGCGGCATCGACCAGGCGGTCATCGCGGCCGTTGCCGAGTTGAAGAAGATTTCCAAGCCCTGCACCACCAGCAAGGAAATCGCCCAGGTGGGCTCGATCTCCGCCAACTCCGATGCCAACATCGGCCAGATCATCGCCGATGCGATGGACAAAGTCGGCAAGGAAGGCGTGATCACGGTTGAAGACGGCAAGTCGTTGAACAACGAACTGGAAGTGGTCGAAGGCATGCAGTTTGACCGCGGCTACCTGTCGCCCTACTTCATCAACAATCAGGACAAGCAGATCGCCGCGATGGAAAACCCCTACATCCTGCTGCACGACAAAAAGGTTTCCAACATCCGTGACCTGCTCCCGCTGCTGGAACAGGTGGCCAAGGCCGGGCGTCCGTTACTGATCATCGCTGAAGATGTGGACGGCGAAGCGCTGGCCACACTGGTGGTGAACAACATCCGCGGCATCCTGAAGACCGTTGCCGTCAAGGCGCCGGGATTCGGCGACCGCCGCAAGGCCATGCTGGAAGACATCGCCATCCTCACCGGCGGCACCGTGATTGCAGAAGAAGTCGGCCTGTCGCTGGAGAAAGCTACTCTGGCCGAATTGGGCCAGGCCAAGCGCATCGAGGTGGGCAAGGAAGACACTATCATCATCGACGGCGCGGGCAAGGAAGATGCGATCAAGGGCCGTATCACCCAGATCAACAAGCAGGCCGAAGAGTCCACCAGCGATTACGACAAGGAAAAACTGCAAGAGCGCAAGGCCAAGCTGGCCGGCGGCGTAGCGGTAATCAAGGTCGGCGCCGCGACCGAAGTGGAAATGAAAGAGAAGAAAGCGCGCATCGAAGACGCATTGCATGCGACCCGCGCGGCCTGGGAAGAAGGCATTGTGCCCGGCGGCGGCGTGGCACTGCTGCGCGCCAAGGTGGCGGTGGCGAGCCTGAAAGGTGACAACCACGACCAGGACGCAGGCATCACCATCGTGCTGCGCGCGATGGAGGCCCCGCTGCGCGCTATCGTGTCCAACGCCGGAGACGAGCCCTCAGTTGTCGTCAACAAGGTATTGGAAAACAAGGCCAGCTACGGTTACAACGCCGCCACCAGCGAGTATGGCGACATGCTGGCGATGGGCGTGGTTGATCCGACCAAGGTGACGCGCGTCGCCTTGCAAAATGCCGCATCCATTGCAGGCCTGATGCTGACCACCGCATGCATGGTGGCCGAGCTGCCTGAAGACAAGCCTGCTGCTGGCGGTATGGGCGGCGGCATGGGCGGTATGGAAGGCATGATGTAATTTGGCCCGATGTAATTTTTTGGTGTTTTGCCGCAATAAAACAAACCCTGCTTCGGCGGGGTTTGTTATTTGGGGCGGTACCGGTATAATGCGCGGCTTCCAAAGCCTGTCCCGAGCCTGTGATGGAACTGCTAGCCATTCGACTAAGCCCGCAAGCGGGCAAGTCGCTGGTTATGTCGAAGGGTTGGCTGACCGGCTTGGTTAACGGAGAAATGCAGCAACAACGGCCTGGTAGCTCAGTCGGTAGAGCAGAGGATTGAAAATCCTTGTGTCGGTGGTTCGATTCCGCCCCGGGCCACCAACAAATAATCAATGAATCAATGGGATCAGACTATTGATCCTTGACCCCATTGAACCTTGAACCTGGTGTGATTTTTAGCTTCGGTGCGCCTTGCGCGCCATCACGATCACCTCTTTCAATGCGCGGATGGTGTCTTCCGGCTGTAAGCCTTCGATCACATATTTGCCGTCCACCACCAGAGTGGGTGTGCCGTTGATACCGTAGCTGCGTATCATCTGCTTGGCGCGCGTCACTCTGCTTTGCATGGAGAAAGAGTTGTAAGCAGCGGTGAACTTGGCCCGGTCAACGCCATGCTTGGCCACAAAATCGGCAATCTTGTCCTCATCGACCAAGGCCATATTTTCTTCGTTCCAGGCGCGATATAGTGCGTCATGCAACTGCTGCAGTTTCCCCATACTTTCCAGCGCGTAGAAGGTACTTGCCATCGGCTCCCATGAATCGCGGAAAACGGTAGGCACTAAAGTCAGTTCCACATCCTTGGGCATGGTCTTTTCCCACGCGCTTAACAGCGGATGCAAGGCGTAGCAATGCGAGCAGCCGTAAAAGAAAAACTCCAGCACCTCAATTTTCTTGGTACTGGTTGGTTGTGGCGGATTCAACAAACTGTAATCTTTGCCGAGTTGCGCCTCGGCTAATGCCGCTCCGCTGATAAACAGTGCTGCCGCAACCAACAATCCTTTGATCAACTTATTCATTTATTGCTCCTCCTGTAAAAATGGAAAATATGGGCGCCTCTGAGCTTATTGCGCCCGCATCGGAGTGCTATCCACCCCATTTTGTTTCAGAAAACCGCGCGCATGATTCATTTCATCCGCATTTTTGTATGGCCCCAAACGCACACGATACCACACACCTTTATCCGGAACGGTCGCGGTTTGAATGTTGGCTTCGACACCCAGCAATGCAAGTTTAGCCTTGAGATTTTCAGCATCACTGACACTGGAAAATGATCCCGCCTGCAATATCTGCGGTTCATTGACGGCGGCAGGTTTGCTGTCCGCCGACTGGGGTCTGGCCGGATGGGATTTATCGGCGGGCTTGGTCGGCGCAACGGCTGTCGCATCTGTCTTGTCGGTCAGCACCTTGTAAAATTCGAAACGCGGCTTGCCATCGCCTGTTGCAGCCGATTTTTCTGCTGCAGCCCCTGTTGCAGCAGAAACTGCCGGTTTGGTCGAGTCTGGCTGCGGTTTCGCCGCCACCTGCTTTTCCTTATTCGTGAACGGGCTGGGCGATTTCATAAGATACCAGGCCACTCCGGCAGCCATGCCGACACCGATCACCATGCCAACGAGCATGCCGGTCCATAACGAATTTGCGCCCCTGCGCGGTGCGGCGGATTTGTTGCTGTTGTCCCTGCTCATGTCATACCCATTCTTTCTCATCACATTTTCTCGGGTGCACTCACGCCGAGTATTGCCAAACCGTTGCGCATCACTTGCGCCGCTGCGGCAACCAGCGCCAGTCGCGCCAACTTTACCGCCTCTTCCTCGACCAGAAAGCGCGACGCATTATAGTAGCTGTGGAAATCGGCCGCCAACTCCTTCAGATAAAAAGCGATCAGGTGCGGGGCCAATTCAAGTGCGGCATTTTCGATCACCTGCGGATAATCTATCATCTTTTGCAGCAGGGCCGTTTCGTATTCGTTGTCCAGCAAGCCGACATCCGCTTGTAACAAGGCTTTCCGTTCACCGCCCCATAATGCCAGCACCGCGCTGATGCGGGCGTGGGCATACTGGATGTAATACACCGGGTTTTCGTTGCTCCTGGATTTCGCCAGGTCGATGTCGAACACCAGTTGCGAATCGGGATTGCGCGCGGCAAGAAAATAGCGCGTGGCATCACATCCCACTTCGTCGATCAGGTCGCGCAACGTGACATAGCTGCCCGCGCGTTTGGAGATTTTCACTTCTTCACCGTTCTTCAATACCGTCACCATCTGGTGCAGCACATACTCCGGCCAGTCTTGCGGGATGCCGACATCCAGCGCCTGCAAGCCTGCGCGCACGCGCGTGATCGTGCTGTGGTGATCCGCGCCCTGCTCGTTGACGAAGCGCGTAAAGCCGCGCCGCCACTTGTCCAGATGATAGGCCACATCCGGCACGAAATAGGTGTAAGTGCCATCAGACTTGCGCATCACCCGGTCTTTGTCGTCGCCGAAAGCAGTGGTGCGCAACCACAATGCATCGTCCTGCTCATAAGTGTGGCCGCTGGCGATCAGCTTGTCGACCACCTCCTCCACCTTGCCGTCGGTGTAAAGCGCGGATTCCAGCGCGAACACATCGAAGTTCACGCCGAAGGCGCGCAGATCGATGTCCTGCTCGCGGCGCAAATAGGCCACCGCGAAATGGCGGATCGCCTCGGCATCGTTCACATTGCCGGAGGCCTTTACATGCTGGTCGTCCGCTTCCACCGTTTCTTCGGCCAGATAAGCTTTTGCGACATCCGCGATGTAATCGCCGCGATAGCCTGTTTCCGGCCAGCCCGGGTCGTCGGGCGTCATGCCCAGGCAGCGCAACTGCACGGATCGTGTCAGGTTATCGATCTGCACGCCCGCATCGTTGTAATAAAACTCGCGCGTCACATTCCAGCCTGCCGCGTGCAGCACGCCGCACAAACAATCACCCACCGCCGCACCGCGACCATGGCCGACATGCAGCGGTCCGGTCGGATTGGCAGAAACGAACTCCACACCCACCATGCGCCCCGCGCCGAGGTGGATGTGACCGTAGCCCGCGCCCGCCTGCAACACACCGTGCACCACGTGCTGCTTGGCTGCCGTGGTGATGAACACGTTGATGAAGCCCGCCCCGGCGATCTCCATCTTCTCGATGACGTCGGATTCCGGCAGCGCCGCGATCAATGCCTGCGCGATGACGCGCGGCGATTTGCGTAGCGGCTTGGCCAGCTGCATCGCCAGATTGCAGGCGTAATCGCCATGCGCGGCCAGCTTGGGACGCTCGATAAGAATCCCAGTTTGAGTTGCTCCATTGTTTGCAACTTCAGGCGCGACCTCGCGCAACGCCTGCGCGAATAATTCGGACAAATGGGATTTGAAATTCAAAACGACAGACATGAAACGGCACCTTTTAAGAGGCGCGGATTATATCATTTGGGCAACGAGGCATTAATTATGGGCTGAGAAGCGCACCCTGCCAAGCTGGCAAACTGCGCCAGCCAGTCATTGATTCTATCCGCGTCGTTGTAGTTGGCGCCCGGCAAGCAGTTGTAAGTGCCGCCTGCGTTTGCCGCTAATACGCCACGTGCCGGGTCATCGATGATCTGCGTGGTCAAGCGTGGCGCTGCCCATATCGGGCTCATACAAACCCGGCACGATCGCCAGCGCAGGCGAAAACGTGGTCCCCAATTGTTTTAATGCCGTGCAGCCAGCGGAACGCACGGCAAAGAAAGCGGCTTCACTCACGCTTGCTGTTCATGCTGATGATGAGCACCCCGCCCAGCACCAGCGATGATCCCGCGATCTGCAACAGCGAGATGCTTTCGCCCAGAATCACATAAGCCATGTAAATCGTGCTGACCGGGCCTATGGTGCCGATCAGCGACGCGCTGCCCGAACCGAGGCGGCGTATCGCGAAGGACAGCAGGAACACCGGCAACACCGTGGAGAAAATCGCCATCGCGACGGAAAGCTCGTACACGCGCAGGGGCAGGTCGAGCGCGCCCATCGGGCGCATCACGCCGAACTGCAACAGGCTGGCCGCGCTCGCCACCACCATCGCATAGGCGGTGAAGCGCATCGCGCCGATGCGCGCGATGGCATGTCCCGCCCCCACCAGATAGATCGAATAGGACAAGGTGCTGGCGAACACCAGCGACGCGCCCAGCACGACGTTGCCGCCCTGCTTCATCCCGACGTCATGAAGGAACACCAACGCGATCCCCGCATAGCACAACGCCATCGCGGCCAGCGTCTTCCTGCCGATGGCGCGCTGGTAAAGCAGCGCCGTGAGGATCACCGTCATCGTCGGATAGAGGAACAGGATCAGCCGCTCCAATCCTGCCGAGATATATTGCAGCCCGAGAAAATCGAGAAAGCTGGAGCAGTAGTAGCCGATCAAACCCAGCCCCAGCACCAGCAAGCGGTCATGCGTGTCGAGCGGCGCGGCATGTTGCCGCCTGGCCCACAGCGCCACGCCGATAAAAAACGGCACCGAGAACACCATGCGCAATGCCAGCAATGTGATCGCATCCACGCTGTCGAGATACGCCAGCTTCACCAGAATCGCCTTGGCCGAAAAGCCGACCGCCGCGAGCAGCGCGAAAACGACGCCGAGAAACACTTCCCGATTTGCGGAGAAACTGCGTGTGTGACTTGCCATGACGATAAGACCCCAAGTATCAGGCTATGCGGGTCTCAGGCGGAAGCAACGCGGTCGACCCGCAGTTGCCCGGTTAAAAAATGAAACGTTAAAACAGGAACTCGCTGCGGCAGTGGGCTAGCGGGGCTAGCCGCAGTCGCCTGGCGATAATTGACTCGGCGGAGATGAGTTGGGTTTGCATGGGGAGGGAATATACGGGGTCGCCTGGAAACCGTCAATTATGCAGGGTGGGCAAACAGTACCATCGTTTGCCCAAGCGGTCTGGTATCCGCGTGGGCGCACCCGCCGGGTGCGAGAACCTCTACAAGGCAGAAGCGCGCCCGCCCTACCGGGCTATTCTCTGTTCTGCTGGTTTTTTTCAATATTCGCCTGCGGCGATCTCCACGTGCATCCTGCCTCAAGCACCGTGATGCACCAATTCCATATTCGATACAGGGCTGTACTCGACAAGCCGGTCGTTGTTGCGTGATAATGCTTAGTATCATAATGATTAG
>Ga0315268_10004802_pt1 | contig 14590 bp, 10 predicted proteins | sample C1_top_MG_FD_204535 | JGI IMG/M metagenome (GOLD analysis project Ga0315268, IMG submission 204535) | Sediment microbial communities from Yellowstone Lake, YNP, Wyoming, USA - C1_top | ecosystem: Environmental > Aquatic > Freshwater > Lake > Sediment | place: USA: Wyoming | collected 2017-08-01
AGAAGCGACTGCATGGTAAACTTCTGCAGCGCACTTAAACCTTTGTTCTCTTTTTTGATCTGCTTCAAGTAATCATCCGCAAATCCAATGGCGCCGTACCCTGTGATAACTAAAAGCAGTATCCATATGTAGTAATTGGTGAGATTGCACCAGAGTAAAGTTGATACTGTGATTGAAAAGACAATAAGGGCTCCGCCCATGGTTGGTGTACCGGTTTTCTTCAGGTGAGCCTGAGGGCCGTCTTCCCTTATGTACTGGCCGATCTGCATACCGGCAAGCCTGCGTATAACCCACGGCCCAAGCAGAAAACAGATCAGAAATGCGGTTAAAACGGCATATATTGTCCTGAATGTAATGTATCTGAATACATTAAAGACAGAAAATGTTGTATGAAGCGGATATAATAAATGATAAAGCATCCTCTTATTCTCCGGCCCATTCCTTCAGTTTTAATACGATCTTTTCCATTCTCATGCCCCTTGAACCCTTGACAAGCACCCAGTCTTCAGATTTAAGCCGGCTTTTGAGATCGTTAATTATATCTTCATTTGACCCGGTGAAGACGGCAGAAGGATCCATGCCGTTTCCCACAGCCCCTTCCGCAATCTTTCCGGAAAATTCTCCTGTGGCATAAAGCCTTGCGATGCCGGATTCCGCAGAAAGTGCGCCTATTTTGCGGTGCATCGCTTCCGAGTGGGTTCCAAGTTCAAGCATGTCGCCTGCTACAAGAATTCCACGGTTATTGCCCTTAAGCCCGGCAAGTGTTTGTATGGCGGCTTCCATTGAGCCGGGATTCGCATTGTAGGAATCGTCGATAATGGTGATTCCGTTTTGCATTGTAAATACATTCATCCTTCCTTTTACAGGACTGAAATTTTCCAGGCCGGCTTTGATATTGCGTGCGTTCAGCCCGAGAAGATATCCGACGGAAGCCGCCGCAAGAGCGTTCGATACCATGAATTTCCCCGGGACAGGGAGATTAACCGTTATGGACTCTTTGGGAAGCCTGAGTATAAATGAAGTCGAAGCTCCCTTTGCCTCGACCGATAATGCCCTTACTAAGGCTTTCTCCGAATGTCCGAAGAGGATCACGTTTCCTGATGCTTTTTGAGCAAGACGCATGACTCTTTCGTCATCGGCATTGAGTATTGCGGTTCCCCCGGGCGTTATTCCTTCAAGGAGCTCTCCTTTCGCGTTCATGACCCCTTCAATGGAATTCACTCCCTCAAGATGTGCCGGACCGATATTTGTTATTATGCCGATATCGGGCCTGCATATTCGGGCAAGCCGCGCTATTTCGCCGGGATGATTCATGCCAAGCTCAACTACGGCCAGTTTGTGGGTTTGGTTCAGTTTAAGCAGGGTCAGCGGCAGGCCGATCTCATTGTTCAGGTTTCCGGTTGTTGAAAGAAGATCAAAATGGCGGGAAAGAATTGAGCTTGTCATCTGCTTTGTGGATGTCTTGCCGTTTGAGCCTGTTATTGCAACAACCGAAACTCCCGCCCTTATTCTGTTGTAAGCCGCAAGATCGCCCAGCGCTTTTACGGTATCTTCGACCGCAACACAAAGCACGCCGCCCTTTTCCCATTTGCCGCAGGGAAGCCTTTCAATATGTTGCCTGCCGGCAATCAGGCCTTTTATGCCCATATCGATCACCTCGCCGGCAAAGGCATGTCCGTCATGAGAATTACCTTTTATTGCGACAAAAAGTTCACCGGGAGATATTGTCCTGGAATCGATCGAAATGCCGGTAAATGAACGGGTTGTGCCCCCGGAAACAACAACGCCGTTTGTCGCTTCAATTATCTCTTCAGTTCTCCATGGGATCGGCTGTTTTACCTGATTAGCGGATGAAACGGCAAGCCTTGCCTCCTCTCTGTCGTCAAACGGGACGGTATTCTTCCCGATTATCTGGTAAGTCTCATGTCCTTTTCCGGCTATCAGCACGGTATCGCCTTCCCGGGCGGTTTTTATGGAAAGATGAATCGCTTTCTTCCGGTCAGGTTCTACTGCAAATCCTTGTTTGCTGAAAAAAGGTGTCAGCTCATCCGTCTCATAGCGGTGTATTTCGTTTTGGCTGATACCGGCGGAAATCTGGCTTATGATTTTTGCAGGATCTTCTGTTCTCGGGTTGTCGGATGTAATGACCGCAAGGTCGGAAAGAGTGGCGGCTATTTCGCCCATCAGAGGCCGTTTTGTTCTGTCCCTGTCCCCGCCGCATCCGAAAACGGATATAAGCCTTCCTTTTGTTATCGGCCTTAAGGATAGAAGAACGTTTTTGAGAGCGTCGGGAGTATGGGCGTAATCAACATAAACAGACACGCCTGTGTTGCTTTTTACCCGTTCGAGCCGGCCGGGAATGACTGAAACCGATTCAATTCCTCTATTTATTGTTTCAGGAGAAATGCCTAATCCTGAAGCGGCTCCGGCAGCACACAGGATATTTTCAACATTGTGTTTTCCTGCAAGATTTGATTTGACTTCAAAAGCTCCCTGTGGAGTCGAAATTAAAGCTTTGATTCCTTCCGCACCGAGAAAGAAATCGGTGCAGTGCACCGTGCATTCGGGATATGAACCGGTTGTTATGCATCTGTTTTTAAGATCGCCCGCAAGTTCTTTGCCCTTTTTATCATTGCAGTTAATTACCGCAAAGGCCTTTTCCTTTTTAGGCCCTGAAAAAAGCAGTTCGGTGAACAGTTTTCTCTTGCATACCCAATAGGCTGCCATGTCTTTATGATAATCAAGGTGATCCTGGGTAAGGTTTGTAAAAACGGCCGCGTCGAAAAAACAGCTCTCGATTCTGAAGAGGTCAATGGCATGTGATGAGACCTCCATTACAACATGTGTTATGCCCTCGTTCCGCATTTCTGAAAGAATCCTCTGAAGATCGAGCGATTCAGGCGTTGTTACGGGGTTTGGAAAAGTTTTTCCAGAATAACGGTAATTGATTGTGCCTATGACGCCGGCTTTGAAACCAGCCGTTAAAAGAATGCTTTCGATCAGGTATGTTATGGTGGTTTTCCCGTTTGTTCCGGTAACGCCGATTACCGCAAGTTTCTCCGAAGGGTTGCCGTAATATTTTGCCGCTATACTTCCAAGCGCTTTCCTGGTATTGCCGACTTCAATTATTACAGAATTTTTCTTCATCGGTTTTTGTACTATTATGGCTGACGCGCCCCTTGCTATCGCCTCGTCGACAAAGTCGTGACCGTCCGCTTTATGTCCCGGAATCGCAACAAAAAGACCTCCCGGCCTGACATCCTGCGCTCTGTAATGAACCGAGCCGATGTCGGGGTCAGGAGAAATAACCGAGTCTATTAAAGTTGACAGCTTCACCCCAGTAACCTGCTTTCTTTAGACACCGTTAGTCTGTCGTTTTTCCTGTTTTTCGGCGGCACATTCAGGTAAGTAAGCGTTTCCTGCGCAATTTTACTGAAAGCGGGAGCAGCGACAATACCGCCAAAATGGTTTTTCATGGGTTCGTCTAAAATGACGAGAACGGCTATTTCAGGATTTTCAGCCGGAGCAAATCCGACGAAAGAAGAAATGAATTTGCCTTTCGCGTATTGCCCCTTTTCATTGGTTTTCTGCGCAGTTCCGGTTTTACCGCATACCGTATACCCTTCAAGCGCTGCATTAAAGCCTGTTCCGTCCTTCTCTGTTACCGACATTAATATGTCTTTTAATTTACCGGCGGTCGTGGACGAAACAGCCTGGCGTACCGGGATCGGGTCGAACCGGCTGACAGTAATGCCTTTTTGATCCATAATGGCCTGAACTATATACGGCTTCATGAGAAGCCCATCATTGGCTATTGCCGAAACCGCCGAGATAATCTGAAGTGGAGAAGCGGAAATTCCCTGACCGAAGGATATGGCTCCAACATCAATTGCGCTCCATTTTTTATACGGGATCAGGATGCCTTGTGTTTCACCCGGGCAGTTGATGCCTGTTTTTTCACCAAATCCAAAATCTTTCAGGGTTCCGTAAAGGGATTCAGGACCTGTTTTTTTCCCGATTTTATATGCTCCTATATTGCTGGATAACTTTACAACTTCCTTAAGAGTTAACCATCCGTAAGGGTGTGTATCGTGTATAATATCTTTTCCAATCTTAAATTCCCCGTTTTCACAGTAAAAGACCGTATTCGGGGTGCAGTTGCCATGTTCAATTGCTGCGGCAGCAGTAAAAATTTTCATTGTTGAACCAGGCTCGAAAGGATCTGTTATTGCCCTGTTTCTCCACAGGTGCCTGTCGAAATTTTCATAAGAATTCGGGTTTAATGAAGGATACTGGGCTATTGAAATTATTGCGCCGGTTTTGGGTGACATTACTACCGCTATACCGGATTTTGCAGCGTTTTCATCGACAGCTTCTTTTAATGCTTTTTCTGTTATGTACTGGATTGTCTGGTCAATAGTAAGGACAATATTCTTTCCGCTGTAATCTGTCGTTGTCTTTTCAGAATTAAAACCCTGCCCTAGAGCATCCTTCAAAACAACATACTCGAAGCTGGAACCTTTTAACTGGTTGTCATAATAAAATTCAATGCCTTCAAGTCCGTTTCCGTCCAACCCGGTAAAGCCTATTGTTTGTGCTGCAAGCGTTTTCTGCGGATAGAATCTGCTGGTTTCAGACAGGAAGCCGATACCGTCAAGGTTCAGGCTTTTTACAGCACTGACTTCCTTCGGTGTAGCCTGGCGTTTTACCCATATAAAGGCTTTCTTTGCCAGGAGCTTTTTCTGAAGGATTTTGGAATCTATATTCAGCGAGTTTGCAAGCATCTTTGCGGTTGCTGCTATATCCTGAATTTTACGCGGATAGGCTGCGATTGATGTTACATTGATTGATACTGCCATTTCGCGCAGATTCGCATCATAAATCGTTCCCCGTTTGCCTGATTCCTTGAAAGGCCTCTCATACTGATCGGAGGCTTTTTTCGCGAGCCATGAACGCTGATAAATTTGCAGATACCCGGCCTTTGCACCGATGAATGCGAGGCAGACCGCAAATAAAATGCCGACGACAGTTATCCGGAGTTTTATATAGTTTGTTTTGGCAGTGTTCATGGGATTATGATCACCTGTCCCGATTTCGGCATGATAAGACCGAGCTGCTGTGTTGCAATCTTTGCTATTCTGAGGGGAGATTTCAGCCGTGCAATTTCTATCTTAAGATTCTTCTGCAAAGTTATAAGTTTTAAATTTTTATCCGTTTCTTTTGATATTTCATAGCCTGTTTTAACGCACTGAATTCTGCACCATGTGTATATATAAAGCTCCGATATGAACAAAATAATAATAATGGTCCATAATCCTGTATGCCTGGGTTCGGGTTTTTTATTTTTAATATTTTTTTTCAATTACGGATAATCCTGCTATGATCTTTCTGCCGCCCTTAACTTCGTGCTTCGCGCCATCGGATTCGCAAATATCTCTTCTGTGCCGGGACGCAGGGCCTTTTTATTCAATATCCTGAACAGTCTGGTTTTATTGCAAACACACTTTGGAAACCCGGGAGGGCAAACACATTCCTTTTCCATCTCTTTTATTTTCCGTTTAACGATTCTGTCCTCAAGGGAATGAAATGTTAAAACACAAAGGCGACCTTTGGGGTTTAATAATTCCGACACATTGTCCATAAATAATGAAAGCATTTCGAGTTCTCTGTTGACGGCGATTCTTAAAGCCATGAATACCCGCGTCGCAGGATGAATTTTTTGTTTGGATTGTATTTTTCTGGGTATTGAATCACAGATGATTTGTGCAAGCTGTGCGCTCGTTTTTATATCCGTCAATTCCCTTTTTTTTACTATGTTCCTTGCTATATTCCTTGCCCAGCGCTCTTCACCATAATCTATGATAAGTTTCTCAAGCCCTTTTTCATCCAGTCCATTTATCAGGTCTTCGGCCTTTATGCCTGATTCCGCATCCATTCGCATATCAAGAGGTTCTTCTCTTTTGAAACTGAACCCTCTTCCGCTTGAATCAATTTGATGAAGCGACAGCCCAAGATCAAGCAAAATGCCGTCAACTTTTGAAATGCCGGACTCTGAAAGGAATTCGGAGAGGTGAACGAAATTGCCGTGAAAAAGACGGATATTTGAAAGGTATGGCTTTAATACGTTTTTTGCATTTTCAATTGCATCCTTATCCTGATCAATGCCTATCAGTATCCCGTTCGGCCTGATTTTCTCGCAAATTGCCATTGCATGGCCGGAGCCTCCCAGTGTGCAGTCCGCATAAATCTTTCCCGGATTGCAGTCAAGATAATGAATAACCTCTTTTGTCATGACAGGGATATGATAAGTCTGCATTAATCAGATTCCTAATTTCGCAATTTCGTTTCTTACATCCTCCTTTTTGCTGTCGTTTTCCAGTTGCTCTATTTCCGCATTCCAGCTTTCGACAGACCAGATTTCAAAATGATCGAGGGCTCCGACAAGCACTATGTCTTTTTCAAGCTTTGCATATTGCCGCAGGGCAGGGGGCACGAGAATCCTGTCCTGTTTGTCGCAAAAGCATTCAAATGCTCCGCCGATGAATATTCGCCTGAAACGGCGCATGCTCTCGCTTTTTTCCGCAAGAGACAGGATCTTATTTTCAACCCTTTTCCATTCCTCGAGAGTATAGGCATAAAGGGTTCCATCCATCCTTGAAATAACGACTCCGTCACTCTCCCCGCTTCTTATTATGTCCCGGAATCTCGAAGGAATTATTACACGGCCTTTTGAATCTATTGTATGAAAAGAAGTTCCCCTGAACATATTTCACCATAATTATGCATGTTTATCCAGATAAAACCACTTTGAGCCACTTTGTTGCATATAAATGATACAATTTTATCCATGTGTCAAGAAAAAAATAAAATTCCAGCAATTTTTTTTATAATGATTTATTTATGTTAAAACAGTTTTAATTGATGATTTTCTTTGTGGAGTTTTGTGGATATGATTTTTTAACCACTCAGGAGTCAGGGGTCAGGGATCAGGATCCGGGGTTACTGAAAAAGATGAACATCGAACATCGAACGTCGGGCCTGTTACACGGGTACATCGAATTTATAATGAGAAAAGATGAACGTCATCTTTCAAAACCTTGTTCGGCATTGAATGTTTGTTTTTCATTCGATGCTGGACGTTCGATGTTCGACCTTCATCTTTTAAAACATCCTGTAAATCCTGTCAGATAAGTTTTTGTTGTGGTAAAATTTGTACTTGTTACGAAACCATCACTGAACAACACCAATAAATTGACAGGGTGCAGGAGGTCTGATATATGCAGCAAAGTTAAGAAATTGGGATCATTTCCAAATTACCCGCTATCTGCTGCGGGGAGCTTCAGTAATCCAGGAGGAGGCATACGTTGTCCCGTTTCAAAGAAACTACTTCAACCGAAAAGCTACTTGATTTCATTCGTAATAAAAAGGTTGATGCAGCTCCCCCTTCTTCGGATATATCTAAAATCAGCTCGCAGGAAAAAGAAGTCCCAGGCACTTCATTAACAATTGTGTCTGAAAAAAGACCGGTAAACATTGGTATTGATATCAGTCATGATTACCTGACACTGGTCAAAACAACAAAGTTGACTGATAAGAGCTGGGCATTGCTTGGCTATAAGAGCATATCTCTTACCCACATAGACTCTAAAAAATCATCTGAGTTTATCAGTTTTATCAAATTCCAACTGAACAATTTTTTTGGAACTGATAACATAGTGAATCTATGGGCTAATATGTCCTCTGCACGTGTTAATGTACGTCATTTGAAAATCCCCAAAGTACCAAAAAATCAAATCGAAAATACTATATCCTGGGCAATTAAAAAGGAAACTCCTTTTGATGATAATGATACGAGCTTGGATTTCGAAATTCTGGGAGAGATTACCGAAGAGAATGTCCCCAAACTGTCAATTATTGCTTTCACTGCCCCCAAAGATGAAATTAAAGAGACAAAAATACTTTTTTCAGAAATCGGTTTGCCGTTAAACGGATTATCCATCGCTCCTTTTGCAGTTCAGAACATATTAAAAACAATACTGATTCCTGCCCATGAAGGTACGGTTGCATGTCTGTTCATCGGTAATGATTTTTCGCGTATTGATATTTATGCCGACGGAAAACTTGTCATGACAAGGGGTATCAGGGCTGGAATCAAAAGCATGATTGAAGCATTGATGGAGAGGATTTCAGAGGAATCGCCGGAGCCGGAAGAGTTGTATGAAATGGAAGGGGCAAGCGCCACGGTAAGGGTTCAGGGGGTTAGAAAAGCGCTCTTCAGTCTCAGTCCCGATTCTCCACCTTTAACGGAAGATGATATCGGCTTTAATCTTACAGAAGAAGAAAAATTCAAGGCCATTTTACTTTCATTAGAGAGGGTTGTCCGGCAGGTAGAAAGGACTTTTGAATATTATACAACAACTCTCAAGTATGACAGGGTTGATAGAATTTACGTATCCAGCGTAATGAATGTTTACATGCCCATCATAAAATATGTGGGTGATCAACTGGGTATCGAAAGCGATGTTCTTGATCCTCTCAATTTTCAACTTCCCGGTTTTGAAAGCTATGCTGAAAAGACATGTGTTTCGGATAGAGTTGCTCTGATTCCGGCTCTGGGCCTTGCACTTTCAGATAATAAATACACACCTAATCTGTTGTTTAGATTCAAAGACAAGGAAAAGCTTGCCAGTACTTTACTGATTACTAATGCTGTCTTTGCATTCTTAATACTTGTCGCACTCATTTGCGGAAGTGTTGTCTTTTATCAAACCCGAATAATCAATCAAAAGAAAGCTGCAATTGTAAAACTTGAAGAACGCCTGTTGCAGTACAATCCTCATGCTGATCAGAGTGTAATATCCCGGATGGCCGACAGCTTAAAACAGCAACAACAGATAAGCAAAACATACAGTGAGAGGTATCTCGGAATGGCGGTCATCAGTGAGTTATCTTCATTGACCCCGGCAAATATTCGCCTCATTAATCTGAAAGCCAATCTGGGAAGTGTTGCTCCGGATGGAGAACCTCTGAAAAAAGATAAAAAGGAAACCGGAAAAAATGAAGTAAAAAAGCTGGTGCTTGAAGGCCTGGTCTTTGGTGGTCACAGTACACTCGAATCCTCACTGGCAGGCTTTATCATGAAGCTGAATGAGTCTCCAATGTTCCGACAAAGCAGCATTCAGAAAAACAGCATTGAACCTTTAGGAAAAGATGAAGTACTTCACTTTATAATTGAAATAACAATAACGGATTCGTAACAAAAAGGATTCGAAGGAGTCAAGGGGTCGAGGGTTCAAGTGAAAGGAAAGCCTTTCAGACCCTTAAATGCAAGAACCATCACGAAACAGGGTGGAATTAAATAATGTATCAAAAAATAAAAAAGATGATGATTCCAAAGCAGACTTTGACCAATATGGTAATATGTCTCGCAGGATTACTGGTAATAGTGCTTGCCGGAATCATTCCAAATTTTATATCTCTGGCGAGACTTGACAGGGGGATAGGTGGCGTACAATTCCAGATTGAAGAACAAGAGAAACTTTATCCCGTCTGGCAATTGTTGAAAAACAAAGCTCAGCACAAGGTATTAATGGTTTTGCCCTTTCCCGCCAGGGAGAGACTTTCTCGGAAATCAATTGATTTATTTCCCACGACCTTCAATGATATGGCAAAAAAAGCCGGCATGGATGTGATATCAATTTCTCCGGACCTTAATTCCCTGTCTGATAATTCCAATTTTCTTATTGTTAATGCAGTGATCAGGGGTGATTTTTTTAATTTTCGTAAATTATTGATCAATCTTGGTGAAGTACCCTATTCAGAACGTGTAGAAGAAATACAGATCCAGCAAAACCAGGATAACATGGAATTTAGAATGAAAGTCCGACTGGCTCTCGCATAGGGTCCAGTTGTCAGTCATCAGTAATCAGTAATCAGGGATTTTAATGCCAAAACTGACAAGACAGCAGATCATAATACTTTCAATAACGGTTCTTGTAGCCTTATATGGTGTATATGATTTTTTTATTGTTAAGCGAACAAAATCGGTCTCCTTCGATGCAGGAAAAAAATCAACGGAGCTGGGAACTTTTACGGCTGATGTCATGGCGAACATGACAAAAGGATCTCTTTCGACTGCTGACGCCTATACAATAAACCGTGCTGAAACAGAATGGAAGCGGGATCCGTTTTATGAAAAAAAAGCTTTCCGGAATTGGAAAATGCTCAAAGACCCTAAAGCAGGCAAAGATTCAAAAACAGAGCCGGGCTTTAATTACTCCGGGTATCTGAAATTTGATAAGAAAGAAATGGCGATTATTAACGGTGTTGAGTATGAATCCGGTAATCACTTGGAAACCGAAGGGTATGTACTGGAAAAAATTTACCCCAACAGGGTTGTAATTGTAAATAAAAAAAGTCGTTCAAGGGTTGAAGTTTCTTTGCAAGACTGAGCTGTTCTAACGGCTCCTAACCTCAACACGAGAAAGTGGGGGTGATTTTGACTGATAAACATAATTTAAAAATAAAATGCTGCCTGGCCCTGGCCATAGCCATTATTTCCGGGTTTATTATAACAGGTTGCGCAGGCGATAAAGCGGTAAAGAAAGACCCCTTTTTTGAGAAGTGGGAAACCATGGCAGAGACATCCAGGGGCCATTCGCCCGCTCCGGAACTCAGGACCATCGAATCTTCGGGAGTGGAACCGAAAAAGAGGACCGATTCAGTGATAGAAAAGGATGTGCCTTCTGAAAAGTTTCTTCCTGTAACTAAAATAACCATGAACATGCGTCAGGCCCCATTGAATACATTCCTCCAGGCTATGGCCAAGATTGCCGGGCTGAACATATTGGTAAAGAATGATGTAAAAGGTGAGGTTACCTTTGATTTCAAAGATGTTCCCTGGGATCAGGTTTTTTTGAGCATCCTGCGTAATCAGGGTTTGAATTATGTGTGGGAAGGCAGCATTATCCGTGTCATGACAGCGGAAGACGTAGAGCAGGATTTAAAGAGAAAAACGCAGAGAGCAGGTATGAGTCAGGTTGAACCGCTTATGTCCGAGATAATCAACATCAGTTATGCGGATGCGAAGGGGCTCAAGGAGAATCTTCAGGAATTTCTGACCAAAGACAAGGACGGCAAGCCGAGGGGTATGATCCGGGTTGATGAGCACAATAATGCATTGATAATTCAGGCCATAAGAGATGACTTGGTTCGGATGATGCCCATTATTGAAAAAATTGACAGGCCGACACCTCAGATTCTGATAAAGGCGAACATTGTGGAAACGACACAGGATACCGCCCGTAATCTCGGCATCCAGTGGGGCGGGATGACCAGACGCGGCATCGGAAACCGCGACCTCTATGTAACACCGGGAGGCACAATACCCATAACAGATGGTGTGATGAAAGCACCCAACCCGATAGGCGGTGGCTACACTCCAAGCTCCGGATCGGGAGGTATTGGCAGCCAGGGTTTTGGTGTCAATTTTCCTGCGACCATGTCCGCAACAGCATCAGGGACATTGGGACTGATGTTCGGTACACTCGGCGGCAACATACTTGAAATGCAATTAAGCGCCCTTCAGAGTGAAGGTAAGCTCAATATTCTTTCAAGCCCTTCCATCACGACCCTTGACAATCAAAAAGCATTCACGGAAAACGGAGCAAAGGTACCTTATGTTACGGAAGAACAAGGCACCGGCGGCGCTGTCACTAAATCGGTGAAATTCGAGGATGTAGTTCTCCGTCTTGAAATAACCCCCCATGTGATTGACGGCAGGAATCTCAAAATGAAGATTCTTGTAAAAAAAGACGAGGTCGATGAGTCTGATGCCCATAAAGTCCAGGGAAACCCGAGAATTATCAAGAAACAGACAGAAACATCACTAATCATCCGTAATGGGGAGACAATTGTGATTTCAGGATTAACAAAGCAGAAAAGGACAGATACCGGGAGCGGTATCCCCTTATTTAAGGATATACCGTTGCTGGGATGGCTTTTTAAAGGAGAGGGAAAGAGTGAATCAATGGAGGAGGTTTTGATCTTCATAACTCCGACTATATTACCAGTACAGACGGCTGCTGCATTACCGGAGAAGCCTGAAAAAAAGGCCGATCAATGAGAGAATCATGGATTATTTCAGGATCTTAAATCTAAAGAAGGAACCCTTTTCCAACTCACCGGAACCGGAATTTTTTTTTCAATCCAGCAAGCATCTGGGGTGTCTGCAAAAGTTAGAACTTGCGGTGCGCCTCCGCCGGGGATTGAACGTGGTTATCGGTGATGTGGGAACCGGGAAAACCACCCTGTGCAGGCAGCTAATACTTAAATTTGCAGAATCCGAACATGACAGCGGAAACACGGAAACACATCTACTCATGGACCCGGCCTTTACAAACCCCGTCGAATTTTTATCTGCCGTAGCGCTGACTCTCGGTATATCCTTTTCCGCTGACTGTGACAGTGAATGGCAGTTCAAGGAAAATATAAAGAAATACCTCTGGAAAAAAGGTGTTGATGAGGGAAAGATCGTTGTTCTTATCATTGATGAAGGGCAAAAACTCCCGGATTTCTGTCTTGAGATACTTCGCGAGTTTCTCAATTATGAAACGAATGAACATAAATTGTTGCAGATTGTGGTACTCGCGCAAAGAGAATTCGAGCAGACTTTAAAAAGACATAAAAACTTCGCGGACAGGGTTAACCTTTACTACTTTCTGGAGCCTTTGAATTTCCGGGAAACCTGCGGCATGGTCAGATTCCGCATTGAAAAAGCCGGCAATACCGGTGAAACGCCTTCATTATTTACATATCCGGGTTTATGCGCCCTGTATCTTGCCACAAAAGGTTATCCACGAAAGATTGTAACACTGTGTCATCAGGTTATTCTTGCCTTAATAATTCAAAATCGTTCAAAGGCCGGCTGGTTCATGGTGCGTTCCTGCGCAGGGAGGGTTTCCATAAAAGAGGGAAGAGGCTTTCGATTGCTTATAGCGACAAGTCTGGCCGCTTTATTTGTGATTATAGTTGCAGCAGGCTTATTCTTCGGCAAAATATCAGACAGTAAACCGATGAAAGAGATACCGGATACCGCTTCAGGTATCGTTAAGGATAAGGAGAGTTCTCCCGGCATGCAACCACAAAATATTCCTTTGCCGGAAGCAGTTGCAAAAACCCCATATGAAGTGCCGGTACGGGAACCGAAACAGCGAGCGCAATCCCCGCTGTTTGTGGCGGGGTTAGCGAGCGAATTAAAAACAGATTCTATTCCTTACGGTCGAAGATTCCCCGCTGCTATCGGCGGGGAGCTTCGAAAAATAATGCCTGATCGTCTGGGAAAACTTACAGTAAAAGGCGGCAGAACTGTCTGGTGGATGCTCAGGGACTTTTACGGGGATTTCGATGATGGACAGTTTAAGGCGGTTGAACTTGCAAATCCACATATTAAGAATCTCAACAAGGTAATAGCGGGAGAGGTCATCAATCTCCCTGCTCTTCCCGCCAAATCCAAGCCATTGCCGGCGGGCAAATATCTGGTACGGGTTGCAGCCAATGAAAATATCGAAGAGATTTATGAATTATTCAGAAATTATGAACAATTATTGCCGTCTCTGCGCTTTCTTCCGTACTGGAACAGCAGAGAGGGTCTGGTATTTGCCATTTTTTTGAAGGACGGCTATGACAATATGGAATCAGCCCGGAATGCAGCAGGAAAACTGCCTCAGCCGCTTGCGTCAAATGCAGGCATGATGGAAAAATTATATGATGACACAGTGTTTTTTACGAATCGCAGAGACAGGAGGTTGGAAGCAGAGTGACCTTTATTTTTAAAAAAAGGCTTGGGGAGATTCTTTTAGAGGAAAAGCTGATTACGGAAGAGCAGCTTGGCAAAGCTCTTGCTGAACAGGGGAACAGCAAACTGAAATTGGGGCAGCTTCTCATCCGGCGTGGAATCATCAGCGAAGAACAGATAGTTGATTTTCTCGGCAGACAGTTAAGGATCAGGAAGTATCACCCTGATATGTATACTGTTGACATTAAACTGTCACAGTTAATCACCATAGATGATGCACAGAAGTACCGGCTGGCGCCTTTAAATAAAGAGGGCCGTCTTTTAACGGTGGCAATGACCGATCCCATGGACATCGCTGCCATAGATTTTATTGAATCAACAGCCAATTGTGAAGTTGAAGTAGTGATTTGTGCCGAACGTGAATTTAATCAGTTGATCAGCGGTCTCTATGGTATTCAAGCGGGCATTGGCGGTATCCTGGGAGGCCTGGATATCGAAGCCAAGATTGTTACCGAAAAAGAGGAGGACTTCGCCACCCAGGACATCCAGTTAGCTTACCTTCAGGATATGGCCGGAGAGGCGCCTGTTATCAGGATCGTCAATTCCATCTTTCTTCAGGCCATTCGCGAAGGGGCCAGTGATATCCATATCAGTCCCCAGCAGAATTCCATTCAGATGCGGTTCCGCATAGACGGCAAGCTCCATGAAGCAACAGCTCCCTCAAAGTCACTGTTTTTGCCGATTGTCGCCAGGATAAAAATACTGGGTAATATGGATATTACTATAACAAGAATA
>Ga0315268_10004803_pt1 | contig 14587 bp, 12 predicted proteins | sample C1_top_MG_FD_204535 | JGI IMG/M metagenome (GOLD analysis project Ga0315268, IMG submission 204535) | Sediment microbial communities from Yellowstone Lake, YNP, Wyoming, USA - C1_top | ecosystem: Environmental > Aquatic > Freshwater > Lake > Sediment | place: USA: Wyoming | collected 2017-08-01
CTGGATTTTTTCTTTTTTTATTGCCGCCTCCCTTAATACGGCTAAAGGTTGGACTGTCAGGTCCACAACCGTGGATTCGATACCCAACTTCGTTCTACCTGCGTCGATAGCCAAATCCACAAAGCCATCAAGGTCTTTTATGGCTTGGCTGAAATCTACCGGTGCAGGATTCCCGGAAATATTTGCTGAAGGGCAGACTACGGGAACACAAGCCTTATTTATTATCTTTAAAGCCACCCCATCATCCGGCATGCGTATGCCTACGTTTCCATTATTTTTCGACTTCAATATCAGTGTCAAAGGCCCGGGCCAGAATTTATCTATAAGCTTATAAGCAGCTACAGGAACATCCCGGGTGAATTCTTTTAATTTTTCTTTATTATCTATATGCAGAGAAAACGGCTTATCTTTTGGGCGTTTCTTTATGGCGAATAACCGTTCAATGGTTTTGTTATTTGAGCTATCCGCGGCTATACCGTAAACAGTTTCGGTAGGAATAATAACTAGTCCTCCGTCTCTTATTGTATCTGCCGCTTTTTTAAGATACTTCTCTTCAGGATTAAGTGGATCAACTTTGAGTATTTTGGTAGCCATTACGGTTTACGGGTAACGGGTTACGGTGTGCGGTTATAGGTTTTCCGATAACCGAATACCGATTATAATTTTACTTTTATCTTTTTTATTTTCAGCCGCATCTTCCTTTTATAGTCCTTAAGCTTCTTTTCTATGCTTTTGTCTGTAATCCCCAGAATCTCTAAGGCAAAAAGAGCGGCATTTTTTGCGCCAGCACTGCCAATCGCCATAGCTGCTACAGGGATACCCGCGGGCATCTGCACGGTTGATAATAAAGAATCTAATCCCTTTAAACTTTTTGTCTCAATCGGTATGCCGATAACCGGTAATGCGGTGTGTGAGGCAATCACACCACCTAATGCTGCCGCCCCACCCGCAGCGGCAATAAAAACCTTTGTCCCTTTTCGCGAAGCTGTCTCTACATATTGCACCAATTCTTTGGGCGTGCGGTGCGCGGACAAGACTTTAACTTCAAAGTCCGCTTTAAATTCTTTTAGTATATCAATCCCTGCCTGCACTGTTTCTAAGTCCGACTGGCTGCCCATGATTATGGCTATCTTACTCATAGAACCTCCGTACTTAAAGAGCTCTTGCCCCGATATCCCGACGATAATGCATCCCTTGAAAACTAATCTTTCCCGCTGCCTGGTAAGTCCTATCTATTGCTTCTTTAATAGTGTTACCCAATCCAGTTACACCCAATACCCTGCCCCCGCTTGTAACATATTTAGCTGAGAGCTGACAGCTGAGAGCTGACAGCTTTTTAGTGCCAGCGTGGAATACAAGCACATCTCTCATCTTGGCAACTTCATCTAAGCCGGAAATTTCCTTGCCTTTTTCATAATCACCGGGATAGCCGCCTGAAGCACAAACCACGCATACACAAGCCCGATTATCCCACTTAAGTCCGCCTGTTTTTATAATATTATTCAGTTTTCCCTCGGTAACTCCTAAGATTACTTCTAATAAATCCGATTTTAAACGGGGAATTATCGCCTGGGTCTCAGGGTCTCCAAAGCGTACATTAAACTCTAAAGTCTTAGCTCCTTCTTTCGTAATCATAATGCCGGCATATAAAACTCCCCGATAATCAATTCCTTCTTTAGCTAAGCCGTCTATTGTTCTGTAAATAATTTTTTGTAAGACTTCGTCAAATAACTCCTTAGTCACAATCGGCGCAGGCGAATACGCTCCCATGCCCCCCGTATTTGGGCCTTTATCATTGTCAAAAATCCTTTTATGGTCCTGACTTGATGCCAATGGTATTACTTCTCGGGAATCCGTAAAAACTAAAATCGAAGCCTCCTGTCCTTCTAAACATTCTTCGACAATCACTTTGTTGCCGGACTCGCCGAAAATCTTCTCTTGCATCATGGCGCTTACTGCCTGCTTTGCTTCATCAATTGTTTTAGCTACGACCACACCTTTTCCTGCAGCAAGACCGTTGGCTTTTACCACACATGGAGCTCCGATTTTTTCGATATATTTAAATGCGGCATCGGGGTTATCAAAAATTTCAAAATCCGCTGTGGGCACTTTATATTTTGCCATCAACTCTTTAGCGAAAACTTTGCTGGCTTCCAATCGCGCTGCCAATCTGCTCGGTCCGAATATCCTTAATTTATAATTGCTAAATTCATCGACTATCCCTTGCGATAATGGTATTTCTGGTCCAACCACCGTCAAATCAATTTTTTCTTTTCTGGCAAATTCTAAAAGACGGGGAATATCTTCGGCCTTTATATCAATACATTCTGCCTGCTGGGTTATGCCTCCGTTCCCGGGAGCGCAGAAAATCTTATCGACCAGCTTAGACTGCGCTATTTTCCAAACCAGCGCATGCTCCCTGCCGCCTGAACCAACAACTAAGATTCTCATCGTCCACTCCTCGCAGCATAAGCAAATGCCAAAAAGTATTTATGCAAGAACTCATCAGAAGAACCATAGATATTATCTCCTACAAAGTAATCAACGAGCAATTCATAAAGACGCGTGGGTTCTTTGAGGCGGAATCTGTTTTTAGGGTCATCTATTGTCAAACTCAAAAGCTCAAGAGTGCGTTCAAACGCCAATTGACTGTATTGCACATTGCCTTTATTTCTCCAGTTGATCACCCGCTCTACTTCGCTTCCTACGTTAGCAAGCTGTTCAGCGAGCGAGAGTTCAAACCACCTGCCTTTTGCTAAACGTTGATGTTGGTAACTCATAATAAAATTAAGACTATCCCGATTTTTTGGCAAAAGAGACAGCCTCTGATTACACAGATTATAAAGGATTACAGAGATTTTTCTCCTCGGATACTAATCACTGTAATCTATCTTTTAATCACTGTAATCAGAATCTGTCCTTTACTAAAACAAAATTTAATGAACTATTTTATTTACAAAAGGTTACATCAATTTTCTGCCAAAGATATGGGACAGATTCATAAAATTAGCTTGTTGACGATTTCTTTAATCTTCTGTCTGACCTGAACGTTATCCACACTACGTGTTCGGTTACCTTGTATGGGGCGCAAATTAATAACCGAATCAAATTCTATGAATTCGTCTCCCTGAAGTTCAGGATACAGGTTAATTCCCCAAAGATTACGCTGATTAGAGCCTTTTTCCAATAAAAGAGCCTCTTCATCAGCGTGTAATTCACCTCCTATTGCCATAATACCCTTTTCGATATCAACTACCGCCTTTACAATGTTGCCAAAGCCACCAGCCATTTCTTTTAACCGGCTACGGCTTATTTTTTCTTCTCCGCCTGAACTGATAACTAAAATTTGCATATTCTAGATTAAAATCGAAACATCCCCAATTCTCAATTCTCCTATTTTCCACACCAGCGCATGCTCCCTGCCGCCTGCACCAATAACTAAAATCCGCATTTCGATATGTCACCTCGACAACAGGTTACCACGTCACCTGTTGTCACCCGTTACCCACTACCCAGCGTCCCAGTAAACCTACTTCCAAACCCGCATTGGAAGCTGGTTTGGAAGACGAGGCGTGTTAGAGCAGCACGTATGAAAATTTGAGCGAGCAAGGTTTGCCTCGCTGGGAAAAATCGAGCGGTGCTGCGAGAACATACCTCGGCAGAACCCGCAAAAATGCGGGATCCTTAATCAATGAACGAAAACTATATACTCCCTACTTTTTACTCTCTTCTCTCTTTAACGGCAAAACTCCTGCCATTTCACCGATAACATTCACTAATTCTGTATTCGAAGGAACTACAATTTTAGCGTTATTTTGCAAAGCGTGTTCCACTGCCTCAAGTTTTCTTAAAACCTGGGCATTACCCACAAAATATTTTTCTGCAGCCTCATTTACCAGCTTGATTGCCTCAGCTTCGCCTTCGGCCTGTAAAATCCTCGCCTGTTTGATACCTTCGGCTTTTTTAATCTCCGCCCTTTTTTGCCCGTCCGCGGCTGTTTCCGTAGCCGTAGCAAAATCTATAGCCGCAATTTTCTCATTCTCTGCCTTAACCACTTTATTCATTGTCTCTTGAACGTCTTTAGGCGGGTCGATTTCTTTTAATTCGGTTCTGACTATTTCTATACCCCAATTGGCGGTTTCTTCCATAAGCGTCTTATGCAACTCAGAGTTAATTTTGCCTCTTTCGCTATTAGCAGATTTTAAAGTCAGAGTGCCGATAATATTTCTTAAGGTAGTCCTGGCTAAATTCACAATCTGCCACTGGTAATTATTCACATTATACTGGGAATTCTTGACACTCTCCTCATCGGCTTTGACCTTAAAATAAACCTGGGCATCTACCCTGGCATTCAGATTATCATTAGTAATAATTTCCTGCGGTTCTGCATCCACCATCTGCTCGGTAATATTTATTTGATACATATTGTCTATAACAGGAATAACCCAGTTAAATCCAGGGTTGGCAAAACGATGATATTTACCTAAACGTTCAATTAAACCCCTGTGTGTAGGTCTGACGATTCTAATACCCATAAAAAATATCACACCCACTACTAACAAGACCCAATAGAGAATATTCATCTTACCACCTCCTCAAATTTTTCCCAACATTATTATAGAAGAAAAATTTGATCCTAAGCGGCAGATGCCGCGCAGGATATAATTTTTCCTAAACTACTTCTACTTCCTTTCTACCCTTTACTACTTCGCCGACAACCCAAGATTTAAGTTTCATCTCGGATAATTTCGCGATGATGGCGCGAGCAGATTCTTTCTCTACAATCAACACCATACCCACACCCATATTGAAGGTATGATACATTTCTTTATCTTCAATACCGCCTTTTAGCTGAATCAATTTGAATATATCCGGCACCGCCCAGCCATTCTTATGGATTCGAACCTTTACATTATCAGGCAATATGCGCCCGATCTTGTCGTAAAAAGCTCCGCCGGTAATGTGGGAAATTCCCTTAATCGCGTTCTCGCGTAATAAAGCCAAAACAGGCTTAACGTAAATCCGCGTGGGCTTGAGCAGTTCAGCACTCATGCGTTTTAATTCTGCCTCTTTTAATACCCTGCGCACTAAAGAATAACCGTTGGAGTGAATACCGTTTGATTCCAGACCGATAACTATATTTCCCGGCTCTATCCTTGAGCCGTCGATAATCTTATCCTTTTCCACCACACCCACACAAAAACCTGCCAGGTCATATTCTCCCGGCTGATACATCCCCGGCATCTGGGCAGTTTCGCCTCCGATTAAAGCGCAGCCAGCCTGAAGGCAGCCGTCATTTAAACCCTTGACCACATCTAAAAGTATACCCTCTTCCAATTTACTGTATGCGATATAATCTAAGAAAAACAAGGTCTTTGCGCCGATGCAAAGGATATCATTTACATTCATAGCTACCGCATCGATTCCCACCGTATCATGCTTGTCTGCCAGAACCGCAATCTTCAATTTAGTGCCCACACCGTCGGAAGAAGAAACCAATACCGGGTTTTTATATTCTTTTTGGGGAAAGGCAAACATGCATCCAAAGCCGCCGATTCCTTTAAGTACTTCGGGCTTTTGAGATTTTTTTACCAGACCTTTAATTTTGCCTTTGAATAAATTCGCTGCCGCAATATCCACGCCAGACTGTTTGTAGGTCAACTTTTTCATAGTTCTCTTCCTGTCCAACAATATAAGCACAGTTTATCTTTTGGTAAACCTATTGCCGAGACCATATCGTTTAATCTCTGGTATTTCAAGGTTGTCACGCCGAGGTCATGGGTAATCCAATCTACCATCTTTTTGTATTTGGGTGAGCCTTCATCAAGATAGGCGCGGACATCTTTTAAGTCCTTTCCTTCAATTGCCTTTATCGCCCGGCGCGCTGCCAGTTCATGGATAGAACGGGTGGAATAATTAAACTTACAAGGAAACATAAGTGGCGGGCAGGCAATCCTCAGGTGAATTTCTTTGACGCCACATTCCTTGAGTTTCTCTATCGTATAATTCTTAAATTGTGTCCCTCTGACAATAGAATCATCACAGACGACAATCCGCTTGCCTTTGACTATTTCCTGAATAGGAATCAATTTCATCCTGGCAATCAAATCGCGCTGTTCCTGCGAAGGCGGAGTATAACTACGGTCAAATCCAGGCGTGTATTTTACCAGAGGCCGCCTAAAAGGAAGCTTTGATTCCATGGCATAACCTATGGCATGGGTGGTTCCGGAATCAGGAATTCCTGAAATAATATCCCTGGGAAAATTATCGCCCTTTGCCAGGAATTTTCCGCATCTTTCCCTGACCATCTCTACGCTTATCCCTTCATAAGAAGAAGCAGGAAAACCCGTGTAGATCCATAAAAATGCGCAAATCTGATTTGTTGGCCGGCCACCGCGCTTAGACTTCATACCCTTTTCATCAATAAGAACAATCTCGCCTGGCTGAAGATATTTTGCAATCTTATAATCCAGATTACTGAAGGCAGTGGTTTCAGTAGTAACTGCCCAGTCATTATCTCTTTTCCCCACTACAAGCGGAGAATATCCTAATCTATCCCGAGCAGAGTATAATCCATCTTTATGTAAAAGCAGCAAGGAACAGGAGCCTTCTATGCGTGAAAACATATATGCGATACCATCAACAATGTCCTCACCCTTTATAATCAACTTTGAAACAAGTTCTGCGGAATTTACATGTCCGTTGGTCACCTCACTGAAAGACTGGCCTTGTTTGTACATTTCTGCTACTAACTCATCGGAATTATCGATAAAACCGTTAATAGCGATTGCAAATGGGCCGAATTTTGAATTAACATAGATAGGCTGTTCATCACTGACACTTATTATGCCAATACCTTTATTACCCTTCATTCTCTGGTAATCCTCAAAAAATTTTGCTTTAAATTGGCTATCTCTGATATCGTGTATCTTGCGGGTAAGTTTCTCTCCCCAGACCGCAAGTCCGGCAAACTGTGTGCCTAAATGAGAATGATAATCAGTCCCGTAGAATAAATCCTTCACACAATCTTTTTTGGAAACTACACCGAATATTCCGCTCATCTTATTTCCCCCTTAGAGATTATTCTTTGCTTTCTTGCGTATTTTTAAATTTAGCGAATAGATTTATGCTTTTCATAAAAATCTTTGATAATTTTTACAACCTCCTGCGGTTTATCTACTACTGAGAATAAATTCAGGTCTTTTGCACCAATACAGCCGTTTTTTATCACTGTGTTTTTCAACCACTCCAGCATTCCCTTCCAATAATCGCTACCCACTACGATTACAGGGAACTGAGGAATCCTTTCGGTCTGAATAAGATTAATCGCTTCGGTAAATTCATCCAGAGTTCCGTAACCGCCGGGCATAATCACAAATGCCTTAGCATATTTTACGAACATCACTTTACGGACAAAAAAATAACGGAAGTCCAAAAGCGTATCCACATAGGGATTAGATTTTTGCTCCAGCGGTATCTGAATATTTAAACCAACGGAGTGTCCTTTTGCCCGCCGAGTACCTCTATTCGCTGCTTCCATTATCCCAGGGCCGCTGCCAGTGATTATCGCGTAACCCTCCTTAGCCAAAAGGTAGGCAACCTCTTCAGCCAGTTTATAATATTTATGTCTGGCGGGTAATCGGCTTGAACCGAATATGGAAACTGCCTTACCTACGTTAGAAAGGACTTCAAAACCTTCCACAAACTCCGAGATAATCCTAAATATCCGCCAGGGATCCTCTGAGATGAGTTCATTCTTATAATTTTCTTTTTTCATTGCCGCCTCTTATTTTATCTGTTCTTCTATTGCGTTGTGCCAGGCTTTATATAAAGCATTAATAGATACCTTAATTAGTCTATTAATGACCAGCGAATCTCCTCCTACCCTGCCAATTATGGCAACGGGTGTCTTATTCTTTTTAGCAATTTGGATTAATTTTTTCACATCCTTTGTCTTGGCGCTTAAGATAATCCGTGATTGACTCTCGCCAAACAAAAGGCTGTCTTTGCGAATACGCTCGGTGCCTAAATTAACCACAGCACCTAATTTTCTGTCGGGATTGCTAATACAGCTCTCTGCCAATGCCACAGCTAAACCGCCTTCAGAACAATCATGCGCAGATTGTACTAAACCTTTCCCTATTGCCTCCAAAGTAGTCTTCTGTACACTTCTCTCCAGTTTCAAATCAATGCCGGGGCATTTACCTTTCTTCAACCTATGTATGGTCTTTAGATATTCGCTGCCGCCTAAATCTTCTTTAGTTTTGCCGAGCAACAAAATCATATCCCCTGCATGCTTGAAATACTGTGTGGTTATTCTGGATTTGTTTTTTATCAAACCCACCATTCCCACTATTGGCGTAGGATCGACCGAACCTTTGGGATTCTCGTTATTGAAACTAACATTGCCGCTTACCACAGGGGTATTCAAAGCGCGGCAGGCCGCAGATATCCCTAATGCCGCTTGTTTAAACTGCCAGAAGACCTCGGGATTTTTAGGATTACCAAAGTTTATTCCGTCGGTAATCGCCAAAGGTTTAGCTCCTGCACAAACCAGATTTCTCGCTGCCTCTGCTACTGCGATTTCTCCACCCTTGAAAGGATCCAGATAACAATAAGTAGAATTACAATCCGTGGTAACTGCAATAGCTTTCTGCGTTCCCGCAACAGCCGCAACACCTGCATCAGAGCCGGGCGGCAGTAAAACATCTTTGCCGACCTTAGGATCTCCGTGCTTGAAAACCCAGGCCTTGCTGGCAATAGTAGGATTACTCAGCAATTTAACCAAAACAACATTAAGGTCCCTGGGTTGCCTTATACCGGCTAAATTCAGTTGATTTGCTTTAGCTAAATATTTGGGCTGAGCAGTTTTTCTTTTATAAACCGGCGCTTCTACCAATGCTGCTGCAGGGACACAAGCAACCACATAACCGTTATCTTTAACCCGCACCATACCGTCATCAGTAACTCGACCTATGACATCAACCGGCACATTCCATTTGGCAAAAACTTTTTTCACTTCTTCTAATTTGTTTTTACCGATAATCACCAACATTCTCTCTTGCGATTCAGAAAGCATTACCTCGTAAGGACTCATATCTTTAGACTTACGGGGGATTAATGAGATATCAATCTCCATTCCTGTGTTTGCTTTATAAGAAGTCTCGCATGTCGAGCAGGTAAGACCTGCAGCGCCCATGTCCTGCATCCCGATAACCAATCCTTTGGCCATTAATTCCAGGCACGCTTCTCTTAAAATCCTGCCCATTTGGGGATCGCCGATAGCTACAGCTGAACTTTTTTTAGTTGCTTCTTCATCCAAGCCGGAAGAAGCAAAAGCAGCACCTTCCACGCCGTCCGTACCAGTTGCGCCGCCAGCAATAAGCACTAAATTACCCACGCCGCTTGCCCGGGCTTTAACTATCGCTTTATTCTTTACCACGCCCACGGTCATGGCATTCACTAACGGATTGCCTTCGAAAGATTCGTCAAAATAAATCTCTCCTCCCAGCACAGGAATTCCCGCCACATTTGCGTAATCCGTAAAGCCTTTCACAATATTCTTAAACAGGAATTTAACGCGTTCATTTCGTAGTCTTCCCAAACGCAGAGAATCGAGAAGTCCGATGGGTCTTGCTCCCATGGTAAAAATATCGCGGATGCATCCGCCTCCGCCGGTAGCTGATGCGGCATAGGGTTCAACCGCCGAAGGATGGTTGTGCGACTCAATTTTAAATACAACCCCCAAACCATCTCCGATATCTACAACCCCGGCATTCTCTCCCGGTCCCTGGATGACCTGTTTACCTTTGGTGGGAAAAAGTTTAAGCACGGGTTTTGAATTCTTATAAGAGCAATGTTCGCTCCACATCGCTGAGAACATCCCCAGTTCTGTATAATTAGGTTCTCGCCCCAGCCGTTTTTTTATCATTGCATATTCATCCAGAGTTAAACCCTGTTTCTCTACTATCTCTTTTGTAATAACACTATCTCTACAGGACATCGTAGACTCCTTTCTCAAGAGAGTTCATAATCCCCTCTTTGGGATTATAAATGCGCATCAAAAATAACCCTGCGTCACTGCAGGAACACAGCTGGCTCTGCATCACTGTAGCCCTGTGATTTATCTACTCCATTGTAGATATTTAAAATATCTTACCCACGCCTTTGGGAAAACCCGCAGCAATATATTGAAACGCCATATTAAGGCAGGAAAAATTTATACTTTCAGCAAGTTATTTCTGTTCTTTTGGCACAATCGGCTTCCTACGCAGCAGTTCCTCATCAGGGTTTATCGCCCGGAAAAGCGGCATATTTGCCTCAGTCGCTACATATATCACATTGGGATTCTCATTAAGCGTGTTTATCCAGAGGTAATGCAGGTACTGGCTGGTCAAACTTTCGTTAATGATGGTCTGGGCATCACGAATACCGGCAGCCTCAACGCGTTTTCTCTCCGCTTCCTGAGTCTCCCTTTGCAAAACAAATTTCATCCGCTCTGCTTCCTGCTCGGCTTTTAACTTCTGCTCGATGGCAGAACTTACTGTTGTCGGCAAGGAAATTGCCCTTAAAAGGACTCTCTCAATAATAACACCTCTATCGCCGATAAGACTTTTCAAAGAATCAAATATTGCCTGGGCAAGCATTTCTCTCTCGGAAGTATACAATGCCTTGGCTTCATGGGCAACAGTTACCCCTCTGGCAGCAGCGCGATACTGCGGCAGTAAAATAACTTCTTTATACTCTGTCCCTATGGTCTTATAGATATCCACAGCTTTGGACGGATCGAGCCGGTACAAAACTGAAACATCCAGGGCAACATTTAAACCTTCTTTAGAAGGAACGCTCATTGTCTCTTTATCTTCCTGGGTTCTCACAGATAAGTTTATCACTCTTGCCAGCGGATTAACTAAATTAATCCCGCTGGGTAACGCGCGGGGTGAAACCCGGCCAAAAAAATCTATCACGCCCACATGTCCTGCAGGTACAACCCTGACCATACTAAAAAATATCCCGATAATTAAACCGATTAGCGTGGTAATAACTACAGGCCTGACTGAACCGGTTCTTGTTGTCTGGGTAAAAACAACTCCCACGATGAAGCCCAAAACAAGAATAATCAAAAGCCCCATTTGTCCCTCCTTTTGAAAACTTTCCATATCCCTGCGGCTAATAATCCCAGGAATGTAGCGGCCAAAACTTTACCCGGACGGATTTTTCTTTTTATCATCACATAGGTAAAACCAATCAAGAATCCGACTATTGTGCAGGTTAAAATCAATGCCATTGTATTTTTATAGCCTTAGACGCTTAAAGATTTTGTTTACGTTGCGCAGATAGTAATTTAGATTAAAGATCTCATCTAATTCTTTTTGGGAAAGATATTTAGACACCTCTAAATCAGCTAAGAGATTACCCTTAAAATCCGTATTTTCTCTCCAGGTCTGCATCGCGCATCTCTGTACTAAATCATAAGCCTTTGGGCGGCTTAAGCCCTTATTCATCAGCGTCAAAAGAACCCGCTGGGAAAAAATTAACCCCTTGGTCTTAACGAGATTTACCAGCATATTCTGCGGGTATACTGTAAGCCCTGCGATGACTTCAATAAATTTGTTAAACATATAGTCTAAAACTATTGAAGAATCCGGCAGGATTACCCGCTCTACAGATGAATGGCTGATATCGCGTTCATGCCAGAGAGGAATATTTTCCAAACCTGCTAAGGCATTGCCGCGCAAGAGACGAGCCAATCCGCAAATCCGCTCACAAATAACCGGATTTCTTTTGTGCGGCATAGCTGAGGAACCTTTCTGTCCTGTGCCAAAAGGTTCTTCTACTTCAAGGACTTCGGTTCTCTGGAGATGTCTTATCTCCATAGCAAATTTTTCTAAAGAAGAGCCGATGACTGCCAGAGTAGATAGATATTGGGCATACACATCTCTCTGTATCACCTGTGTAGAAATAGCTGCAGGCTTAAGTCCCAGTCTCTTACAGACATAAGCTTCTACCTCTGGGGCAATATTAGAGTATGTGCCTACTGCACCGGAGATTTTACCTGTTGAAACTGCAAGTTTCGCCTGGTGCATGCGCTCTAAATTCCTCTTTGTTTCCTCATACCAAAGCGCCAGTTTCAAACCAAAGGTTATCGGTTCAGCATGTATGCCGTGAGTCCTGCCGATACAAACAGTATCTTTATATTTTTTTGCCTTTGCCGCCAGCAAATTAAGTAGTTTGCGCAGGTCCTCTATTAATATCTCCGAAGCCTGTTTTAATTGCACACCCAGAGTGGTATCCAAAAGGTCAGAAGAAGTCAACCCCATATGTAAATATTTGGCATCAGCCCCTACATATTGTGCGACATTAGTCAGGAACGCCACTATATCGTGCTGGGTCTTCTCCTCAATCTTCTTAATCCGTGATAGATTAAACCTGGCCTTGGATTTGATTCTTTTTACTGCGCTTTTCGGAATAACATTCTGCAGACTTTGAGCCTCACAGACAAGAAGTTCGATATCCAGCATAATCCTGAATTTATTCTCATCCTGCCATATACCGGACATCTTAGGTAAACTGTATCTCTCAATCATTTTTTGCTCCTTTTCGCACAAGCGAACACCGGCGCATATTCCGATTGCGCCGGGTATTAGAGCCTATATTATAACAAAATTAGCCTCTTTCTGCAAATAAAATAAGGAAATAAATCTATTGACAAAAGTCCAAAAGATGGTATACTTATTTGTGTTCAGTAAGTAAAGGAGCAAAGAATTAGAATTGTGTGTTTAGAAAACCGTAAAGCCTTATAAAATAACAAAAAAGCTTTACGGCTTTTTTTTTGAAGGGAGGTGAAGGGTAACAAATGGCAAGAGGTAAAGTAAAATGGTTTAGCAATCAAAAGGGTTATGGCTTTATCACACGCGATGATGGCAAAGATGTTTTTGTTCATTATAGCGCGGTTAAAGGAGATGGCTATAAAACCTTGGAAGAAGGACAGGAAGTTGAATTTGAAGTTACGCAAGGTCCCAAAGGCGAACAAGCAACCAATGTAACCAGGGTAGCTTAAATTCTGGTTCCTTAAAATAAAAGCCGTTGTTTAAAAGATACTTACAGCGGCTTTTTTATTTATATCCCTCGTCTAATAAAAAAAGTGCCCTTCGTTAAAGGAATAACAAAAGGAATAAGACGTTTTATTCAACACCCTCCAAATCAATCGCTTGCGTAACAAATCCATAAGATAGTATACCTTTTATCCGGCGCTTTGCGCTGATTTCCTTCTAAGGCAACCCTTCATCTCGCAGTCAACCTCATTTATATTCCGGCGCTCGCCTCAACAGCAAAACATTTAGCAAGGGGGCTTGTCTCTCTTTTAAGACGTGCAATCTCGCCTGCATTAGTCTTGTATTCTGGCGCTTGAGAGAACTCAAGCAAAAAGGCAAATTTTGCTGCGGGCAAATTTTGCCTGAAATAAAATTACTCATATAAATTATACGAGATTAATGTTTAGTTGCCAGTAAGGAATAGATGGCAGTGGGCTAACAAAGAAGTAGTATGAGGAGCTCTTTTAGTGTTAAATTTCCTCTTTAGTTTCTACTAGAGCATCTCGCATGAGCTTGCTTTGTCTTTGGAAGGCTTGTCTGGGATTGCGTGGGTCTTTCATAAGGCAGATTTCTTGAGTAAGTAACCGGGCTATATGTAGTATATATGTATCTTTCCTTTGAGCTTCTTTTTGATACAAGGGATGGTCACGATTTATATAAACAATTGTTCCTTCGGTAAAGCATTCCGGACCGTCACAACCGAAATGGTCAATACAGCAACTTACTCCTTGCTGACCTAATTTTAACTTCTTAACCACTGCAGTAGGAGTCAATCTTTTAAGTTGAGGTTTTCTTTTTCGTTTCTTCTTTGCTTCTCTTTTTTTCTGTTCTTTTTCTTCGGATTCCACCTTCTCTTTAACTTGCGAAACATACCCCGGCTGGCCAGTATCAGACATGCTCTCTGCTATAGGTATTAAACCTTCTGGGCAGTAATCAGGATTAAGTAAGAGTGCGTTCTTAACTTTTTCTAAAACCTCGGTGAGTGTTCTTCTTATGCGTTTATTCTCTTTGTAGTCTGATAAATCCTCCAAAACCGGCTTAACTCTATCTATAACTAGTTTCATCACTTCAATAAATTTTTTATATTGAGGCGTATCTTTAATAAAACCTGTTCGGTCGCTCGTTATAGGTAAGAAATCTGCATTTACCTCACCTTTTATACGAACAATATTTTTTATCCATTTTTCTAGACCAAAGAACTCCTTAGTAATGGTAACCTGTTTAACCTTACAGGCTATCCCGGCTTCAGATATATCTTCTTCTATTTGAGAACTTATAATTATCTCACCATATATTATGCCATATTCTGTTCCTTCTAAGAAAGGTATTTTATGTCCTGGGATAAATCGAGCACTTACTTTATGACCATTAAGATAAACCGCAAAATTAGGAACTTTTATAGGCACAGCTTCAATAACTCGTCTTTCTACATCAGCAAGATTAAATTTCTTAGTCAGGCCTTTTAAAGTAACCTTAGTGCCATCTTTAAGTCG